>OIWQ01000009.1_pt1 | contig 217752 bp, 166 predicted proteins | sample 1587571 | NCBI WGS metagenome assembly OIWQ01 (sample SAMEA3888910, study PRJEB22519) | human gut metagenome | biome: human gut; feature: human-associated habitat; material: faeces | place: Denmark | collected 2010
GCGGGGATTGTCGACAGCGCCTCCCGGTACCGCTCTTCAATCTTCCGCATGGTCGAAATTTACCGCCTGTTCTCTTTGAAGATTGATAGTCAGTTGGCAAGCGGCTTGCGGCCAGGCTTTTTGGTGCGGGATTCAAGCCATGCGTCAATGCTGTCCCGGTCGTAAAGAACACGGCTGTTCGCGGAATCGGAAATCTTGGAGGCCTTTATTTTTCCCTCGCGTTCCGCTTTCCACAACGTCCAGCGCCGTACCCCGCAATAGCGGGTGGCTTCATCGCAGGTAAGGTATTTTTTTCTTAAGGTTTCGACAATCGGCGGCGGCGGGTTGTTTTCCTGCTGTGCGAGAATGGCGACAATATCCACCCCATACGGTTTCAGAATCGACGCCACGCCATTAAGGATATCCGCCGGTACAGTGGTGACATTTGCGGTCATGGTATAACCTCCTTTGTTTTTTACTGCGCTGTTTTGCAGCTGTTACAAGGATATTATACCACAAGTTTTTGATTTTCAAATAGTAACAGTTTAATGTGTTACGTAACAAATTAATATGTTACATCTTTTTTTTGGAAAAAGTCCTGCTTTTCCAAACTTTAAGACTATTCATTGCTGCATAGTATTCGGTCGTTCCTAGTTTTATTGGTTTTTCCCGATCCTTGTTCTCAATTTCTATTATTTTGCGGTATGCTTCGGCGTCCGTCATGCCTTGTTCTTTGAATCGCTTAAAAATCTCCAATCGATCCGCATTCTTTTTAATGGAATTCGCATATCTTGATAGTTTTTCATTCTGTAATCGGGAAAGATCTTCGTCAAGTTTCTTGTGAATGGTAATAATTTCCGCTGCAACTTTTTTATAGTCTTCATCACTAACTACTTTAACATCTTTTCCTACTCGAGCAATAATCTCATCAAAAGCTTCTAACAACAATTTAGCTTTTAATCCAGCACAAATTGCCAACGCTCTATAAGTTTCACTTACAGCAACAGCATACCCGCCACCTTCAAAAATTTTTTCAAATATTTTTTTGGGCGGATAAACGTTTTCCCATCCTGATTCTAGTTCGGATAAAATATCTTCGGCTGCATCAAGATCACCATGCAAGCGATCATCTATCGAAATCTCCCTTTTGTAGAAATCTTCTTCGTTCATCTCTCACCCCGTATATATTCTAAAACATTCCGTATTATTTCAATCGACAAGGTATCGGCCAGCTGGTGCAGTTCAGCCCGTTCCGGTTCCATCGCCGCCCCTGCCGCCGAAAGTTGTTTCAGTGGGGCGGCTGGCGTTCCTAATACATTTGGCATTTGCTGCATGAACTTTGCCTTTGCTTCGCGGCTGGCGTGCTTCTGGTAAAGCGCTGTCATCTCCGGTGACATGTGGCCCAAGACGCTTTGGACAATCGGCTGCGGCACGCTGTACACTCCGGCGAGATATGCGAATGTGTGCCGCATGGCGTGCGCCGCTTTGGTCGAAACCGCCCGGCTGCGCCCCTCGATCCGTGAAGTGGTCTGGATTCCCAACCCCTCAAGGAACGACTTTACCCGCAGCATTACGCCGGTCGGGTTGGTCTGGTACATGGCGGCAAGTTCCGGGGCGACAAATTCGCCGCCCCCGTTTTTGGGGCGCTGCTGGTCAAGGAAGGCGGCCAGCGGCGGCATGATGGGAATATCCAGCATTACGCCGGTTTTTCGGCGCCGCTTGTTGCTGATCCATCCGTTTTCGATTTCATTCCAGCGGAGAAGGCAAATATCCCCCAGTGTCAGCCCGGTACATAGTCCGATGGTGAAAATCGGCTGCGTATATGGCATGGTCATGGCGTCACCGATCCGCATAAGTTCCGCGTCGGTGAAAGCGTCCCGGCTTATGGTATCGTTATCCAGCGTCGGAATGTCGAACGGATTCCGGGCCAATCCGGCGTCATCTTTCAGCCATGCAAAAACTGCCTTGATTGCCTTATGCCGTGCGTTGATCGTGCGGGGGGATAGTTTATCACATCGGGGCGTGTAAGTGGATTCAATGACGCGGCGGCCCTCTTTTCTGGTGAAAGTAACCTCTTTCACGAATGCGCCGGAATCCCGCAGCATGGTAATGTACTCTTCCGCGTGCCGGTCGGTCACATCGGCAAGGTTCACGGCTTCGGGATATCTGGCGGCCATGAAAGCGGTAAAATCATTCCAGTATGTGCGGTTTCTCTGCTGCTGGTGATCGCTCGGCCTCCGTTTTTTCGGCTTTGCTATGTATCGGTCAAAAGCTCCGGCCAGTAAAATTACGTCGCCGCCGGTCAGCTCTTCGCGGAAATTGTCAATCAGTGCTTTTACGCTCTTCTGTTCGGCTGCGGTCTTTATGGTATCGCGGATTTTCTTTTCATAAGCGAGCGCCGCGCGTTCCGTGGTGCAGCCTTCGCAGACGCCGTAATAGCGTTTTCCGTTCTGCATAAATTCGTAATGATATTCAGCAGATTGCCCGCCGGAAGTTTTTCGTTTTCGGATTGACATGTTATGATTTTTCAGTTGTTTTTCTGGCTACTGTATGCTATATAAAAGATACTCCAAACAACAGCTAAATATAACAACAAAAACGCAACATGTCAAACAAAAACTCCGGCATTTTTACGGCATTTTGGCAATTTTCAGCTATTGCAAGCTCAAAAGCAGGTGACTCATAATCTCCTGGTCCTCGGTTCAAGTCCGGGCGGATCCACCACTTTTCCCCTGACGTTTCGTCGGCAAAACGCTTTTTCTGCGAAAAAAATGAAAGCTCCCATTGTATTTGTAAACTCGCGGCAGTACATTACAAGCATCACTATGAAATCGTTTCATAACAGAGAAAAAATCAAAGAGGGTAAAGATGGCTTTGGTTCGCTGTGCTTCCAATCCGGTCCTGTCGGCAAAGGACGTTCCGTTCGATGCATCACTGATCTTTAATGCAGGCGTGTGCAAATATCAGGGGCGGTATGTCATGGTGTTCCGCAACGACGCCGGATTTTCGCCGGACGGCAACTGGGGAAAAACCTGGACCAATCTTGGCATTGCATACAGCAACGACGGCGTGAAATGGGAGGTGAATTCGAAACCGTGGAAGGCGGCGGCTGATCTTGTCGCCTCTGATCCGGAAATCCTCCGTGTGTACGATCCCCGTCTGACGGTGATCGACGGCCGTTGCTACCTCTGTTTTGCGGTGGATACCCGGCACGGGGTGCGGGGAGGAATCGCCGTCACCGAGGATTTCGAAACGCTCGAAGTGCTCTCGCTCTCCGCGCCGGACAATCGCAACATGGTGCTTTTCCCGGAGAAGTTTAACGGGAAATTTGTCCGTCTGGAGCGCCCCTTCCCCGAGTACAGCCGTGGTTATAAGGAAAAATTCGACGTCTGGTCGAGCCTTTCGCCGGACTGCCGCTATTGGGGAGATACCCGTCTGGTGCTCGGCATGGAGGATGTTCCCTTCGCCAACGCCAAGATCGGTCCGGCGGCTCCGCCGATCCGCACCCCGGCCGGCTGGCTGGCAACCTTCCACGCCACCATCAAGAATCCCGATCTCCGCCTGAACGGCTGGGAGAAATACGGCTGGTTCAAGGAATATGTCGCCGGTCTGATGCTGCTCGATGCGGAAAATCCGCAGAAGGTAATCGGTCTTGCGCCGGAACCGTTGCTTCGCGCAGAAGCGAAGTATGAGCTGGAAGGATTCCGCGGCAGTGTGATCTTCCCCGGCGGAATGATTCTTGAAGAGAGCGGGGAAGTCAAAATCTACTATGGAGGCGCCGATACCGTCGAATGTCTCGCCACAGCATCGCTGGAAGATCTGTTGGCGATGATCCAGCCGGTCACGTTCAGTCACTGACGAATCGGTATTTTTTAACAACACGGGGAACCGCTTTCTCCGGGGAAAATCCCGGAGGAAGCGTGTTCCCCTTCTTTTAAAATTCCCGGATGATGCTATATTAACTTTTTGAATAACCCGCAACAGCTGGAGTCCTCACTGAAATCATGGCTGCAAGTAAATATCAGATCGACATGTGCCACGGGCCGTTGTTCGGGAAGATCGTGCTCTTCTCTCTGCCGCTGATGTTCACCTACATCCTTCAACTGCTGTTCAATGCGGCGGATCTGATCGTCATCGGCCACTACGCTCCGCATGAAGCGATGGCGGCGGTGGGTGCAACGATGAACCTGAACTCGCTGGTTATCAATATTTTCATTGGAATTTCCATCGGCGCAAACGTGCTGGCGGCACGCTATTTCGGCGCCCGCGACCGGCGCAGCATCACCCGGACGGTGCAGACGACCATGACCGTGGCGCTTTTCGGCGGAATCCTGCTGATGATCGTCGGATTGCTGGTGGCGCGGCCGCTGCTGATTCTGATGGATACGCCGGAAAATATCCTGCCGCAGGCGTGCACCTACATCTGGATCTGTTTCTGCGCGATTCCCTGCATCATGCTCTACAACTTCGGCTGTGCGATTCTGCGGGCGGTCGGAGACACCAGACGCCCGCTCTTCTTTCTGGTGATCGCCGGCGTTATCAACGTATTGCTGAATCTCTTCTTTGTGATCGTCTGCGGCATGGAGGTGGCAGGCGTCGCGCTGGCGACGGCGATTTCTCACGCAATCTCCGCGGGGCTGATTCTGCGCACCCTCTCCGTCGCCCGCGAGGCCTACCGGTTCAACCTGAAAAAACTGTATGTGGACTGGAAAATCTTCTTTGAAATGCTCAAAATCGGCATTCCCGCCGGCGTGCAGAGCTCCTGCTTCGCGATTTCCAATATGATCATTCAGTCTTCGATCAATTCGTTCGGCTCGCTGGCGATGGCGGGGATGACGGCGGCGCTCGGCGTGGAGGGAATCGTCTACGTCGGCTCCTTCTCCTTTCATCAGACCGCGATCTCCTTCGTGGCGCAGAACCTCGGAGGGAAAAAGTTCAAACGCATCCAGCGCAGTCTCTTCAACTGCTTTTTCTGCGCCTGCCTGTGCAACCTGATCCTGGGCGAAGGATTCTATCTCTTCGGCGAACAGGTGCTCCGGATTTTCAACCCGAATCCGGAGGTGATCGCCTGGGGACTGCTCCGCATGAAGATGCTGTTTACCACCTACTTCCTCTGCGGAATCATGGATGTCGCCAGCGGCGGGTTACGCGGACTGGGCTACTCCTTCCTCTCGGCGGTCATCACGCTCTTCGGCGCCTGCGTCTTCCGGGTGTGGTGGGTGTTCGAAATCTTCCCCCACTACCGGACGATGGAGAATCTTCTGCTCTCCTACCCGATCTCCTGGCTGCTGGTCGCCATCCTCAACAGCACCCTGCTCTACTGGGTCTGCCGGAGGCTCTTCCGGGCACAGCGATGGAAAGGCGGCAGACTCGGAGGCGCGAAGCGCCCGGCGGTGTAGTTCTCAGAACTTCTCCGTACCGAATTCCCGCCGCCGCCAGCTGCGAATCCGGTCGAGAAAGAGGGGAATCACGGTTGCCGCTTTGGCCGGCCCGATTCCCTTGATCCGCATTGCCTCTTCGACGGTCAGCGGCTGTTTTTCCGCCAGAGCGGTCAGCTCGGCGTCGGAGAGTACCCGGAAGGCGGGAACGCCCCGGGAGCGGGCCACTTCCGTGCGAAGCGAACGAAGTTCACTCTTTAAATCATTACACTCCGTTGCGGGCAAAGTATCCGGACGCGTCTTTCCCTTCTCCGTCCGGCGGGGCGACGGGGTCTCCTGCCGCGTTCTGGAGCGGGCGCGTGGTTCACGGGACGCCGGAAGTTTCCCCTCCTCCAGAAGAGGCGGAAGGGCTAGAAGCGGTTCAGCATGCCCGGCAAACACCTCGTAACCGCGCGCCGTCACGGTAAGACAGGGGTACTCTCCCCGCTCAATCCGGTCGAGGCAGCCGGCCTCTTCCAGAGCGCGGATATAGCGGCTGATCCGGGTGGCATTCAGCGCGGAGAGCGCGCCGAAACTGCGACTGCGGCTCAAACTCCGGCCGGGCGTATCCGCCCCGGAATCGCCGGAAAGGAGTTTGGCAATCCGGGTGGCGCCGAACCGGCCGTCGAATTCATCGACCGCCTGCAGAATGGCACGAATGATGACCGTCTCTTTGCCCTGCGGCGGGCGTTTCGCATCCTGCCCCCGGCAGTTGTCGCAACAGGCACAGTGCCACCCTTTCACGGACTCTCCGAAATAGGAGACCAGCTCCGCCTGGCGGCAGCCGCGGGTGGAGGCGTAACCGATCACATCCTCCAGCCGCGCCATTTCGAAGTCGCGTTTGGCCTGCAGAGCGTCATAATCAAGATCCGCCTCGCCGGTCTCCGGGTGGAGCAGTTCGGTCGTGCGTCCGGAAAAGGGAACATGCCAGTTCAGGCAGGAGCCGTTGAGCGCATTGAGAACCCGGCGGACCTGTTCCGGAGTGAGTCCTGCCGTATCCGCCAGCTCCTCCACCGTATGGGAGCTCTCCTGCCGGAGCGCCTCTCCGTAACGGCGGATACAGCGGCTGATGAAACGGGAGCGCTGGGTGTTCTCCAGCTGATGAACCAGCCGGAGCTCTTCCAGATCGCCGGTGAAACGCAGAATTCCACAGCCGGAACGCCGGCTGCCCCGGGCGATCAGCCCCGCTTTCTCCAGAATGCCGAAGGCGGCGGAGAGCTGGCTTTCCGCCCGCGCTTCTGGAATCTGCGGAAGCAGGTCGGCCGCGGTGACCTCCAGCGTGGTTGTCTGTTCTTTCTGCCCGAGCCGGCGCAGTGTCCGGTAGAGAGCGCGGATCACCTCTTCCGGCGGGTTGCCGAGATCGATCAGAAACTCCTGCACGAATTTATCCCGGTACGCGAAGAGCAGTACGCAGTCGGCCGGCGCTCCGTCACGCCCGGCACGCCCCGCTTCCTGATAATAGGCTTCGAGCGAACCGGGCAGATTGTAGTGGATTACCTGCCGGACGTCGGGGCGGTCGATCCCCATCCCGAACGCATTGGTGGCGGCGAGAACCGGACAGGGCTCATTCATGAAACGCTCCTGCGCCGCCGTGCGGTCTTCGTCGGACATTCCGGCGTGATAGCCGATGACGCCGAATTCGGCGACCAGCTGTTCCACCGCCTTGCGGGTGGAAGCGTAAAGGATGGTCGGCACCTTGCGGGCCAGCCGTTTGCCGACTGCCGCAAGTTTGCTGGCATCCGACGAACACTGCACGACGGAAAAGGAGAGGTTCGGCCGGCGGAATCCGGCGACATGCAACCGCATTTCCGGCCGGTGAAGCTGAACACAGATATCCTGGCGGACATGCGGCGTCGCCGTTGCCGTAAAGGCGCACACCTGCCGGATGCCGAACCGGTCTGCGACCTCCCCCAGCTGTCGGTAGGAGGGGCGGAAATCGTGCCCCCACTGGCTGATGCAGTGCGCCTCGTCGACCACCATCGTCTCCGGCGGGCAGTGCTGCAGAAAATCCTGAAAAAACGGCGCCTGAAACCGTTCCGGCGCAACGTAGAGCAGTTTGACCGCTCCGGCGGCGGCGGAGTCGGTGATCCGGCGCTGTTCCGGGAACGGTACGATGCTGTTGATGAAGGCGGCGGGGATTCCCCGCTCGGTCAAGGCGTCCACCTGATCCTTCATCAGCGAAATCAGCGGGGAAACCACGATGCCGTATCCGGGGCGCAAGAGCAGCGGCAGCTGGTAGCAGAGCGATTTCCCTGCCCCGGTCGGCATGATGACGCAGAGATCGTCCCCCGAGAGAATCTCCCGGACAATCTCCTCCTGGTGGGCGAGAAATCCATCAAATCCGAAGTACCGCTTCAGCGCGGCAGTCACCTCATCCATAGAACGCGTCACCTGTTCCCGGCAACCGGATTGTAACGGATGGAGCGGCGAATCAGACGGTCGCTGTCCCAGAATTTCACCAGATCCGCGGCGAGCTGCCGGAAGTTTGTCCGCCCGAATGCGGCGCGGGTGGCCGCGGCAGGATCCCCCGACTTCGCCAGTTCGCGATAGTAGGTGGGAATAATCCGGGCATACTCCTGTTTCCCGGCGACCGGAGCCCCCTTCAAGAGATAGTAGACCAGCCCCTGGGCGAGCGGGTAGTTGCGGTCGCGGTTTTCCCCGTAGAAGGTTTGATAATCCATTGCAACCAGAGCGGCAAGCTCCTCGGCAGTCACCCGGCGGAAGGTGCGGCGCAGTTTCGTTTCACTGCGTTCGTCGAGCCGCACTTCCGGTTTTCCACCGCGAAATTCGATTCCCTCGAAATACTGAGCCGCCCCCTCATTGAACCAGAGCGAGACCGGAATCCGCCCCAGCGCGTAATGAATGTACTGGTGAAATCCCTCGTGAAACGCCACCTGCCGGATAATCTCCTGCTGGACATTTTCCGGCGCCCGGGCGTCGATCGGCGAGATCACCAGCTCTTCGCGGGCGGGAACCCAGACGCCGCCGGACCATTGCAGCTCCTTGCCGACGTAGGAAAGATACTCCTCGCGGGTTCCGAAAATCCGGACCACGCTGACCGCGTCCGGTTTGCCGCGCATCGGAAAGTGGGCGGCAAAGGCGCTTCGCGCCCGCTCCAGATCCCGGCGGAGCCGGATCATGCTGCGCCGGTCCTCCTGGTTGGAGACGAAGATGTAGTTCTCCGTCTCCAGATACCACCAGTCGCGGAAGTTGCGGATGTTGTCGATCACCCGGCGGCGGCTCTCCTGCCAGGAGTCGGAGGTGTTCGTCGCCGTGGCCCCGCCTCCCCGTCCCGCCTCAATCCGCCGCGCGGAGGCATCCTGCTCCGGGCGGAAGAACTGCACACTGCCGAGGGAACGGAGCACCGCCCGCTCCCATTCCGGAGTGAACGTGCCGTTCTCCAGCTCATAGACCAGCAGCATCCACCGCGCAGGCTCCCGGTCCGGCGCGATCAGGTAGGCGCGGGTTCGACTCCCGGCCGCACCGGTGAAAAGCACCCGCCGCCAGACGCAGTCGTAGATCTTCGTCGTCGCAGCACGGAATCCGGAGACGGCATTGCCGGTGAATGCGCGAATCCATTGTTTCAGCTTCGCATCATCCCACTCCGCCCGGCGGCTGGAAACAGGATAACGCTTTTCCAGTTCGCCGGTTGTCGCGAGATTCCGGTCGGAGACCGGCGGTTCGAGAAGAAGCTCGCCCACCATCACCCGGCAGCCGTCGCCACCCCAGATTCCGGCGGTCTGGCGACTGCGCCACCACTCAAGTTCGGAGTAGAGCTTCGCCCGGTCCGAACGGCGTTCCGCACGAATCGCCGGCAACGGCAGAGGCTGCGGACGCATATCCCGGAAGGCCCGGAACTTCATCCCGCTCACCGGCAGAACATTTTCCTCCCCCGGAGAAGGAACGTCCGCCAGAGCGGCAGACGCCAGCAGTGCGGCAGCGAACAGCCAGGCTCCCTTCACCGCACGCCTCCTCAGCGGTCGACGCGGGCGCCGCCGCCTTTCATCAGTTTCTTCACCTCTTCGAAGGTCGCCATCGAAGTGTCGCCCGGCGTGGTCATCGCCAGCGCACCGTGAGCGGCGCCGCAGTTGACGGCATACTCGACATCACCGGTGGTCATCAGCCCGAAAATCAGGCCGGAGGCGAAGCTGTCGCCGCCGCCGACGCGGTCGAAGATTTCGAGGTTCGGCCGGTTGACCGCTTCGGCGAATTTGCCGTCCTTCCACGCGATCGCGCCCCAGTCGTTGAACGAGGCCGAACGCACCGCGCGAAGGGTGGTCGCCACCACCTGGAAGTTCGGATAACGCTTGACCGCCTCTTCGATCATCGCCCGGAAACTGGCGGTGTCGAGCTTGCTCAGATTGGCGTCAACCCCCTGCACCTCGAGACCGAGACAGGCGGTGAAGTCCTCTTCATTGCCGATCATCACATCGACATATTTCGCGATTTCGCGGTTCACTTCGCGGGCGCGCTCGACGCCGCCGATGCTCTTCCACAGGCTCGGCCGGTAGTTGAGGTCATAGCTGGTGATGGTGCCGTGCTTCTTGGCAGCCTTCAACGCTTCGATCGTCACATCGGGAGTGGTATCCGACAACGCGGCAAAGATGCCGCCGGTATGGAAGTGACGCACCCCCTGCCCGAAGATCGCATCCCAGTCGATATCGCCGGCCTTGAGCTGGGAAACCGCCGTATTGCCGCGGTCGGAGCAGCTCTTCGCACCGCGGCATCCGAAGCCGCGCTCGACGAAATTGAGACCGTTGCGCACTTCGCGGCCGACGCCGTCGAACGGCACCCACCGGATGAACGAGGTGTCCACTCCGCCCTGGAGGATGAAATCCTCCACCAGCCGCCCGACCGGATTGTCGGCAAAGGCAGTGACCACCGCGGTGCGCAGGCCGAAGCAGCGGCGCAATCCGCGCGCGACGTTGTATTCGCCGCCGCCCTCCCAGACGTCGAATTTGCGGGTGGTGTGAATTCGCCCCTCGCCCGGATCGAGACGGAGCATGATTTCACCGAGGCTGATTTCGTCAAAGCGGCAGGATTCCGCGGATTTGTACTGTAACATGACTATTTTCCCTCCTTGAGTTCGACCGCCTGCTTCACCGTGGCGCGGATGCCATCCCAGTTGCCTGCGGCAATCTCGTCGCTCTTGCCGAGCCAGGTGCCGCCGACCGCAACCACCTCTTTGATGGCCAGATAGTTGAGCACGTTATCCGCCGTAACGCCGCCGGTGGGCATGAAGCGGATGCCGAGATGTTTGTAGGGCGCGATCAGCGATTTGAGCATCTTGACGCCGCCGGCGGCTTCGGCCGGGAAGAACTTCAGGAACTTGCAGCCGAGCTCGTGCGCCTGCTCCACTTCAGAGGGAGTGCAGACTCCCGGCGCGAATGCAAAATCACTCTCGACCGCGGCACGCACCACCGTGGGATTGAATCCGGGGGCGACCGCAAATTTCGCTCCGGCGTCAAATGCGCGCTTGAGATCGTGGACGTTGAGGATGGTTCCAGCTCCGAGATAGAGGTCCGGGAAGCGTTTCGCCGCCTCCTTGATGATCGCCTCGGCCGCCTGAGTGCGGAACGTGATCTCCGCCGCGGGCAATCCGCATTCGACCAGAATTTCACACATTTTCAGCCCGGATTCCACATCGTTGAGCACCAGCACCGGCACAATCCGGATGCGGGAAAGCTCATTCACCACCTGTTCCGATTTCAACGCAAAACTCATGATTCACTCCTTCTCTCTGAATAAAAGTTGCGATTCATCGATCTGTTTCTCTGTATAGTATACGGCTCCTGCCCTCATTATTCAAGTTCATTTACCGGAATATTGCAGAGGGAAACCGAAAAAAAAGATTTGCATTCTCCCGCACTCTCCGTTATACTATGAGAGCGAAAGAGAGAAACCCCGGGAAGGAGAACTTTAAAAATGAATTTTGGACATTGGATCACCAGCCCGCAACTGTCACGCAACTGCGTCACCGCAGATCCCCCCTCGCCGGCACCGCTGTTCCGGCGCGCTTTCGAATGCAGCGGATTCACGACGGGGCGGGTGCGCCTTTCCGGCGTCGGTTATCATGAACTCTATCTCAATGGCCGCAAGGTCGGCGACCGGGTACTCGATCCCGCGGTGAGCTGCTACGAGAAACGGGTCCGTTTCGTGACGTTCGACATCACCGAATATCTGCATCCCGGCACAAACGTGGTCGGCGTCATTCTCGGCAACGGCTGGTACAACCCCTCCACCGCCGAAGTGTGGAACTTCTTCAAGGCTCCCTGGCGGGACTGCGTGAAGTTCACCATCGAACTTGAGATCGATGGACGGCTCGTGCTGGGCGCGGACGAGAGCTGGAAGTGCACCTCCGGGCCGATTCTCTTCGACGCCCTCCGCAACGGCGAAACCTACGATGCGCGTTGTGAGATTGACGGCTGGCTCGGTGAGCGTTACGACGATTCCGGCTGGCTCTCCGCCGTGCGAATTGCCGGTCCGGGCGGGATGCTTGACGAGCAGAAGATGCCGCCCTGCAAGGTGCTGCAGACGATTCCAATGACGCTTCATCCGGCAGGGAGGGTGTACGACGCCGGTCAGAATCTCTCCGGCTGGGCGCGCATTGCCGTGCAGGGCGAAGCCGGCGCGGAAGTGAAACTGGAATATGCCGAACGGATCACCGAAGACGGGGACCTTGACACCAATTTTCAGGATACCTTCATCAAATCCGGTGACTTCCAGACCGACCGCTACATTCTCAAGGGGAGCGGCAGCGTCGAAAGCTGGGAGCCCCGCTTCACCTACCACGGGTTCCGCTACGTCCGGATGAGCGTGACCGGGGCGGCGGAAGTCCGCAGCATCGAGGCGCGTTTTGTCGGCACCGCCTTTGATTCCATCGGCAAAATCACCACCAGCGACGAAACGATCAACCAGCTGCAGAAGATGACCCGCTGGAGTTTCCGCAGCAACTTTGTGGGCATTCCGACCGATTGCCCCCACCGGGAGAAGAACGGCTGGACCGGCGACGCCGCCATTGCCGCCGATACCGGACTCTACAACTTCGACGTCGGTTCGAGCTACGCCGAATGGCTCCAGCTGCTCGCCGACTGCCAGCGCAGGAACGGACAGCTCCCCGGCATCGCGCCCACCGGCGGCTGGGGGTTCGACTGGGGCAGCGGACCGGCGTGGGACTGCGCCCTGTTTTCGATCCCGTATGAGATCTATCTGCACACCGGTGACGACACCGCGATCCGGCAGAACTATCCGGCGATGAAACGCTACCTCGATTTCTGCGGCACGATGGAGAGCGACGGCATCCTCGCCTTCGGACTCGGCGACTGGGCGTCCCCGGAGGAGTGCGGAAAATCGCCGTCACCCGCCCTCACCTCGACCGGATATTACTATATGGACGCCAAGCGGATGAGCTCTTTCGCCCGACTGCTCGGCGAACCGGAGGAGGAGGCGAAGTATCGCGATCTCGCCGAACGGGTTCGCGCGGCGTTCAACCGGAAGTTCCACCTTGGCGACGGCCTGTATGGCGACGGCAGCGGCAAAGGGGAACTTACGGCGCTCGGCTGTGCACTCTATCACGACCTGGTGGAACCGGAATTCCGGCAGCGCACCCTCGACCGGCTGGTCGCGCTCTGCCGGGAAGGCGGATGTCGCGCATACTTCGGCATTCTCGGGGCGAAGTACGTGCCCCGGGTACTCGCGGAGAACGGCCATGCCGATCTCGCCTGCCGTTTCTTCACCCAGCGGGAATTCCCCGGCTGGGCTCACTGGATCGATCTCGGATTGACCACGCTCGGCGAACACTGGGACGGCACCGCGTCGCGCAACCACATCATGTTCGGGGATCTCGGCGCCTGGTTCTTCCGCTATCTCGGCGGCTTCCGCCACGATCCGGAGCGGCCCGGCTGTCGCCATCTCATCGTCGCGCCCTGCCCGGTGGTGGAATCCTGCCGGGCGGAATACCGCGGCTACGTATCGGAATGGGAGGTCAAGGATGGTACCATGACCATCCGTCTCACGGTGCCGCCGAACTCCAGTGCAATGTTGCAGCTGCCCGGCGAAGAACGGTTCGAACTCGGTTCGGGGATCTACGTGCGGAGTGCCAAACTCTGATTGAGTGTTCAAGGAAAAGAGGCCATTATGGCGTGCATACAATATTCTCTCTGGCAGGATTCCGCCGTGGAATCCCGTCTCGACCGTTATACGGATCCTGATCCCCGGAAGAAACCGGCGTTGCTGGTGATTCCCGGAGGCGGCTACGGCTGTGCCTGCGAAACCACCGAGGGGCGGCCGATTGCCGAATGCTTTCAGAAGTTCGGGTTCCGGACCTTCGTACTGCGCTACCGCGTCGCGCCGCACCGTTACCCGGAGCCGCAGCAGGACGCGCTCCGCGCCATCAAGCTGATCCGTGCCAATGCCGATGCATGGGGAGTGCTTCCCGACCAGCTTGCGGTCTGCGGATTCTCTGCAGGCGCCCATCTGGCCGCCTGCACCGGCACACTCTATGACGAGGTCAATGCCGCGGACGGCGATTCCGCCGACTCCTGCTGTGCCAGACCGGATGCGCTTCTGCTCGCCTACCCGGTTATCTCGTTCGTCGAACATCCCCATCTGGGCAGTGCGGAAAATCTGCTCGGGAGCAATGCCTCACCGTCGTTGCGCGAACAGCTTTCGCTGGAACGGCGGGTGACCCGGGAGACACCGCCCGCCTTTGTCTGGCATACGGTGACCGACCAGATTGTGCCGTATCGGAACAGTCTGCTGTTTGCCGAAGCGATGTGGAGCGCGAAGCGGAAGTGCGAACTTCACCTCTTCCCCTATGGCCCGCACGGGATGCAGTTGGGCTACGGCCGCGACGACATCCGCCGCTGGCCGGAACAGGCGGCGGCGTTCCTGCGCACGAGCTGCGGATTCTCCCTCACCCTGCCCTGCCCCCGGCGGACCGTGGTGCTGACCTTCGACGATGCGGTGAAGAACCATCTCGATTTCGTCGCGCCGCTGCTGAAGGAGTATGGATTCGGCGCAACCTTCTTTCCCTGCCGCTTTTCCGATGAGTGGAGAGAAAAGAATGAAGCGCATCTGCTGACGGGAGCGGAGCTTCGGGAACTGCACGATATGGGGTTTGAAATTGGCAACCACACCTGGAGCCATCCCGACATGCGCACGCTTTCCGCGGAGGAGGCGGAGCAGGAGATCGACCGGTTCGACCGGTTTCTTGCGGATGCCGGAATCCCCCGGCCGAAAAGCTTTGCATATCCCGGCGGACCGTTTGCAGAAAACATCGTTCCGCTGCTTCGTTCGCGCGGATTTGCCGCGGCGAGAACTACAGAACAGCGCCCCTGGGCGAAAAACACCGACGACCCGATGCGGATTCCGGCGTTTCCCATCTGCAAAAACGACCGTCTCGGTTTCTTCCGTGCGCTCAGCTGTTGCAGGGAGGACAACGCGGTGGTGCTGGTCTTTCATGGCGTGCCGGATACGGTCCACCCGTGGGTGAACAACTCTCCGGAATGTTTCCGGGAGTTTCTGGAATACCTCCGCAACGAGGGGTTCCGGTGCGTTTCCATGGCGGAATATCTTGCGGAGTAATTTGCTTTCCCCGCTCGCGGGGCGTATATTACCCTTTTAAGATAAGGAAAGACAGGCGGCAATCATGGCAAGACGATCAGTGGCTCTGGCGGCATTCCGCGGCGAGGAGTTCCTCGCGGCACAGCTGGATTCCATTCTGCGCCAGAGCCTGCCGCCGGATGAGATCGTTCTCTCCGACGATTCTCCGGACGACGCGACCCGTCAGGCGGTTGCGCCGCTGCTCTCCGCGCATCCGGAAATCCGTTACATCCGCAACCCGGTTCCGCTCGGCCCCGACCGGAACTTCGAACAGGCGATTTCCATGACGACCGGCGATCTGATCTTTCTGGCCGATCAGGATGATGTCTGGCTCCCCGGGCGGATGGCGGCGCTCGCCGCCCGGCTGCCCGATCCCGACGCGATTGCCGGCGCCTTCTGCGACAGCGAAAGTACCGACCGGGAACTGCATCCGCTCGGCGTCTCCCATTGGCGCAACCGCGGCTTTACGGAACGGGAGAGAACGGCCTATTCCAGCTGGACACAGAAACAGCGGCTCATGCTCTTTCTGCGGCGGGTTCCCGCGGCCGGCCACGACATGGCCTTCACCCGCGCCGCCCGGGAGCTGCTGCTCCCCTTCCCCGCACTGCCGGGGTGTTACGACAGCTGGATCGGTCTCGTTATCGCCGCCGCCGGAACCTGGGAGCTGATTCCCGAAGCGTTGACACTTTTCCGTCAGCACGGCGGCAATCTCTCCGGCTCCGGCAAACCGGACAGCTGGCGGGGAAAACTTCGTCAGGCACGGGAATCCGCCGCCTTGAACAGCTTCAGCTGGAACGCCGCTCTCTACCGGGCGCTGGAGGAGCGATTGGAGTTCCATGTCCCGGTCGAGGTGCTCCGCCATCTGCAGGACCGGAGGGCGCACTCCGAAGCGAGAGCGGCGATGGCGAATTCGCCGCTTCGCCGTCTGCGCCTGGTTTTGAATGAACTTCTCCGCCGCCGCTACTTCCGCTACGGGCGCGGCTGGCTCAACGTGGTGCAGGATCTCCTGCTCCGGAATTGAGGTGAAAATGATTTCTCTTTTAAATAAAATCCGCCAGCTTCTCTCGCCGCGCGATAAGAAGATCATGGTGCTTCTGGTGCTGATGATGGCGCTGGGGGCGGTTCTGGAAATGATCGGGGTTTCCATCCTGATGCCGGTCATCGCGGTCGTCACCCGGCCGGAACTGCTCGAACAGAACCGCTATCTGCGCATCATTCACCAGTTCATTTCTCCGTCGAGCGACCGGGGATTTCTGCTGGCGATGTGCGCATTGGTGGTCGTATTTTTCCTTGCCAAAAATCTTTTTGCCGGATTGACCATCTACTGTCAGGCACACTTTATCTACGGAAAATCCGCAGAACTCTCCAGTCGGCTTTACAACAATTACCTCGGAGCCCCCTACCTGTACCATCTGAATCACAACTCATCGGAACTTATCAACAATATTAACCAACTTAATGCGATCGTGAGCGGGGTTCTCCTTCCGTTGATGCTGGTTGCGACGGAATGTTTCGTCATTGCCGGGCTGTGTGCTCTTCTCATGTATTTTTCCCCGATCACCACTCTGGTCGCCGCGGCAACAACCGGAGGGGTTCTGCTGTTGCTCTACTGCCCCTTCAAAAATTTTCTTCTGCAAATCGGCAAACGACAGATGGCGGTGCTTCAGCAGCTTTTGAAATATCTGATCCAGGGGCTCGGCTGCATCAAGGAGACCAAGGTCCGCAACGTCGAGTCAAGTTTCGAACAGGGATTTGCACATTGCGCCAGAGTACGGGCTGGACTGGATCAGGCGGGATATATCATCGGGCAGCTCCCGAGGCTTGCATTGGAGAGTTTCGTCATTCTGATCGCCATCGGCGGACTGGCCGCATTTGTCTCTGTCGGGATGGCTTCCGGCACGATCATTCTTACTGCGGCGCTCTTCGGGGCCGCCCTCTACCGGTTGCTGCCTTCGATTTCGCGGGTTCACTACAATCTGGTGCAGATTCGCCAGAACAGAGAGATCTTCGACCAGCTCTGGAAAGATCTGGTAAAACTGCCGGTCCCGGTGAGCAAACCGGCGGGAGCACCGCTCGAGTTTGCGCATGAACTCCGGGTGGAGGAGCTCACGTTCCGCTATCAGGAGGCGCGGCCGCCGGTGCTGGAACACTTTTCCATGACGATTCAGCACCACAGCAGTGTCGCACTGGTCGGGCCGACCGGCTGCGGAAAAACCACGCTGGTGGATCTGATTCTCGGGCTCTTGAAGCCGCAGTCCGGCAGGATCACCGTGGACGGCCGGGACATTGAGGAGAATCTCCCCTCCTGGCAGAAAAAAATCGGATATGTTCCCCAGTTCATCTATCTTCTGGATGATTCCATCCGGGCAAACGTCGCCTTCGGCGTGCCGCAGGAGGCGATTGACGACGACCGGGTCTGGCAGGTGCTGGAGCAGGCGCAGATCGCGGATTTCGTGCGGAGTCTCCCGGGGAAACTGGAGGAGCCGATGGGCGAACTTGGCGCCCGTCTCTCCGGCGGTCAGCGGCAGAGGATCGGCATCGCCCGCGCACTCTATCCGGCGCCGGAAATTCTGATTCTCGACGAAGCGACCAGCGCGCTCGATCTGGAGACCGAACGGGCCTTTGCCGACGCTCTGGAAAAGCTCAAAGGAGCGCTGACCATTCTGACCATCGCCCACCGCCCCGCCACCGTGCAGATGTGCGATCGGGTGATCCGCCTTTCAACGGCGCCGGAAGGCGCGTCTGCCGGAAAATAAACGGTCGAAGTTCAGCGGAAAACAGCCGGAATGCTCATGGAAACCGGCTCACGCCTTTCTCGAATGGCGGCGACGAGCAGTTCCGCCACGCGTTTGCCGCACTCCAGACGGGGAGCGGCCACCACATGACGCGCGTCCGGCAATCCGGGCAGATGGAGGCCGTCGCAGCCGATCACCGGGAGATCCAGCTTGCGCTCTGCAAGCAATGCGGCAAGTTCCGGGAGCTGGTGGTCGTAGGCCGCGAGCAGAGCGTCGGGCCGTGTCCGGTCGAGAACGGCGGCCAGCGCCGGGGCGCCCTGCCCGGTCAGCGGACGGGCATTTTCCACCAGAAGCGGATCGAATGCTCCGCAGTACGTCTGAACCGCCTGCTGATAAGCGAGAAATTTTCGTGGAGACTGCAGCGGCTGAAGAGTCCGGGTCTGGCCGATGAAAGCGATTCTTCTGCATCCATTGCGGAAAAAGAGTTCGACCGCCTGCCGGATGCCCTCGTCGAAATCGAACGTCACCTGCGGAATCGACGGCTCTTCCAGAGGATCGCAGGCGGTGATGAAGGGAATGCCGGAGGAACGCACCTGGCGCAACAGCTCCGGATCGGCGATTCCCAGCACAATTCTCCCGGCCGCGGGAGACATGGAAAAATGGGCCAGATCGAGCACGCCGGAACCGGGATCCGCCTCCAGCATATTCAACACCGGCCGGAAGCCGTCAGCGGCAAGCTGCTCGACCATGCCGGACCAGATATCGCCCCAGAATGGGTGGGTGAAAATCGTTGTAAATCCTTCAAAAATCACCTCGATCAGTCTTCCATCCCCGGGCAGCGGCGAGCAGACGCGGGTGCCGCTGCGGCGGCGACGTTCCAGCAGTCCGTCGGCCACCAGTCGAGCGATGGCCTTATTCATCGTCTTGGGATTGACGCCGAATTCCGCCGCCAGCTCCAGTGTGGTGGGCAGAGTGCCGGAATAGACTCCTTCGGCAATTCTCCGTCGAAGTTCGCCGACGAGGGCTGGCTGTTTGAATTCGATCATGAAACGATACTTGTTTTTTCGTTTGGGTTAAATATAACCATACTTGCAGTTCGGAAAAAATGCAAATAAAACGGCGCAGGAAAGCTGAGATTCTGTAATTTTTTCGCCGGGCGAGGTCAATTTTCCGACCTTTTTGACATCGCGGAGAATTTTTCTCTCCGCATCGCGGCCGGAGTGGTCCCGGTATGTTTTTTGAAAAAACGGATAAAATAGTTCACACTGGAGAATCCCAGTTCTCTGGCGATCTCCTCCGAATCAGGGCGCTGACTTTCGAGCATCCGGATGGCGAGACGGATCTTCTGCCGGGCGATGTATTGCACGGGGGATGTGCCGAGATGTTCCTGAAACTGCAGGAAGAGTTTCCGACGGCTGACATTGCCGATCCTGCGCAGATCCTCCACGCTGATATCGGTGTGCAGATGGCTTTCGATGTAATGCAAATAGCGTTGGATTTCAGCATGTTCCGAGCAGTGATCCTCCCACCGGCCGCTGCGGAAGGCTTCTCCCAGCAGCCGGAAGAGCGCGAGCGAACCGTAAAAGGCGGGGAATTCCGATTGCTCCGCCGCGTCAAGTTCATTTTCGAGCGCCTGCAACAGCTTGTCCTCCAAAGGAACTTTCCGGATTTTCCCATCGTTGAAACAAAGGAACGGTGAAAGGTTGCTGAAGTTGTATCCATCTGCCGGCAGATAGCCGCCCTGAAACGTTCTCGCCGGTTGCGCGCCCGTGCGCCAGAGGTAGGGGTGTTCCCCCGGCAGAAGAATCATGTCGCCACGCACTCCGGAAATCTCCTCGTCTTCCGGAGTGCGAAAGAAGATCTCCCCGACGAGCATCACAACGACCGTGCTGTGGACAACACAGTGGAAATCACATTCCATTCTGGCGGGGAGATCGCAGAAATGCAGTAGATAAAACGGCGGCAAAGCGTTGTAAAACTCCTTCGTTTTGACATACCGGGAAACATTCCGGAACGCGATCCTCTGCAGTTTTTCCATGAAGGATTCCTCCCCCCGTTGAATATGCACAATTATATCTTTTTTTATTGGAATATATTCCGATAAGCAATATACCACAAGAAATATGCAGGATCAAATTTTAATGCACTATTGTACTATTATTTCTGCATCTATTTCTCCTCGATTTCTCTTGCAAAAAGAGGACTTTTCCGGTATACTTTTTCTGTTGCAACCATCAAGGAAAGGAACAATGGCATGGATCGCTTGAAGAATGCGCGGCTGGGTTGCCGTACTGTCACGGCGGCCCGTTTGCGGCTGCTCACATTGCTGTTCGCCCTCGCCGCCGGGACGGTATCCGGCGCGGAAACGGCGGATACGCTGAAACTCCGGACATGGCGTCTCGCCGCGCAGGGGGCTGACGCGGTGATGGTGACGGAATTTGCCGGCCGTTCTCCCGCGGTCCGGGTTGAATTTCCCGGAATTCCCTCCGGACAAACCGATCTCAATGACAACTCCGCCACCGCTCTGAAAGTCAAAGTGGATCCGGTTTATTCGAAACCGAAGCCCGCCGCCTCCGGCCGGACCGGTGCTGCGATTATGATGGCGAAGCATGAACTGGCCAATCCGCTGCAGGCGTGGATCCCTCCCTACATCGGCATTACTGCGGCCAAAGTGGCGCTCGCCGTCTTCCCGCAGGAGTGCAAAGGCGATGTGCGGCTGTTTCTGGAAACGGTCCGGCGCGGCGCCGCGCCGAATCCCCGCCGCACGGCCCGCAGGGAGATACGGTTGCGCGAACTTCCGGCCGGGAGATGGTCTGAAGTGGAGTTTGCAGTCGACACCGACGCAGCCCGGCGACTGGCGGAGGTCCGGCTGGTGCTCTCCGGTTCCGCTGAGGCTGAGTGCCGCTTCCATTTTGCCGATGCCCGGATCAAACGGCAGGACGGCTCGGAATATGCGCTGCTGAATCGCGACTTTCCCGACTATCTCGCCGGCATGAAAAAACCGCTCGCCGCGGCTCCCGCGAAAAATCTCCCGAAACGGACTCAGCTGCAGATCGGCTACGGCAACAACTGGCATATTCTCTATGACGCGAAACACCTGCCGGAAATCGGCCGCCTGATGAAGCAATATCTGCCGGAGTACAGCATCGTCCTCTCCTGTGCGCAGACTCCGGAGCCGGAACTTGCCGCAGTCCTGCCGCAACTCCCGGAGAACCTTTTCTACCAGTTCCAGAAGGCTCAGCACGGCATCCAGTATCCGATGCTGTACGACGCCCTTCCCCGCGACTGGCGCGGCAATCAGCAGAATAAACGGTTCAACTCGATCGTAGCGACCCATCCGCTCATGCAGAGAGCGCTGAAGAATCAGATGGACTACGCCGCGACTCTCGGCGTCAACAATTTTTTGAGCTACGACTACGTCTGGCCCTACCTCGGCGGCCGCTGGGGATACGACAAGGCCACCGTCGCCGCTTTCCGGGAAGATCTCAAGGGGAAAGACGAAGGGCTGGAGATGGATTTCGAAACCGGCGGTCCCCGGCGTACCATCCACTTCCACGACTATTTCGAGGAGCTGTACGGAAGACGTTTTCACCCCCGCGATCTCGGGCTGAACAGCTGGGAGGAGTTCTTCCCCGTCACGGAACGGGCGGCCGCAGCACCGGCTGCGACGCTGGAGACACAGCGCAATTTCACGCTCTTTCTCGTGCTCTGCCACTACGAATGGCTCCGGCAGGCACAGCGGTTCAATCAATGGGCGCAGTCTCATGGCGGAACATATGACTATGTCCTCAACGGCGAAGGCTGGGTGAACGGCAACGACCATATCGGCCTGCTCCGGCTCGCCGGGACCGGAATCGTCGCCCCGGAGTTCTTCATGCACACGCCGGAGAAGCTCGAGACCATCTATCGGGGGCTGGGACGCTACGTCCGGGCGGGAAAACGGCTGAACAAATCCCTCGGCGCCTGTTTTGAAGTCTCGCTCGGCGGCAGCGGCCACCCCTACTGGGACCTGCGTATCGGCTATCTTGTCGCCTATTCGATCGCCGCGCTGGGTGCCGCCCCGCTGCATCATGATTTTCAAAGAGCGTGGGAACGGAACAATCCGCTGGACAAGACCGCGTTCCACCTCATGATGGCGCAGGCGCGGGCGTTCCGGCAGGCAAATCTGGACCGGACGGAAAAGGAGCCGGGTAACGAGGTGCTTCACGTCACGCTTCGCTCCGTCGGCAGACGGATTGACGGCCTGCTCAGCAATTCGCGCATCCTCCGGATCACCAGCCAGCAGGACTCCTGGGTTCCGGCGCTGATCGACCATGAAATCCGGTACGAGCAGACCGATCCCTCGGAGCTGCCGCTGCTGCTCGATTCCGCACGGATCGTCTTTCTCTCCTCACCGGTGACGACACCCCGCTGCGCCGCACAGCTCGAACAGTGGCTGGAGAGAGGTGGAAAAAGTCTGCTGCTCCACACCACATTGCCCTTCCGGCAAGACGAGGGAATCTACAACTCCGGGACGAAGCCGGGGAAAGCGCTGTTCCGGGGGTTCCGGAACGGGAAACCAGCGGGACACACCCTGTTGACCGATGCGTCGGGAGCTCCGCTGCTCACCCGGATCGACCGCGGCCGCGGCAGTGCCGTCTACTATCTGCACGCAAGTCCGGTGCGGAGTTCCTCCGCGACGATGAAGCAGGTTATGACTTCGCTGAAAAAAGAGCTGCGCCTTCCTGTCGTGCAGCTCGCGGAACACGGAGAGAATGCGGTCGTACTCCCCTATCAATCTCCTGACTGCCGGGTCGTCGCCGTCTGGAACCGCAAACTGCGCGATGAGGCGGCCGCAGGGCTCACGAACTGGATCAAGACCCGCTGGCGGCTGAGACATCGCTTCTTCGATCCTGCTGCCTATGCGTTCCGGTATGAACAGCCCGGCGCCGCCTGTTCAGCCGCCGTCAGAGTGGAAAAGCCGGGCTCCTACCGGGTTTACCGCTTCCTGGCTGACCGGGAGGAGTTGATTCCGGCCGGCACGGACTGCGTTCTCAAGCTGGAATTGCACGATGCGCTGGGAGAGCTGTTCTACGTGGCGGAAGACACCCCCGCCTTCCGAAAGCGGTTGCAGAAACTTCGGATGGAACGTGCGGAAAGCACGCCGTTTCTTACGGAACAGAACGAAAAGTGGGACAGTCGGAAATGAAACAGAAGAAAGTACTGGTCCTCGGCGCCACCGGGGCAATGGGACAATACCTGGTTCCGCTGCTGGCGGAACAGGGATGTCAGGTCGATGCCTGTGCGCTCGACGCGTTGGAATTCCATCATCCGAACGTGCACATGGTCGTCGGGAATGCCATGGAGTGGGAGGTTCTCGCGGAACTGCTGAAAAACCGCTATGACGGCATCGTCGATTTCCTGATCTATTCGACGAAGGAGAATGCGCTCCGTCTGCCGCTGCTCGCCTCGCAGACCGGCCACTACCTCTATCTTTCGACCTACCGGGTGTACGACAACAAGGAGGTTCCGATCCGGGAGAGTTCCCCGCTGCTGATCGACACCGCCGACGACCGGCTGCTGCGGCTCTCCGATGACTACAGCATCTACAAGGCGCGCGGTGAAGCGATTCTAAAACTTCAGAAAACCGGAACTGGACGATCGTCCGCCCCGCCATCACCTATTCGCGGATGCGTTACCAGCTGGTGACGCTGGAGGCGCCGGATACCGTCGGCCGCGCCTTCGCGGGGAAAACCGCCGTCCTGCCGGAACAGGCGCGCAACAAGCAGGCGACGATGAGCTGGGCCGGCGATGTGGCGCAAATGATCGCCCGGCTGCTTTTCAACGAAAAGGCGCCGGGGGAAACCTACACCGTCGCCACCGCTGAACACCACACCTGGAGTGAAATCGCCGATTACTATCGGGATATCTGCAACTTGAAGACGATCTGGGTGGACAAGGCGGTCTTTTCCGACCTGATCTGCCACAAGCTGTTCCCGGATGTTCCGCCTTACTGGCAGCTCGAATGCGACCGTTTGTTCGACCGGGTGATCGACAACTCCAAAGTTCTGGAAGCTGCCGGCCTGAAGCAGCAGGAACTGAAACCGCTCTACGACGGCCTCGCCATGGAGATCGCCCGCTGCCCGAAAGATTATCCGTTCCGGGTCAACCATCGGATGGACCGCTATCTCGCCGCCCACGGCCTCGTCTGATGCAACAGAGCTTCATAAAAATCAATCACACACAAGGAGAACCATTTGATGAAAAAGAACCGTGATTCCCGCTCCAGCGGCGAAATGGAACGAAACCGGGACGATTTTACCCTTATCGAACTCCTCATCGTGATCGCGATCATCGCCATTTTAGCGGCGATGCTGCTGCCGGCACTGAACCGCGCCCGGAGCACAGCGCGCGACAGCGCCTGCAAAAACAATCTCAAGCAGATCACGTTGACCGAAATCCAGTACAGCGCCGATTACCAGAATTACATGGTGGTGTTGATGGAACAGAGCTTCGCTTCCGGAAGCAGCGCAGTTCTGACGTGGGACAGACTCTTCACCAGTCGAAACCCCACCGCGGGACGCCCCTTCTTCAGCAGAAAACTCTATGCCACGCTTCCCGTCTCCACCTTCATCTGTCCGGAGGCGGAAGACAGTCAACGACAGCTCAATGAAGGCTCCTTTTCCTACGGCATGCTGGTCCCCAACAAATACCGCGGTCTGGTCATCGGCAACAATGCGACCGATTCCGTGGATAAAAAACGGGTGCAGAACGTCGGCTCCTTCGTGACCGGCATCGATACGGTAAACGGCCCGATCACCTACTTCACTCCGAAGATGAAACGCCCCTCCGGCGTACCGATTATCGCCGACACGATCAACGGATTGTTCGGGACCTCCTCCTATCGGCAGGGCACATGGCTCTTCGACCCCGCCTCTCTATTCACCAACGCCTACGGCGTCTATCTGCGCCACGGGGAACGGGCGAACTGCGGCTTTGCCGACGGTCATGTGGAGAGCGGCTCGCGGAATGAACTCTATGAACTGCCCTGCCCGATTCAAGGCATGTTCAGCGCCAATCTCACCCCGCTGACCATGCCCTGAATCTGCGGCCGGTTCAGCCGCGCCGCGGCAGGCAGTGCTTTTCCAGAAAAGCCACGATCGGCGCCGGATTTTCCAGCGAGTGCGGATGATGCCCCACACCCGGCTTGTGGATCATCTCCACCTCGCCGCCGAGCGCCCGGTAACGCGGCTCCACGATCAGCGCATTTTCTTCCGGCGGAACGGTTTCATCCGCGTCGGAACAGACGATCAGAAGCGGAATTTTCGCATTTGCCAGCGGCGCAAGATTGTCCACCGGGTTGCCTTTCCAGGCCAGCGCCTCGGCCTCGGTGAACCCGTAAGCGGCAAGACAGCGCTTCCACTCCTCCGACGCGCGGCGATACGGCCAGCTCTTAAAGTCACAGACCGGGTTGTCCAGATAGAGGCAGGCGACCTTGTCCGTATTTTTCGCCGCCCAGTTCACGGTGTCCAGCCCGCCGCGGCTGAAGCCGGCCAGCGCACAACGCGGTGCAAATCCCAGCTTCGTTAAAAATGCGTAGAGCAGATCGAACCGGCGGTTCGACTCCGGCGAGCCGTACAGTTCCTCCACTCGGATGTGTGCGATATGCCAGCCGCGCCGCAGAAGCTCAAGATCCGCATAGGGGAAAGCACCGAAAAAACGGGCCCGCCAGAGCCACGGTTTTCCCGGCGCCGGGGCGCAGTTCGGCTTCACGAGGATGCACCGCTCTCCGTTCAGAGTGAAGTCGTATCGCGCAAATCCGTTCCAGTCTGAAACTTTGCCGGGGAAATCGGTTTCGAATGCCCCATCCAGATTCAGCATGAGATTCCGCCGCGCCAGCATGCCCCGGAGATAGTCCGCCACCAGATCCGCCTGGCGTTCGATCCCCGTCTCCTGATAGTGATATCCATCCGCAAGGCGGTATTCCGGATGGTTCAGCATCGCCGAGTAGAGGTCGAGCGTCGGGATGTTTCGTTCCGCCATGACCTCTGCCGCGATGGCATTCCGGCGCAGTACGATGGCGTTCTTCACCGGTTCCAGTTCCGCCGGAGAATCCGGCACCGTGAGCGGAGTGGAATTCCGCCAGGCAAGCATCGCCCGGGTGCTGTGGCGCAGGGTGTCGGCAAACGCCTCCAGCCCGGCGCGGTAGCACTCATCCGGGCAGTCGATGCCGTGCAACCCGTTGTTGAACAAAATGACGTCGATCGGTTCATCCGCCAGCGCGAGCGCAAGTTCGCGATAAATCGCCGGATCCCCCACAATCTTCGAAGTGGAGTAAAATCCGACGGTCGCCTCCCCCTGCAGACGCCGGGCGACCGCCTGCCCGTGGCCGACGACAATCGAGTCGCCGATGAGCAGAATCCGCGGCAGATGGCGTTCCGGCGTGTCAAACCAGTAGAACTGACACCATTCGACCTTTTCCCGTTTCATTCGATATCCTCCCGGATGTTGTATATTTTTCGGAGTAAAAACAATACTCTCATCTGTTTTCCCAACCGCAGATCACGGCATCAGGAGCAGAACCAGCCCAGCCGGAGCAGCAGAGCCGCCGCCGGAGCCGACGCCGGGACGCCGGGCAGCAGCACCCCAAGCAGCTCGAACAGCAGCGCCCCCGCCAGAAGCCCCGCCCCACACCAGAAAACCGACGCCGTCTGCGTCAGCCGGGATTCCGCCTGTCCGGCCAGCCGGCTGCGCACCATGCCGGCCGCCAGCGCCGCACAGACGGCAATCAGCAGATAGCCCGGCTCGAACAGAAGAAACCGCCACGGCAGCAACAGAGAAAACGGCAACAGCGCCGCCAGCACCACAAACCAGCGTTCCACCCGGAGCCGCAGAATGGAGTCGCACCACATCAGGCCGCCTGTCGCCACAAGCAGTACCGCCGGAATTCCGGTGAACAGCTCCCGGCGGTCAAATCCCTGCCAGGCCGCCAGCAGAACGAGAGCGAATCCGGCGGCATTTTCCGTCAGCAGCACCCGGGCCCGCCAGGAACCGCTGCGGCAGCACAGCGGCCGCAGCAGCAGCCAGAGCACCGGAATGCCCCAGAGAAGCACACGGGGCAGTTCCGGCACAGGAAGCCGGAAGCCGGAAGCCGACACCGTGCCGACGCCTCCGCCGATTGGACCGGCCGAAACCGGTCGCTCTTCCGCCGCCGCGTAGAGGGCGGCAAAGATTCCCGCCGGCATGAAAAGATTGCCCTCACTGAACGCGCGCTGATGCCCCTGCAGCCGACTGTCCAGCACGCCGAGGTCGGCGGTCAGGGCGGCGTCGCGGGAGACGGCGAGGAAGCGCCCTCCGCCGCCCGGCAGTTCCGCCGTATGCAGTCCGTCCGGGAGAATTCCCCGGAATGCGACGGGGAGCACCAGCACGCCGCGTTTCGGCTCGGTGCGCTCCAGTGCCAGCATGACAAACTCCTGCAGTGCCGCAGGAGAGACCGGCGGCAGATTCTCCAGATAGACCAGATCGTACCGGCGGGTCAGTTCCGGCAGAATCCGCCCCGGTCTCCCCTCGTAGGAGTTCACCTTGAGCGAGGCTTCGCCAAAACGGGCGGCCGCCCGCGGCCAGATGCAGTCGACACTCGCCACGTAAGGAAGCGCCGCCCAGACCGCAGGCAGGGGCGAATGCAGATCCGAGACGAAGAGAAAATGCATCCCCTCCTTTGCCGCCGGCATCAGCGACGCGGGCAGCGCCGGAGCGATGGAGACATCCTTGAGGTTGCGCGGCGCGCTGCGCAGGGTCCAGCCGCTGTAAATCGGAGCGGCCAGCGCAACGGCAATCGGCAGAGCGGCAACCGGCAGAATCCGCCAGACCCGATGCAGCGGCAGATTCCAGAGAAACGCCGCCAGAAACACCGGCAGCAGAACCAGCCCCGGCACACAGTTGCCATGAAAGAAAAGGATATCGGCCGCCAGTCCGAGCAGAAACCCGATGCCGCACGCCGCCCGGCAGAGTGTTCCGCAGGAGCCGGCGGGGAGAGTGCAGAAGAATCCACCGGCCGCCGCTCCGGCCGCCGCGCTCCGCCAGGGAGCCCCCGGCTCGATCAGCAACAGAATTTCCAGCAGAAACACGCTGAGCACCGGCAGGAAGCGACCGGGAATCATCCGTATTAGCCATGCACCGGCCGCGAGACCGCCGCCCCACAGCGCGGGCACCGGCCAGAGGGAAAGATTCCAGCCCGAAGAGAGCGAAGCGACCGTCAGAGAATAGGCCTCCGACGCTCCGAAGAAGGCGCCGCCGGACAACGCGGTGAACCAGAGGCTTTTCCGGCAAATCGATGCGCTGTTTTCGCCCGACGGATCCAATTGTAACTGCCCCCTTCTGTAAAACCGTATTGAAATATATCTCTGAATCTGCAAAAAATCCACCATTTCCGGTTGCTATTTTGGCGTAACGTGGTTATTTTACTGCGGAATATCATGAAACAGAGGAGACGCTTCCCATGAAAGCTGAAGATTTCCGGATTTCAAAACTCGGCAAAGCGACAATCGCCTCGCCGATCCGTCAGATTGAATTTATTTCCGATGAAGCCTCGGTGGCCTACGATTCGGATCCGCACCTTCTCGCCCAGTACCTCCGGCGCGGCGTGGAGATTCCGGCATTCGAACAGGCGGGGCCCCGGGCGAAAATCTATCACGACCCGGCATGGACCAAAGCGGCCATCCTCACTGCCGGCGGCCTCTGCCCCGGCCTCAACGACGTCATCAAATTTCTCACCCGCACGCTGCGCATTCAATACGGCGTGCCGCTGGTCTATGGCATCCGCTACGGCTATCGCGGCCTCAACCCCGATCACAAACTTCAGCCGATTCTGCTCGACGACGCCAACACCGATGACATTCACGAATCCGGCGGAACCATCCTCGGCAGCTCCCGCGGCGCGGAAGATCCCGTCGTGATGGTCGATACGCTCGCCAGAATGAACATCAACGTTCTCTTCTGCATCGGCGGAGACGGCACGGCGCGCGGCGCCCACGATATCGCGCAGGAAGCGGCGCGGCGCGGTCTCTCCATCAGCGTCATCGCCATCCCCAAGACGATCGACAACGACATCGCCTTCATCGACAAATCCTTCGGATTCGAGACCGCGGTCTACATGGCCGGGATGTTCGCCACCGGCGCCCACAGCGAAGCCAAGGGAGCTTACAACGGAATCGGCCTTATCAAGGTGATGGGGCGTGATTCCGGCTTCATCGCCGCCTACGCGACGCTGGCCAACTCCTACGTCAACTACTGCCTCGTCCCCGAAGAGAAGTTCACTCTCGATGACGACGGGCCGCACGCACTGCTGCCGCACCTGGCCGCACGCATGGAAGAGAAGCATCACGCGGTCATCATGGTGGCGGAAGGCGCCGGCCAGGAGCTCTTCGAAAACGCCGCCGCTCAGCGCGACGCCTCCGGTAACCTGCTCAACAAGGACATCGGGCTGCTGCTCAAGGAGAAGATCAACGACTACTTCAAAGCGAGATCGCTCGAGGTGAACGTCAAATATTTCGATCTGGCCTACACCATCCGCAGTGTGCCCGCCCACGGTGCGGATGCGGTTTTCTGCGCAATGCTCGCGCAGAACGCGGTGCACGCGGCAATGGCGGGGCGCACGGATATGGTGATCGGGCACTGGGGAACCCATTTCACGCATGTGCCGATTGCACTGGCAACCCGTGAACGCAAGAAGATCAAACTTGACAGTCCGCTCTGGACCAGTGTCAAGGCAACCACAATATTCTGAAGCTATTACACGAAAGGCGAATCCCATGATCGACCAGCTCAGAAAAATCGCCGAAAGCATCGACCAGCTTCTGGCGGAAGATGAATTCCCATTCTCCATCCGTCCGGACTACCTGGCGGAGGCGGTTCACGCCTACCCGGTCCGCGGCGGCAAACGGTTGCGCCCTGCCCTGCTGATCTGGAGCTGCGGCCTGCTGGGCGGCGATGAGGCAAAAGCGCTCTATCCGGCCGCCGCCGTCGAGGTCTATCACAACTGGACCCTTGTCCACGACGACATCATCGACCGGGACGACACCCGGCGCGGCATGCCGACCGCCCATGTGCAGCTTGCGACGGAACTGCAGAAGCGTTTCCAGCTCTCCCCGGAACAGGCGGCCCGCGCCGGAGAGGATTTTGCGATTCTTGCCGGCGACCTTCAGCAGGGATGGGCAAACGATCTGCTTCTGCGCTCGACGGAACACGGGGTCCCCGCGGAGGTGGCGGTGGCGTTGTCGCGCAACCTCCAGAAACTCGCCAATCGTGAACTTATCAGCGGCGAAGCTCTCGATGTGGAGTTCTCTTTGCGGGAACTTGCGGAACTTCACCCCGATTCGCTCCGGCGCATGCTCTCCGGCAAAACCAGCGCCCTGCTGGAATTCTGCACCGAATCCGGCGGAATGCTCGCCCTGGAGGAGTGCAATCCGGCTCGCGAGGAGATCGTCCGGCTGGGGGAATTCGCTCACGCCGCCGGAATCGCCTTCCAGCTGCGCGACGACTACCTGGGGATTTTCGGCGATTTTCAGTCGCTCGGCAAACCGCTCGGCAACGATCTGCGCGAGGGGAAAGCGACCATCCTCCTGCTGGAGACGATGCGCATGGCGAACTCCGCGGACCGGGAGGAGCTGCAGAGCCTCATCGGGCTTCCGGAATACTCCACGGAAACGTTGAACCGGGTCCGCCGGATCATGCGTGATTCCGGAGCCGCCGCGGCGACCACGGCAGAGGCCGCGCAGCTGGCGGAACAGGCGAGAAACATCCTGCGCGGATTCCCGGACAACGCCTGCCGGCAGAACATGCTGGATCTCATCAACTTTCTGATCAACCGCGAGCGTTAGCCGCGGCAGGGACAAATTGTCCCGCCCTGTCCCGCACCGTGTCGAAATGTCACGGCCGGGACTTTTTTTTTGCTTTTTTTCTGCCGTGATTTCAAATTGGCACGCCCCTTGCTATTCCTGCAGTCGAAGAACCGGTGAAAACCGGAAAAGAGATTTTTCAAGGAGGTAAATTATGAATATGATTGCAAGATGGAATCACGGAAACGGCCTGATCCCGGTGACCCTGCGCGGTGTGGATGATATCTTCCGTGCGGTGCTGGACCGGATGAGCACCGATTTCAGTCCGGAGCTCATGTTTGACAACGGCAATTCGCCGCGGCTGGAGATGGAGGTCGGCAAGGATGCCGTCACCGCCAAACTCCCGATCGCCGGTTGCCGTCCGGAGGATATTGATATCGAAGTTGTCGGCGACAATCTGACCATCCGCGCGACGCGGCAGATGGAAGAGCCGAAGGATGAGAAGGCGCACTATCTCCGGCGCGAACGCTCCTATGAAGAGTATGAAGAGAGCGTCAAACTCCCGGTGCGCGTCAAAGGCGGCGAAACCAAAGCGGAGTATGTCGACGGTGTTCTGACCGTCACGCTGCCCCGTGAAGAGGAAGCCCAGCCCCGCACCCATGTGGTCAAAGTACATTAATGCAACAACGATAGAACAGGAGGCAACAATATGAGTGACGATGTCATGAAAGTTACGGACGGCGAACTTCACGAGGAAACTCTGGAGATCATGCCGCTGGTGGATATTCTCGACGGCAGCGACGGTGTGACGATGTGGTTTGAAGTGCCCGGCGCCAATTCCAAGAGCGTCAACATCGAAGTGAAAGAGGGCGTGATGACCATGACCGCGGACAGCTCCCTGCGCCGCGACGGCAAGAAGCTGGTGTTCAAACGTGTGTTCCAGCTCGCCGACAGTGTCGATGTCGAGAAGATCACCGCCAAGACCCAGGACGGCGTTCTGACGCTGAATATTCCGAAGTCGGAGAGTGCCCGGGTCCACAAGATCAAGGTCAGCTGATACAGAACAGTATCTCATTCTCCACAAAGGGGCCGCTGCAAAGAACCTGCAGCGCCCCCTTTTTTCTTTCTCCGCGCGCAATCGCCGGAGAAGAGCAGATCAACAGCTACGGCTGTACGGCCGGAGCCTGCGGAACCGACGCCCCCGGCTGGGGCGAGAGCGCCTGCGCCTTCTCTTTTGCCCCATTCAGCGCCGGCAGAAGGATGCCGGAGAGAATTGCCATCGTCGATATGCTCGAAGAAGAGATGTTCCAGTTGGAACGCGTGGTCGAGGCGAATCCATCCTTTTCCCGGGTGGTGACGGAGCAGAAGACCGGCGGTGGAACCTTCTGAAGAAATCCGGCGATCATCGGCTCCTCCACCTGCATGACCAGCAGGTTCCAGATCGGCTGGTCGATGTTCACATAAAAGAATCCGAGCCCCCGGGCGGGAATTCCTGCCAGATAGCCGCGGAAGGTCGGCGACTGCATCAATCCGCCCTTGAGCATCGACTCCAGCCGGGCGTCACTGTAGAAAGTGAGTGTACCGTTGGCCGTCACCAGTTCCGGGATCACCGGCAGCGGCAGACCGACGACCGAGTAACGGCCGGCGCTCTTTTGCGTCAGCTGGAGACCGCCCTTCTCCTGCAGCAGCTTGAAGAGCACGCTGTCCCGGTCCGGCATCGACAGCCGGAGCATGGGCAGAGGCGACACGGAGGGGTCCGCGGAGACCACCACCAGCGACCAGGTGCCGGAAAGCGTCTTCAGCAGCGCGGAAAGTTCAACTCCGGCCGCAGTACGGCACGCCGCTTCCAGCTGGGCCGGAATCGCTTTGATTTCCGGCGACAGCTCGGCAGATGCCGCAAACTCCTTGACCAGCGAATTCCAGGCAGCGGAGAAATCAAACCGGTACTCGAATGCCAGCCGGGTCGATTCCGGCAGCTGAGCCGGCAGCTGCATCGCCCAGTTCTCTCTGCCGGAGAGATCGAACAATACACCCGGCAGAGAACTGTTCCCGGTGTACAGATAGGAGCGGTAGGCGGTCAATCCGTCCGGAAGCTGTTTCGTGCTGGATCCCATCGCCTGAATTGCATCCAGATGCAGTATGCGAACTGCGGCGAGGATTCCCTGAAGCAGTTGGCGCATTTCCGGCTTGACATCGGCGGAAGAACCGCACAGGTCGCCGAGCAGCTCCTGCACCTTCGCCAGCTCCTCCCGGCAACTGCCGTAATAGAGAGAGGAACCGCCCTTGTCAAGGTGAGCCATCGTGGCGTTGAAGGCAACGGAATCATCCACCGCTGCGGGAGCGGCAAACGCGGTCGAGCAGGCCAGACAGCCCGCGGCGCAGGAAATCAAAAATCTTCTCATCACATCCTCCTGTCGTTTGAAGAATCTCCGGGGACCCTGCCCGTACAATATCAGCATTTTGCAGGTTTGCAAACAACCGAGGATAAAATTTATCGAAGTTTTACCCGCATCGGAGTGAAGCGGACTCCGGATTCCACCCGCTCCGGGCCGTCGGCGGAGAACCCGAGATGGCGGTACGCCTCCACCGCGCGCGGCGCGGCAAACACCGTCAGCTCCGTCAGGTCAGGCTGCGCTTTTCCGCACAGTGTCACCGCGCGGGTCAGGAGCCGGCGGCCGATGCCGCCGCACTGAAACTCCGGCTCGACAAAGAACATCGAAATGTGGGAAAAATCCCGCAGTTCCAGCACGCCGATCACCTCGTGCTCCCATTCGGCAACGATGGTGGAACAGCCGTCACTCTGCCGGGCGGCGATCGCCTCCGGCAGAATGTAGGCGAGAAAGGCCTGACACCCATCCGGCTCGTAGCAGGGCCGGATGGAATCCTCGAAACAGGCCAGCGCCACCCGGCAGATGCCGGGCGCATCCCCCGGCCGGTAAATTCGAAGACGCGGTTCGCCCGCCATGGGTCAACGCTCCTCCTCTTCGGCATCATTCTCCTCCCGGTCATCGGCAAATGCGCGATGAGGATGCTCTTCCGGCGCGGTAAACACCTTCAACGCCTCGCCGGTGGCACTGCGCCGGTCGCGTTCCGCCAGCTCCTTGATGTACCGGTAGCTGTTGGCCTGGCTGCGGGCACTGGTGTACGCCGGCACGGTGGGCCGGGTGTAAATCCCGGAGCCGAGCAGACGGCGCTGTTTGTCGGTGTCCGCCAGCTGGAAACGCAGGAGCGTCATGAGCTCGGCCCGGATTTTCTCGTCCTCGACCGGGAAGAGCAGCTCCACCCGGCGGTCAAGGTTGCGGAACATCCAGTCCGCGCTGGAGAGGTAATACTCCTCGTCTCCGTTGTTGAAGAAGTAGAAGAGCCGGCTGTGTTCCAGATAACGGTCGACGATGCTGATGATCCGCAGATTCTCCTGCCCCGGCCGCGGCTTGTAACAGCAGATGCCGCGCACGATGAGATCAATTTCCACCCCCGCATCCGCCGCCTTGTGCAGCAGGCGGATCATCTTTTCGTCGGAGAGGCTGTTCATCTTGGCGATGATCCGCCCCGGCCGGTCGGGCGTGGAGTTGCTGATCTCGCGTTCGATCATCCACATGACCCGCCGCCGCAGATCGAACGGCGAAGCGGCGATCTTGCGCCACTCGGTCGGCGGCGAAGAGTATCCGGTCAGCACGTTGAAGAGGTTCGCCACATCGAAGCAGAGGTCCGGATCGGAACTCATGATCCCGAGGTCGGTGTAGAGCGCGGCGGTCTTGTCGTTGTAGTTTCCGGTCGACAGGTGGACATAACGCCGGATGGCCCCCTCCTCGCGGCGCACCACCAGCAGCGCCTTGCTGTGCACTTTCAGCCCGGCCACGCCGTAGACGACATGCGCGCCGGACTCCTCCAGAAGTCGCGCCCAGGCGATGTTGTTCCCCTCGTCGAAACGGGCTTTGAGCTCCACCACCACCGTCACCTGCTTGCCGTTTTCCGCCGCCCGTTGAAGCGAACGCACGACCGGCGAGTTGCCGCTGACCCGGTAGAGGGTCTGCTTGATCGCCAGCACATCCGGGTCGTCCGCCGCCTCCTGCAGCAGCCGGAGAATCGGCGTAAAGGAGTGAAACGGCGGCGCAACGAGAATCGTTCCGCGGGCCGAAATCGCCTCGAAGACGGACTTGTGTTCCACAAAGGGAGCCGGCATGATCGCCGGCCACGCCGGTTCGAGCAGTTCCGGCAGCCGGGCACGCCCGACCAGTTCGAAAAACTGTTTGAGGTGCAGCGGAGCACGGCTCGCATAGCGGAATTGATCGTCGAGCCGGAACTGTTCGTCCAGCCAGTCCGCCAGCGCGCCCCGCGTGTTGACCGGCACCTCCAGACGGATCGGTTCGCGATGGCGGCGCTGGAGCAGTTTCTTCTCGATGCTCTGCAGCAGATCCTCCGCCCCCTCGTCCTCGACCGAGAAATCCATATCCCGGGTGATGCGGAAGGGGAAGAACTCCTCCAGTTCGCACCCGGAAAAGAGCAGGCCGAGATTGTCCATAATCAGCTCTTCCAGCAGTACGAACGTGCGTCCGGGCTGATTGTCGGGCACTTCGACAAAACGCGGCAGCCGTTCCGGCACCTCGACGAAGGCGTACACCAGCTTGCTCCGGTCCGCCGGACGCATGCTCACGGCGATTTCGATCGCACCGGAGTTCAGAATCGGGAACGGGTGCGCCTGATCCACCGCCAGCGGCGTCAGCACCGGCAGCACCTGCAGCCGGAAATACCCGGAGAGTTCCGCGCGGACCGTGGCGGAGAGTTCCGCCGGTTTGCGCAACCGGACGCCGTACGTCTCCAGCGCCGGAAGAATGTCGTCGCAGAGCGCCCGGCTCTGCCGTTTCAACAGCCGATCCAGTTTTCTCCGGGCGGCGGCAAGCTGTTCGGAGGGGCGGTTTCCGGCCGGGTCCGGCAGATCCTGATCCATCTTGACCAGCTGGCGGAGCCCGGCGATGCGCACCATGAAGAACTCATCGAGATTGCTGCTGAAGATGGCGATGAACTTCAGCCGTTCCAGCAGCGGATTGGCCGGGGAGAGCGCTTCATCCAATACCCGGGAGTTGAAATCGATCCAGCTCAATTCCCGGCTGATGAAGAGCTCCTGGTCCGGAGTCTTCTTCCCGGGTTTCGTCACTTTTTCCTTTTTCATATCGACAGCGGAGCCTCTTCTATTTTCAGATCCAAACCGAACACCTGATTGAACAACCCGCCCTTCCACTCGAGCGAAAGCCGTTCGGAACGGAAGTCGCCCGACTCCGGCACCACCACCGTCATCGTGTGTCCGCGGAGGACCAGTTTCATCTTGTCGAACCGTTTCCGGCGGGAGCAGTCGAGCGCATCCGCCACGCGGAGAATCGCCGCCAGCTTCAGCGTGGTCACCTTGTCTTCCGCGGAAAGAGCGGTGTATTCCGGGTGGGACTCGCGGGGCAGCGCCTTGCGGTGGTAGCGGCAGATGGTCGCCACCACCCGCTGCTCGGCCGTGGAGATTCCGGGCAGCTGCATGTTGGAAACCAGATAATAGGTGTGCTTGTGATGCTGTCGCGTATCGACGAACCGCCCGATGTCGTGAAGCCGGGCCGCCGCTTCCAGCAGCAGCGGGGCATTGGGGACGAAATCGAAAGTGCGTTTGAGTTTTTCCAGAAATTTGAGGCAGAGCGCGGCCACCTGCGAAGCGTGGACCGGATCGAAGCCGTATTTCCGGCCGATCGCATCGCAGACGCCGAGCAGATCGTTGTAGAAGGGGTCCGGAGCATTCGCCTCCACACTGCGCCGCACCAGATCGCTGATGAGCGCGGTCCGGGTCGTGGTCCCCAGGCAGAGGAAGCGTTCGAAGTGGAACTCATCGAGAAAATAACTGATGATTCCGGCGCACGCCCTGACGCTGGAGGCAACCTCCTCCGGCAACTTGAACTCAGCTGAGAGCGTATCCGGCGTCGTTTCGATCAGTCGCCGGGTGGCCGGCGCCACCGCATCGGGATCGATCGAAACGCACTCGTTTTCATCAAACTCCTCGACGGCGCCGCGGATAATTCCGGCGAGCACCCGGACCGACGCGCCGAGCGCGATCAGCGCCACCGGCTCCTCCGCCTGCCGCCCGACACATTCGGCAAGTCTCTGGCCGATATCCTGCGAACGGAGCGTCTCGATCACCTGTTCAATGGAGACGGCCGAACGGCCGAAGGCGTCGAACAGCCGGGTTGTCCCCAGCGGAATCTCCTCGCAGAAACGCATCAGCCCGTGGGCAAAGTAGAAGATCTGCAGCGAACCGGTGCCGACCATGAGTCCGATTCCGGAAAGGGTTCCGAAATCGAACCGGCGGCGGAGCGCTTCGCGCATCGCGAGATAGGTGATGCGGATCTCCTCCGGCGTCTCCAGAATTTCCAGCTCCAGTCCGGCGTCGTTGCGGATGCGGTTGATGACCAGGTCGCGGTTGAACGCTTCGCGGATGGCGCTGGTGGCGACCACCCGGCAGAAGGTGATCCGGTACTCGGCGAGCTTGTTGGAGAAATCACAGAGCATGGAGGTCAGCCGGGAGAGTGTTTCCGGTGAAACCTGCCCGTGGCGGAAGACGTCGAATCCGAGATTGACGGTCCGGGAAAGGCTTTCGAGCAGGACGATGCCGTTCTTTTTCGAGATTTCAAAAATATCGAGGCGGACGGAATGCGCCCCGACGTCAATGATGCCCGCCTGAAACGGCATCCCCAAGCGTTTGATTTTTTTCATAGACTCCTCTGCTCAGCCCCCGGCGACAACGCGTCAGAACCAGGATTGCGTACTCGGATTATAGTAGATATAGTTGAGATTTGCGAACTTGACAACGCCCCGCGCCGTGGCCGGATCGATGCCGACCCGCAACGTGATCCAATCCGCATCCTCCTCCCCCGCCTCGGGGATGAAGGAGCCGAAATAGACGCCGTCGATCACCAGTGCAACCGGTTCATCGTGATAGCGGCCGCACAGCACCTGCCACTGAAGTTTGCCGAGACGGTCGATGCGGAACTGCAGATCGCAGATGTCGGGATTGCCGGGGCGGGAGATCATCTTCGCCTCACGGATGTTCTTGCTGCTGAAATTCTGGTTGGTATTGATCCAGACGGTGCGGCCGTCCAGCGCCTGGATCTCCTTCTCCAGCTCGCTGGCGCGCGGATATTTGACGATCGAGAAGATTCCGACGATGTAGCGGGGCTGATAGTTTTCGCTGTTCGGGTCCTCCGAGCGGGAGCTTTCGCCGGACATCGCCTCGCGAAACGCCTCGCGGAAGGTATCGCATCCGGTCAGAGCCGCAGTCAGTATCACAGCACAGATAAAACGGAACAGGTGATGCATTCTTCTTTCCTCATGCTTGTGGAGCTAATATAGCGCCTGATTTTTTCGTTTTCCATTGGCAAGAATGGACTATTCATGTATATTAACACTATCTTAACCAAAATCCAGCACGGAACGATAAAAATTATGATAAAATACATGGTAATCGGCGATCCCATCTCCCACAGCCGCTCCCCCGGGATGCAGAATGCCGCCTTCGAAGCATGCGGTCTGGGCTCCCCTTACGGGCGGCGGCACGTCACGCCGGAAGAGCTGCCGGAGTTCGTAAAGTTCGCCCGGAAAGAGCTTGCCGGCGTCAACCTCACCGTGCCGCACAAGGCGGCGGTGATTCCATTGATCGACCGGGTTGACCCGGAAGCCGCCGCGGCCGGGAGCGTCAACACTCTCGTGATCGAAAACGGAAAAATTTTCGGCACCAGCACCGACGGCTACGGGCTCGAACACGCCCTGCTGGCGAATTTCCACCGGCCGGTCCGCGGCGCGGCCTTCTGCTTCATCGGCGCCGGCGGCGCGGCACATGCGACGGCGTTTCATCTTGCCGGATGCGGTGCGCGGGCAATCCGGCTGGCCAACCGGACGATCGGGAAAGCGGAGGAGCTGGCCGACCGGCTCCGCCAGCGCAATCCGGAACTGCTCGTGGAAACCGCCGGAATCGGCGACACCGAACAGCTTGCGCGCTGGTTTGCCGACACCGATTTTCTGATTCAGGCGACCAGTCTCGGCCTGCGGCCGGATGACCCCGCCCCCTTCCCGCTCGAACTGCTCCACTCCGGACAGACCCTCTCGATCTTCGACACCATCTACCGGGAGACGCCGCTGCTGAAACGGGCCGGCGAACTCTCCCTGCCCTGCGCCGGCGGGATGGATATGCTGATCTATCAGGGGGCGAAATCCTTTGAAATCTGGACCGGGCGGCCTGCGCCGATCGAGGCGATGCGCCGCGGTTTTCTGGAGGCTCAGCCATGCTGATCCTTACCGAGGGGAGTTTTCCGTGGTGGACCAGGCTGGGGCTGGAGTATCCGGAGCTTCTGACCATCGCGCTGGTGGCGGTCTTCGCGGTCGGGAGCTGTTTCGGCAGTTTTCTGAACGTCTGCATCTGGCGGCTCCCGCTCGGGGAATCCATCGTTTCGGTGCCCTCGCACTGCACGAAATGCGGCTATGAAATCCGCTGGTATGACAACATTCCGATTTTCAGCTATCTCGTTCTCCGAGGGCGCTGCCGCAACTGCCGCGAACCCTATTCGCCCCGTTATCTGATCGTCGAGGCGCTGACCGGGGCTCTCTTCGTGGCGGTCTTTCTCAAGGTCGGCCTCACCAGCCAGCCGCCGGCGATGCTGGCGCTCTACTGGGTCATGGTGATGCTCTGCGTCACCACCAGCTGGATCGACGTCGAACACCGGCTGATTCCGGATGCGACCACCCTGCCCGCCCTGCTGTTCGGTCTGGCGGTCGGCACGGCATTTCCGTCGACGCAGGGGTGCGACACCTATCCGGCCGCCCTGCTCCGGGCGGCGGCCGGTGCGGCAATTCCGGGCATCTTGCTGACGATTTTCACGATCGCCGGCCGCCTGGCCGCCCGTCGCGAAGTGCTGGGCTGGGGTGACGTCAAATTCGCCGCGGCGGCAGGCGCTCTGCTCGGTGCGGCAGGCGCGTTGTTCTGTGTGGCAACAGGCGCCCTGGCCGGAACGGTGTACGGCATTGCGCTTGCGCTCACCAGAAAACGGTCGATGAAACATCTGGCGATTCCCTTCGGCCCGTTTCTGGCGGGAGGGGCGCTGGTCTGGATCTTTTTCGGGGAAAAAATCCTTCGCTGGTATTTGTCGCTTCTGCGGCTTGCACAATAGAATCGCGGTGTTATATTAAAATTTCAAGATCTGCGACACAATTTGACATTGAACGCATAAAATCAGGAGAAAAAAATGGCTTCCATGTTCGATGCGGCAAAAAAGGTGTACGGCAATCTCGGCGTCGATGTCGAGGCGGCATTCCGGCGGCTGGATGAGATCGCCGTGAGCATTCACTGCTGGCAGGGCGACGACGTCGCCGGATTCGAAAACGACTGCGGTCTCGACGGCGGCATCGCGGTGACCGGCAACTATCCCGGCCGCGCCCGCAACGCCGATGAACTGCGCGCCGACATCGACAAGATGCTCAGCCTGGTTCCCGGCCGCAAGCGGCTCAATGTCCACGCCATCTACGCCGAAACCAACGGCAAGAAAGTCGGCCGCGACCAGATTGCGCCGGAGCACTTCTCCCGCTGGATCGACTGGGCGAAGACCCGCAAGGTCGCGCTGGACTTCAACCCCTCCTTCTTCTCGCACCCGATGGCGTCGAGCGGCTTCACGCTGAGCAGTCCGGACAAAGCGGTCCGCCGCTTCTGGATCGATCACGGCATCGCCTGCCGCAAGATCGCCGAAGCCTTCGGCCGTGAACTCGGCAGCTGCTGCATCACCAACTTCTGGGTGCCGGACGGGTTCAAGGACATCCCCTTCGACCGGCTTGCCCCGCGGGAGCGGCTCCGCGACTCGCTCGATGAAATCTTCGCGGTCAAGATCGATCAGAACTGCAACCGCGATGCGGTCGAGAGCAAACTCTTCGGCATCGGTGCGGAAAGCTGCACGGTCGGCTCGCATGAGTTCTACATGGGGTACGCTCTGCGCAACAACAAGCTTCTCTGCCTCGACGCGGGCCATTTCCACCCGACCGAAGTGATCTCCGACAAGCTCACCAGCTGTCTGCTCTTCCTGGATGAAGTGCTCCTGCACGTGAGCCGCGGCGTCCGGTGGGACAGCGACCATGTGATCATCATGAACGAGGAGCTGCGGGCCATCGCCGAAGAGGTGATCCGCCATCACTACGACAAGCGCGTTCACATCGGGCTGGACTACTTCGACGCCTCGATCAACCGGATCATGGCGTGGACCATCGGCGCGCGCAATATGTCCAAGGCGTTGCTGATGGCGCTGGTCGAACCGGCGAGCCTGATCGACGAGGCGGAAAAACGCGGCGACTTCTCCAGCCGTCTTGCGCTCTTCGAAGAGTGCAAGACCCTGCCCTTCGGCGCCATCTGGGACGAATACTGCAACCGTTGCGGCGTTCCGGTCGGCACCGCCTGGATCGACGTGGTCAAGTCCTACGAAAAGAACGTGCTTTCCAAGCGCAAGTAATCGATCGAGCTGTCTCTTTCCGGATGCGGCGCAGTATGGGGACCGCGTCCGGAAAGATTTTGTATCAAACCTTACAGAGACAGGAATATTCAACATGTCAAACCTGACCATCATCCGCGAACTCTCCAACCGTTACGGCTCCAATCCGGAATTCGTTCTCGCCGGTGGCGGAAACACCTCCTGCAAGGATGAGAAATATCTCTACGTCAAGCCCAGCGGCGTCGCCCTGGCGAAGGTTGCCGAAGAGGATTTCGTCAAGCTCGAACGCGAGGCGGTGCGCCGTTGCTTCGAGATGCCGGAAGAGCTTTCCGGAGCGGAACGCGAAGCGCTGGCCGGGCGTCTGTTGAATTTTGCCGTGGTGAGCACCACCGGCCGCCGCCCCTCGGTGGAGGCGCCGCTGCATGAACTCATGCCGTTCACCTTTGTGGTGCACCTCCATCCGGCGATGGTCAATGGACTTACCTGCGGCCGCGACGGCGAAGCGGTGTGCAGAGAGCTGTTTCCGGACGCGCTCTGGCTGCCGGCCACGGATCCGGGCTTCATCCTCGCCAACGCCGTCTATCGGGCGAACCTCGCCTACAAGGAGCGGACCGGCCGCCCGGCGTCGGTGATCTTTCTGCAGAACCATGGCGTCTTCGTCGGCGCCGACACCGCCGCGGAAATCGAGCAGATTTACGCGGAGATCATGAGGAAACTGCGTGCGCGGCATCAGGCCGCCGGCATTCCGGCGGAACTGGAGTGCGGCGAACTCGACCGCGAAACGGTGAACGCCTTCGCTCCGCTGCTGCGCGGCTGGCTCGGCGACGGGGAAACACCCGTCACCGTCAAATCGCTCCCCCCCTTCCGCACCGCCCGCGGGCCGCTGACCCCGGACCATATTGTCTACGCGAAATCCTTCGCACTGGTGACCGAAAAGCCGACGCGTGAAGCGATCGAAGCGTTCGAAAAGCAGAACGGGTACAAGCCGCTGGTGGTGGAGGTTCCCGGCAAAGCGGTCTTCTGCGCCGGGAAAAACGCACCCGGAGCCAACACCGTCGCCCTGCTCGCCCGCGACGCGGGCCGGGTGCAGCGATTCGCCGACGCGTTCGGCGGAGCCGCGTTTCTGAGCGACGAACGCCGCAGTTTCATCGAGAACTGGGAGGCGGAATCCTACCGCCGTAAAGTTGCCGGCGGCGCGAATGCCGTTTTGACCGGCAAAGTGGCCGTCATCACCGGCGGTGCGCAGGGCTTCGGCTTCGGCATCGCCGAAGAGCTGGCGGCCGCGGGAGCGACCGTCGTGATCGCCGACCTCAACTTCGCCGGGGCGGAAAAGGCGGCGCAGACCATTCACGCCTCCGGCGGAACCGGTGCGGTCGCCGTCAACATCGCTGACGAGGAATCGGTGGCGAAGATGGTGGAGACGGTCGTGGAATCGTTCGGCGGCATCGACCTTTTCGTCGCCAACGCGGGGGTGCTCAAGGCGGGTTCGGTCAAGAGTTTCGAGAAGAAGGACTGGGATTTCGTCACCAATATCAACTACACCGGCTACTTCCTCTGCGTCAAGCATGTGGCGCCGGTGATGGCCCTGCAGAACTCCGCCTGTTCCGGCTGGACCGATATCGTGCAGGTCAACTCCAAGAGCGGACTGGTCGGCTCGAACCGCAACGGCGCCTACGCCGGCGGGAAATTCGGCACGATCGGCCTCACCCAGAGCTTCGCGCTGGAGCTGGTTGCCGATCACATCAAGGTCAACAGCGTCTGCCCGGGGAACTTCTTCGATGGTCCCTTGTGGTCCGACCCGGTGCGCGGTCTGTTCGTGCAGTATCTTCAAAGTGGGAAAGTTCCGGGCGCAAAGAGCGTGGCGGATGTCAAGGTTCACTATGAGAAACAGATTCCGATGCATCGGGGCTGTTACCCCTCCGACGTGGCCAAGGCGATTCTCTACGCGGTCATGCAGCCCTATGAGACCGGCCAGGCGATCCCCGTGACCGGCGGTCAGGTGATGCTCAACTAAACGGGGAGAGATGAAAGAGATTTAGAATGCAAGAGGAAATCAGAAACATTCTGCTGGCAATCGGCGAGGATCCCGCCCGCGAAGGATTGCGGGACACTCCCAAACGGGTGGAAAAGAGTTTGCAGTTTCTGACCCGCGGTTATCGGCAGAATCTGACTGAAGTGGTCAACGGCGCGCTGTTCGATGCGGAATCGGACGACATGGTCATTGTTCGCGACATCGAATTTTTCAGCATGTGCGAACATCACATGCTGCCGTTTTTCGGCAAATGCCATGTCGGTTACATTCCGAAGAAGAAAATTCTCGGCGTGAGCAAGGTCGCACGCATCGTGGATATGTTCGCCCGCCGCCTTCAGATTCAGGAGCGGCTGACCCGGCAGATCTCCGGAGCGATCATGGAGATCCTCGATGCGGAAGGCGTCGGGGTCGTCATGGAGGCGCGCCACCTCTGCATGCAGATGCGCGGTGTGGAAAAACAGCACTCGGTGATGACCACCAGCTCGATGGTCGGCTCCTTCCGGCGTGAGCTGGCCACCCGCAACGAATTCACGCGGCTGATCCGATGAGGGCGCTGGTACAGCGGGTGACGGCGGGCAGCGTCGTCATCGACGGGGAAACCGTGGGGGAAATCGGTCCGGGGCTGGTGATCCTGCTCGGAGTCGCACCCGACGACACAGCGAAGGACGCCGCCTGGCTCGCCGCGAAGTGCGCAAATTTGCGCATCTTCGAAGACGAGGCGGGCAAGATGAACCGGTCGCTGCTGGAAACCGGCGGGGCGGCCTTGATCGTTTCGCAGTTCACGCTGTACGGGGATTGCACCCAGGGGCGGCGTCCCTTCTTCGGCGGAGCCGCCGAACCTCAGGTGGCAATTCCGCTCTATGAAGCGTTCATTGCCGAAGTGAAGAAACTGGGAGTACCGGTCGCAACCGGCAGATTCGGAGCATACATGCAGCTCGAAATTCACAATGACGGCCCGGTAACTTTGATGGTGGAGTCAAAATGAAACGGAAAAACGTCGTCGTTCTGGGAGCCACCGGCTCGATCGGCCGCAGTACCGCCGCGGTGTTGCGGGCCCATCCGGAGCAGTTCCACGTTGCCGGTCTGGTGGCACGGAGCAGCCTCCGGGAGCTGGCGGCGCAGGCGGCGGAGTTTCATCCGGATACCGTCATCACGACCGATCCCGCCCGGCTGGCGGAGCTGAAAGCACAGCTTCCGGCAGACCAGCCGTGCGCCGCCGGATGGGAAGCGGTGCAGGAGCTGGTCACCGCACCGGCAACCGACATCGTTGTATGCGCCATCGTCGGAACCGGCGGGCTGGAGCCGGTGATCGCCGCGCTCCGGGCGGGGAAACAGGTCGCCCTCGCCAGCAAGGAGGTGCTGGTCATGGCCGGGGAACTCATCCGGCGGGAGCTGGACGCCTCGCCCGGCGGCTCGATCGTTCCGGTGGACAGCGAGCACTCGGCGATTTTCCAATGCCTTGCCGGCCGGGGAACCCCTGAAGTCAAACAGCTCTGGCTCACCGCTTCCGGCGGACCGTTCCGCAACTGGAGCGCAGAGCGGATCGCCGCGGCTACGCTTCAAGACGCTCTCGCGCACCCGACCTGGAACATGGGGCCCAAAGTGACGATCGACTCCGCCTCGCTGATGAACAAGGCGCTGGAGCTGGTGGAGGCGCATCACCTCTTTCGAATTCCGCCGGAACGGCTCAAGGTATTGATTCATCCGCAGTCGCTGATCCACTCGATGGTGGAGCTGTGCGACGGCAGTTTTATCGCGCAGATGTCGAAACCGGATATGCGTTTTGCCATCCAGTACGCGCTGACCTGGCCGGAGCGCTCTGCCGTGGGGGGACTGCCGCAACTGGATTTTTCCGCCGGGCTGCATTTCGATTTCCAGCTGCCCGACCGGAACCGGTTTCCATCGCTGGAGTTTGCCGAAGAGGCGATGCGGTGCGGCGGCACCATGCCGGCGGTGATGAATGCGGCCAACGAAGTGGCGGTGGAGAAGTTCCGCCGCGGCGAAATCGGTTTTGCCCGGATCTGGGCGATCATCGAGGCGACGATGCATGCCCACCACCCCGAACCGCAGCGTGATCTGGAAACCATCCGCAATGCCGATGCCGAGGCGCGACGTTTTGCAGAAGCGTTACAGTAAGCAACTTTGAACCAGGAGAAACGGAATGTCCAGTGCCCCTCCCCCCCGGGATCGACGACTCCACCGACTGCTCTGGGGCGGTGTCCTGTTGATCGGCATTGCCGCGCGTCTTACTCATCTCTTTTCCGGACTGGAGTACGACGAAATCTGGACGCTGGAAAATTTCGCCCCCCTGCCGCTTTCCCGGATTCTCACCGATCTCGCGTTGCCGAACAACCATCCGTTGAACACACTGGGCGTCTGGATATGCGCCACGCACTTCCAGTCGCCATGGAGCATCCGTCTGCCCGCTCTGCTGGCGGGGCTGGGAGCATTGCCGCTGATGGCGCTGGTCGCTTTTCTGTGGAGCCGGAAATGGCTTGCCGCCTGGGTCGCCACGCTGATTTTCGCTCTCTGCACTCCGGTCATCCTTTACGCGCAGCAGGCGCGGGGATACAGCATTCAACTGTTTTTTCTACTGCTCTTCGCCGCCGGATTTCTGCTGGCGCGGAAGTTTCGACCGGCAAAACCCCGTTTCCTTCCCGAAATCATGGTGTTTCTCGGTGGGGCCGGAGCGATTCTGACGCTGCCCACCTCGATTCTCTACCTCGGTGTCATCGCGCTGATCGGCTATTTTCTCTGCCGGAGCCTTCCGTTCTCCCGCCTGCCGTTGCGGACCGTGCTGACGCTCGGCGTCGTGTTGACCGCCCTCTGGTACGGAGTCAACTATCAGGCGCTTCAGGCGGCGCGGGTCTGGGGAATCCCCGTCACCGGATTCCCACAGTTTCTGGAGCTGTTTGTCGACACCATGATGCAGTTGAACGGTCCGGCGGTACTGCTGCTCGCACTCTGCGGACTCCTGTTGCGGAGCCGCCGGAGCCGGCCGCTGCTGCTTTTTTATGTGGTCGCATTCGGTTCGGCACTCGTCACCAATGCGGGGGGGACCCGCGTCTACCTGCCGCTGACAGTTCCTACCGCGATCCTGGCGGGGATGGGGGCGGAGGCGATTTTCCGCCGGTTGTACCGGCGTTTCCCCCGGCCCTGGAGTTCCGCACTCCTCCTTCTATTGCTGGCCGCCCTGCTCTTCTGGAACGGGAAGCAGAATGCAAAGGAGTGGCCGGTCCGCGACTGGTATCTGCTCCATGAAGAGCTTCGCCGTCTCGCTCCGGAGGAACTTTTCGCGCTGGACGCCGGCGACGGGTATCCCTATTGCTGGAACAATTATCCGGGGGCGGTCGAGGATTACCGGCAGCGTCTGCTCGACCGGTTGCCGGAACGGAGCCTGGTCTCCCTTCTTCCGCCGGGCACATTGAACGGAATCGCTTCAGACGGCGGCAGCCGGGCCCTCGTACTGGAGCAGAAACCGGAAGCGCTGGAACCGCTTGCTTCCGGTTTTACCGCCTGCCGGTACCGTCTCGAGGAACTATCCGGCATTCCGCCCGCCGGAAGCCGGTTGCTGGTGCTGTTCCGCTCGGTTCCGCCGGAGGAACTCCAGTTTCAAATCCATCAAATCCGCCGCCGCTGGCCCGATGCGCTGCAGCTGAATCCGTGGCTCACTCCGGTCAGCATGAACGACGGCCGCCCCCGCCAGTCGGCGACCTGGATCCTTCCCTGCGACACGCCGGAAGGCTTCGACTGGGAAAGTTTCCGGAACCGGCTTCGGGGAGCGGTCAGCATCTACCGTATCCTGCCGATGGAGAGGAAAAAAGCGGTAAATCACGAAATATCTGACAAAAATTCCCTTGAAAAAAGATAAAAATCAAGTATGATATGATTTCGAGGAAATTTTTGCGTAGTTCATTCCCGGCGGAATTTCGCCGGATTATTATGGAAAGAGTTGTATGGAACAAGTGATGGATATTCTGCTGTCGATCGGGGCGTTGGCTTTTGTCTTCATCGCGATCGGCTTCTGTATTTTTTCGCATGAACTCGGTCATTTTCTCGCGGCAAAGTGGCGGGGAATGCACATCGACGCCTTTTCGCTCGGATTCCGCCCCTTCTGGAAAAAGAAGATCAACGGGGTGGAATACCGGCTCGGCTGGCTTCCCTTCGGCGGTTATGTCGAGCTGCCGCAGGTGGACGCCACCGACGCGGTCCCCAAAGCCGCCGACGGCACGGAACTGCCGCGCGCCAAGGCCATTGACCGGATTATCACCGCAGTGGCCGGGCCGCTGTTCAACATCCTTTCCGGCCTGCTGATCGCCTGCTTCGTCTGGTGGATCGGCATGCCGCAGGACAGCCCGAAGATGCGGGAGATCACCGTGCTCTCCGTCGATCCGGCGGGGCCGGAGTATGCGGCCGGTCTGCGGCCGGAGGACAAGATCGTCAAAATCAACGGCGAACCCTTTTTCTCGACCTGGGCGCAGTTCGTCAGCAAAATTCTCTTCTCGATCGGCAAAGTTGATCTGGAGGTGATCCGCGACGGGAAACCGGTCACCATCTCCTACACGCCGGTGGACAATCCGAACGCGCCGGGCCGGTTGCGCAGCGAAAAAATCGCCTGGCCCTTCTTCCAGCCGCTCATTCCGCTCGAACTGGTGCCGGAAAAAGGCTCTCCGGCGGAAAAAGCGGGTATCAAGGCGGGGGATTATGTCGTGGCGATCGACGGCATGCCGATCATCGACTTCGATGAATTCCTCTTCGGCATCAACCTGGCCGGAAACAATCCGATTCGAATGACACTGCGCCGCGGGGATGAGACGGTTGAAGTGACCGTTCGTCCGGAGCCGATCACCCCCTCCCCGGGGCCGGAATTCAGCCGCTACATGACCGGCATCTATATGCAGCCGGCCGGAGCGGAAGGCGGCGTCACCGTCGCCGGCGTCATGCCCTACTCCGCCGCTCTCGCCGCCGGTTTGAAACCGGGCGACCGGCTGCTCGAAGTGGACGGCAGAAAAATTACCGCGCCGGCAGAGTTCAGCGAAACCATTGCCAAACTCAAAGGCACCCCGTTCCGTTTGACCTATGAGCGCGACGGCAAGACCAGCGAGGTCACGCTGGCGGCCCGGCTGATCACACCGCACACGATCGGGGTGACGATCTCCCTGCTGGATCATCCGACGCCGATTCAGCAGTTCATTTCGACCATCGACATGAGCTATAAGTCTCTGCGCGGCATTCTGGTCCGGCTGGGCAACCGGCTCGGTCTGACCGAACAGACCAGCACGCTCAAACCGAGCCACATGTCCGGCCCGCTCGGCATGGGGCTGGTGCTGTTCAACTCGGTGCGGAGCGCCTCGCTCATCAGCGGCATCTACTTTGTCGTGGTCATCTCCTTTGCGCTGGCGATCTTCAATCTGTTCCCGCTGCCGGTGCTCGACGGCGGTCACATCCTCTTCGGTCTGATTGAGATTATCTTCCGACGACCGCTGCCGGTTGTGGTGGTGAAAGTGCTCTCCACCATCTTTGTGACGCTGCTGATCAGCCTGATGCTCTACGTCACCTTCTTCGACGGAAAACGAATCTACTATTCGATCTTCCCGGAACGGAGCGACGTTCCGGCCGCAAAGGAATCTGTCGGAGAAAAAACGAATGCCAATCCCACGCCGAAACAGCCGTAAAATCCGGATCGGCACCGTCGAAGTCGGCGGCGATGCACCGGTGTCGATCCAGTCGATGACCAACACCGACACCCGCGACACCGCCGCGACACTCGATCAGATCAATCGCCTCGCCCGGCTCGGATGTGAGATCATCCGGGTCGCGGTGCCGGACGAAGCCGCCGCGGACGCCCTTGCGGAAATCACCGAAAAAAGTCCGATTCCGGTCATCGCCGACATCCACTTTGACTACCGGCTCGCCCTGCGGGCCATCGATCGTCACGTGACGGCAATCCGTCTCAACCCCGGCAATCTCGACTCTCCGGAACACATCCGGCTGGTTGCGGAGTCCGCAGTCCGCCACGAAGTACCCATCCGGGTCGGCGCGAACACCGGCAGTCTCCGCCCGGGAGTGATTCGCCGCATGATGGAGCGTGGGCTCTCCCATGACGACGCCATGGCGGAAGCGCTGGTGGTTTCCGCCCTGAACGAGTGCGCGCTGCTGGAGAAATTCGGCGTGACGGAGATCAAGGTGGCGCTGAAATCCTCCAGCGTACCGGTGACGGTGGCGGCCTACCGGAAGTTTGCCGCCCGCACCGATTATCCTCTGCACATCGGCGTGACCGAGGCGGGGACGCCCGGCCGCGGCATCGTCAAATCCGCCGTCGGAATCGGAGCGCTGCTGCTGGAAGGGATCGGCGACACGCTCCGGGTCAGCCTGACCGCCCCGCCGGACGAGGAGGTGATCGCCGGACGGCGCATTCTGGAAGCGTGCGGCCTGCGCGACGCCAGCCCGGAAATCGTCTCCTGTCCAACCTGCGGCCGCACGGAAATCGATCTCATCGGGCTGGCCAACAAAGTGGAGAAGCTGGTGGCGGAGATCAAAGCCGAGGGGGCGACGATCCATCTGCGCAAAATCGCGGTGATGGGCTGTGCGGTCAACGGCCCGGGAGAGGCGCGCGACGCCGATCTTGGGCTGGCCGGCAGCAAGGCGGGGAAACTGGTGATGTTTCGCTTTGGTGAAGTGGTCGGAGCGTTCGATCCCGAAGAGGGGTTGGAATACTTCCGGCTGGAGATACTCAAACACGTAACCCAGGGGAAAGGTGGCAAAAATGCATGAATTCAAATGGTTGCTTCCTGCTTGCGCATGTGCGATATTCGCATTTGCGGCGGAGGCAAAAGTGGAGCTGGCGCCGGTATTCACCGACAACGCCGTGCTTCAACGCGGAATGGAAGTGCCGGTATGGGGGAAAGCCGCTCCCGGCGAAGAGGTTACTGTAAAATTTGCCGATCAGAGCGTGAGAGCGAAAGCCGGTAAAGACGGCAAATGGATGGTGAAGCTTGCTCCGATGAAGGAGAGCAGCGAGAACCGCACGCTCGAGGTTTCCGGCAAAGAGAATAAACTTTCGGTCGCCAATGTTCTGGTGGGTGAGGTTTGGCTCTGCAGCGGGCAGTCCAACATGGAGCTCCCGCTCTGGGGAGGCAATCCCCGGTTCCGCCACTATGATGGAGACAAGGTGGCGGCCCAGTCGAACTTCCCGCTCATCCGCATTGCCCAGATGCGTCCGTACGGTTGGTCTACGCTGCCCCGGACCGATTTCAAAATCACCTGGCAGCCGGTCCGCCCGGACAACATCGCGCCGTTCACCGCCGCCGGCTTCTTCTTCGGCCGTGAACTTTTCCAGAAACTCAACATTCCGATCGGTCTGATCAGCTCCCACTGGGGCGGCACCCGGATCGAGCCGTGGACCCCGCCGGAGGGCTTCAATTCGGTGCCGGAACTGGCGGGCATCGCACGCGACGTCAATGCCAAGCTGCCCGGTACTGCTGATTACAAAAAGATCAACGAAGCGACGCAAAAGGCTTACGCCGAGTGGATGGAAAAGTGCAAAGCCGCACTCGCCAGGGGGGAAGTGACCCCGCCGCCGCCGGCGTATCCAAATGAACTCAAGGCGTATACCAATCATCAGCAGCCGACCGTGCTTTACAACCGGATGATCTATCCCTTCGTCCCCTATGCAATGCGCGGCGCCATCTGGTACCAGGGCGAAGCCAACCTCGGCGACGGAGCGCTCTACACGCAGAAGATGCAGGCGTTGCTCAACGGCTGGAAGAAGGTGTTCCTCAACCCGGACTTCAAACTGTATTTCGCTCAGCTCGCCCCCTTCACCTACGGCGGCGACAAGACCCGCCTGCCCCAGATCTGGGAGGCACAGCAGAAATTTGCCGAAAGTGAAAAAGATGCCGGAATGGCGGTCATCAACGACGTCGGCAACCTCAAGGACATCCATCCGAGCGACAAAAAGACGGTGGGAGAACGGCTCGCCCTGCTCGCGCTCAAACGCGACTACGGCATGAGCAACCTCAAGGCGGACTCCCCCACGCTGAAATCGCACCGCATCGAGAACGGCAAGTTCATTCTCGACTTCAATGCGGTCGAGCAGTGGACCACCAAAAACAACAAGCCGGCCGCCAACTTTGAAGTTGCGGCGGTGGACGGTGTTTTCTATCCGGCTTCCGTCGAGATCCGCGGAACCAGCCTCGTGGTCGGCTCCGACAAGGTGAAGGCTCCGAAGTCGCTGCGTTATATGTGGGATCAAACCGACGAAGCGACCCTCGCCAACGAGGCAGGCCTGCCGCTCGGCGCCTTCCGGATCGAGCCTCCGGTCGTGCTTGACGAACTGGTCTCCTACTTCAAGGAGTCCTCGAAACTGGTCTACGAGTACAATCTTCTGAGCGGCTCCGGCTTCGGCGACCGCACCAAGGTCAATTACCTCGCCGACAACAGCGCCGGAATCAAAGGGAACCTCACGGAAATCACCTATCTGGCGGTGCTCACCGGCAACGACGGCAAAGTGAAGTGGGTGGCGGTTTCCATGAATCCCTTCGTCAACGACGCGAAGAAGATCGGTGTTCCGGTCAAATCGGCGAATGCCATGTTCCAGACCCGGATTCAGAATATGCGGGTGCTCTCGAATGTCCCCGGCATCAAAACCGGCATCATCGGAGAGGGCAACATCGAATTCTGGCCCGGCAATTACGGCACGAACAATTCGGCCCGGATTCCCGGCGCCAACAACAGCACCTATGATTTTGGCGATCAGCCGAATCAGGGCGTCGGCTACGGTTCGATGCAGATCCACAACTACCGGGCGCGTCAGACGGTGTTTGCCTACAACAAATTCGACGCGGGCAGAAACTGCGATCTCGGCATCGGCAATGCGCCCGGCCGGAATCCCGACTGGACCTTCTCCGGTTCCGCCCGGAATTACAAAGAGGCGAAGCTCTACGTCTTTGTCAAAGAGCGTCCCCGCATGAAAGCTGATGCCGTCATGGCGCTGGTCAATGCGAAGGTCCCGGCGGCAGCGGCCATGAAGCCGCTCTACTGCTGCGATCTGCGTACCGGCGTCAAGGGCGAAAATGTCAGCTACGAGTTCGACGACTCCGCCGCGCTCACCGGCAAGGTCCGCAAGGTCGGTTACTTCCTGCAGCTTACCGGGAACGACGGCAAGGAGTCGTGGGTGTTTGCGTCGATGGATGCATTCTCGCCGGATGCGAAGAAGCTCGGTGTTCCGGTCTACAGCACCGGTGCGATCTTCCAGACGATCGTGAAGAATCTGGAAGTTGCCAGCAATGTCCCGGGCGTCAAGACCGGGAAGTTTGAGGATGGCAACATCGAATTCTGGGCGGCGAATTACGCTCAGCCGAATGAGAAAGCGATTCCGGGAGCCAGCAACGACGTGTTCGACTTCGGCGACCGCCGGCAGGATCCTGCCAACGGTTACGGTTCGATGCAGGTCCACAACTACCGGGAGAAGCAGACCGTGTTCGCGTTCAATCAGTTCCGCGGCGGTAACCGTGCCGACTGCGGCATCGGCAATGCGCCCGGCAAAAACACGGACTGGACCTTCAGCGGTTCGATGATGAACTACAGCAAGGCGCTGCTCTGCGTGCTGGTCGAACTGGAATAACAGTTCTGAAAACAGAGAGCGGGAATCCCGAGATTTCGGAATTCCCGCTTTTTTATTTTACAAAAAACTTCAATGGACCGCGGTTTCGGCGTTGAGCCGGTCGAAGAACTCCTTCATAAATGCGGCCCGTTCTGTCGCGAGCCGCCGCCCGGGAGCGGTCAGCATGCAGTCCGGCAGTTTGCGAAGCTTCACCAGGTACTCGCGGTAGGCGGTATCCTCCCGGCTGTACGCCTCCGAAGAGAGCGCCTCTTCGGCCGTGTTATGAAGCCGGGCATGTTCTCGCCCGGCAAAGAGGAAGGCACGCCCAATGCCGACTGCGCCGAGCGAATCAAGTTTGTCCGCGTCGTAGACGATCTCCGCCTCCAGAGTGGCGGGACGCCGCCCGGCCCGGTAGCGATGGGTCAGCACCGCCTGCGAAACCGCTTCGATCATTCCGCCGGAGAAACCGCACTCCGCCAGCAGCGGGCGGACCAGCTCCGCGCCGAGCAGCGCATGGCAGATTTTCCCTTTCGACGCCATCTCTTCCGGGCGGGCGAAATCGTGCAGCAGCGCCGCCAGCCGGACAATCTTCCGATCAGCCTCGGGCAGTTTCTCCGCCAGCAGTTCCGCGTTGTGGAGCACCCGCAACGTGTGGTCGAAGTCGTGACAGCCGGAGGCGACGCCGAGTTTTGTTTTCACCCGGTGCCGCACCTCTTCAAACTGTTGCTCAAAATCCATCGTTCAACTCAGGAATGTGGTGCCGATGCCGAGAAGCAGACCAATCCGATAGGCGATGAAGGTCAATCCGTAGGCGACCACGGTGTACATTCCCATCTGGAAAAAGGTCAACTTCCAGGAGTTGGTCTCTCTGCGGACGATCGCCACCGTCGCCATACAGGGGATCGTCAGCAGACAGAAGAGCATGATGCAGAACGCCTGAAGCGGGGTGTAAGCCTGCCGGAGCCGCATTTGCAGACTGTCGGCGGAAGCCTCGGCGTCCTCAATCGAGAAAAGCACCCCCAGCTGGGCGACAAATACCTCTTTGGCGGCGAATGCGCCGATCAGCGCGGAGCTGACCTTCCAGTCAAATCCGATCGGCGAAAGGACCACCGAAAGCGCCCGGCCAAGCCGGCCGGCGGTGGAGTACTCCAGCTTCTGTGCCTTGATTTCCCCGTTCAGTTCCGCGATCGCCGCTTCTTTCTCCGCGGCGGGAAGCGTCGTGCTCTGCTCCACCGCGGCCAGTTTCTCCCCGGTCGCGCCGAAGTCGGTCTTTTCCGGGAATGTATTGATGATGAAAAGGATGACCGAGGCGCCTAGAATCAATGTTCCCGCCTTGTGCAGGTACATCACCGCCCGCTCCCACATCTGGATGAGGATACTCCGGAGGGTCGGCATCCGGTAGGGCGGCAGTTCCATGACGAACACCTCCCCTTCCCCGCGGAACAGGGTGGACTTGAGCAGCAATGCACAGCAGAGAGCCACCACCACACCGATCACATACATGATCCACATCATCAGCGCCTGATACCGCACCGCGAAAAACGCCGGAATAATCAAAGAATAGATCGGCAACCGGGCTCCGCAGCTCATGAAGGGGATAATCATGATCGTCGTGAGCCGATCCCGCTCGGATTCAATGGTGCGGGTCGCCATGATCGCCGGCACGGAACAGCCGAACCCCAGCAGCATCGGGATGAAGCTCTTGCCGTGCAATCCGAACATATGCATGAATCCATCCATCACAAATGCCGCCCGCGCCATGTAACCGGTTCCCTCCAGGAAGGCGATCGCCATGAAGAGCAGCAGAATGTTCGGCAGAAAGACCAGCACGCCGCCGACGCCGCCGATGATTCCCTCCACCAGCAACCGCCGGAAAAACTCCGCCTGCCCGGCCGGCCAGATGGCGTTGATTCCGTCCGCAAGCGCACCGAAGAGCGCTTCCAGCCAGTCCATCGGATACTGCCCCACCACGAAGGTGAACATGAACACCAGATACATCATCAGCAGAAAGATCGGCACACCGAAAAAGCGGTTGGTCACCACCCGGTCGATCGAATCGGACAGCTGGCGGCGCACGTCATTGCTGACGTGGATCGCCTCCCGGCAGGCACCGGCAATGACCCCGTAACGATAGTCGGCCATCAGCACCTCGCTGTTCAGGCCGTTGCGGGTCGTGATCGCCTGCCGCCACTGTTCCGCTTCTGGAAGCAGGGAGGCGAACTCCGGCCGGGAACAGATTTCACTGTCATTTTCCAACAGCTTGATGGCAAAATAACGGGCGGGAATCCGGCGCGTCTCCGGGCGCTGCAGTTCGCGAATCTTCTCCGTCAGAGCCCGGATTGCCTGGTCGGTTTTCGGCCCGTACTTCGGCTTGACCGGACGCGGCGGATTCGCTTCATGTGCAATGCGATAGATGATATCTCTCAACTGGTCGATCCCCTGCCCGGAAAATCCAACCGTCGTGATGACCGGAGCGCCGAAAAATCCGCTGAATTTTTCAAAATCAAATTCCAGCCCGCGTTTTTCCGCGTCATCGATCATATTGAAGACCAGCACCATCGGCAGATCCAGCTCGGCGAGTTGCGTGGTGAGGTAGAGGTTTCGCTGGGCGTTGCTGGAGTCGATCACGTTGAGAATCATATCGATCTCACCGTGCAACAGCTCCCGGAACGCCACCTTCTCCTCCGGCGACGAAGAGGAGAGGCTGTAGATGCCAGGCAAGTCAACCAGTTCCACCGAAAGGTCCTGAATCCGGCAGGTTCCGCATTTCCGTTCGACGGTAACCCCCGGATAGTTTCCGACATGCTGCCTGGTTCCAGTCAGCGCGTTGAAGATGGTGGTCTTGCCGCAATTGGGATTTCCGGCCAGAGCCACCCGCCAGATACGTTCGTTCATGATAGGAACATCCTGTAAAAAAGTTAGAGAAAGCTAAAAATTAAAATCAAAAAAAAGCACACCCTCTCAGGTGAGCTTGACCCAGATGTGCATCGCATCTCCTGCACGCATGGAGAGGCTGCTGCCCATCACCTTGACCCGGAGCAGATCGCCGAACGGCGCCCTGCCCTCCATCTGCAACAGCGTGCCGGGCACCAGCCCGAGGTCGGCAAATTTCTTGATGCCGCGCAAGTTTTCGGCGACATGCACCACCACACCGGATTCGCCGTCCGGAAGCTGATCCAGAGAAAGCAATTCTTCGCCCGGCTCCGGACAGATCTTCGGCATCGTGGTTTCAAGATATTCGCGCAGAGGAGCGCAGTCGTCGCGCCCTTCAATCGCCTCTGCCAGCGCCACGATGCGCGACAGCACCGTTTCCCCGATCACATGTTCAATCCGGCAGGCGGTGGAGTCGGAGCACTCCGCATCCAGCTTCAGCACCTGGCTGAAAAAATCCTTCAACACTTTGTGCCGATGACGGATTACCGCGGCGGTTTCCGCACCGACGGTAGTGAGTTCGACCGGCGTATGAGACTGATAGTTGATCAGGCCGCGGGCGGAAAGCGCCTGAAGTGCGTTGGTAACCGACGGCATTTTTACTTTCAGCCGGTCGGCGATGTCTTTGGTATGCGCATGTCCCTTCTGTTCGATGATCTCGGCAATCGCTTCGAGATAATCTTCGAGACTGCTGGAAATATCAACGGTTGTGGCCATATGAAATACCCTCGATGTGTTCGCCATTAATATACTCGTTTTTGCGTCGGTGTCAACCCGTTTTTCCATTTCTCCGGTTGCAAATCATGGAAATTAGAGCTCTATTATACCGATGTCAATTCCGGAATGTCATAAAGGATTATGAAACTTTTTCTCCTGCTTTGTTCCGTCGCGTTCGCCCTCGGTGCCGCTGCGGCGGAACGGGTTATTTCGCTCAGTCCCAGCCTGACGGAGGCGATCTGTCTTCTTGGCGGAGAATCCATGCTGGTCGGCCGAACCGATTCCTGTACGGAACCGGCTTCCGTCGTCCGGCTGCCGTCGGTCGGGAAATTTCTCTCCCCTTCTATGGAACGAATTGCCGCACTCGCCCCGACTCTGGTCGTTTCCACCCCGCAGCCGGGGCGCGGCACGGCCCAGCTTCTGACAAGCCTCGGCATCCGTTTTGAAGAGCTGCCGGACCACACCCTGGCCGATTACCCCGCTCTGCTGCGCCGCCTGGGGCGGCTGCTTAATCTCCCGGCGGGAGAACGGGAAGCGGCTCTTGCCGAGAAGCGACTCGCACACCTCCGGCATCAGATGGAATCCATTCCCGAAAATCGGAAGGTAAAAGTCCTGTTCCTCGCCGGGATCGACCCCGCAATCGCGGCAGGGCGGCAAAGCTTCATTCACCCCATGATTGAACTTGCCGGAGGGAAAAATCTCGCAGGTTCTCTGAACCGCGCTTACGTCACCGTCTCGCCGGAATGGATTGCGGAACAACAGCCGGACCTCATTCTGATTCCGGACGCCGTTGCGACACTGCCGGAATGGCTGAAGCTTCTCCCGGTCCGCACCCTTCCCGATCCCGATCTGGTCTGCCGGCTCGGTCCGCGCCTCTTTCAGGGAATCGAACAATTGAAACACATTTTGCAGAACTCTGCGAAAGGAGACACATCATGTCATTGAAACTGCTCGCCGCCATCGCCGTCGCCGGGGCGGTCGGAACCCTGCTCCGTTACAGCTGCATCCGGCTGGGAACGGTGCTGACGACCACCGCCTTTCCTTTTTCCACGCTGATCGTGAATGTCATCGGCGCCTTTGCCGCCGGGGCGGTCTGTGCCCTGATCCGGGGGCGTTTTCCGCAATTCGCGCCCCTGCTTCCGGTGATTCTGGTGGGATTTCTCGGCGCCTTCACCACCTTCTCGACCTATGCGCTGGAATGCGCGGAGCTCTTCCATCGCGGTGCCGCCGGCAAAGCCATGCTCAATCTCTTGCTGCAGAATACACTCGGCATTCTCGCGGCATGGGGCGGCCTCGTGGCCGGAAGCCGCTTCTCCGCCTGACGGCGGAATGCGGACAATTCAGGAGTGCGAAGCATTTTTGCGTTCGCGCAACCGCTCCCAGTAGGCGAGACGGCGGAGAATCTCCCGCTCAAATCCCCGTTCCGGCGGCCGGTAGAACTTCTTGCGCGGCATCTTGTCGGGGAAGTAGTTCTGACCGGAAAACCCCTCCGCTGTCTTATGATCGTACTGGTATCCCTTTCCGTACCCGAGCTCTTTCATCAGCCGGGTCGGCGCATTGAGAATGTGCGCCGGCGGCGTCAGAGAACCGAACTCCTTGGCCGCCCGCTGGGCCTCGCCCCAGGCAACATAGGCGCTGTTCGATTTCGGCGCGGTGCCGAGGTAGATCACCAGTTCGGCGATCGCCAGCTCGCCTTCCGGCGAGCCGAGCCGCTCGTAGGTGTCCCACGCGGCAATCGCCATCTGCAGAGCCTGCGGGTCGGCCAGGCCGACATCTTCCGTCGCAAACCGGGTCAGCCGCCGCAGAAGGTAGAGCGGATCCTCGCCGCCGGCAATCATCCGCGCCGCCCAGTAGAGCGCAGCGTCGGTGTCGGAGCCGCGCAGTGATTTGTGCAGTGCACTGATAAGATTGTAGTGCCCTTCCTTGTCTTTGTCGTAGATCGGAGCGCGCTGCTGAACGATCTTGAGCACTGCCGCCGCATCCAGAGTTTCCCCTTCCGGCGTCAGATCGAAGACACTTTCCAGCAGATTGATGAGATAACGACCGTCGCCGTCGGCCAGTTCGGCCAGCGTCCGCCGTGCCTCGGGCGTCACCGGCAGTTTGCGCTTCAGTTCCGCTTCGGCCCGCTGCGTGATCTTTTCGAGGGCATCGGCATCCAGCGGATTCATAACGAACACTTTGCAACGGGAAAGCAGTGCGCTGTTCAGCTCGAAGGAGGGATTCTCCGTCGTGGCGCCGACCAGAGTTACGGTACCGTTTTCCACATAAGGGAGGAAGCCATCCTGCTGTGCCCGGTTGAACCGGTGAATCTCGTCGATGAAAAGCAGTGTTCCCTCGCCGTATTCGCGCCGCTTCGCCGCCTCATCGAACGCCTTGCGCAGATCGGCGATTCCGGAAAACACCGCCGACAGCGCGGTAAAATGAAGACTGGTGCGGGTTGCCATCACCCGGGCCAGCGTCGTTTTGCCACAGCCGGGCGGCCCCCAGAGAATAAAACTGGTCAAATGGCCGGAGTCGATCATCCGGCGCAGCGGCGCCCCCTCGCCGAGCAGATGCTCCTGACCGACAATCTGATCGAGGTCGGTCGGCCGGAGCCGGTCCGCCAGCGGCCGGTTGACATTCTGCGAAAAAAGTGATTCCTGATATGCCATGCCTTCCGCACCGTCCTTCGACAAAATCTTCCGCTTTTCTCCGCCCGGCATTTGAAAATGACGACGTTTTGCGCCATATTATCCGGATGAAATCAAACATTTCCCATTCATAATATGGAGCCGCCGTATGAAAATTTCAACCGGATGCCGGCGCGGATTGCGGATTTTATCCGGCAAAGTTCTCACCATCCCACAGGGAGCATCGGAATCATGACCGCCGTAATGTCCTTCTGCGGCCTCTGTCTGCTGCTGGTTCTCGGCAAGGCCGTCCGAACTGCGGTTCCGCTGTTGCAGCGTCTCTATCTGCCCGCTTCCGTCATCGGAGGACTGATCGGGCTCGTCTGGATCAACACCTTCGGGAAAAACTTCTCTTCCGACTGGTATGCCAGCTGGAACGACGTCCCCGGGTTCCTCATCAACATCGTCTTCGCCTCGCTCTTCATCGGCTCCGCCCTGCCCCGTCTGCGAGAGATCTGGGGGCTTGCCGCGCCCCAGCTCTGCTACGGACAGCTGATCGCCTGGGGGCAGTATGTGGTCGGGCTCGCCCTGGCCGGACTGGTGCTGATTCCGCTCTTCCACGTCGACCGGGCATTCGGCACACTGCTGGAAATCGGCTTCGAAGGCGGGCACGGCACCGTGGCCGGTCTCTCCGCCACGTTCGATCATTTCAACTGGTCGCGCGGCCGGGACCTGGGTTATACGATGGCGACCGCCGGCATGGTGCTCGGCATTGTCATCGGTATGGCGCTCATCAATCTGGCGGTCCGGCGCGGCTGGGTGAAAAATGTGCGGCTTTTCTCCGAACAAAAGGCGTATGAACGGCGCGGCATCTATCCGCGCCATGCACAGCCGCCGGCCGGGAAGCAGACCGTTTTCAGCGATTCGATCGACTCTCTTGCATTCCATGTCGCCGTCCTCGGCATCGCCGTGCTGATCGGCTACGGGCTCAAGGAGCTGCTCTTTCTGCTCAATCAGGTCTCGCCGGAAGGGGTGCAGAAGCTCAAGGTGCTTGAAAGTTTCCCGCTCTTTCCGCTCTGTCTCATCGGCGGACTGATCCTGCAGAAACTTCTGGTAACCGTCCGGCTCGATGTGATCGTCGATCACGGGCAGATCCAGCGGCTCGGCGGAGCGGCGCTGGACTTCCTGGTCGTGGCCGCCGTCGCCTCGATTCAGCTCGATTTCGTCGCGGCGAACTGGCTGCCGCTGCTGCTGCTCATCCTCGCCGGAACTCTCTGGAACGTCTTCTGCGTCCTGTTTCTCGCGCCGCGGCTGTTCCGTGAAGCCTGGTTCGAGCGCTCGATCGCGGAATTCGGCCAGTCGATGGGAGTGACCGCAACCGGGCTGCTGCTGCTTCGCACCGCCGACCCGGAATCCCGCACCGTCGCGGCCTCCGCATTCGGTTACAAACAGCTCTTCCACGAACCGTTCATGGGCGGTGGAATCTGGACCTCCATGGCTCTGCCGCTGGTAATTACCCAGGGGAATCTCTTTGTCTGGCTGATTTCCGCCGGCATGATGCTTCTCTGGCTGGTCTTCTGGTTCCTGGTACTGCGCAGGCGGCAAAATGGATGAGCGATTCCGGCAGACCTTCCGCCTCCAATTGACAATCGGGGTCGCACTTCTGCTGACTGCCGCAGTCGCGGCGGTGGCCTGGCTGCTTTTCCCCGACATTTCCCCGGAGGAACTGCAGGTCTGCCGCCAATCCGGAAAATTCATCTCCCTCTATCAGGGGGAGCTTCTTCCGGAACCTCGCGAACGCAACACCTTTCTGCTGGCGTTGTTCGCATCGCCTTTTCTCGCCGGAGCCGCGATCTGGATCGTCCGTCGCCGGGAGTTCCTGCCGGCAACACCGCTCACCAGAGCGCTGCTCGCCGGTGCATGGGCCTTCTTTGCCGAAGCGATGTTGTTCGGCCATGGGCTATGGATCGAAGATTTCGCGTCAAACGCCTTCCACCACCCTGGCTACCTGATCAGCTCCATCTTAACCGGGCTGGTTGCCGGATATCTGCTCGGACGCCACGTTCTCCGGGGAAACGGCTGGATCTACTGGGCCTCGCTGCTGTTCCCGATTGCCGGCGTACTCTTCTGCATCCTCTATCCGGAACAGTTCATCATTCAGATGTGGACGTTTCATTTTGAACCGATCTGCTATGCGATATCCCGCGCGGTCTCCGGCGGCTTCGAAAACCATCTCTACGGACTCTATCCGCGGTTTCTTGCGCCGTTGTTCCATCTCATCGGGCTCTCGGTCTTCAAGCTTTCGCTGGTCATGAGTCTACTCCACGTTCTGACCTTTGCCATGGTGTTGCGCGCCTTCTGGCTGTGGAGCCGAAACCGTCTGCTCACGCCGCTGTTCTCTCTGATTCTGGCCTATCTCGGGGGAATCTGGTGCTTCTTCCGGCTGAAGGAGTTCGACCCCTATTACGAATACCACCCGATCCGCTCGCTGTTCCCTGCCGCCGCGCTTCTGGGCGCCGCCTTTTACTGCCGGCTTCCGGAAGAACGCAAAAACGTCGGAGCTCTGTTTGCCGGACTCCTCGCGGGGAGCGCGGTCTGCTGGAATCTCGATTCGGGCATTCCGGTCGCCGGAGCATTCTTCTGCCTGATCGCCCTCCGCGCCATCGCGGATCGGGGCAACCGCAGAAAATGGCTTCTGCTGTTTCTGTTCACGGCATCACTAATCTTCACTCTTGCCGCATGTTGGGTGCTGTTTTCCCTGCAACAGGGTGCGCCGCTGGCGATTCTTCCGCTCATCAAATACCAGCGGCTCTTCCTTCAGGAAGGCGTCAATCTTCTGCCGATGCAGCCCTTTCCCGCGGCCTGGGCACTGATTCTCGCCGTCTATCTGGCGGCCATGACACAGGGAATCCGGGCGGTGTTCCTGCCGCACTTGCAGACGCCAGCCGCACAACAGAAAGCGCAGTGGATGTTTTTCACCGCAATTCTCGGCGCCGGCCTTTTCGCCTACTATCAGGGGCGCTCCCACACCTACAATCTTGCGCCGGTCAGTTATCCGGCCTTTCTGCTCCTCTTCGTCTGGCTGGATGACCAGCTCCGCACCGCCCGCTGCAGGAAACCGGAACGCGCCGCCGCACTGCTGGCCGCCTGGCCCGCGCTGTTACTCTCCGGACTAGTCGTCATCTCCATCGCGCTTGGCGGAAATCGGATCGTCACCAATCTGCACTATTTTCTGACCAACTGCTTTTTCCACGACGCGGAAGATTCGCTTCTCAAACAGCACGCCGCCTTCATCCGCTCCGTGGCGCAGGGACGCCCGGTCAATATCTACGGCCGGAATCAGGGTCTCTATTACGCGGAAACCGGACTGCCCGCCGCCATTGCGGATTTCAGTCAGGTGGAACAATTTCAGCAAAAAGACATAACCCGAATCAAAGAAGCGCTCCGTCACTCCGACGCCCCACTGATTCTCGCGCCAGGATTGCGGATGGGTTTTGACCTCGATCTTGACTTTATTCAGCAGAATTTCGTCTGGATTAAAGCGAGTCCAGATGGTCTGCTCCACTACTTTGAACGCCGTCGCCGACACTCTTCTGAGCGAAGGTAAAACCAGAGAACAAGTACCACCGCCAGCGAGACACAGGTCAGCCACAAGCCGGTTTCGTGAAGCCGCGGCAGATAATAGACGTATCCCTTCCCGGCCGGAACATCGACATAGAACGGTTTCGACTCCTCAAACTCCCGATAGTCGGGAAACAACAGCTTACCTCGTTCATTTCTCCAGCCATTGCCGGGATTCTGGTTGATTCTCACCCGGTCCGGTACAGGCGTCTGAAAATCAATCCGGTTGGGCGACCAGCCCGTCAGCTCCGCCGCTCCGCTCCAGGAATAAAACTCACCCCGATAATCCGGATAGCCAAATGCATGACAGGCGAAATGGGAGCTGTAAAGGTAGCCGCGCAACGGTTCATATCCATTCAACTGACACAAACCCTTCCGGACGGAAACATAGTATCCGATATGCGGCATGATGACGGTTGTCTGAGCAGGAGAACCGGGCAGATCACGATAACGGGCCAGAAGTTCCCGTTCCGATTGCCACGCATCGCCCCCCAGATAGACAAATAAAAGATTCCCGATCAGACCAATGCAGGAGAAAATCAACAGCCCCTTCAGAATTTTTCGATACTTCCGGAAGCGCATCCAGCACCAGGCAAATCCAGCCGCCGCGCCAGTTGCAAGGCAGAACACCAGCAGGAAACGCCAGCGGGTGATCACAAAAAAACTGGTGAACGGCGGTATACAGCGAAGCCAGTATCCCGGCAGGAACTGCGAGGTGGAATCCAGAATCAGCAGCGCGGCAAGCAGTGCACCCCAATGATACCAGCGCCGCCGTGGAATCAGCGAGAGAAGAAAAAATCCCAGTGCAATAATGCCGACATAACAGCCGATTTCATGCCACTGCAACCCCAGGCGCTCATGTTGCACCACCGGAGTATCCAATGGGACAAACGGCCGGATCAGTCCGGCAAACAGCATTTTCACCGGAATGGACAGCCGTTCCTCCATCTCCCGTGGAAAACTCATGAGATAATCCAGCGTCAGCAGCAGACGATAACCGCAGACAGCCCAGAATGTAAAAAAAGCCAACCCGCCCTTCAGCCAGAACGATATTTCACGCCAATGCCGTTTCAGGAGCGGCAGACCGAACAGCACCAGCATGATGCAATTGATCAACGCCAGATAGTGAAGTGACTGATTCAGCATCATTCCGGCAAAGAGGCCGAGCAGCAGAGCATTTCGGCAGGAGCGGGTGAGACGCCGTTCAAAGTAGAGCAGCCAGGGCAGAAAGGTAATACACACCATGCTGGAGTGTCCCATCATGGTATGCAACGGCACACAGCTGGTCAGACCAAATATGGCACTGCCCCAGAAACGGGCAAGCGGATTTTTCGTGCAATCTCCGAGAAACAGAAACATGCCCGCCGCTCCAAACAGCAGATAAATATATACCGCAATCCGCCAGCCATACCAAGTTCCGAAAATCAGCAGACAGGGCAGCTCTATCCCGAAAACCGTAACCTGGGGATTGGCAAACAGCGGTACGCCGCCGTGATTCCACGCCCCCCAGAACGGGAACTCCCAGTATTCAACAATTGTCCGGCGAACCATCTCCCAGTATGCCAAGCCGAGATCCACATCGCCGGCAAAGGAGAAGCGGTCCGGGCTCATCACCAGCGGGAACTGAGCCGCCCCGACCAGAATCAGCAGCGCAATCAGCTGCCCTCTTGCTGTTTTCAGAAAATAATACACAAAACCTCCCGGCGTAGATATGGTAACATACCACGCCGGGAGGGGTTTTACAATCGCCGCAATGCGATTTTTCAGCGAATCCGGAAGGTCCGGATTTCAAACGGCTTGAGCGGAACCTCCACCACGCCGTCCTCCTGCTTGAGCGTCGCGCCGGAACTCCACTCGACCAGATTGGTCTCCACCAGCTTCCGCCCCGGCTCCAGCGCCAGACGGGCGGTCGAATTGCAACCGTCCGTTTCGACCACGCGGATAATCCGCTCATTCCGCTTGTAGGCGAGTTTGAGCACCTCGAGCGAGGCACCGGCACCGCCGACCAGCCGGCAGGGCAGCATCAGCGCTTCGCTCCGGCCCGGCAGCACCAGCGGCGCGCGGTTGAGGCAGGCCGCCTCCTGCATCACCTCGGAGCCCGTCAGGCCGCCTTCGTGCGGCAGGAAGCTGTAGGTGAAGCTGTGGTGGCCGAGGTCCGCCTGCGGGTCGGGATTGCCCGGCGAACGCAGCAGGTTGAGGTCGAGCACCCCATCGAGCAGTTTGTAGCCATACTTGCAGTCGTTGAGGAGCGCCGCGCCGCCGTTCACATCGGCGATGTCGACATAGCGCTGCGCCGCCACTTCGAACCGGGCGAAGTCCCACAGCGTATTCCGGTGCGTGGGCCGGGTGATGTAACCGTACTGGATGTCACAGCGCGCCTCCGCCGCACGAATGGCGGTCGGGAAGGTGACGCGAAGCATCCGATGGTGCTCGTTCCAATCCACTTCGGTATTGAAATCGAGCCGCTTGGAGTTGGCGGCAAGCACCACCTGCTGGCGAATCTTCGATTTGCCGACCGCCAATTCGAACTCCAGCACCTGCCGAACCGGACCAGCCGCGACCTTTTCCGCCCGGCTTCCCGTCACATAGACCGGCGGAACATCCTGGTAGGTGAAATCGACGTCCCATGCATCCCAGTTGTTCGGCTCATCGACGTAGAGGCCGAGCAGGTTGCCGGCCGCGCCGCAAATCACTTCGCGGTTCGCGGTCTTGTCAAAGGCACGCAACAACCGGGCGTCCGCATCGAATTCGTAGCGGACCAGATCGTTCTCCAGCACCAGCGTCTTGTCGACTTTGGTTTTGGCCTGCTTTTCCGCCTTGCCGCGGGTCAGCGTGGTGAAGCTCTGCGGCGGGAAGTTGCCGAGCGCCCACAGCGCGCCGTTTTCCGTCTGCGTCAGGATTTCGCGCCCCGACTCATCCGTCACACTGCATCCCGCCCAGTCATCCGGCAGCCGGACCGGCGAAGTGTAATCGTAGCTCAGAGTATTGAGCACGGTGACCGCATCCTTTTCCTGCTTGAGCAGTTTTTCCGCCGCTGTCTCAATCAACGCGGCACAGCGTTTGAGCACCTCGGCGTGTTCGGCTTCGGTGTTCTCGTAGACCATGTGGATCGAAGAGCCCGGAATGATATCGTGGAACTGGTTGAGCAGAACCGTCTTCCAGAGCGCGTCCAGTTCGTCGGCCGGATACTCCGCCATCGGCAGGCAGCTGCAGAGGAATTCCGCCGCGGTCAGCATCTGTTCGCACTTGCGGTTGTTGCGCTTGGTGCGCGACTGGGTGGTCAGAGTGCCGCGATGGAGTTCAAGGTAGAGTTCCCCCACCCACTGCGGGAGTTTATCCGCGTACTTCGAAAGCCGCTCGAGAAATTTATCCACGCGTCCGAATTTGACGTGCGGAACCCCTTCGAGATTCGCCGACCGCAATCCGTACTCGATGTGTTCGAGCTTGGGACCGCCGCCGCCGTCGCCGATTCCGGTCAGAGTGAGGAATTCCGGCAGGAAATAGTTTTCGTTGAAGTTGTCCTGCGCTTTGCGAAGTCCGTCCGGCAGCATCCAGGAGTTGTAGGTATCCTCCGGCGGGAAGTGGGTCAGCACCTCCGTGTTGTCGATGCCGCGCCAGAGGAAGGTGTGGTACGGGAATTTGTTGAACTGACTCCATGAAATCTTCTGCGTAATGAAGTAGTCGCAACCGGATTTCTTGATGATCTGCGGCATCGAGGCGGAATACCCGAAGACGTCCGGAATCCAGAGGTTCTTCACGTCGAAGCCGAACTCGTCCATGAAGAAGTTCTTGCCGTAGAGGAACTGACGCACCATCGATTCGCCGGAGATGATGTTGCAGTCCGCCTCAACCCACATGCCGCCCTGAATCTCCCAGCGGCCCTCTTTGATCTTCTGACGGATCTTTTCGTAAAGTTCCGGATAATGCTCTTTTACAAATGCATAATGCTGTGCCGCGGACGCGCCGAATACATAATCCGGGTAGCGTTCCAGATTGTAGATCTGGCTGGCGAAGGTACGCGCGCATTTGCGGATCGTCTCCCGTACCGGCCAAAGCCAGCCGGTGTCGATGTGCGCATGACCGACTGCAATGGTGGTAAGCGCCGATTTCTCCGCCGGCAGCGAAAGCTGTTTCGCGAGACAGGCCCGGGCCGCGGCAGCGTTGACCGGATTGTCGGCATAGGCGCTGACCGCATCGTTGAGCGCCATGTTGACCTGCACCGCCCGGTAATCGGTGTTCGGCAAGCTCTCCAACAGCGCATAGAGCACGGCAAAATCGTTGCAGAGGTCCCACGCGGCGGTATTGAAATGGCCGAAGCGCATCGTCCGGATACGGCCGAGCCCGGAATCATCGGTGATGCCTTCGATTCCGAACAGACCATTCGCAGCAAGTTCACCCCAGAGATCGATTTTGCTGCCGGGTTCCGCCGCCTCGGTAATCGGCAGAAGATCCTTCCGGTATCCGTTGTTGTAGACACTCATATGAGTCAGTCCATAATACGGTACCCCCTTCTCATCGAAAATCAACAGCTCGCCACCGAGGTAGAGGCGGCACCAGACCGGCTGCCCGGCCCATTCGGCGGGAACGGTTCCGGTGAGGTGAATCCAGGCGCTGTCCCACGCCTCCCCCCAGTACTCCCCTTCCCGGATTTCCCGGTATTTCCCGGACAGGCGATCTGAAAATGCAACCGGTTGTTTTGTTGAATAAATTTCAGCTTTCAGAGGTTGCGACTCAAAAAAGAGATCCTCTTTGAGCCTCTCGAGAAAGAGCCGTGCCCGATCCCGATAGATGGCGAACTTTTTCTGGTCCATTTGTTTCTCCTTCAATTGAAAGGTTCTGCATCATCGTTCAGCGATCCTCCGCAACAGGACACCTTCCGGCGGCGGAATGATCTTTGCTTAAGATAGCCCGTTTCGATGGGAATTCAAGGCTCGAAGCAGCGCATAACAGCTTTCCATGCGCGGAATTTCAACCCGATGCTGTCTTGCCAGCCGTACCGGATTGCCCAGAATCGCCTCCACCTCCAGCGGCCTGCCCGCTTCGAAATCCTGCAGCATGCTGGTTCGATAGGCGGGGAAACGCCGCGTATACTCCATGGTGTTGACCGCCTCCTCCTCCTTCAGAGAGACTCCGCAGGAACGGGCAGTCATGATCACTTCCTCCATCAAGTTACGGCAGAGATTCTCCAGTTCAGGATCTTCAACCATCTGCCGGGTATCCACTCCGCCGGCGAGGACGGAGACCGGATTGAACGCCAGATTCCACAACAGCTTGCACCAGCGCACCTGACGGATGTCCTCACAGAGTTCACAGCGCACGATTCCACCCTTTTCAAACGCCGCCGCCAGTCTTCTGGACGCGGCGGAAATTCCCGACGGATAGACTCCCATCCGCAGTGTTCCGCTGCCGAAGTGATGCACCCGCCCGGGCGCCGGACGTGACACGCCGACATAGGCGATCGTACTGATGAGTTCGCGGTCGGGGAACGCGGCACGGATCGGCTCCTCGATCTCCACTCCATTCTGGATCAACACGATCACTCCGTGCGGAGAGCGCTCCAATGCCGGCCGGAGCAATGCAACCGGGTCCACCTCCGGCAACACCTTGGTGGCAAGAATGATGTAATCGGCTCCTCCCGGGAACTCTTCCGCCGACCGAAGCACCCGGTCCGGATGAAACGAGAAATCCCCGGCGACGCTCTGCACCTGATAACCGTTTTTCACGGCGACCTCATATTCGCTCCGGGCGACGACGTTGATTTCCGCCTCCCCGCCCTGCGCCAGACGGCCGCAGAAATAAATCCCGACCCCGCCGGCGCCGATCAGCAGAACCTTGAGCTTCTCCATCAATTTCTTCTCCCGAAAATCGCACTGCCGATCCGCACCAGCGTCGAGCCGCAACGGATTGCCGTTTCAAAATCTCCGCTCATTCCCATCGACAGCAACGGCAGAGAACAGTGCAGCCGCTCCTCCAAACCATCCCGTAATCCGGTCAATCCGCGAAAGACCTGTTCCAACTCCGCTTCCTGAGCACCGGCAGGAGCCATCGTCATCAAGCCGCGGAACTCCAAATTCCGACATTTCACTGCCGTTTCCGCGAGGGAACAGAGCGCCTCCGGCGTACAACCGGATTTGCTCGCTTCGCCGGAAACATTCACCTCAAGCAACACCACCGGATGGCGATTCTCCTCTCCGGCAATCCGGTCGATCCTCTCCAGAAGCGGAAGCGAATCGACCGAGTGAATCACCGAGGCCAGCTGTACCGCCTTGCGCACCTTGTTCGATTGGAGCTGGCCGATGAGATGCCACTCAATGTCAGCAGGCAGAACCGCCGCCTTTTCCGCCAGCTCCGCCACCCGGTTCTCGCCGAAACGGCGCACGCCCGCCTCATACAACTCCCGGATTGCTGACGCGGGGAAGGTCTTGCTCACGGCGAGCAGCTCCACGTCGCCCGGCGCCCGGCCGCACGCCTGCGCTGCGGCTGCAACCCGGGCCGCGATGTCGCGATATTGTTCCAGAACCGTACTCATGAGCGCTCGTTCGCAAATTTCAGCCGGTGTTCCGGAGGCCGGGCGGTGATCTTGGTTCCGGCAGGCAGGCTCTCGGTCAGCCAGACGTTACCACCGATCACCGAATTGTCGCCGATCGTGATATCGCCGAGCACCGAAGCATTTGAATAGATGGTGACATTGCTGCCGATGGTCGGATGGCGCTTGTTCCCCTTGATCAGCATGCCGCAGGCATCTTTTGGGAAGTTTCCGGCCCCGAGCGTGACCCCCTGGTAAATCCGCACATTGTCGCCGAGTATGGCGGTTTCGCCGATCACCACGCCGGTACCGTGATCGATGAAGATCCCCTTCCCCAGTTTCGCTCCGGGGTGGATGTCGATGCCGGTCAGGCTGTGGGCGTATTCGGTCATCATCCGCGGAATCAGCGGCGTCTCCACCGAGTAGAGCACATGGGCCAGCCGCTGAATGGTGATCGCCTTGATTCCGGGATAGCTCAGAATGATCTCGTCGTAGGAAACCGCCGCCGGGTCGCCGGCATAGGCGGCCGCCACATCGATTTTCATCGTCTCGCGAATCTCCGGCAGGGCATCGAGCAATGCGAATACCGCCCGGTTGGTCCGCCGGGAGACACCGAATTCACAGCACGCCTCCTCCTTGTAATGGTAGTGAATCGCCCGGCAGATCTGGTCGAAAAGTTCCGAATAGATCTCCCGCAGCAACAGCGCGACATCTTCGCCGATGCGGGCCCGATGATACTGACTGCGCCCGTCGAAGCCGGGGAAGATCACCTCCAGCAGTTTCCCGGTGATCGCCACCACCTCCGCTCGGCGCGGCAGATTCTCCCCGTCGACCGGATTGACGCCCACCCCATCCCGGTAGGTTTCGCCGATCCGGCTCTCAAGTTCCGAAAGATGTCTGGAAAGCTCCTCCGCCGAAGGAGCGGATTTGCTGCAGCACTCCTGTTTTTCCTGATTGGAATTCAATTTATCTACTCCACATTCTGGATTTGTTCCCGCAACTTCTCCAATTCACACTTAAACGCGACCACCAGCGGCGAAACCGTCGGAATTCCGGCCTTGTTCCCCAACGTGGTGATCTCGCGAAACAGCTCCTGCATCAGAAAATCGAGGCTTCTCCCGACCGGCTTCGTCTCATCCAGAAACCGCCGGAACTGCGCAAAATGGCTCCGCAACCGGGTGATCTCCTCGGTCACATCGGACTTGTCCGCATAGAAAAGCACCTCTTTCAGCAGGCGGTCATCGTCGGCACCGGTCGGAATCTTCTCCGCCGCCAGCTTCTCCAGCAACCGCTCCCGGATGGAAGCGGCAAGCCCGGAGACCTGCGGTTCAATTTCGCCGAGAAGTTTTTCCAGAACGGCGAGACGCCCGGCAAAATCCCGCCGCAACGCCTCGCCTTCCACCGTGCGCATCTCCTGGAATTTCTCCAAAGCGCCACGGAGAGCCGTCTCCAGTGCCTCCACGGCGGCCGGCTGATTTTCCGGTGAAAACGGCGTCGCACCGAGTACGCCCGGTACGCTCATCAGCGTTTCAACCGCGACCTCATCCTGCAGGCCGAACTCCCGGCGCATCTCCTGACATTCCCGAATCAGACTGCGGAGCAACTCCCGGTTGACCGCCCCCTGCCCGGCCGCGCCGGTCGAGTTGACCGAAACCCGCAACTGCACCGCACCGCGGCTGATGTACTCCTGCACCATCTTCCGCGCCGGAATCTCCTGCGACACCAGCTCCGGAGGGAACGCGGTGCGCACCTCCAGCTGCTTGCGATTGACGGAACTGACTTCAACCACCAGATGCTGCCCCTCGACAAAGGAAGCCTCACCTTTGCCGAATCCGGTCATACTGCGCAACATCAGCGAGCCTCCTCCTCTTCAGAATCCGTTTCACCGAACGAAGCTCCGGCGGCGGCCGGGTCCTTGTCCTTCTCCGCCTTCTCCGACTCCACAGGATGATCGGAATTTTCCGGAGCATGCTCTTCCATCATCGGCTCCTCCTCAGGAGGCAACGGCGGCTCCACCGGGGTGAAATCGGCAAAGGAATCCTTCGGCGTCTTCAACAGCTCAACCGTATGCGCCTCCACCTCCGCATCCGGCATACGGCCGGCGAAATTGATCTTCCATCCGGCCAGATTGGGACCGGCCGTTCCGCAGAAGACCATCGATTCCCCGGAGGCGGGATCCATCTTCCAGACCAGAGAAAACTGGCAGGAAGAAGCCAGTTTCCGCGCCTCTTTTTCATACTCTTCCGGAGTCAGCGTCATCTCCGGATTGATTGCAAGATCGAAATTCGTGAGCCGCAGGTAAGGCAGCGTGAAGCGGACCGAATTGAACTCCTCCGTATTCATCCGGGAGTACAATGCATTCTGCGCGTAGGTCCGGGCGGTACTCACCGCGCTCTCCAGCGGGCGGTTCGGAAGTGTGAACACCCGGTGGATCAACCGGTTCGGATACCAGGTGTCCATTCGCCCGGAGGAGACGCCGAACACCATGTAATAGCGGTCCCGGCCGGGGATTGCCCAGGTCACGCAGATCTGCTGCTGACGGCTCTCCATCGCCCCTTCCAGAGAGAGCCCCCCCTTCCCGAGGACATCCGCAGTCAGGAAAAAGGGATTGTTGTATTTGACGAAATAGATCTGATCCGCCGTCAGTTCGGGCGAATGTTTCAAGAGATAGGCGCGGGCGCGCCGCACTGCAAGATCCTGATAGTACTGGTCGGAACGGCATCCGGCAGAAAAAATTGCCAGAAACGCAAATGCCGCCCAAAGCAGCAGGCGGCCACCGATTCTTTTCGTATCCATGAAATTTTTGATTCCCCTGCATCGTAACTATTGCACGGTTTAACTATACCGCCATTTTCCGCCTGCGTCAATCCGCAAACGTCACTTTTCCCGAATATGACGTTGAAAAACGCGGAATTTGCTTTAATTTATGAAAAAACAGGAGAAGTATCGTTATGAGGCTGGCTTTTTTCGGCGGGAGTTTTGATCCGCCGCACCTCGGCCATCTGGGAGTCGCGCTGGCCGCGGCGGCCTCCGGAAAAACCGACCGGGTTCTCTTCGCCCCCGCCTTTCTGCCGCCGCACAAAACCGGCAGGCGACGTGCCCCTTTCGCCGACCGTCTCGCGATGGTAAAGCTGCTGATCGACGGCCATGAAAAACTGGAAGCGTGCGATATTGAAGGACGGCTCCGGCTGGTGCCCTCCTATACGATCGACGTGCTTGCCCGCCTTGCGCAGGAACGGCCCGCCGACCGTCTGCAGCTGCTGATCGGCGGCGACAGCCTGATGAGCCTCCACGAATGGAGATGCGCCGAAGAGCTGGTGAACTCCTATGAAATACTGACCTATCCGCGTCCGGGCATCCCCCTGGATGCGGAACAGCTGGCCCGCTTCTGGTCGAAAGAAAATGCAGAAAAACTAACTGCCGGCATCATTCCGGGCAGTTTTTTTGAAATATCTTCGACGAATATCAGAAAATCAATGGCAAAAAAAACAAATATGGAACATATTAATAACGCGGAGCCGGAAGCGGTCGAGGAGTATATCCGGCGCCATCACCTGTACCAGGAGGAGAAAGGAGAAAGGAGAAAAGACGTTATGACCGATGCAAAAAAACCGGCCCCCGCCGAACTTGCGGAACTCTGCGGAAAACTTGCCGAGGAGAAGCTGGCCGAAAATGTTTTGAAAATTCATGTCGGACCGCAATCGTCGGTCGCCGACTGGTTCGTGATCGCCACGGCGAATTCGGAGCCGCAGCTCCGGGCGCTGGCCAGCTTCATCGAACGCCAGTTGCGCGATCTCTGCAAAATCCGCCCCCTTTCCGAGAACGGGGAGACGACCAGCGGCTGGATTCTGCTCGATTTCGGCACGGTGATCGTTCATCTGATGCTTCCGGAGGTGCGCGACCGTTACAATCTGGAAGGGCTCTGGGGAGAGGTTCCCAGCCGGGAGGCGCTCCGCACTCTGGCGGAAAAACATTGAAGAAATCAGGGACCATGGCTGAACTCTATCGACCTCAAGACAACTGGAATGAATTCCAATGGGAGCAGGAAATCCGCCGCGACGAGCGCCGGATCAGCTGCTACTACCGGGAATTGCCTGCCTGTCTTGACCTCCCCGGCGAGGAAGAGATGATTTTCAGCTCGCTGCTCTCGCGGCCCGATCTGGTCCCCGCCGCGAAAAATCCGGATTCTCTGCGTTCCTGGCACGGCTCACCGGAGGAGGACGACGAAGAATTTGACGACGAAGAGTCCGCCCGCCGCCCCGGCAGCGAGGTGGTTGACCAGCTCGATCACCTCACTGCGGAATGGAACATGCTCGCGGCTGCCCAGCTGCGGGCCGATCTGGAGCTGCCCGGCCTTGGCATCAGTTGCGCCTATGCCAAACTGCTGGCACGGGTCGCCGATTTTGTCGATACCGATGAACAGCATGACCGGGCGCTGAAACTCAGCCTCGGCAAACGTTCCCTCGCCGATCTCAACGACCTCACTGGAGAGCTTTACCGGCTCGCCGGAATTCAACGTTCACTCAAAGAGGCTCTGCTTCTTCACGTGGAACTGCTCGGGCATGTCCGCGAACAGTTGATCGATCATCTCACCCGTCTGCGCACACAGGCCTCCCGGTAAAAGATTTTCTCGAGGGGGAAACCACCCAGAACGTCATTTCCCCGGGGAATCTTGTTTTTGCGTCTCGCCCTCTCAACCGGGAAAACCGTCCTTCTGAAACAGGAAAGCGAGGCAAATCTGGAATACCCCAGACGAATGAAAATCTATCCGCCCCCGAAACCTCGAACCGGAAAGAGTACTGCGTACGGAAAAGGCCGCTGAAAAGGCAAAAAAAATGGAGCGAGTGACCGGATTCGAACCGGCGACAATCACGTTGGCAACGTGATGCTCTACCAACTGAGCTACACTCGCATTTTCCCGTGCTATGTCATATAATATATTCTGATTTTCTCCTCTTTGCAAGCTCAAAATCGTATTTTTTTCCAAAAAAAACGCAGCCGCCGGACCGGCAGCTGCGGAGAGAAATGCGCAATCTCTTGAGCATCCGTTTCTTCACTCGTAACGGAGCGCTTCAATCGGGTCCAGCTGCGACGCCTTCCAGGCCGGGTAAAACCCGAAAATCACTCCGACCGCCGCCGAAACCAGCACCGCGGCGACCACTGCCCCGGGGCTGGACTGAATCGGCCAGTTGAGGTATTTCTCCACCAGAAGCGCGGAACCATGCCCCAGAAGAATTCCGACAATGCCGCCCACCAGACAGAGCACCATCGATTCGATCAGGAATTGTTGAAGAATATCCTGCGAACGTGCCCCAACCGCCATGCGAAGCCCGATCTCCCGGGTCCGTTCCGTCACGGAAACCAGCATGATGTTCATGATCCCCACCCCGCCGACCACCAGCGAAATCAACGCCACGCCGAGCAGCAGATTGGTCATCACCGTCGAAGTGCTCGACAGCATCTTCATGAATTCCGCCGAGTTGCGGATTCGAAAGTCGTTGGGCTGATCCGGCTTGAGCCGGTGACGTTCGCGCAGCAGCGCTGTGACCTCCTCCTCCACATCACCGACCCGGTCCGGAGAAACCGCGGTCAGCAGGATCATATCCACCTGGATGAACTTCGGCACCAGAAGCGTGTCAGTCTCCGCATTCTCCGTCGGTTCCGGGTAAAAGGCGATTCCTTCCGCCGGATAGAGGTCGGAGGGACTGGTGGCCGCCGTGCTGGTCGTATCAGTCGCGGTTCCAGTCTTCAGACCGGTCAACCGCAACCGGACCGTCGTCCACGGGGCGATAATCACATCGTCCTCGTCGGCGCCCATCATATTTGCGCCCTTGCTCTTGAGCACGCCGATCACCTTGAATGCGGTATCCTTGAGCCGCACCTCGCTGTCGATCGGAGAACGGCCGCCGAACACTTCGCGCACGATCGTCGAACCGACCAGACAGACCCGGGCCCGGGATTCCACCTCACGCTCCGTGAAGTTGCGCCCCTCCCCGATCTCCCAGTTGCGGATAATCAGAAAGTCAGGCGCGCTCCCAACGATCTGCCGGGGAGCGTAGTTGACGTTGCCGGAAATCGCCTGATACCCCTGCGCATTCACCATCGGCACGGCGCGGCCGACGGAGGAACACTCCCGGAGGATCGCTTCACAGTCCTGCGGCGTCAACGTCATCCGGCTCCCGGAACCCTGACTTACGCCGCCGCGCCGGGAAGCCCCGGGAATGACCAGAATGGTGTTCGCCCCCATCTTCTCAATGGAAGCCTTGATCGAATGGGAGGAGCCGTTGCCGATCTCCATCATCGTGATGACAGCGGCGATGCCGATGACGATGCCGAGCGTCGTGAGCAGCGCCCGGGTGGGATTGCGCATCAATGCCTTGAGTGCGACACTGACGGTACTGCTTAGTTTCATGACTGCACCGCCTTTCCTTCGTAGGTGCCGCGGACAATCTGCCCGTCCTGCACATGAATCGACCGTTTGGCGAAACCGGCAATCTCCACAGAGTGGGTGACCAGAATGACGGTGATGCCTTCGTCGTTGAGTTCACTGAACATCCGCATCACCTCCTCGCTGGTGCGCGAATCCAGATTGCCGGTCGGCTCGTCGGCGAACAGCACCGGCGGGTGGTTGATCAGCGCGCGGGCAATCGCCACCCGCTGCTGCTGGCCGCCCGACAGCTGCGAGGGATAGTGATAGATTCGATCGGCAAGGCCGACCCGTTCGAGCATCTCGATCCCCCGTTTCCGGCATTCCCGGCGCGAGAGGCCGCCGGCGGTATAGGCCAGCGGCATGATGACGTTCTCCAGTGCCGTCGTGCGCGGCAGCAGATTGAAGCTCTGGAAAACGAACCCGATCTTGCGGTTTCGGACCTGCGCCCGGCGGTCGCCGGAGGCGCGCCCGACCTCCTCTCCTTCGAGCAGATAGTCGCCGGAGGTCTGACGGTCCAGGCAGCCGAGAATGTTCATCAGCGTGCTTTTTCCGGAACCGGACGCCCCCATCAACGCGACATACTCCCCCTGGTCGATCGACAGTGTGATTCCCTTGAGAACGGGCACGTCGATCTCCCCGAGAAAATAGGTCTTGGTAATATCTTTGAGTTCAATCAATTTCATTTGCGATTTCTCCGCTGCGGCGGTTTCGGCAGGAAGGGGCTGCCGCCGGGACTGGAGGCGGCCTGCTCCGCCGAGATGACGGAGGTGCCGGTCACAATCTGCATGCCCTCTTCCAGACCGTCGCCGGAAATTTCCGTAACAATTCCGTCGTTGAGGCCGGTTTTGACCCGGAGCGGCCGCAGGGTCCCCTCCTCCAGCACCCAGATGATCCGTTCCTTTTTGCCGCGCAGTTCTGCGGCGGCGGCGAGCTCTTCGCGGTACTGCTCCGGAACCTGACCGACCTCCGGCAGATAGCGCAGTGCAGCATTCGGAATGGTGAGCACGTTGGAACGGCTGTCGCGGATGAATTTCACATTGGCGGTAAGGTAGGGCAGCAGAACCCCGTTGGAGTTATCCGTCGCAACTTCAACCACGTAGGTAACGACGTTCTGCGACATGGTCGCATTGAGGCGGATTTTGAACACCTCCCCCTTGAACACCCGGTTCGGGAAAGCGTCCACCGTGAACTCCACCGGCATGCCCGGCTTGATGCTGCCGATATCCGCCTCGTTGACCGAAACCCAGACCTGCATCCGCTTCAGGTCTTTGGCAATCAAAAAGATGCTCGACGCACTCATGTTGGAGACCACCGTCTGCCCGATGCTGACCCGGCGGTCGATGATGACCCCGTCGACCGGGGAGCTGATCACGCAGTAACCGAGGTTGCGCGACGCCTTGTCCAGCGACGCTTCGGCGGTGGCGAGCTGCGCCTCCGCCTGCGCCAGGGAGGCTTCGGCCACCAGTTTGGATGCGGTCGCGGCGAGGAATTCCGCTTCCGCGTCGTCGTATTCACTCTTCGCCATCGCCTGTTTGGGATAGAGATCCTGCGCGCGTTCCCAGTTGTTCTTCGCCAGCGCGAGCTTTGCTTCCGCCTGTTTGATGCTGGCTTTCGCGCTCAGAATCGACGCCTGCGCCTCCTGTTCCGCCGCCTGTGCGGAACGGACCTCCGCCGCATAGAGGACATCATCGATGTTGGCCAGCACCATTCCCTGTTTGACCGGTGAGCCGTAATCGACGCTCTTGCCGTTCGCATCGATGCCGAAGGTGACGATTTTCCCGTTGACCTGAGCGCCGACGTTGACCAGCTCCTCCGGTTCGACGGTGCCGGTCGCACTGATGGTGCTGGCGACGTCGGCACGCGCTACACTTTCGGTATTATATTGAATGATATCGTTCTTCTGCAGCCAGGTGCGATATGCCCACACTCCGCCGGCGGCAAGCGCCGCAAGGACGATCAGAACCAACAACAGTTTCAAAAATTTTTTCATCCGCCTTAACCTCCGTTTTCCCTGACTGGACGATATTCTTTTCAAGAAACGTTCCGGACAATCCGTTTATTGTCCATCCCCCGTTGATTTCAACGAAAATAATGCTAAATTATTCGATATTTTCACAACCCGCCAAGGAGTCATTTTCCATGAAACTGAAACAGAAATGCGCCGTCATCACCGGCGGCGCCAACGGAATCGGCCGCGCCGTCGCAGAACTCTTCGTCGCAGAAGGCGCCCGCATCGCAATTCTGGACTGCGACCGCAGGAACGGCGAAGCAGCCGCAGCCGCGCTGAACGGCAGAGCGCTGTTCCTCCCCTGTGACGTCTCCGACAGCCGCCAGGCTGACGAAGCGCTTCAAACCGCAGTCAGCCATCTCGGCACCATCGACATTCTGATCAATGACGCCGCCAGTCAACTCAACAAGCCACTGCTGGAAACCTCCGACGAAGAGTTCCGCAAGGTGCTGGACATCAATCTTACCGCGACCTTTCACTTCACCCGCGAGGCGGCGAAACTCATGATCGCGCACCGTCATCCGGGCGTCATCGTCAATTTTTCAAGCACGTTCGCGTTCGTCGGCTCCCCCGGCTACATCGCCTATCACGCCTCGAAAGGCGGAGTGGCCGCATTCACCCGGGCCGCGGCCATCGCCCTGATGCCGCACGGCATCCGCGTCAACGCCATCGCCCCCGGCACCACCGACACCCCGGGACTTCACGCCGGAGCACGCGATACCGGTGACGAGGCAAAAGGAATGGAATCCTTCCTCCGGTTGCAGCCGCTCGGCCGGTTCGGGCGACCGGAAGAGATCGCCCGCGCCGTGCTCTTTCTCGCCTCCGACGACGCCGGATTCGTCTATGGAGCAAACCTGCTGGCCGACGGCGGCTACACTATTATTTAAAGGCAAAAACGCCTTACGAAATCCACCCCAGAGAATTCAGGTAGATCGAGGCGATCGAGAGACGGTTCGCCTCGGTCGGCGCCTGGTCAAGCAGCCCCGAAAGCGACGGAGTCTTCAGCGTGAGATCGACCAGACTGTCCACATCGTCCGCCGTAAATCCGAAATCCGCCAGCTTCTCGGAGACGCCGACCGACACCAGCCATTTCTCCACGCCCTTGGCCGCTTTTTCCGCCTCGCCCGGCACGCCGGTCAGCCCCGGCACGATCGGCGCGAGCAGATCGGCCAGCACAACGGAACGGGCCGGATAGATCTCCTTGACGACCGCCGGCAGCAGAATCGAGAGACCGAGGCCGTGTGCGAGATCCGGACGAACCGCGCTCAACGGATGCTCCAGCGCATGCGTGTAGTGCAGAAGGCTGTTGTCAAAGGCGACCCCGGCGATCATCGCCGCGTAAGCCAGGAAATAGCGAGCCGTCAGATTGCCCGGCTCCCGGAGCGCCAGCGGCAGGTACTTCGAGACCAGTTTCACCGTTTCACTGGCCAGCATCACCGCCAGCGGATTGGCGGAACGGCTGGTCGCCGCCTCGATCACATGATTCACCGCGTCGATGCTGACGAAGCGGGTCTGTTTTTCCGACAGAGTCGCCATCAGCGCAGGATCGTCGATCGCCCAGGTCGGATAGATGCAATCGAAGGCGATGACCGGCTTGAAGTTCTTCTCCGTATCGGTCACCACGGCAAAACGGTTCGATTCGGAGCCGGTCCCATGGGTCAGATTGACCGCCAGAATCGGCAGTGCCTCCTTCGGCGCGAATTCACAGTTGAACAGCGCGGCGGCCGTCTTCCCGGGGTTCCGCAGCAGAATCGCCGCCCCCTTTCCGGCATCGATGGCGCTGCCGCCGCCGATGGCGATCACCGCGCCCGCTTCAATGTCCGCCCCGAGTGCGACCGCCGTATCCACCTGACCGGTCGTGGGATTCGGGGTAACGCCGTCGTACACGGCGTAACGGATGTTCACCCGGTCAAGCGCCGGAGCAATCTTTGCCCAGGCGCCGGTCACTTTATACGCGCTGTGGCCGGTGACAATCAGCGCGCTTTTGATTCCCCGGGCGGCCATCTGCCCGGCAATTGCGTCGATGGAGTCGATGGCGCCCACACCGAAGTAGACATCGGTACGAGTCCGGATTACCTGCACATCACGGATATCCATTCCAGTATCCCACATGATAAAACCCTCCTCAATTTGGTTGGAATCCGCCCTTACGGGCCGTTCGACTACCATACCACAAAACCGGGATTTTTCAAGCGTTGACAGCCGGGTTTTTCTCAACTCTCCCGGCCGGCGACCGACTCCCGCTCCACCAGTCGATAGGGAATTTGCCGCGACACGCCCTGTGCCGGATCGTGAAGCAGCGTCTCGAGCAGATCGAGCGATTCCGACGCAATCCGGGCAAAATCCTGGCTCAACGTCGTATGCGGCGGCGTGCAGAAACGGGAGCTGCCGTTTTCAAAGGAGATGACGGAGAGTTCCGACGGCACCTTTTTCCGAAAGAGGTTCAAGGCGAAATCGACCCGCAGACCGCTGCCCTCCCCGCAGGAGATCAACGCGGTGGCCCCCGCCCGGATGATCCGCCCGATCTCCTCCAGCCAGGTTTCGGAAATTCCGTTCTGGATCAATGCGGGATCATTTTCACAGCGGAATTTCCGAACCGCATGCAGGAACCCGGCCCGCCGGCGCTGTTTGGAGATCGTCCCCTCCGGGGAACCGTCGATCAGCAGACCGATCCGGGTATGCCCGCGGCCGGCCAGATACTCCACGGCCAGCGACATCCCCTGCTCCTCGTCGGAACTCACGGAAAAAGCGTTCTGCACCTCGCCGCCGAGGTTGTTGATCACCACCAGCGGAATGGCAAACCGGTTGTCCCAGTTTCTGGCGATGTCGTTGTAGGCCGCACAGGCGACCGCACCGACCGGGAAGCAGCGGCGCAGCAGACCGAGGTCGCCCAGCGGAACCAGAAAACTCTGGAATCCCCGTCCGTGGATCTCCGAAAGCAGCGGCGGCAGAAGCTGATCGTGATAGTTCCCCAGAACTGCCGTTCCGGCAAGCGCGGGCAGGATCACCGCGACCGCGCCTCTCTCCTCCGACGATTCCGGGTGGTAATGGAGCCGCCCGGCCGCCGTCAGCACCTGAAGCCGCACCGCTTCGCTCACATGGGGGAACCCCCGGAGCACCCGCGATACGGTGGCGGGGGAAACGCCGCTCTCGCGCGCAATCTCCCGGATCCCCACTTCCGTCTTTCTGCGGCTCACGCCTGCTTCCTTTCCCTCTGCCGTGACCGGTCGCCGTCTACTTTACCAGCGACCGATGATATTTGATGACTCCGTCGGCGATTCCCCGGGCCAGCTTTTCGATGTAGGCGGCACTGTTCAGATTGAGCTCTTCCTGCCGGTTGGAGATAAACCCCACCTCGATCAGCGCTCCGGGACAGCGAATGTCGCGCAGCACGGCGAATCTGGCCCGCTTGACGCCGCGGTCGGTCGCACCGGTCCGCGCAAGAAGCGAGCGCTGAATGCTGTACGCCAGCACGATGTTGTTGGAATCAAAGGCATTGCCGTTGTATTTCGTCCAGATCGTTTTTCCGCCGTTGCTGGAAGGCGCGCCGGCAGGCGTCAGGCAGAAGGTTTCGACCCCCTTCACCGACCGGTCGGCGGCGGAGTTGATGTGCAGAGAGAGAAAAAGATCCGCCCCGTACTTGCGCTGCAGAGCGCTGCGCTTGTCCAGATCGAGGTAGACGTCGGAGTTCCGCGTCAAAATCACCCGGTAGCCGCAGGCGCCGAGAATTGCACCGAGACGGCGGCCGAGCCGGAGTGTGATGTTTTTTTCCAGCGAACTTCTCCCGGCTGCGCCCCGATCCTTTCCTCCGTGACCGATGTCCAGCATAATCGTCCGGATCGAATGGCGGAACCCTTTCCGGGAGCCGAGCAGCGGATCGATGGTCTTGGCAAGATCGAGCGAACTTACGTAAACCGTCCCGGCACGCACAATCGGGCTGAAGCACTGCGAAATGCGCACGCCATTGAGAAACATGTACCGTTTCTCCTGGTAGACCGTCAGCCGGTCGGTGCGGTCACTGAGCACCCGCGCCGTTTTGGTGCGGGCAAAACGCATGCTGTGACGCATCGCCACATCATACAAATTGGAATAACTGCGGCCGGAAACGGTGACGGTCCGCACCCCCGCCGCTTCCACCGCTCCCGCCGTCACGACGGCAAGCAGCGCAATCCACAGAAATCGCACACCCACTCAGCGCCCCTCCGCGGGTTCGAGCCGGACCTCTCCGACGCTGTCTTCGACCGGCGGATACATGGCCGGAATCTTCGGAGCGATCATCACCGCTTCGCGCAGGGAACCGAGCACGAACGCTTTCGCTTCGCAGAGCGCCTGCTCCCACGAGAGTTCCAGCGCAAAGGCCGCCGCCAGCGCGGAGCTCAACGTGCAGCCGGTCCCGTGCGAAGCGGTCTCCACGCCGGAGAGCCGGGGAGAACCGAGCCGGTAAACCCGCCCTTCCCGGCAGACGAAGTCGACTGCGGATTTCCCTCCGTTGCGGGCGTGACCGGTCTTGAGCAGAACCGAAACGCCCCAGCGCTCATGGCACTCGAGCGCGGCCCGGCGGAAATCATCCGGTCCGGAAAGCCGGCGCCCGAGCAGCAGCTCCGCCTCCGGAATGTTCGGCGTGATCCAGTCCGCGAGCGGAATGAGCCGTTCCCGGACAAGTTCGACCGCCTCTTCCGACAGCAGTCGCGCGCCGGAGGTGGAAACCATCACCGGGTCGCAGACCAGACGCAGTCCGCGTTCCTCGACCACTTCGGCCACCGTTTCGACAATCTCCGCATTGCAGAGCATGCCGCTCTTGGCGAAACGGACCGGAATCCGGTCCATCACCGTTTCGATCTGACACCGGACCCCTTCCGCGGGAACGGGGTCCACCCGACGCACCTCGAGCGGATTCTGCGAGGTGACAGCCGTAAGCGCCACACACCCGTAGACGCCGAACGCGTTGAAGGTCCGCAGATCGGCTTCGATGCCCGCCCCGCCGCCGGAGTCGCTCCCGGCGATGGTGAGCGCAGTCGGATACAATTCAATTTCCCGGTTATTTCTGCTCATGATTTGTCTTTGCCGCATTTCAGGATTATATTTTCAATAAACTACATCGCCAAACAGAAAAAAACAAATCCCGGTTCCATGTTTATTTCGGATATCTTGAAAACAGCGGCGGCGCTGCTGTTCACAGCGTGCACGCTCCACGCGGCCGGCGTCGTCACTTCGGACGGCGTCGAACTCGCCGTCAGCGGCGACGACGCGGCGGAAACCGCGGAACTGCTCAAAGCGTTCGACCGGCAGCTGTGCACGGTGTTCCGGGTGAACTCCCGCCGTTCCCCGATCCGCTGCCGCATCACCGCCTCGCCGAACGCGGCGCCGGGCGGCCTGCTCTTCCGTGCGAAACGAAACAACTGGGAGCTGGAATTCAACACCGCCCTCCCCGGCTGGCAGGAGGACCTCGAATTATGGCGGCGCCTCGCCGGAATCCTGCTCCTCGCCAAACGCGGCGGGCCGGTGCCGGGAAATCCCGCCTATCTGCCGATCTGGATCGCGGCGGGACTCCGGGCGGAAATGGTCGAACAGGAGAGCGCCGGGCGGCTGCTGCGCCGCAATCGGCACTACCCCATCACCCGCGCCCTGCTCGCGGCGCATCTTCCCCTGCCGGACTTCCGGTATATGACCGGCGAACTGGATCCCTCCCGTTTTGCGCCGGGTGAGCTTCGCTGGTACCGGGAATTCTCACGCCTCCTGTTCGAAATTCTCTATCAGCTCAGTTCGCCGGCCGACAATGCCCTGCTGGATTACGCGCTTCTCTCCGCCGAACCCGGTCACTCCGTCGACCAGGTGCGTGCCGCCACGATCGAACGAATTCTGCAACAGGCGGCCTCCCGCAATGCGCAAAAACGGGATCCCGCTTCCAGGAAGAGCACAATCGACATCCAGCGATTCCTGGAGAACAAAGCCGAAGAGATCGTCTGGCATCTCTTCTCCCCGATGCCGCCGGAGATCGCCGAATCCCGCTTTCAGGCGATCAACCGGCTGGAACTGCCGGTGCTCGACGCGGAAGGCGAGCCGACCGGCCAAAAGGAAACCGTCCCGCTGGAAACCCTGCCCGACCGGCTGGCAGGACGGCCGGATGGAGATGCTCTGCGCAACCGGAAACTCACGGAGATCTACCGTCTGGCACCGGGCAACTCCCCGGAGGTCCTCGCCCGCTACCGCGAACTGAGCGAGGCGCTGCGGGAGCTGCCGCTCCATCCGGAAGCTCCTGGCTACGCTTCCGCCTGCGGGCGGTTCCGGCGCGCGCTGGCGGAGGTCGAACGTTACTTCACATACCGCGCCCGGCTGGAAGAGAAGCTCGACGAGTACGCCCGCCGTGCCGCCTCCCCCGCCGAGTGGTACTCGGACCGGATCGAGGCGCTCCGCCGCACGCCCCCCTTTCTCACGGAAAAAGCCGGACAGCTGCTCGAACGCATCGAAAAGCGGTATCTGGAAGAATAATCCCCGTCACCAAGTTGCATTGCATTTTTTCTGCCGGGGTGATATATTATAGATTGCCGGTTTACTTCCCGTCGGCAAAGGTCCAGGGGATGGATCAGGGAAAAAGGGAAACAACCAAACATTGTGTCAGAGTATCTTATGGAAGAGTATGCAAATGTCCGGCCGCTGCTGAAACGCGGCTGCGAGTTCCTCGGCGTCCAATATCCGATCATCTGCGGCGCCATGACCTGGGTTTCCGAACCGAAACTGGTTTCCGCTGTCGCCAACGCCGGAGCCTTCGGCTGTCTCGCCGGCGGCAACGCCCCCACCGACATTCTTCGCGCCCAGATCGGCGAGATGAAGAAGCGCACCGACAAACCCTTCGCCGTCAACCTGATCACCATCGCGCCGGCCTACCACGACCATCTGGCGATGCTCGCCGAAGAGAAGGTCCCCTTCATCGTGTTCGCCGGCAGCTTCCCGCGGGAAAAGGAGATTGAAGCGGCCAAGGCGACCGGGGCGAAGGTGCTCTGCTTTGCATCGACCATCTCGATTGCGGAACGAATGATCCGGTTCGGCGCGGATGCGATCATCCTCGAAGGCAGCGAGGCCGGCGGTCACATCGGCCACGTCTCCACCACCGTACTGGTGCAGCAGGTTCTCTACCGCTTCTGCGACCAGATTCCGATTTTCGTCGCCGGCGGCATCGGCACCGGGAAAATGATGGCTCACATGCTGCTCATGGGCGCCGCGGGCGTCCAGCTCGGCACCCGGTTCGTCATGACCGAGGAGTCCAATGTCCACCCCGCCTTCAAAGAGGCGTTCATCCACGCCAACGCCCGCGATGCGATTTCGACGCCGCAGTACGACTCGAAGCTGCCGGTGGTGGCGGTCCGCGCCCTGCGCAACCGGGGAACGGCGAAATTCGGCGCTCTTCAGCTCCGGCTGCTCCGCGAACTGGAAGCGGGCACCATCCACCGCCAGCAGGCGCAGGAGGAGGTCGAGAAGTTCTGGATCGGCGCTCTGCGGCGCGCCGCGGTCGAGGGCGATGTGGAAATGGGTTCGATGATGGCCGGCCAGTCGGTCGGACTGGTCGACAAGGTCATTCCCATCCGCGAACTGCTCGACGAACTGCTCCGCGACGCCGATCGCGAACTCGTCGAAATCAAACGGAAACTCTCCTGCTGAAACGACGCGGAGACTCCGGGAAAGTGCAATAGAAAACAATGGCTGGTTCAGGGCACAAGTTCGACAGACGGCTTCTCTTTCTTGCCGCCGCGGCGATTGTGCTCCTGTTCGGATTCGCCGGATACCGTTCGCTCCGCACCGGAGCGGGGCGGCTGTTCGGCGATTTCTTTTACCCCTATCTGGCGCTGGTGCGCTCCGGCGTCGACGCGGTATCGGACCAGTCGTTACTGCTCTACAACCGCGCACAGCTCGCCGCCCGCCTGGAACAGCTCCAGGAGGTGAACCGTCAGCTCGCCGCGCAAGCCTCTGCCGCAAACGAGCTCTATCGGGAAAACGCCGACCTGCGCCGGCTTCTCAACCTGCCGGTGCCGGCGGGCTGGAGCTACGCCGCGGCGGAAATCATCCTGCGCGACCCGCTGCTGTGGAACGAACGGTTCACCATCAACCGCGGGAAACAGGCGGGGATCGCCCCCGGCGACGCGGTCCTGACCGTCACGCCGGAAGGGCATCCGTTTCTGGCCGGCGTGATCGACCGGGTCGGAGAACACTCCGCCGACGTCATCACGCTCTACAGCCCGAGCCTGCGGATCTCCGTGCTCTTCCCCGCCACCGGGGCAACCGGCATCACCAACATGGGGGAGCGCTACCCGACGCCGGGCAACATTCCGGTCGGCTATCTGCCGGCCCAGTACCGCTATACGCTGCACGAAGTGGCGCTTTCCACCGGTTTTGAAAAGAACATTCCCGGCGGAATCAAAGTGGGGGAAATCAGTTACGTGGAGGAGGCCCCCTCCCGTTTCTCCAACGCTCTGACCCTCTCCGGACTGCTCCGCCCCGCCGCCGGATTTGACAGTATCCGCTTTGTTGTCGTCGCCAAACGAAGCGGAGAAGCACGATGAAAGTCTGTTTTGAAATCACGCTCATCGGTCTCGGACTGCTTCTGGATGTGATCGCCGGCAATGCGGGATTCTCCATCCGGCTGACCGCCTATCTTCTCTTCTACATCGCCTGCACGGATTCACCGCGCAGCGCCCTGGTCGGCGCAGTCCTCGCGGGCATGGCGCAGGATCTGCTTCTGCACCGCCCGATTCTGCTGACGCCCTTCTTGCTGGTGTTCGCCGTTGCCGCCGGCTGGTGTCTGCGGCGCAAACACACCACGCATCTTCTGGAAGCCGCCCTCCCGGGCATGGCCATCGGCATCGCCAACACGCTGTCAGATGCGCTGTTTCTGCTGTGGGCCGGCCGGCCCGGTTTCTCCTCCGGCACCCTGCTCTGGCAACTGCTCTTTCACGGCACGGTCGGACTGCTGCTTCTGCCGGGAATCATCTTTCTGCTCGACGCACTTTCCGGTGCGCTGGATCTGGGCCGTTTTCTCGACGACAACCGGCCGCCATTGGAGCGCCGTCGCTGGGGCAGCCGGCCTCGCACGGTGAAAGAGCATACCGTCAATCCGGCCCGGGGGAGGAAATAATGAAACCGGAAAAATCCCCTCCCCTGCTGATCGGCATTCTCGCTCCGGGTCAGTTCCGGGTCCTGCTGATCGGCGCTTTTTTCCTCGCCGGCTTTCTGCTGCTGGCCGGGAAGCTCTATCTGGAACAGATTCAGTCGGGCGACGAACATCGGGAGAAAATCTCCCGGCAGTCGATCCGGAGAATCCGCATTCCCGCCCGCCGCGGCAGAATCTTCTCCTCCGATCTGCGGCTCCTCGCCGGAAATCAGGCGGAAAACAACCTCGTTTTCTACCCGGAGGAGATGCGGCTGGGGCGCCGTTCCAAATCGGTCCGCTACATGCTCGCCGCGGCCGACACCATCGCCGCGGCCATCGGGCGGAAAAATCCACTCACCGAGGAGTCGGTCATCCGCCATCTGAACACCCGGCCGGGCCTGCCCATTACCGTGTTCGAACAGCTCACACCGCAGGAGACCGCCCGGGCGCTGGAAAGCTCCCGCCACTTCCGCGGCGTCGACATCGAACCGGGTGAAATCAGAATCTACCCCTGCGGCCGGCTCGCAGCCCATCTGATCGGTTCCACCCGTCTGGAAAGCAGAGAGAACGCCGCCGACCGGCGGGATTTCTTCTACTATGTTCCGGATCTGGTCGGCCGGGACGGTGTTGAACGCGCCTTCGACCGGCTGCCCGGTTCCGGAGCGGGGGATCCCGATGTGGTTCCAGGCTCTCCGGAATCGCCGCTCGGCCTCCGCGGCCTGCCGGGTTATTCGCTGGTTCAGGTGGATCATCTCGGCTACATCCGTCAGAGCCTGATCGACAAGATCGAACCGCTGCATGGCAACAACGTGATCCTCACCATCGACTCCCGCGCGCAGGAGATCGCCGAATCGTTGCTCGTCGGCAAGCGGGGCGCCTTCGTGCTTCTCGACGCGGCCAACGGCGATATCCTTGCCGCGGCGAGCAATCCGGCCTACGACCTCAGCGAATTCACACCGGTCCTCCGCCGGGAGTACTATCAGTCGCTGCTCAGCAACCCGGACCGCCCGCTCATCAACCGGGCGTTTCAGGGGGTTTACACGCCCGGTTCCATCCTCAAGCCGCTGGTTGCGCTGGCGCTGCTCAACGCCGGAATCAATCCGGAAAGTACACTCTTCTGCGACGGCGGAATTCCGGTGGGCAACGCCACCATCCGCTGCGCCTCGTGGCGAAGCGGCGGCCACGGCGAGGTGAACCTCGTCTCCGCGTTGGAGAAATCCTGCAACCCCTACATGATCGCCCAGGGGCTCAAAACCGGACTCGACCGGATCGCCGAAGTTCTCGCCTCCGCCGGAATCGGCAGAAAAACCGGCGTGGAACTTTCGGAAGGGAGCGGCACCTTCCCCTCCGATGCCAACAAGCGGCGGCTCTACCGCACCGGCTGGAATGCCTATGACACCGCGCTGCTCTCCATCGGTCAGGGGATGGTCACCGTAACGCCGTTGCAGGCGGCGGTTTTCGCCGCGGCACTCGCAAACGGCGGAGAGGTCTGGCAGCCGCATCTCGTGCGGCAGGTGGTCGATCCCTACGGCAATGTACTGCGGGAGCGCAAACCGACTCTGCGCAGCCGGCTTGCGACCACCCCGGAGCATCTGGAGACCGTGCGAAAAGGCATGTTCGAAGTGGTCAACTCTCCCCACGGTTCCGGTCGCGAAGCCGCCCTGCCCGGCCTGCAGCTCTACGGGAAAACCGGGTCCGCCGAAGTCGGTCCACGCAGCAACCGGCGTCTGACCACCTGGTTCATCTGTTTCGTCTCCCATCAGGGGAAGACCTATGCGGCGGCCATCATGATCGAAGAGGGCCGTTCCGGCGGGAAAAGCTGCGCGCCGCTGGCGGCGGAGTTCTTCGCCCGCTATTTTCAACCGGTTCCGGTAGAGAAGGAAAAAAACGTGAATCCGGGGACATAGCCGTTCCGGCGGCTTGAAAGACAGCACTTTTCATGCTATTTTAACGAATCAATTTGTAAACAGAATTCTCGCAACCATTCAGGCAAAATCATGTTCAATGCTGCAATCATCGGCGTCTCCGGGTTCGGAGCGGTTCATTACCAGGATTTCGTGCGGGAGCACGCCGCGGGGCGTATTCGTCCGGTGGGCGCCACCGTCATCAACCAGGCGGAGGAACCGGAAAAGTGCGCCTGGCTCCGCAGCATCGGCTGCCCGCTCTACACCGATTACCGGGAGATGCTCCGGGATCTTGCCGGAAAGATCGACATCTGCTTCATTCCGACCGGCATTGCGTTGCACAAGCCCATGACCATCGCCGCTCTGGAAGCGGGTGCCAACGTCTACGTGGAAAAACCGATTGCCCCGACAGTCACCGACGCCGAAGCGATGCTGGAAGCGTCGCGCCGCACCGGTAAATTCGTCGCGGTCGGCTATCAGACCATGTATCAGCCGGAAACCAGACGGATTAAAGAGATGCTGCTTGCCGGCCGGATCGGCAAAGTGAAAATTCTCAAATCCTACGGGCTGTGGCCGCGCGATTTCGTCTATTATCATCGCAACAACTGGGTGGCGAAGATCGGAACCCGCGAGAATCCGATTCTTGACAGCCCCTACTCCAACGCATTTGCCCACTTTCTGAATCTGCTCTGCTTCTATGCCGGGGAACAGTTTGCCACCACCGGCACGCCGGAATCCATCCGCGGCGCGATGTACCGGGCGAATCCGATTGAGAGCTGCGACACCGCAGATCTTGAGATCACCACCCGGGAAGGAAAGACCATTTTCTTTTATGTGACCCACTGCAGTGTAAGAAACGACACCCCGTATTCCGCAATCATCGGCGAAAAAGGGTCGATCGAATACACCACCAGCCGGACCACGGTGCGGGACAGCTCCGGTGAAATCGTCGAGGAATTTGATTCCACTCCCGGCAATGAGATGCGCGTCCACATCTATGACGCGCTGGAAAAACGTCTCAAGGATCCGTCGGCCTTCATCTGCACGCCGGAAATTGCCATGTGCCACACCCGCGTCTGCAATGCCGCTTTCGATTCGATCCCGGTCACCGGCGTTCCGGAAGGAGCGTTTCACGTGGCGAAGACTCCCGCGGGGACCGAGTACCGCATCATCGACGGCATCGATGAAGCCATTGAGCACGCCTATGCGGAAAACCGTCTGATCGACAAACGCGATCTGCCCTGGGCCGTGAACTCGGCGCCTTTCTCTCTGGCGGGATACCACTCCTTCTGCGGCAGAATGCTGAATAAAAATTAAAATTTAATAATTATTCCTGATTTTTTGATTTGCTTTTTCTATTTTAGCCGTTATGTTAAACAACGTAACGACTCCGCGGAAGCCGCGGAACGAAAATACAACCGAAGGAGAATGAAAAATGGCAGATCTCAAGAACAGCAAAACCGCCGCCAACCTTGCTTTTGCGTTTGCCGGAGAATCCCAGGCTCGCAACAAGTACACCTACTTCGCCTCTGTTGCCCGGAAGGAAGGGTACGAGCAGATCGCTGCGATCTTTGAAGAGACCGCGAACAACGAGAAGGAGCACGCCAAGCTGTGGTTCAAGGAGCTCGGCGGCCTCGGCGATACGATGGCCAACCTGACCGCGGCCGCAGCTGGCGAGCACGAAGAGTGGACGGAGATGTACAAGAACTTCGCCAAGGAAGCTGCGGAAGAGGGTTTCGACTCCATCGCCCGCGCTTTCGAACGCGTCGCCGCGATTGAAAAGCGTCATGAAGAGCGTTATCTCAAGCTGCTGGAAAACGTCAAGAAGGGTGAAGTTTTCGTCAAGGCCGGCGAGAAGCGCTGGGAGTGCCGGAATTGCGGACACGTCTACATCGGCGAAAAAGCTCCGGAAGTCTGCCCGGTCTGCAAGCATCCGAAGGCGTTCTTCGAAATCGAAGCGCAGAACTATTGATTTGCATTTTTCGTCAAGCTCCCGTGGATTTCCGCGGGAGCTTTTTTTTACGCCATGCCCTGCTCCGCCGGAGTACAGAATCCTCTGGAAAAATCTGCAATTCGGCTGTATATTGTAAAAAACAGGACACGCATTCATGAAGACACTCACCACGAAAGAGGGCGGTTGGAGCGCCTTGTTCGCCCCCGGATACGGCGGCCGATTGATCCGGCTTCGCTGGAATGAATTTGATCTTTTGCGCCACCCGGAAAGGGAAGAAGAGCTGCAGGAAGGACAGTTTGTCTTCGGCATTCCTGTGCTGTTGCCTCCGAACCGGATCGATGCCGGAACCTTCGAATTTCAGGGCCGCCGTTATCAGCTCCCGCTCAATGAACCACAACGCGGCAATCACCTGCACGGGCTGGTTTTCGATCGGGCATGGGAGGTGCGAGATCATTCCGCCAGTTCCGTCACGCTCGGATGCCGTGTGGAAGGGTCCGCCGGGCTGGGAGTGCCGTTCGATGTGGAAATTCAATATGAATTTTCCGGCCGGACGATGATCCAGCGAACAACCGTGCGCAACGAGGGGAGCACGCCGATGCCGTTCGGTATCGGGTTTCACACGGTGTTCCGTTCCCCGCGCCGGGCGCGGCTGACCGCGGCGGAATTCCGCTGGGAGATCGAACGCCCCCGCTTTCTGGCGAACGGCCGGAAACTCCCCTGGGGACAGTTCAATCCCGACAACTGGTTTGATCCCTCTGGACAGGTTATCTCCTGCCACTTCCCGATGGAGACGAAAGAGATCGACGGGAAACCGTTCCGGGGCGCTCTGCTCGATTACGGCACTCTGCAAATCCGCTACGAGAGCGGCCCGGAATTTCGCCACTGGTGTTTGTGGAATCACGATCCCGCCGACGGATTCCTCTGCCCGGAACCGATGAGCTGGATGGTCAATGCCCCCAACCTCCCCCTGCCCCCGGAGGTGACCGGGTTTCAGGCCATTGCACCGCACACCGCCTGGAGCGGCGTCAACCGGATCACGGTGGAGGAGCGGAAATGAACCGTTTTACCGAGATCGATCTGGAGCATTGGCCGCGCCGGGAACAGTTTCTCTACTATCGGACTTTTGAAAACCAGCTTTTCAACATTACGCTGGAGTTCCACGCGGGAAAACTCCACCGCTTCGCCAAGGCGCGGGGGGAATCCTTCTTTTTGCGCACCCTTCACGCAATTCTGCGCGCGGTCGACGCGACACCGCAGATGCGCATGCGGGTGCTCGATGACGGGCGGCTGGTGGAATACGAACATCTTGCCGCACTGAGCCCCATCCTGCGCCCGGACCGGGAATTCACCATGGCTCTCTGCGAATACGCGGAGCATTTCAGCGACTTTCTCCCCGGGGCGGCCGGGGCAGTGGCCACGGCGAAACAGGGGAATTTTGACCCGGCCATCCGGCACCGGAGCGACTATCTCTGCGCAAGCTGTCTGCCGTCGGTGCACTTTCTCGCACTCACGCAGGCGGCGCTCCGGCTCGACCAGACCATCGTCATTCTCGCCTGGGGCGGTATGGACCGGGAAGGACGGATTCCGCTTGCGCTGCAACTCAATCACGCGCTGGTTGACGGCGCCCACGTGGCCGCGTTCGCCGAAACGCTCGAGGGGCTGTTCGACGAGCCCGAATCACTCTGACAGCTCGCCCGGCGCGGTCTCGTAGCGGATGCGCTTCGTTTCGTGGATGTCGTAATACTCCCCGTTGCAGCCATACTGCGGCTGAAGTGCCACCTTGCCGCCCCCTTCGGGCAGATCGATGGCGAAGGTCGGCACCGCCAGCGAAGAGAGCCGGGGGCGGAAATAGCGGAGAATCTCCAGCCCGCGCTCCACGCCGGTGGCGAAGTGGCGCACCGCCTGCACCGGGTCGACATGAAAGAGGTAGTGCGGTTTGACCCGGATGGCGATCAGCCGCCGGAACAGCGCCTCCAACACCACAGGGTCATCATTGACGCCGCGGAGCAGGACGCTCTGGTTGACCACCGGCACACCGGCACGGATCAATCTGCCGCACGCCGCCGCCGCTTCGCTCGTCACCTCTCGCGGGTGATTGAAGTGGGTGGCGAACCAGAGACCGGGCACTTCGCCGAAAAATGCGGCGATTTCCGCCGTGACCCGCTCCGGCCAGACGACCGGCATCCGGCTGCCGATGCGGATCACTTCGATCGAAGGAAGCGCGGCGATGGTTTCGACCAGTTGTTTCAACCGGGGAAACGGGAGCATCAGCGGGTCGCCGCCGGAGATCAATACTTCGTGGATTTCCGGGTGTCCGGCAAGGTAATGTGCCGCCGCGGCCAGTTCGCACTCGGAGATATCGGCGAGCTCCGCGCCGTCGGCCCACTCCCGCTTGCGGAAACAGAAGCGGCAGCGCATGGCGCACCGCCCGGTGGCGAGCAGCACCACCCGGTCCTCGAAACGGTGAATCAGCCGCGGCACCGGCATCTGCTCCTCTTCGGCAAGCGGGTCGAAGCTGGAGGAGCGATCGGCCAGTTCGGCGACATCCGGCAGAGCCTGCCGGGCGATGGGATCGTTCTTCCAGTCCGCCGGGTCGATCAATCCAAGATAGTACTCATTGACGTAGACGGGGAAACGGGCCTCCACGCCGGCCATCTCCGCCGGCGCAGCAAGGCCGAGGCGTGCCATGGCGTCCCGGCCGGAACGATAAAACTTCATGATAACAATCCAACCATTTGCAACTTCACATCCTATAATATAACGCGGGTCCGCCGGAAAAGAAAGCGACGGGCCCAGACTTCCCTTCTCATATTTTGACAATGTCAATTATTTTCTTTCAAATTTCCCTTTTTCATCTGAACAAGATGAAGTCGTACTGTGTTTCGGCTTTCCTCAAAGAAAAAAATGAATTCATATTATTTATTTCCAATATTTTATTTTATTTCAAACTGTATGAACAGCGCCCTTGCGCAGCTGTCACCGTACCGACTTTGATAAAAAAACATGCTCTTTTTTTGATTCCCCTATTGACATTGTCATTATTTTGAAATATAATTATACCTGAAACAAACAAGGAAGTGACTTATGGCGGATAAACTGCAGAGTGCAAGAGAGTACATCTTGCGAAGAATTGATGCCGGCGAATTCCGGGGCGGCGAAAAACTGCCGTCGGCCCGGGAGCTGGCGGAGCGGACCGGAATCTCCTTTCCCATCGTCCAGATGGCGTTCAACACCCTGATTGCCGACGGCATTCTTTCAAGCGGCGTCTCCCGGCAGGGAACCTGCATTCGCAAGGACTGGGCGGAACGGATTCTCCCCGGGAGTTTTCTCTCGTTCCGGCCGGTCTGGAACGAACTTTTCAGCCAGAAAATCCGGCCGCAGATTCCGGAACTGCTCGCCGTCGATCACTTTCAGGCGGGCGCCTGCGAAATCCGGGTGACCTACGACGCAGTCTCCCTGCAGAAAGAGTATCTGGATCTTTCGGAATTTCTGGAGGAGGAATATCCCGACCGGAGCGATTTCTTCAACGCGCGGATCGAGCAGTTCCGCTCCCACGACGGGAAGCTCTACGCGCTGCCGCTCATGTTTTCCCCCTGGGTGTTCTGCTGTGATGAGGAGCTGTTTCAGAAGGCCGGGTGTGACATGCCGGGCCTGGACTGGACCTGGGAGGAGTTCCTCGATCTGCTTCGGGAACTTCAGGGGAAACTGCCCGCCAACCAGATCCTCGCCAGCTACAAAGATCCCACCCGCTGGCTGATCTATCTGACCCACTTCGGAGGAAAGATTTTCGAACAGCAACAGGATGGGACGTTTCAATGCCGGTTGAACTCGCCCGAAACGCTCGACGCCTTGAATCGTCTTCAGGAGCTCTACCATCTGCTGCCGCGAAGCGAACAGCGCAACACCGTCTGTGCGTTGCGGCTCTGCACCCGGCAGGACATCGCCTCGTATCAGTTGCAGGGCAGCTATCTCCCCCTGCCCCGGGTGCCCGGCGACCGGAAGGCCGGTTCTCTGATGGCGGGCGATCTGCTCTGCATCCGTAAAACGGTCAACAACTTCCAGCTGGTCCGGGAACTGATCCGGGAATTTCTCTCTCCGGAACTTCAACAGGAGATCGGCAATCGCAAATACGGCATCCCCATCCGGAAAAGCGCGGCGATTCAGTCCTTTGACGAAACCGATCCCGTCGATCAGCTGTTCTTTTCGAAAATGCCGCAGATTGTCGATGTTCCCCATTATGCCTGGCCGACGGTGAACGAGCTCATCCAGGAGGCGATGGCGGACTTTCTCTACAGCACCCAGTCCCCGAAGGAGTTCGCAGCGGAACTTTCGCCGGCGCTGGCCGCCATCTTGAAATATACCCGCAACACCAAATGGTAATCCGGTCTGTCCTATGAAAAAAACGAACGGAAAACTCTGGAAAACCGGAACGCTGGTTTACTCCTCGACCGGCCTTGCCATGCTCTTCTTCTGGCTGCTGTGGGGGGACTTCACCTGGGCGATGAAGGATCGCGCCGTCGGCCCCTCCGCCACGCTGCTCATCAAGCAGATCGGCGTATCGGACTTCCTCTATGCGCTGATCGTGATCGCCTTCCCCTGCTCCACCAACATCTTTCTCTCCCCGATCATCAGCTATCTCTCCGACCGTCATCGGGGGCCGCACGGCAGAAGAATTCCTTTTCTGTTGTTCACCACCCCCTTCATCGTGCTGGGGCTGTACGGGCTGGGCCTCACTCCGCTTCTGGGCGGAAAACTCCACGAACTCTTCCCCACCCTCACTCTGCACGGAGGAAGACTGCTGGTCTTCTGCATCTCCTGGGTGATTCTGGACTTCGGCACCACGCTGGCAGGAACGCTCTTCAACGCGCTGGTCAACGATGTGGTGCCGCGGGAGCTTCTCGGCAGGTTTTACGGCTTGTTCCGCATGATCAGCCTCGGGGCGGGAATTCTCTTCAACTTTTTCCTGCTCAAAGAGGTGGAACACTACGTTCTCTGGATCTTCGTCGGCATCGGCACCCTGTACGGAGTCGGCCTTTTCTCCCTCTGTTTCAACGTCAAAGAGGGGGAGTATCCGCCGCCGGAACAGCCGGAACAGCAGAAAAATCAGACCGCCGTCGCCTCGATTCTATCGGTCTGGCAGGCCGCACTGAACTACCTGCGGCAGAGCTTCTCCCTCGGCTATTACCGGAAGATCATGCTGGCTCAAACCCTTCTCACGCTCTCCTTTTCACCGGTCAACAGCTTCTCGATCCTCTACGCGGGCAAGCTGGGCATCGGCATGGAGCGTTACGGCCTCTACATCGCCGTGACCTATGCCTGTTCCTTTTTCCTCAGCTATTTTCTCGGGATTCTGGCCGACCGGTTCAATCCGTTGCGCACCGGCATGAGCTGCCTCGGGCTCTATGCGGCGCTGATGATCCTCGGCTGGGTTTTGCTGGGCAATCCGGCAGCGTTCGGGCCGATTCTCATTCTGCACGGCGTGGTCTCCGGCAGCTGCATGACGCTGACGGCGTCACTGCCTCAGCGGCTCTTCCCCCGCGAACTGTTCGCCCAGTTCGCCTCCGCCACCGGAATCGTCGCCTCGGTCTCCTCCATGCTGCTGGTGCCCGTCATCGGCAGAATGCTCGATCTTCTGAATAACAATTATCGCTGGGTCTTCCCCATCGGTGCCTTGCTGGCGTTCTGCGGCGTGGTACTGCTCTGGCAGGTCTCAAGGGAGTATCGAAGGTTCGGCGGCGACGCCGCCTATCGCGCTCCCATTCCGAAATAAGATCTCGTCAACCCGACAAGCCCTTCATAGAAACAGGAGAACCATATGAAAAAGATCCACCCTCACCTCAGTCGGCGTCCAGTCCCCTCCGGACACTCGTTCACCCTCATCGAACTCCTCATCGTGATCGCGATCATCGCCATTCTCGCCGCCATGCTGCTGCCGGCGCTGAATGCGGCTAGGAGCAAGGCGCGGGCGAGCAACTGCATCAACAATCTGAAACAGCTGGGGACCTGTTTTGCCCAGTATTCGATGGACTTCGACGATTATGCCTGTCCGGCGGCGGCGGGCGTCACCAATCTGCTGACCGGCGACCCGTGCTGCTACTACGATCAGAAATCCTATTTCGTCGACGCCTACATCTACAAAAACGCGGCGACCGCGGGAGAGAAATACCGGACCGCCAAAACCATTCTGGTCTGCCCGGAGGCGGACGCCCAGCACAACACCACGCCGCACAATCCGATCGGTATTCCGTTGAACGGACCGCTGTTGCGTTACAGCTCCTACAACGTCCCCTATGCGATGGGGGTGGTCGGGACCAGCTATGATTCTCAATATCCGTCATTTAAGATCAGTCGCCTGCGTCATCCGTCGCGCTTCCCCAACCTCTACGACGGCACCGCCAAGAATGTGCTGATGAACGAGGCGGATATGTGGGTGGATCCCGCCAGCGCCAACTGCCGGATTCACTACCGCCACTCCGCCAGCGCCAATGTCCTTTACGCGGGAGGAAATGTCTCCAGCTCCCGCCGTTGCCGGCCACTGACCAACGGCACCAACGGAAACTGGACCAACGCCTATGAATCGCGATAAGAAGCCATAAGGAATCGACTGCGTTGTCGACAGTTCAGAAAACAACCATCCGTTTCATTGAAACGTTTCGACCATCTTGACAGGAAGAATTTCCATGAAAAAAAAAGCTCTTCTTTTCACCCTGTTTTGCGCGTTTTTCGTCGCCGCCGAAACGGGAAGCCCTCTGCGGCTGGTGCCGCTCTTTCGGGGGTGCTCCTACTACTGGAGCGGCGAAGCGGTCGGTGCTGTTACGCCGTATTTCCGCCCGCTTAATTCCGCCCGGTGGAGCGCCGGAATTCCGCCGGTCCACGACCGTGACCGGAAGGAGTATCGCGGCAGCATCGTCCATCTGGAGGAGGATCACGCCTACGAGTTCGAACTGCGCGACACGAAGGGGATGGTTTTACCGGGGAGCCGCGGCACGTTCCGCACCTGGAAGAGCACCGTACCGGTTGCGCGAACCATCGTGCTCGACGAAACCAACTTCGACGGCCATCTGGAAATCACCGCCAAAGGCCGTCCCGACGGCTGGATCCGCTACACTGCGAAGCCGGGCTTCGTTCTGACCAATCCCCGGCAGGCGGCGAACAAAGAGAAGACCGTCGCCCACGACAACTCCGACGCCATGATCAATCTCCGCGATGCCGAATACATTCTGATCGACAACTTGACAGTGTGCGGCGGAATGTCGCATGTGATTCATGTGGAGAACTCTTCGCATATCCGGATTGCCAACTGCGACATCGCCGGCTGGGGGCGGGTCGGCGTGCAGCGGTTCGACCGGAACGGGCGGTTCTTCCCGGTCGGCGTTCCGGTACCGAAGAATTACTACGGGATCAACTTCGACGCGGCGATTCACCTAAAAAACAGCGCGAACGTGGTCATCGAGCGCAACTACATCCACGACCCGCTCTCCCGCGCCAACAGCTGGCTGTACGCCCATCCCGCCGGTCCGGAGGCGGTCGCCGTGCAGATGGTGCAAAACACCGTACTCCGCTACAACGACTTCATCGGCAGCGATGAACACCGGTTCAACGACGCGGTCGAGGGCTGGGGAAATTTTCATCCGCAGGGCGGCTTCAACACCGATGCCGAAATCTACGGCAACTTCATGATCTTCTGCAACGACGACAACATCGAACTCGATGGAGGCCAACAGAATGTGCGTTGTTTTCGCAACCGTTTCGAAGGCGCGCTCTGCGGAGTCAGCATTCAGGGTTGCATGACCGGCCCAAGCTACCTCTACGAAAATCTCACCTCCGAGATGGGGGATGAACGGGGCGCCACGCAACTGATTCTGAAGACCGCCTCCCGCCGCAGCGGCAAGTATGCCGCCTCCTACGTATTCAACAACACCTTTTCCGGAAAAGGGCGAGGAACCGACGTGCTGGAACATCACCGGATGGTTCTGTACAACAACATCTTCGACGGTGCGGGGAACCGTATCGCCCACGCCGGCCGCCCCACGGCGGAAACCGCCAACAACCTGCTCCCCGGCGGACCGTCGCCACGGTTTCTGGATGCCTCCCGCGGCCGCTACGAACCGGCACCGGATTCCCCGGCCCGCGGCGGCGGAAAAGTGATTCCCAATTTCACCGGTCCGGGGCCGGTGGATGTCGGCGCCTTCCAGAGCGCCTCCCCGCGACCGTTGCCGGAACGACCGCTGCCGGTCCGGCTGGACTGCGAAAAAATCCGGTTTAAAGTAGATGAAACTCAGGCGAAAGTTGTTGCGACAGTAGCGGGAAGCAACTTTTCCGGCCGTTATCGGATTGCGAAAAACAGCGACTTCGACTGGTTCACCGTCACACCGGATTCCGGCACCGTGAAATCCGGCGACCGGGTGACGTTTACGGTGCGGACCATCCCCGACCGGTTCCGGGGGCGTCCCCTGATGCGCGGCGCATTCCTGATCCGGTTTGAAAACGGACTCTCGCGCCCGGTCTCGGTCTACGCCGAAACCGGCTGGGAAATGCCGTTGAAACCGCACAAACCGGGCGATGTGGCCATCTACCTGAATCCGGAAACGGCGGATAAAGGGAAGAAATTCCCTCGGGCGAATCCGGCTCACGGCCCGGAAGAGGATGGCTGTGTGGAATTCCCGGCCCGGGGGAAACCGGAAAAATCCGGCTCGCCATATCTCCTGGAATTCGAGTTTGACGTACCCGAAGAGGGATACTACGGTCTCTTCGTCCGGGCAGACGTTCCCTCCCCCGCCGGAGCGCACGACTCCTTCTTCTACGGATTTGACGACCAGCCGATGATACCCGGAAGTTTTGCGGAAGCGAGAAGCGGCCGCAAACGCTGGTACATGGTGGCGCAATCCGGACCGCAGGAGACCCGGAGCGCCTGTCATTTTACCCGCGGTCGCCACAAGCTTCGCATCTCCCCCCGGGAATCCACCCGGATCGGTCTTATCGCCGTGACCGACAACCACTACGCGTTCGAGTTGAAAGAATAAGAGGTGTCTGAAGCGGGGATTTCGCCATTCCCGCTTCACAACGAAGAAAAACGTTTCATTTTTGATCTATCTTAATTGACAATGTCACACGTTTGCGATATACTTATTTTGGCGGAATTAAAAAGTTCTCTACAGGAGAATAATCCGCCGTCACTGCCGGGAAATCGGAACGATTCCGAAAAATCATGCTGAAACAAGGAGATAGAAAAGACATGAAGAGAGTGTTCTTGCCCCTGCTCGCCGCCGGAACCATTTCAGCGGTTCTGTCCGCCGGGGAACTCACCGACCTGCGCGCGGAATACCGCGACAATCAGCTCTTTCTGCAATGGAAGGAGAACGATCTGCCGCGAGAGGCCCGACTGACCGTCTGGCGCAGCAGCGCCCCGATCACCCGGGAAAATCTCCCGTCGGCGGAACCCGTCGCCGATCTGCTCAATCCCGGCAGTGCGCGCGACTGGTGGCAGGACGTCGACTCATTCTACGTCCGCAAAGGGAACGACAAGAAGAGCGAGGAGATCTTCGCCGGCGACGTCGCCGATGCCGGCAAAGGCAAAAAAATTATCCCCGGATTTGTCATCAAAGAGAACGGCAGGCCGCTCGATCCCCGTTCCGGTCTGCATGTCCACACGCCGGAAAAGCCGGGCACGTTCCACTACGCCGTCAGCTGGAAGAAGGGACTGCACGGCGCTCCGGAGCAGCTGCTCCCGCTCGCTTCACCGGTCACGGTCACCGCACCGGGCAAAGCGGCTCCCATCCGGATCAGCGGCCGGAAACTTGCCGCCGGCTGTGCCAAGGGGCTGCCGCTGATTGTCCAGCTTCACGGACGCGGCGGCGGCGCCGGCGTCGATTCGAAAGGGCGGGCGCGCGGCACTCATCTCATTTTCCTGGATCGCTCGCTCGGCTGGCGCGAAGGACTGCCAGTCAAATTCAACCTCTCGGTCCGCAGGGACTGCGTTCAGATGGAGCTCTTCGACCGGGTCTGGATCGGGCGTGTCATGCAGGGGAAAGAGGTAGCCGACGCCCGCGACAAGGTTCCGGCGATCTCCACCTTCTGGCTCGGTTACAACGTCAACGTCGGCGAGAGCAACCTCGGGCCGGAGTTCCGCGTTGACAACTACTCCGAACGGATCATTCTCCACCTGATCCGCTGGGCACAGGAATATCTCGGGACCGACCCGGCGCGCACCTACGCGGTCGGCGGCTCGATGGGCGGCAGCGGCGCGGTACAGCTGGCGACCCATTTTCCGGATGTGTTCGCCGCGGTCCGCGCCGATGTGCCGGTTTACAGCTATACCTGGGAACGCTGTAACAAAGTTGCGCCGAGCGCCATCCGGCTGGTCTGCAGCTGTGGCCCCTTTTCCGCAAAGAATCCGGCCCGCATGCCCGACGGGCGCGATCTGCTCGATTACGGCAACGGCGCGAAAAACATCGCGCGTCCCGAAATCGACATGCCGCCCATCTTCGCCACCAACGGCCGCAACGACTGGTCCATTCCCTGGGTGAACAATCCTCCCTTCTACCGGGCGGCCAACGAGGCACGCCAGGCGTTTCAGGTGTTCTGGAACGACGGCGATCACGGGATGACCAGCGCCTGTCCGAAGGATATGCGTCCCAACAACCGCGACCTTTTCCGCTACCGGCTCGACCGCGGATTCGTCGCCTTCAGCAACTCCAGTGACAACAGAGATTACGGCGACGGCGACCCGAAGAAGGGCGACGCCGTCGGCTGGATCAACCGGGGACTCTCCTTCGACGAGGTGAAGGAGACTCCGAACCGCTGCGAAGTGACACTCCGCGCCGCGCATCCGGAAATCCGTTATCCGGTCCGCGCCGACGTCACGCTGCGCCGCCGCCAGCAGTTCCATCCGGCGCCGGGCAGCACGATCCAAGTGACCGTCAACGGGAAAACCACCTCCATGCAGGTGCCGTCCGGTCCGCTGACCATCCCCGGCATCGTCTTTGCCGACAGCAAGCCGGTGACGCTGCTGCTGGAACAATAACGATCTCTCGTTTCAGTGCCGGAGAGGAAAGCTCTTCGCCTTATTCCGGCAATAACGCCCCGCCTCCGGCGCGCCCCATCCGGAGCTCCCGGGGCGAGGCGTTGAAACGCTTCCGGATCACCCGGAAAAAGTAGGTGCGGTCGGCAAATCCGCTCCGCGCGGCAATCTCCCGCATCGACAGACTGGTGCCGCGAATCAGCTCCAGCGCATGACCGCAGCGCAGCTCCGTGATATATTCCGACGGAGTCACGCCGAGCGCAACACGGAAAATACGAAACAACGTCACCCGGCTGAGCTGCAGCTGTTCGGCCAGCGCATTCACGTTAAATGCCGGGTCGCTGTGGTAAAGGCGGCAGCGTTCCATCGCGATCTCCACAATTTTTTCCGCCTGCGGTTCCGGTTCGCTGCACTCCACCGCATGTGCAAGAATGTCGCAAACCAGCGCCACCATCTTCCGCCACGCGAAAACAGTCCGGACATGCAACCCCTGTTCAAATTCGTCGAAGAGCCGTTCCGGACATCTCCCTGCGGCGATCGGGTGATGAGGAATCCGGTAGGACTCCATGAAGGCGCGCGCACTCTCTCCGTCGAAGGTGAGCCAGCGGTAGATCCAGGGGGACGAACAGCTTTCCGTCACCCAGCTGTCGAATGGAAGCAGATAGAAGAAATCCCCCTCCCCGAAATCGAACGTACCGTACGTGGTCTCCATCCGGCCCCACCCTTTCACTCCCCAGAAAAGGTGCACCATCGGCTTCTGTCGGCCGGATTCCTCCCGCCGGAATCCCTCATCGTAATTGAAACAGCCGCAGGAACGCGGATAAAACGGCAACGACAAATTCGGAATCTTCTCCACCGACGGGCGGGCACTGCCGAACGAAGTGGAATGAGTGTACCAGCTGTGTATATTGGTATGTAACATAAGTCAACTTTTCGGAAACATTTCTTCTCTTGCCGTTTTATCGATAGTGTACTATAATATAAGGAGAAGTTTCGATAAAAACAATCTTTATACCAAAAAAAATTTTTACAAAATGAAACAAATTCTGCTCGATCGCTCCGGTAAGAAATTCCTGCTCCAGACGACAGACTGCTCCTATGGTCTGGGAATCTCTCCGGCAACCGGCCTGCCGATTCACCTCCACTTCGGAAAACAACTGAATTCCCCGAACGAGCTGCCATCCCCGGACGAACGACAGAACATTGCACACATCCGGGAAACCCGTCGACGGCACACCTTTCAGGAATATCCGGCATTTCATTCGGCCCTCTATTCGGAAAGCTGCCTGCTGGCGCTCCATTCCTCCGGCTCCCGGGGAACCAGACTCGAATTCGATTCCTTCCAGTTGCGGAGCGAAGGAAACGCCGAGACATTGGAACTTCTTCTGGTCGACAAACTTCATCAGCTTTTTGTCTCCCTCGTCTACACCGTCTACGCAGATTCGCCTCTGCTGGATCGTCGGGCAGTCATCCGCAACGGCGGCACTGCGCCGGTCACATTGCAGCAGGCATTCTCCGCCTCGCTTCCCCTCCCCTGGAGCGATACCCCCGGCCGGATTACTCACCTCCATGGGTACTGGGCGGCGGAGGGGCAGATCGCCCACACCGTCCTCGAGGCGGGGAAGCTGGTTCTGGAGAGCCGGACCGGTCTCTCCGGCCCGTTCGCCATGCCGTTTTTCGCGATGGACGACGGTTCCGCCACGGAGGAGAGCGGCGACCTCCTCTTCGGTACGCTCCAGTGGAGCGGAAACTGGAAGATCGTTGTGGAGCGAAACGACAACATCGACAGTGTCATTTCCGGCGGGATCAACGATTTCGACTTTCAGTGGAATCTGCTCCCCGGCGCCGCCTTCGAAACGCCGGCCTTCACCTTCGGCTTCGCGGAGCACGGTTTCGGTGACATGTTCCGAAAAATACACCGCCACATCCGCACGCACATCGAACCGGAATCCACCCGCGGCAAAGTTATGCCGCTGATCTGCAACACATATGGCGCCTTTCGCTCCGGCGAAAAAATGAACGCCGCCAACACCGAACGGGCAATTCAAAAGGCGGCGGCCCTAGGCGCCGAACTCTTCGTCTTCGACGCCGGATGGCAGGAGACGCTGGGCGACTGGACCGCCCACCACAGCAAGTTTCACGGCACCATCCGCCCCCAGGCGGAGCTGGCACACCGGCTCGGCATGAAATTCGGCGTCTGGGCGGAGCTGGAATCCGCCGACCGGACAAGTTCGATCTTTCGCGACCATCGGGAGTGGTTCATGCAGTATCCCGACCAGTTTCCGGCGGACGACGAGCTCGACGACTCCGCCTCCGGCAGAATGTTGCTCAATCTCACGCTCCCGGAAGTGGAAGAGCACCTCTATCGGGCGCTGGACTCGCTCATCTGCGAAAATGAACTCGACTACTTCAAGCTGGATATGAACCGTCTCTTCACCCATCCCGGCAGTCCGGTTCCGCTGCCGGAGGGCGGACAGAGCTTCGGTACCCGCTATGTTCAGGCGCTCTATCGAATCTTCGAACGCATCCGGCGGAAGCACCCCGATCTGCTGCTGGAGAACTGCGCCTGCGGCAACTTCCGTTCCGACTGGGGGTTTGACCGTTTCGCCTTCCGGATCAACCGCAGCGACAACCAGGAAGGGCTCGACATGATCAAACTGCACGAGGGATTCCTCTGTCTCCATCAGACCAAGGCGGCGGGCGGCGGTTGTCACATCAGCGATCACTATTTCTTCGACTTCAATCAAAGGGAGGTGCCGCGCCGCTTTCAGGCCTTCGCGGGCATGCTCGGTTCGCTCAGCATCGGTGTGGATCTCACCCGCGCCGATCCGGAGGTCATGGAGTCGCTCCGCCGGTATGGCGCCCTCTACAAGAAACTTCGCCCGACGGTTCAGAACGGCCTCTACTATCGAATCGCCTCCTGTTACGATCACCCGTACGCCTGTTATGAATTCGTCGCCCCGGACCGTTCCGAAGCGGTGGTGTTCTTTTTCGCCCACGGCCTCCAGCTTCAGCAGCGGCTCCCCGCTTTCCGGCTTCGCGGTCTGGATGACCGGGCCCGGTACGCATCGACCCTCTACGGCGCGCTCGCCGGTGACGGCTGTACTCCGACGGAACTCCCGGAGCGCCTCGGGCGTCAACTTGCCGTCTTCGGCATCGATATGCAGTTACATGGTGATCTGGATTGCCGGATCGTACATCTCAAACGAAAGGATGATTGAACATGATGCAACGAAATCGACGCGACAACCGGATTTTTACCCTCATCGAACTCCTGATCGTAATCGCGATCATTGCGATTCTGGCCTCGCTGCTGCTGCCGGCACTGAACAAGGCCAGAACCCGGGCCCAGAGCATCGCCTGTCTCAACAATCTGAAGAGCATCGGCATGGGATTCAATCTCTACGCCGACAGTTACGCCGACTATTACCCCTCGATCGGCTACACCTCCGACCATATCGGCAAATACTGGCACCGCGCATTGCTGTTGTCCGGCGTGCTGGGAGAAGGCAAGAAGGAGGCCGCTCTGCGCGCAAGCGGAACCGCCGATCCCGAGGCGATCTCCACACTGCGGCACGGCGTCTTTCTCGATCCCGGCGACAGCGATCCCCGGACCGTCAGCACCTCGGCAGTCAACGATTTTCTGAGCTACGGAGCGAACCGCAGCATTATTTCCGAAGAGACCACCCGCACCTACACGCACTACATCAGGCGTAACAATCTGGCCAGCGGCCGGCCCTGCGGCAACGGTGAAAGCTGTCCATCCGGGGGAATCGTCCGCAAAAGTCCTTCCGGAATCTTTCTGGCCGGGGAATCCGGAAAACCGACCGAACGTTACCGCATCTCCGCATGGGCGAGCACCAGCAACTCCCCGTTCGATCCGGAAAATCCGCAGTTCACCCTCGCCGTCCGCCATGGACAGGCCACCAACTTCGTCTTCGTCGACGGGCACGCCGCGGCCATCCGGCTGCCGCTCACCTGGGAGAGACTTTCCTTCGAACATGTCAATAAACTGTAAGAGAATCCCCATGAAAAAGTTCTTTTTCTTTTACCTCCTGTTCGGCTCCTTTTTCCTTTCTGCGATGGAAGTCCAGTTTCGCGGCGCCAATCTGACCGATGAACACGGCACACCGCAGTTTCTCGCCGGAACCGAATACAGTTATGTCGCCGGCGGAAAAATCAAACTTTACGGCAAACTCTGGCGCGGCAAATACCCGGAGCGTTACCGCTATCTCTATGAAACCAGCCCCAGTCAGGCGTACTTTGAATCCATCGGATTCAACACACTGCACATCAGCAGTTTTCCGCTGGTGATCTCCGCGCTTTTCCCCGATTACACTCCGGCACAACAGAACCGGATTTTCGAGTTCTATCAGGAGGGGTTGATCAAACATAACCTCGGTGCGATCAAAGGGATGTGGGGCATTCAACCCTACCGTGATTTCATGACGGTCCTCAAGTCGCTCAAAACCATGCCCTACTACATCGACCTGCACACGGGAACCCTGGGGACACTGACGTCAAACCGCAAGGCCGCGCTCACCCTGCTGCCGGAGGAGGCGCTGGCCGACCCCGGCGCCCACTCCTACTTTTCAATCCGCTACAATCTGGGGCATCCCGCAGGACGCGAGGCGGTGAAAAAGGTCTTCCGGCTGGAAATGGAGCTCTTCCGCAACGAGGGGGCCCATCCCTACATGTACAAGATTTTCAACGAACCGAACTACCGCAACTACTCCCCGCACAATGTGAAACATCTCCCCGCCTGGTTGAAGAAAAGATTCGGCACGGTTGAGGCGATGAACCGGGCGTGGAACAGCACCTATCCATCGTTCAGCGCCCCCTCCCCGCTCCCGAAATCACCGCAGTACCACTTCGGCGCGGCCATCGAATATGCCAAACTGCAGGAAAAACAGCTGGTGGATCTCGCCGTCGAACTGCGACAACTCGTCCGCTCGATCGACCGGAAACCGGTCATTCTCCAGCTGCTCGGCGGCGAGCACGCCATGAGCATCGCACACGGCTGCAACATCTTTGAACTGCAGTCGCGCATGGATGCCATCACCCCCGGCACGGGGAATTTCTGCTTCGATGCCGCCGAAGATTACAATGCGGCCACCCCGTTCCGGGAGACGCTCGCCGTGTCCCGGAATCTCAAAATTGCCCTGCTCCGCCACGCCCTCTACTACCCGCTGGCGAAGGACAAGGTCTACCTCAACACAGAAGCGTACATCGCGGAAAACAAGGCGGACAACTTTCAGGCGGTCCTCTGGCGGGAGCTCGCCCTCGGCCGACAGCAGGTGCTCTTCTGGAGCTGGTTCGGCATGGAGCCGCCGGGGAAACGGATGCCGAAATTTTCCCTGCTCAACCCCGGGGTGCAACAGCCGCAGGAGCTGGAGGCGATTCCGCGCTTCCGCAAGGCGCTTGCGCCGATCGCCGACCTCTTTCTCGACCGGAAAAACAAACTCTTCGCGCCGCAGGTCGCCTTTCTCTACTCCTATCCGACGCTGCGGGTCACCGGAATCACCGGAAATCAGGCCCCCCGTCTCTTCGCCACACTGCCGTTCCTCGCCGCGCTCCACTTCCGTCACGTCGACTTTGCCGGCGTCTTCGAGGAGAATCTGGCGGCGGAGCTGGATCGCTACAAAATTCTGATTCTCGGCGACGTCACCCACATCAGCGAGGAAACCCACAAGCAACTGAAACAGTATCTTGACAAGGGCGGCATCCTCGTCGCCATGGGCGGGGAGTTCCGGCAAAGCGAATACGGAGTACCCTTTGCCGATCCCCTGATCGATTTCCGGCGCACTCCGCTCCGGGAGATGTACGGCAGGATTCCGGAGTTCGACATCCCCGCCTCGCTCAAATGGAAGATTTCCACCGCTCCCGGCTGGGAGGTGCGCGGCACATTGAACGGTGCTCCGGCCGTTCTGCGAAAGCGGTTCGGCAAGGGGGAACTGTGGTTCCTCAACGCCGACATCGGCGACTATGCGCTCACCGCGGTTCTCGACCCGCTGCTGAAACAGTGCGACATCCGGCCTTACGCCACAGTGCTCAAACCGGATCAGGAGGAACCGATGCCCAACATCGAAGTGTTCCCCTTCCGCAAGCGGACCGCGCACGGGGAGTTGAACGGCTATCTGCTCTTCAATCAAAACCGGGAAAGCTGCTGTTTCCGCATCGCGGCGCCGGGAATTCACGACACGGTGTTCGAACCGGTTTCCGGAGAACTTTACCCTGTTGAAAACGGTTTTGTGACCGTTCGGCTGAGCAATCGCGAATGCCGTGTGCTGGTCGCCGGCGACAAGGCGAAGTGGATGAAACGCTTCCCCGCGCCGACGGAGAAGTCCCCGGAACAGCTCCGCAAAGAGACGGAACAACTCGTCCGGAAAGAGCGTCTGCGGGCGCCGTTCCGCAAATCGTTTCCGCTCGACCTCAAGGCGGTGGCGAACTCCGGCTTCGACAACGCCCAGAAGTGGGCGACCAACTCCGCGCTCGTCGACTCGAACCATCGTTATCTGAGCAACGTGCCGTTCCACACGCAGCGGTTCGGCGACATCTTCTTCGACATCATCCGATTCGACTTCAACGACAACCGCAGCTGCCTCGCCCTGCGTTCGAAACGCAATCCGGAATATCCGGCCCAGGTGACCGTTCCGGTCGGCCGGAAATGCGGCGACTTCGCCATCCTGCAGACCTGTGTCGGCGGCAAACCGGGCGATGCGGTTCTCAAGTACCGCATCCGCTATGCCGACGGCACGGTTCAGGAGAAAACCGCCGTCAAAGGGGTGGAGATCGGCGACTGGAAGATCGACGCCAATCCCGCCGCGCTGCGGAAAACCGCTGTATGGAGCGATGAGGAACGTTATGGATTCTTCCTCTACGAACTGCCGAATCCATTCCCGTCAAAAAACGTTGCCAATCTGGAACTTCTCTCCTGTGGAGGGGATGGAACCGCAGTGATCTGCGCCATCTCCGCGCTGGAGACGATCTTCACCCGGGAGTATGCACATTCGGTTTCGTTCAAGGAGCTTTTCCCGGTGTTGAAAAAGCCGAAGCCGGACGCGCGCAACGGCTGGTTCGGGGATGAATTCCGCTCTGACCAGGGCTACGTGGAGTTCGCGACACGCGACGGGAAACCGCATCCCTTGTTCGACACGCCGGAAAAGATCGACCGGGCGATGTTGCGCGGCTCTGTCCGGCTGGATCGGGATTCCACCGGTAAAAAACACCAGTTAAGCTGGCTCTCCATGGTCTTTCCCGGCTCTCATGCGAGACTCTATATGCACTCGCTGGGAATCATCAGCAACTGCACCGCCAACCGCGACGGCGACCACTGGATGGAGTTCGAAGTTCCGCTCAAGGAGCTGCGCGGGGAAAATGTCTCCGCACTCACCGGATTCGTCCTCTTCCCCGGTCGCCAGACCGAAGTGGTCAAACATTTCCGCAACCTTCGACTGGAGTATTGAAGATGAACCAGAGACAAGCACGCAAAAGCAAAATGAAACTCGCGATACTCTGTTTCTCCCTCTGCGGGCTCGTATCCGTCGCCGGGGCCGAATACGGGAAACCGATTCCATTGAAACGGATTCCCGGCGTGACGGAAGGGGCAATGGCGGCGGAACTGTACCGGAACACCCTTTATGTGGCAGGTTCGCGGGGCACCCTGTTCGCCTTTGACGTCACAACCCCGGATGCGCCGAAGCTGCTCTCGAAGCTCCGGGTGTTGAAGAGCTCCCGCCAGCTGGCAATCCGAAACGGCATCGCCGCGGTAACCGGCCGCCAGAACGGAATCGCGTTCGTGGATCTCCGCAATCCCGCCCGTCCGGAACTTTTGAGCCGTTATCACTCCATCGAGCTGGCAACCGGCATCGATCTGACGCCGCAATACGCCTATGTCAGCAATCGCGTTTACGGCGTGGAAACGGTCGGCCTCACCGATCCACGCCGCCCGCGTCATCTCGGCAATCTGCTGACCCGCGAGGCGCAGTCGATCAAAGTTTACGGCAATCGGGTGTTCATCGGCGACTGGGCGGCGGGCCAAATCCTGATCGCGGACGCCTCGAACCCGGCACAACTGATTCCACAGGGGACGTTGCAGCTGGATGGCTACGGCGATGGACTGGATGTTTGCGACACTCTCGTTTTCGCCTCGACCGGGCATCATCGCAAATCCGGTCCGGCGGAGGATCGACCGGGCAACGGGCACGGTCTCGAAGTGTGGGATATCAAAGATCCGCTTCACCCCCGACGTCTTTCCCGTTTTTCCTTTCCCCGTTTCTACAATCTCGGCAACGACTACTGGAGTGTGCGGGTTTCCGGGGACTACGCGTTCTGCGCCGACACCCATAACGGATTTTTCGTTCTGAACATCGCCGATCCGGCAAAACCGTTCTGCGTCGGACATGCCCGGCTGGAAGAGGTCATCGAGCCGAAGCGGTATGATGCCCACGGCAAACTGCTGCTCAACTCCCGTCTGGCAGACGCCGTAAGCAGTCTGGCCGTCGGAAACGGCGTCGTCTATCTGACCGGAATCAAGACCGGCCTCTATCTTGCGGAGCTGCCGGGCATCGCCGCACCGCGAAAAGAGGAGTCGATCCCGGCGGCGAAGGCGGTTTCGGAGAAATTTCCGACGCCGAAAGGATTTGCCGGTTATCGTCCGGCGGGAATGGTCCGGGCGGCGGCCATTTCCGGCGATGTCGCCTTTCTGGCCACCTCGGATGACGGCATTCACAGCGTCCGGCTCGGAGAGGGGGAAATCACTCCACTGCAACACTATCCGCAACATTTCGCCTTCGACGCAAAGGTCCGCGGCAACACCTTGTATGTGGCGGAAGATCTTGATGGACTTGGGGTCTATGAAATTCTTCCGAACGGCGTTCTCCAACAGAAGGCAGCCGTTCCCATGCCGTGGGGGCGAAGCTGCCAGCAGGTCTGGGCGCCGGAAGGAAGCGATCTGGTCATCGTCTCCGACCACGGAGCAACGATTTTCTTCCTCGACCTCTCCGACCCGAAAAAGGCCAAGGAGGTGTTTCGCCACAATCAGGTCGGAATCGTCTATTCCGATCTCATGACCCATCAGCTGGTGGGCGGCCGCTATCTGTTCTTCAACTGGCATCACAGCGGCTACGCCTGGTACGACCTTTCGGGGCAGAAACCGGTTCCGGCAAACGGGAAACGGTTCCGCTTCGCCTCGCATCTGGACGGCGCGGCAAGTCTGGGAACGCGCTGTCTGGCGGTTGCGAACGGCGGCTATTATCTGCTGGAAGCCAATCAAGGCGGCCTCCCCGCCGATTGGCAGCGGGCCAGGGTGCCGGGTGTGAAACTCGGCGGCATCCCCTCGGTGGAGGAAGATACGCTGGTTCTCTCCAATCGCCGGACGGGCGAAATCACGGTTCTGGACATCCGCGACCTGCTCCGGCCGCGGCTGGACAAGGAGCGGTCGCTGAGAGTTCCGGGGCACCCCGGCACGGTGAGCTTTTTCCGGCATCGAATGGTGATTCCGGCCGGATACGCCGGGCTCTATCTGGAACAGAGCCGCGACAGCATGGAACCTTCTGCCCGATAAAAGATTCCACTGGAATTTCCGCCCGATGTGCCCCGATCGTCAGCGCGCGACTCGGTGCACGCCGGCAGAGAGCGTGCGGGTCGGCCCTCCCGGCAGAACCAGCTCCGCGGTCGTCCCCTCCGGCACCAGCAAGCGCAGTTCCGAACCGTTGAGCGCAAACGCGATCTCGCCATGGGGCGTCGGCACCACCGCTTCCACCTCCGCGAGATCCACCGGATTCGGCGCCACCCGGATGCGGCGGAATCCCGGTTCCAGCGGCTTGATTCCGGCGATCTCCGCCGGCAGCAGCGCACACGGCCCGGCGGTCCAGCCGTGGCAGAAGCTGACATACAGCGCCCGGGCCTGCGGATCCGTTACGACCGGATACCTCCCCGGCGAAGCGTAGAATCCCTCATAGAGCGTATCCGCACCGGCATCGAGATGCGCTCCCCATTCACGGCGGATCACCTCGAGCGCCTCCCGGCTATCCCCCCGGGCGAAAAGAAGTTCCAGAAGTTCATACAGACTGGTGGAGGAGCGCCGCATGCCCGGCTCCTCGAAGATCGATGTTTCGCGCATCAGCTTCTCCACTGCAACCTCCGTCCGTTCGACGAGGGCCCGGTAATGGCGAATCCGCTCCGGTTCCTCGGCAAGGAGCGCCACCTCAAGCGCGGTCCGGAGCGCCCGCAGATAGAGCCAGTTCAAATAGGGAGAGCGGCCAGACACCTTGTTCAGCACGATCATCCAGCTCGGCATGGGGTTTTCCGGAATGTCGATCAATCCATCCTCCCCGGCACGGGCGGAGAGCCAGTCGACTGCGGCGAAGAGATTCTCCCGCAGCCGCAGAGGAAACGCATCGTCCCCGGTGAACAGCCGGTAGTCGTGAAACGCGATCACCCACCAGGCGACATAGTCCCACAGGATCGAAGAACCCTCCCCCATCGCCGACGGAATCGCCCCGTCGGCATATTGCACCGAGGCGATCTCCTCCCAGGAGAAGCGGAACAGCTCCTGATCGCCGAAGAGGTAGTAGTTGTAAAGCGCCTCCGCCCGGGTGTCCCCGACCCAGAGGAAACGGTCGCGTTTGACGCCGTCGAGATAGTACTCCTGCATGCAGAGGTGAAGAGTCTTCCGCCCCGCCTCCCAGATCCGGTTGAGCAACGGGTCGGAGCAGTGAAAATAACCGCGGTACGACACCGGATAGAGAGTGGCGCGCACCGTGAATCCGGAGAGCTCCGCCCCCTGCGGCGTGTCGAAGAGTTCGATTCGAACGAAACGAAATCCCACCCGCTGCCGGCTCTCATACTCCTGCACGCCCGCGCCGAGCATAACCTCCTCGTTCAGCATCCGGTAAAGCAGCTGATCCCGGGCCGGTTCGGCGAGACACTCCGCAAGGCTCTCCCCGTAGCGGATTCGGAGCCGGGCCCCCTTCGGCGACGCACAGCGGAACCGCAGAAATCCGACCGTCTCCGCCCCGAAGTCAAGCAGAAAAAACGGCCCCTCATACCGGCCGGAGCACTCCAGTTGAAACACGCCTTCCGCACCAGCGACAGCCCCTTCCACCTGAGGATAGGCAGCCACTTCCGCAAACGGCGCGGGCCGGGCATTCCAGCTGTTGCGATAACCGTCGCCGACGATGTCTGTCAACTCCGGCGGAACATCCTCCGCCGTTTCCCGCATCCGGAAAAACGGCGAATCGACTGCTTTCGGAATTTCTCCGACGAAAAACGGGGAACCTTGCAGACAGGGGATCACCCGCTCCGGATGATCCCCGGCATGTCCCCGCCACTGCGGCAATCCGGCATACTGGAGCGGTACAATCCGCGCCCCGGCCCAGCCGCGATCGTCAAACTCCGGCAGAATCCACCCCCACTTCTCACAATCCGACGCGCGCCAGCTCCCGTCGGAAATCAGCTCAACCGCGCCGTCGCAACAGAGCTCCAGAGAGCATCCCCGGTGCCCGGAGTGGTTGAGGACGTGGACCGCCGCCAGATTCTCCCCCTCGTGCAGAAACGGCGTGACCTCGTAATCGCGGGTGTTGTTCCACTCATCGACCACCGCGACCAGCCGTCCATTGAGAAAAAGCTCGTATCCGGTGTCGGAAAAAATCCGCAGCACAGCGCAGTGCGGCCTCGCCGCCAGCTGAAAACGGCGTCGCAAAAACGCCTCCTTCGCAGAAGCGCCCCAGATCGGTTGAACGGAATTCATCGACATTGCCATGTGACTGCCCCCTGTCCCAGTGTTTGAAAAAAAGGATCGTTGTTCATCGCTTCCCGGACCGCCGTTCGCTCCTCCGGCACAAGAAAACGAACCGGAGCAAGCAAATCGCGCGTTGCTCCGCCGGGATCGCCCATCGCCTCAAGAAGAGCTTCCGCCAGAAGCTCGACATACTCCTGAAACCCCGGCACGATCGATCCATCCGATCGGGCAAGCGGTATAAACGGCAGACTCCAGGAGTCGATCCAGAGCGGGGAACCGCCCAGCTGTTCCCGGAGAGTTCCGCCGTCGATTCCGGCAAAAGAGATCAATGCCTCCGGCTGAAACCGTCGCACTTCGGCGACGATCCCCGTCTCCGGCCGCAGCGCCGTACCGCAACGGAACGAACGGAACCGCATGCCCGCGCCCCTCCCCTCCGGCACCGACAGGAACTCCCGTTCGCCGTAACCGCTGGAGTCGGTGAGCAGCGCGACCCGCTTCACGCCGCGCCCGGCGAGGAATCGTATCGCCTGCGTCAACGCCCCCCCGAAATCATATCGGACACAGTGGAACGGATGCCCCGGATGGTATTCGGTGAGAAAAACCGGACAGGCGGCGGCACAGCGCCGCAACGGTTCTTCGACATATTCCGGGTGAAGCGTGTAGACCAGCGCATCGACGTCGAGTTGCATCATGGATTCGAGAAGTTCCCGTTCCCGCGCCGATTCATACCGGGTGATGCCGAGAATGACGCGATAGCCGGCATCCTCGAGCCGCGTCATCAGGGATTCCGCAAAACAGGAGGCGACCGGTCCGGAAATCCGCCCCAGAATCACGCCGACGACATGGCTTCTGCCGCCCCGCAGCAACTGTGCCGCCCGGTTTGGACGGTACCCGAGCGCCCGGATTGCCTCGTCGATCCGCCGTTTCGTCTCCTCCGAGCCCCACACCTTCGGATTCCGGTTGAGATACATCGAAACCAGCGAACGGGAAACCCCCGCCCGTTCCGCCACATCCTGTGCGGTAACCTTGCGAATCGACATGCACTCCTCCTTGATATGTCACGTGACATATCAATATATATCCACTATTGAAAAATTCAAATTCTGCAGATGTTCCATCTCCGTATTTTTTCGAAAAGGAGGTGCGACGATACAATATTCTTCCTCCCGGAACGTTACATGAAATGTAAGCCGGTTGGAGTTTTGTCGAAGTTCCACCGGGCGGTCAATCCCGTGCCCGCCGTTGGGCCGTGGGTATTCACTCTGTTGCAACGCCAGGAGGAGCAAAATGAAATATCTGTTCAGAGAAATGCTGTGCGCCGCAGTCTGCAGCCTATCAATTCCCCTCTTCGCCGCCGGCCCCGGTCAAGCAGCCGCGCTGTCGGTCGTCGGCGCGGAAAAGGTTGTCGAAGCGGAGGACCATGACATCCGGCACTATACTGGACAGGTGGTCTCCCGTTCCGTCGTCAGCATCGTTCCGCGGGTCTCCGGCGAAATCCTCGAAGTCGGTTTCAAAGACGGCGGAGTCGTCCGCAAAGGGCAGATGCTCTACAAACTCGATCCGGTCCAATACGAAGCCGCCGTCAAGGGAGCCGAGGCCAGCATCGAAAAGTGCAAGGCGGAACTCACCTACGCCCAGAGCAATTACAACCGGCTCAACCTGTTGTATGAGAAGCAGGCAACCAGTCTCGACACACTCGAAAGTGCCAAAGCGACCCTCGGCGCCGCCAAGGCCGCCCTGCTCTCCGCCGAAGCGGAACTCATCACCGCAAAGGACAACCTCAAAAACACCGTCATCACCGCCCCCAGGAGGGGATCGTCGGCGTCACCGCCTATACGCCGGGCAACTACATCACGCCCAATTCCGGCACACTGCTCACCATCATCCAGACCCAGCCGATACGGGTCCGCTTCTCCATCAGCGTCGCCGACCTTTTCAGCATGTTCGGCTCCCACCGGGAACTGATGCAGAACGGCAGCGTCGAGGTCAAGCTGGCCGACGGGTCCCAATTTCCCGAACGCGGCACCATCGAACTGCTCAACAACGAAGCTAATGCCAGAACCGACACCATCCAGATCTACGCGAGCTTCCCGAATGAAGAACGCAAACTTGTCATGGGAAACACCTTGACGGTAACTCTCTTCCGCGCCAACGGCAAAATGCTCCCCGCCGTCACTCCGTCGGCGCTGATGCACGATTCGAACGGCTCCTACGTCTATGTTCTGGACGCGACGAACAAGGTGGAAAAGCGTTACGTCACTCCCGGCAACGCCACCGCTGAACAGCAGATGATCCTCTCCGGGGTGAAAAAAGATGAGATCGTCGTCACCAAGGGCACCCACAAAGTTCTGCCGGGAATGACCGTGGAACCGGAATTCGACAAGGAGAAATAAGATCATGGTTTCCGCAATCTTCATTGGACGCCCCCGGCTGGCGCTCGTCGTCAGTCTGGTCATGGTGCTGACCGGCATCATCTCCCTCGGCAAACTCCCGGTCGCGGAGTATCCGGAGATCACCCCGCCGACTCTGCACGTATCGGCCAGTTATCCCGGGGCCAGCGCCGAAGTCATCACCCAGACCGTCGCCATGCCGATCGAAGACGAGATCAACGGTGTCGACGATCTGCTCTACTTCTCCTCCACCAGCGACAACTCCGGCAGCTACTCCTGTCAGGTGACCTTTCAGAGCGGTACCGACACCGATATCGCACTGGTCAACCTGCAGAACGCAGTCAAACGCGCCGAAGTGAAACTGCCGTCGGATGTGACCAAAAACGGCATCAGCGTGCAGAAACGCGGCGGTGATATTCTCGCCATGTTCGCCTTCCTCACCGACGGCAAGAAAATGAATCTGATGGAGCTCAATAACTATGTCGACTCCAACATCAAGGATGCAATCAGCCGGATCGACGGCGTCTCCTCCGCGGAAGTGATGTCCTCGCAGGAGTACTCAATGCGCATCTGGCTGAATCCGTTGCGGATGTCCGGCCTCGGCATCTCCACCTCCGACATCACCACCGCCGTGGAATCCCAGAACATTCAGGCCGCCGCCGGTTCCATCGGCACCGAACACTCCAACCGGTACATCAACTTCAAACTCAACGTCAAAGGGCGTCTGATCCAGGCGGAGGAGTTCGGCAACATCATCCTCCGGCACGACACCGACGGCAGCATCGTTCGTCTGCGGGACGTCGCCGATGTCGAAATCGGCGCCAGCTCCTATGCGGGGAAAAGCATGTTCAACGGCCGCGAGTCCGTCGGGCTCGGCGTCTATCGCGCCCCGGATGCCAACGCTCTCGAAACGGTCAACAAGATCAAGGCGGAACTGGAGAAATGGGGGAAACTTCTCCCGGAGGGGGTGAGCTACGCCATCGCCTACGACCCCACCGAATTCATCAAAGTCTCGATGAAGGAGATCGTCACCACACTGGTTTCGGCGCTGCTGCTGGTGGTGCTGATCACTTGGCTCTTTCTGCAGGACTGGCGGGCGACGCTGATTCCCTCCATCGCGATTCCGGTCGCTCTGCTCGGAACCTTTCCGTTTCTGTACGCGCTCGATTACAGCATCAACGTGCTCACCATGTTCGGATTGATTCTGGTGGTCGGCTCCCTCTGCGACGACGCGATCGTGGTGGTGGAAAACTGCCAGGCGCTGATGGAACGCGAGGGGCTTTCCCCCAAAGCGGCCGCGCTGAAGTGCATGAGCCAGATCACCGGCGCGATCATCGCGACCACGCTGGTGACTGTCGCCTGCTACGCGCCGCTGGCCTTTTACGGCGGCATGGTCGGGAACATCTACATGCAGTTTGCGGTTTCCATGTGCATTGCGCTCTGCCTCTCGACTGTCGTGGCGATGACATTGAGTCCGGCGCTCTGCGCCCTTCTGCTGCGCAAGCCGGATGGCCACGTGCCGGTGATCTTCCGCCCCTTCAACCGGGTGCTGGACGGCAGCCGGAAACTTTACAGCTTTTTCGTCGCCTTTCTGGTCCGCCGGGCTCTGCTCACGCTGCTGCTGCTCGCCGCCGCCTGCGGCGCAGTCTGGCTCCTCTATGGCAAGATCGACAGCTCTTTTCTGCCGCAAGAAGACAAAGGGGAGATCATGTGTGATATCGAACTGCCGCGCGGCGCTTCCATCAGCAGAACTGACGCGGTTCTGGATGAATTTCTGAAAAAAATTGCCGATATCAAAGGAATCCGTTCCACAATGATCATCTCCGGAAAAAGCATGATTTCCGGGACCGGGGAAAATGTTGCCCGGGTAATCATCCGGCTCGATCCCTGGGATCAGCGCAAAACGCCGGAACTTCAGCTCGACTCCATCCTCTCTCTGATCCAGCAGAAGACTGAAGATATCGCCGATGCCAGAATCACCTCCTTCACGCCGCCGGCGATCATGGGACTGGGCTCCACCGGAGGCGCCAACTTTCATCTCTGCGGCATCGGCGACATCAATCCAGGAGAGCTTGCGGAAATTGCGAAAAAATTTGCCATGAACCTTGCGAACAGTTCGGAGACCCGTTACGCCACAACCTCCTATAACGCCGACACGCCGCAGCTTTTCCTGGACATCAACCGGGAAAAGGCGGAAACGCTCGGCGTCGCCACCGGAACGATCTTCTCCACACTGCAAAGCAAACTTGCTTCATTGTATATCAACGACTTCACCTTTCTCGGACGGAACTACGAAGTAAAGATGCAGTCCACCGCGAACAACCGCGCCACGCTGGACAACGTCCGCGAGATTCAGGTGCCGAATGACGACGGTGAAATGGTTCCCCTGAGTTCACTCGGCACACTCCGCTACATGGTCGGCCCCAGTCAGATCACCCGCTACAACAAAATGACCAGCGCCGAACTCAACGCGCAGTCGGCCCCCGGCGTCAGTTCTCAGCGGCTCTTTGAACTGGTCGAGGGGACGGAACTGCCCTCCAACTACCACGTGGAGTGGACCGGCCTCAGTTATCAGGAGAAGCAGAACCATGGACAAATCGTCTATCTGATGCTCCTGGCGCTGCTTTTCGCCTACCTCTTTCTGGTCGCGCAGTACGAGAGCTGGACGATTCCGGTTCCCGTCATGTTCGCAGTCACCTTCGCCCTTCTCGGCGCTCTGCTCGGGTTGCTCATCAGTGGCGAAACCATGAGCATCTACGCACAGCTCGGCATGGTGATGCTGATCGGACTCGCCGCCAAGAATGCGATTCTGATGGTGGAGTTCTCCAAACAGGAGCGCGAGAGCGGCAAGAGCGTCTTCGAAGCCGCGATGAACGGCGCCAACCTCCGCTACCGCGCGGTGCTGATGACCGCCTGGAGCTTCCTCTTCGGCGTCTTCCCGCTGGTGATCGCCACCGGTGCCGGTTCCGGCAGCCGCCGCGCCATCGGCATCACCACCTTCTCCGGCATGGTGGTCGCCACGCTGATCGGCATCGTCTTCACCCCGGCGCTCTACGCCGCATTCCAGCGGATTCGCGAGTGGATCAAAGGGAAACTTCACCTCGCCTCTCCCTCCGGCGGAGAGAATCCGATGGAAAATCAGCTGTAATTTCTCCATCCTGCGGCGCCTCCATAAACCATGGGGGGCGCCGCTTTGCTGTAAAATTATTTTTATTTTTTATCATAAATTAATTTGCAAAACCTCCATTTCTGAAGTACACTTTATTGCTGTAAATCTATTCTTATTTTTTTACAACGATAAAACAGGAATGCAGAAATGAAGGAATCCACCTCAAAGCGCTGGCTATCCGGCAAAACCAGACAGGTTCTGCTGCGGCGTGCCCTGGTCAAAACAATGGGTTACACCGATGAGGATCTTGACAAGCCGATTGTCGGAATCATCAACACCTGGGCGGAAACCAACCCGGGGCACTACAACTTCCGGGAACTGGCGGAGGCGGTCAAGCGCGGCGTCTGGGCGGCGGGCGGTTTCCCGCTGGAAGTGAACACGATGTCGATCTGCGAAGTGTTCTTCGACATCTCCAGTCTGATCTTCCGCAACCTGCTCTCGATGACCACAGAGGAGCTGATCGAGCGTCATCCGTTCGACGGCGTGGTGCTGATGGGAAGCTGCGACAAGAATGTACCCGCCCAGCTGATGGCGGCGGTTTCGGCGAACAAGCCGGCCATCTACCTGCCGGGCGGTCCGATGCTGCCGGGCAACTACCGCGGCGAATCGCTCGCCTGCGGCACCGACAGCTTCAAGCTCTGGACAAAGTACCTCGCCGGAGAACTCAAAGAGGAAGATCTCTCGAATGTGGAGGGCTGTCTCTACGGCAGTGTCGGCGCCTGCCCGATCATGGGGACCGCCAACAGCATGCAGTGTGCCACCGAATCCCTCGGCCTGAGCCTGCCGGGGAGCGCCGCCGCCCCGGCGGTCTCGGCGGAAAAGTTCCGCATTGCCGAAATGACCGGCCGCCGGATCGTCGGAATGATTCAGGAAAATCTGCGCGTCCGTGACATCGTGACCCGCGAAGCGCTGGAGAACTGCATCACCGTGCTGATGGCCTCCGGCGGGTCGACCAACCTGCTGATCCACCTGACCGCGATCGCGCGCCGGGCGGGAATCGAACTGCCGCTGAATCTCTTCCGCGAAATCAGCGACCGTACGCCACTTCTGGTCAACACCAAACCGGTCGGTGATTACACGGTCGGCATCGAATTTCAACAATCCGGCGGCATTCCGGCGTTGATGAAGGAGCTGGAGGGGATGCTCCACACCGATGCCCTCACCGTCACCGGCAGGACCGTCGGCGAGAACCTCGCGAAGGTCGAACGCTCCTGCAATCCGAAGGTGATCGCGCCGATCGACCGCCCGCTCTCCCCGAACGGCGGCATCGCGACGCTCTTCGGCAACCTCGCTCCGCGCGGAGCGGTGATCAAGCGGGCGGCGGCTTCGCCGGAACTGCTGAAATTCCGAGGAGAAGCGCGGGTGTTCGACACGCTCGCCGACGCCGAAAAATACCTGCTCGACGAGAACTCCGACATGGATGAACACAAGGCGGTGATTCTGCGCGGCTACGGTCCGAAGGGGGCGCCGGGCATGCCGGAGTTCGGCAACTACATGCCGATTCCGCCCAAACTCTACCGGCGCGGCGTGAAGGACTATCTGCGCATCACCGATGCGCGCATGTCCGGCGGCGCATTCGGCACTGTGGTGCTCCACGTCTGCCCGGAGGCGGCGGCGGGCGGTCCGCTCGGCGCGCTCCGCGACGGCGATATCATCACGATGGATGTCGATGCCGGGACGCTCAACGTCGAACTCTCCGACGAGGAGATCGCCCGGCGGCTCGCCGAGACGAAGTTCGAACCGAAAGAGAAGTTCGAACGCGGCTTCATCAAACACTACACCGAAGCGGTTCTTCAGGCCGACGAAGGGTGCGATTTTGCTTATCTGCAATAAGTTGAAGTATTTTTCAGAAAGGATTTTTCTGCGATGAAAAAAGTTCACGGAGTCTGTCCGATCGCTCCGGCGGTCTTTCATGACGACGGCAGTCTCGATCTCGAAGGCTACCGCCGCTGCTGCGACGCGATGCTCAAGGGAGGAGCGCAGGCGCTGGCGCTCTTCGGCATTGCCGGGGAGTACTACAAATTCGACCGCGAAGAGGAGGAGGCGTTGATCCCGGTCACGGTCGAGGTCTGCCACGCGAACGACGCCCCGGCGGTCATCTCCAACACCCGCCATTCGACCGAATCGGCGACGAAATGGGCGAAGCGGATCGAGGCCTCCGGCGCGGACTGCATGATGCTGCTGCCGCCTTTCTTTCTCAAGCCGGGAGCGGCGGAGATCACCCGCCACGTCGAAGCGGTCTGCGATGCGGTTTCGATTCCGGTGATGTTCCAGTACGCGCCGGAACAGACCGGTGTGACGATTCCGCCGGAAGCGCTGGCCAACCTCGCCGCCCGCCACCAGAATCTCAACTACTTCAAGATCGAATGCAAGCCGCCCGGTGCCTACATTTCACGCCTCACCGAACTGCTGAAGGGCAAACAGGCGGAAATCTTCGTCGGCAACGCCGGATTCCAGATGATCGAGGGATTCCGGCGCGGTGCACAGGGGGTGATGCCCGGCCCGTCGATGTTCGACGTCTACCGGAAGATCTGGGACGCGCTCGAAGCGGGCAACGATGCGGAGGCGTTCCGGGTCCACGCCAAACTCAACGCGCTGTTGAACCACATCCGGCAGAACGTCGAGATGATCATCCACTTCGAGAAGCGGATTCTCCAGCGGCGCGGACTAATTGAAAGCGCCCGCTGCCGTTCGCCGCAGTTCCGCAGTGACGCGGTCTACGACCGGCTCTTCGACGAACTCTATGCCGACCTCGAACCGGAGTTCATCCGATGAAGGCGCTGGAGGGGAAACGCGCGCTGATCACCGGGGCGGCCCGGGGAATCGGCGCCGGAATCGCCCGTTCCTTTGCGGCGGCGGGAGCGGAACTGTTTCTTCACTATCGCTCCGACCCGGCGGCGGCGGAAGCGCTGGCCGCGGAGTTGCGCGCGACGGGCACCGAAGTGCACCTGTACCGCGCCGACCTGGGGAAGCTGGAGGAGCTGGACGCCATGTTCGATGCGATCGAACGGGAATGGGAAACACTCGACGCGGCGGTCAACAACGCCGGATGGGATCCCGGCATGGTGCCGCTGGAGGAGGTCACGCCGGAGATCTACGAAAAGCTCACCTCGGTCAACATCCGCGGCACGCTCTTCGCGTCGTTGCGGGAGATTGCGCTGATGAAACACAATCCATCCGGCGGCAGCATCATCAACATCGGGTCGGTCCAGCAGGAGACGACGGTGCCGGGGCGGACGCTCTACGCGATGAGCAAGGGAGCGATTCACGCGCTCACCGGTGAACTGGCACTGGAGGCGGGCGAATTCGGAATCCGGGTCAACAACATCGCCCCCGGCTTCATTGAAGTGGAGCGGCTCAAGGGATCACCCTCCTACAACCGGGAAGCGGTGGCGACGGATATTCCGCTCGGGCGGGTCGGTCAGCCGGAAGACATCGGGGCCCTGGCGGTCTTCCTCGCCTCGTCGGAATCCGGCTTCATCAGCGGCGACACCATCATCGCCGACGGCGGCCTTCACCGGAGACTCGCGCGGAGCCGCAACACCATCTCCCGCACCTGAGGGACTGTGTCAGCCCTCGAACGCCCGCTCGCCGGTCATTCCGTTCCGAAGCCGGGAAACTTCCTCCGTCCCGGAATGGTGAACCGGTCAAACTCCACCCCCTCCGGAGTGAATGCGCGAAGTGTCAAACCATCGCGTCCGGATTGCACCACCAGGGCGGAGTTTTCCCGTATTCCCCCGGGCCCATCCAGCGTGACGATGGGGAATGGGTAACGCCCCGGTTCAATTCGCCGATACCGGTGAACATGTCCGGCGATCATTAGATCGAAATCCGCGCCGTTCTGGAATGGAGCCAGTATGCGGCGCATCGTAAGGCCGATCTTGTCCGGAGAATTTTCCGGTGCGATATCGGCGCCGTGAATCACCAGAATCCGATAGTCCGCTTGCCGAAAGGCGGAGCTGCGGAGAGCTTCTGCAAGCATCTTTCGCTGTTCTTCCGCCAGTGCGGCAGTTGGTGACTGCGTTCCGGAATCAAGAACCGCAAAAAAGATCCCGCCGCACCGGAAGGTGTCGAATGTCTTCCGCTTTCGGCTGGAAAAGAAGTCATTCCACCGTTCCTTCTCCCTGCCGATGAACTCATGATTTCCTCGGACCGGCATCAGGCTTCGGCCGGCAAACATGCGGGCAAACGGATCGAGAAACGCACCGAAATACCGGTTTTCAAAGTTATCCGTCGTGGAATCCACGTCACCGAGGTGAATGACGAAATCCGTATCCTCCCGTTCTGCGAGACGGGAATATTTTTTCAGAAGATCGAGCCGGAAGAGTGTGCTGTGCTGGGTATCCCCGAATACGAGGATCTTCGCCGGACCGTCACTACCGAAACAGCGCACCGGCCAGGAGGTCGTCAGACCGGGATATTTTTTCCCGTCCCGGGCAAAGAGCCGGAAACTTCCTTGCGTTCGTTTTGCCGGGTGGCCCAGCTCAATGGTGTGACAGGTCCGCTTCACACCGTCTCCGGGAGCGGTAAAACGTTCGCCGCCGGAGAAGATCGCCTCCGCCCCCAGAGCTACCGGGATGGTGGTGACAACACGGATCAGCATACTTTCAGGCGTCATATGGGTGATCGCCGGGTGAAATTTCAGTGGTTCCTCCGGCGGTGGCAGCGGCAGATCGCGTTCCATCGCCGGAGGGGCAGCCGTCCGGACCGGAGTTGCGGTTTCGGCGATATCGCAAAAGAATTTCATTGAATCCACCCCGCGTTCCACCACGAAGACAATCCGGTTGCGCCCTGCCCTCAGATTGCAGGAGAAAGCATGGCGCACCTTGTCCGCAGCCCCGCCGTTGCCACGCCCCATGGTGCTGTATACGAGGACATTGTTCACGTAACAGTCAAACCACCAGTCGGCGGAAGCATGCAGCAGAACACGGCGTTCCGCCGGAGAATTCAACTCCGCAGCAAGCAGGGCAAATCTCGTTCCCGCGGGATAATTCGGCAGTTTCGTCAGATCGAGTGTCCCTTTTGCCGGTTCCAATATGATCCGGCAATCCACCGGCCAGTCGGAATTGACGTACCGGCTGCAGATCTGCGCGATGTCATCAGTAAACCGGAGCTGAAAAGCTGTTCCGGCGACAAGCTGGCAGATCAGACAGAAAAAGCAGAACAACAAAGAAAAAAGACGCATATCCTCCCCCGATGATTATTGCAGGAACACCAGTTCCTTCACTTCAAGTTCCGCCGAACCGGCCCGCTCCGGCGTGCCGCCCGCTCCGAAATTGACGTAACGGATCTCACCCGGAGTGGGGATGCGCTGTTTCAATCCAGCGTTCCACGAGGCGGGCTTGAAATGATTCAACGGAATCAGCCGGGTCTGGAACTCCCTGCCCGGCGGCGGCAGCGTACAGACATAGGATTCATCGCCCGGTTTCTGCTGAAACACCATTTCCGCCTTCAGTCCCGACGGCAACTCTCCGCGATAGGAGATCTTCACGAAACGGGCGTCGCGCGGCACCGCGTTTTCCGGCAGAGAGGAGCGGAGAAACACCCAGTTATGTTTGCCGGGGTTGAGTTGAAACTGCAATTTCACCCTCTTGCCATCCCGGAGAAGTTTTCCTTTCGCGGCGGCGGCATTGGCGACATCGAGCCGGCGTCCGGTCAGCAGGTTGCAGGCCGGCTTGCGCAGCAGATCGAAATAACGATGTTCGAGGCCGCCATCTTTGAATTCCACCGGAACCCGCTGAATTGCAGGAAGCTCAATCGTGTCGCCGGAAACCCGTGCCGTCACCGGAATCCTCTTCGGATTCCGGCCGAGATCGAACACGCAGCTGCCGAAGTAAACCCCGGCGGGCAGCGCATATTTCCGCCCGCACAGTTCGAGGGTGCGCGGCTTCTTCAAAAGTGACCAGAAGAAGATTCGCGGATAGAACTGCTCCTTGCGGTAGACGTTGTACGGAGGCGCCGCCTCGGTGATGATTTTTGAACCCGGAGATTCCGGCAGCAGCCGCGACCACAACTGGCCGGAGAAGCTGGTGATCTTTTCCGGGGAACGCAGCGGCCAGGCGAGGACGATTTTCTCCTCTTCGATTTCCGGCATCGTTCCGCTCTTGAACCAGCGGTTGTAAAAGCGGAAGATCTCAAGCAGTTCCGATCCCTTGTTGCAGGAGGGCCAGATGTCGTGGTCCTCGTTCAGGTCGTTCCAGGTGGTGAGGATCATCGTTGAAACACCGGCGCGGATGGCGGCATCATAGATCGCATGAATCCGTCCGAAGTCCGGCTGAGTATAGTGTTTTCCCTCACGCATGCTCCCGCTGCTGACACTCCAGAAGAAGGGTATTTTCTTCAAGCGCTTCATCGTGTGGCGCTGGTATTCGACAAGGAATTCCGTCGGACCGGAGGGGGAAAAAAGATAGGCTCCGTCGGCGATATCATCCCACATCCAGTCGATCCGGGAGGGACGGATGTCGGCGACGAAATAGAACCGCTGTTCTTTTTTACGCAATCCGGCGAGGATCTCACGCCAACCGCAATCCGGCAGAGGCGCCGTTTTATCCGGGGCATCGGAGTTCTCATAGAATGAATCCGTCCCGAAGTGGACCAGCAGTGGAAGTCCATTAACCTGTTGATACGCGGAATGATTCGCACTCATTTTCAATGCGGAATCCAGCACCTTGATCCATTCATCGACGGTCAGGACACGACGCTTGGGATAGCGGCTCGAAAGATTGGCCACATCGGCAAAAATCGCCATCTTCAACCCGAGCTCTCCGGCAATCTTCAAACGATCCAGGAAGAGCGGGAAACGCGCAAACGGGGTATTCCAGGAGTCCAGCGGCTTTGTCGGATCGTAATCGGGCACCGGCAGCATGTCATAAAGCACAGTATCAACACCGATTTTTTTCATCAACTCCAGATGAATCCGGGCGAACTTATTGACCAGCGCCCGCACCTCGGCTGAATCTTTTTTCGGCTGACTTTTCGGAATTTGAGCAAGCGGCAGCGGAAAATTACGCAGGTCGTTGCTGTTCATTTTATTCTGATGTCCGAAAGTCGAACCGCCTCCGCCGATGACCGGATCAATGAATGCGAGATCGACCAGCCAGACCTGACGTTTCTCCGCTGACACGACAACTGCTGCAAAGAAGAGGAGAAGGACATAAAATATTTTTCGCATAAGAATCACCACCATTGAAAGTAAGGGTTCTGCCGGGTATACAATTCCTGCCAGCTGTGCCACTCGAGATGCCCGTCGATGAAGATGACGTTGCAGCCGTTGGAGTGATAATTCGCACAACCGCGACCGCTGCTGCCCGTCCAGTTCCAAGTCTGATTGAGGCGAATTTCAAACTGCGGAATCGTCATACCGTTCTTGAAACGCATTCCCTCGGAAATCATGACACGGCGGCGAATCTGTTCTTTCTTCCCGGTCAGATTCTGCCCCTTGGTCCAGCCGATGCCATATCCCTGTATGTCAGGGTCCCAACTGATCGGCCCCATCTGCGCATACGGTGCATAACCGAAATTGCCGTCACCGGCCAAAACCATCTCCTCATTCAGCGACGGACAGAACCAGACCGAATCCGCCTTGTATTTCGGCCGTCCAATCGATTTGGTATGCCATTCAGCAATCGGCAGATAAACCGAAAGAACATTGCTCCACCAGCCGCCGCGATTGACGTTTTCCGTACCGCTGTTGTTGATCATCGGGTAGTAGGCGTCGCTGTCGGAGCGGTAGAGTTCCACTGCCGTCGTAATCTGTTTGAGATTATTCGCACATTTGATGGTACGCGCCTTCCCCCGCGCCTGATTCAGTGCGGGCAGCAGCAATGCCGCCAGAATGGCGATGATCGCAATTACGACCAAGAGTTCAATCAGAGTAAATCGAGCAGGACGCAATGTCATGGCGACGTCGACAGAATGAGGCGGAGCGTTCCATACCCCCCTTTCCCTGTCGCGGGAGATACGCCCGAGGCCGCAGGCAGATGAATGACCAAAGCGAAGTTTCGGCAAGACATGATGGTTCATTTACATTCCTCCTTGCAGGGGGTAAATTTATCTCTGCTCTTTACGCAGATGACCGTTTTTCTTTCAGTCGAGTTCTTCGCGGACATCAACACAATCCCAATGATTTTACAGAATCTCCTGGCACGTAACAGCTTGGAATCAATATCTCCTGTGGAGGCATATCGGGATTTTCCCACCGCCGCAAAAGCAGAGCGAGCGCTTCCCGGGCATGTGCTTCGAGTGAAACATTCACGTAGGATACGGCGGGGCGGTAATACTGCATCTCAATCCGGTCGCCGATCACCGCCAGCGAAAGATCATCCGGCACGGAAAATCCATCATCAGTAACCGCAGCCACCGCAGATAGATAATCGGCAGGTTTGACAATCAGCACCGAAAAGGGATAGTTCCCCTTCATGGCGCGCAACTGCCGGTAGATCGCATGCTGGGTGGATTGGTAGAGCGGCACATCGAGCAACAGTGCCAGCCGATCGAAGTCGTGGCTGCACTCCGGATAATTCTGCAACGTCTTTCGCCAGGAGTAATAATGATTTTTGTCGTCCTCCATCTGCTGGATCTGCGCGGCAAGACCGATATTGCGATGCCCCAGCCGGACCAGATTTTCAACCAGAAGCTGAATCTCGCTGCCGGTATTGCCGACAACCGAATCAAACCCCCGGCCGGTCTCATGGATTCCAATCAGAATCAGCGGCTTCCCGCTCTGCTGAAGTTTCTGAAGAAAGACCGGAGAAAGTTTGGCAAAATCTTCCGGACTCCATGCGATGATGCCGTCACAGCAGGCAATGGTCTCATCCACGGTTCGATCGTCCCAATGGCGGGCAAACGCCTGACGGAGCAACAGCTTTTTCTCATCGCACATCCGCTGCATGTGCACGATGAAGTCCACGAATTCAGGCGTCGCAAACGCCGGCAGAATCAACCCCACCTGCCGCTGCATCTTCTTTTCCGAAACCGTGTCGTTGACGAAAAAACCGACCCGCGGCACACATCGCAGATACCCTTCGGCCGTCAATCCGGCGATCGCCTTCCGCACCGTCATGTGGCTCACCTGAAAGAGCTTCGCCAGCTCATACTGCGACGGAAGCGCACTCCCGCGGGCAAAGTTCCCAATCGCGATCTGACGCTTAAGTTCCGTCAGAATTGTATCGGCTTTCACTGAGACTTTCGGCATCAGAACACTCTCCGGATTTTGAAACTCTGCTCTAATATTATATCAGACTGATACAGTATTGTCAAGTCTTTTTATAAAAAAAATAAAAAGATTCATAGTTTGCGGAATGAAAAAGGGGCGGTCCGACTGTTCGGGCCGCCCCTTCCATTCCGTGTCGTCAGGAATCTTTACTTCACCCCCATCGCGCGGAGGTTGTTGTAGGAGATCTTGATCGATTCGAAGATGTCACGATCTTTGAAAAGCGCATCCTGCTCGATCGAATACCAGCGGACACCGGTCTCGCGACAGGCCAGCAGAATGCCGCCCCAGTCCAGATTTCCTTCACCGATTTCGCAGAACACCGGCTTGTCGTTGTCGATGATCGTGAAGTCCTTGAAGTGAATCACCGGCATCCGGTAGCCGAGCCGGTGAATCCAGCTCACCGGACTGCCGCCGCCGCGGGTCACCCAGTGCACGTCCACTTCGGCAAACACCGTCTTCGGATCCGTGTTCGCGTAGAAATATTCGAAAAAGGTCTCGCGACGCCCCGGCAGACGTTCAAACTCAAAATTGTGGTTGTGATACCCGAGACGGATTCCGGCTTCGAGCAGTTCCGCCCCCTTTTCGTTGAAGATATCGATAAGTTTCTGCGCATTTTCCACCGAGCCGCGCAGTTCCGGCGGCGGCGCTCCGAGCGCGACGAAATCGCACTCCAGCGTCTTCATCCGGTCGATCAGAGGAGCGCTCTCACCGGAAATCGTCGCAATGTTCTCATGGGTGGCGCAGCAGAAAAGCGCATGTTTGTCGAGCTGCTTCTTGATCACTTCCGCCGGAAGCGGCACCGCGGAAACCTGCACCGCCTGATAACCGATTTCGCAGACCCGGTCAAGGGTGCGGTCCAGATCGCTCTCGGTCTTGCAGTAATCCCGCAGATTGAACAGCGTCACGGCAATTTGAGAATCGGGCATCTTCATTTTTTCTGCTCCTTCAGATATTATTTGACCACGTCGATAGCGCCCTGCTTGACCTGATCGATCACGCGGACCACTTCAACTGCCTGTTCCATGGTAATCGGATACGCCGCATGATTGCGGATCGTCTGGTAGAGGTAGTACCAGATCTTCTCCGTGGTATCGCCGGAGGAAGGCGCGACACCGAGTTCATCCTCCACCCACACCGGGCTCACCTGCCCGCCGAATCCGCCATCCAGCGGCGGATTCGCACTGGTGGCGTGGATCTCCGGCAGCGGAATCGCCGGATTGAGATATTTCAATTTCAGCTTCTTCTCGTCGTAGCTCACCAGAGAACCGCGGCTGCCGCGCACCACATAGACCGGGTCCGGCATACTGATGCCGCCGGAGATCTCCACATCGACAATCCGGCCGTTTTCCCCCTTGAAGATGATCTTGAGGTGATCTTCCGCATCTCCCTTGGCGGCGACCAGTTTCAGATCGCTCCAGAGCTCTTTGACCGGGGATTCCAGGAACTGCAGCGCGTGGTCCACCAGGTGCGGCCCCCAGTTGAGCAGCTGGCCGCCCCCTTCGGAAAGGATGGTCTGCCAGTCGGCACGCCACTGGAAACTGTGGCGGCAGAGCTTGATCTCAAAAATCGTACCGAGCTTGCCGGTGGCGATGATCTCGCGGATATGCGCAAACGCCGGCTCAAAACGACGGTTGTGACGGATGAAAATTTTGCCGGGGAACCGTTCGGAGGCCTCCTTCAGCTTCAACGCGTCGGCATAGGTGCAGGCGATCGGCTTCTCCACCATCACATACTTGCCCGCCTCCGCCGCCTCGATCGCGTGTTTCACATGATCCGGCGAACGGGTGGCAATCGTCACCAGCTCGATATCCGGGTTCTTCAGAAAATCCGCACTGTTGTCGTAGACATGCAGCGACGGAATCTTCTTCACGGCCGCTTCCCGCCGCTCCACGTCGATATCGCACCCGGCAACCACTTCGTACAAATCCGGATACAACCCAAGTTCATGAAAATGCATGCCGTTCCCGGCCCGACCGAGTCCCCAGACTCCCACGCGAATCCGATCCGCCATTTTTATTTTCTCTCCTTGTCTTCACAATGGTGACAATGTTGAAAAAAAGAAACCGTTTCACAATGTTTAATATAACCAGAGAAAACGATTTTTCCATAGGGAAAACAACTTTTTTTATCAGATAATTCCTCCCCTTACGTCAGAGCGCCCCGCGCCTCACCACGGAACTTCCGCCCCGAATATGCTCCGCGAGTTTCGCCGCGGCCGGTCCATAGTCGCGTTTGAGCAGAAGCTCAAAAAGTTCGAGCCGTTCACGCACCGGGTCAAAATCGTCCCCGGGCGCGGCACTGCAACTGCGCAGGTTGCGGAACGGCGCAGTCCGCCGGATCAGCCGGGCGGCAATTTCGCCGAGACAGCGGTTGGTGCAGTATTCCGTAATCAGGGAGTGGAGGGCGGCGTCCGCGGCGAGCGCGACGGAAATCCGTTCCTCCGGAGCCGCCTCTTCGAGGCGCCGTTTCCAACCGGTCAGCTTCGCCTCGGGAATGCGGGAAATGGCGCTCTCCAGCGCCAGCGGTTCAATCATGGCGCGACAGGCGAACAGTTCCTCGACCGCTTCCGGCTCCGGTCGGCAGACCTGGTATCCCCGCCGGGGCAGCGACTCGATCAGCCCCTCCTCCGCCAGACGTCGCAACGCTTCGCGCACCGGAGTCCGGCTGATTCCGAACTCCCGCGAAAGCCCCTCCTCGGTCAGGCGCACGCCGCCATCCAGCCGCCCGCCCATAATCCGCCGGACCAGCTCCAGATAAGCCTGTTCGGCCAGCGATCGTTTCATCAGCCCCATGGGGATCCTCCTTTGCTGCATACAATACCACTTCGAAGCGCAAAATGCAACCGAAAGGGTTTACATTACTCCTTAAAGAAAAGAGCTTCCGCGAACATCAACAAAGGAGACGCCATGATAGAATTTCAAATAAAAGACAAACGTTTCTCCCGCTGCGGCAACCGTCAACTTCCCTGCGGAGCGCGGCCGGTCTTCGAATACGGAGTGCGGGAAACGGTGGAGTTCACCTTCGATTCCGATCTCGATGCGCAGGCGCTTCACACCCTCTCCGGCGACAGTATGCCGCTCCAGTCCGGCGAACCGATGCTGTTCGCGACCGGCATCGGTACCGGCACGCGCAAACTTCAATTCGAAATCGACACCATGAATCAGAGCTTTCTGGAGAAATGCCGAAGTTTCCATCAGAAACTCTATCTGGAAATCGCGGAAAAAAAGAACGGCTCCGACCGGATTCTCCTTCAGGACTGGATCGAATGCTCGCCTCGCGTCAACGTCTCCGGCACCCCGCCCGAACCGGTCACCAGCTACTACACTGCCGCAGAAGTGGACGCCAGACTCGCGCAGATTTCCGGCGGCGGAGAGCCGCCCGACCTGAGCGAATATGCGAAAAAAAGCGAACTGCCGCAGAAACTCTCTCAGCTTGAAAACGATTCCGCATTTCTCAGCGACGCACCCGCCGACGACGCCCTTTACGGCAGGCAGAACGGTCAATGGACCGCTCTGGTCGCCACCGAGGAAAACTACTCCGCCGCAGAAAAAGCCAAGCTGGCAGAACTCCCCTCCGCGGCGGAACTCGATCAGCGGTTCGCCGATCTCTCCACCGGAGAGGTGGATCTTTCCGGCTACTACACCCGCGCGGAGACCGATGCTCTGCTCGCGCAAAAGCCCGACCGCGACGAACTGCCGGAGGTGCCGGACACCTATTCACGCAGTGAAATCGATGCGATGTTCGGCGCCTTCGAACAGGCCGCCGCCGCGGTGATCGGCGAGCCGCAATAACCTCACACGCGTTCCAGCGTCAGGAGTGCGCCGCCGTTGCCGGGCAGGAAAATCCCCTCATCCCGCAGGCAGGTTTCCGGAGAATCCGAACAGCAGTCGGCAATCCGCCAGCCTGCCGCGGGATGCAGCGCCACTTCGCGGGCGTCCGGCGAACAGTTGGTCACCACCGCGTAACAGAGCGAATCCGACGCCGGGTGTTCGCTCAACAGCACCTCCCGGCACTCCGGATGGAGCCGTTCTCCGGCCAGCGCCCCTGCCCCGCAGTAACGGTAGAACTCACAGGCCGGGATCGACTGGAAGGAGCCGGGGATTTCCAGCATCCGCTTTTCCAGCGGCAGCGCGGCCAGGATCACCCGCCCCCCTCCCCGCCGGAACTCCAGGAACGTCCCGCTGTCGTCGAGCGGCTCCGCTCCGCGTGACGCCAGTTTGAACTCGTAGGCGGGAGCAAGCGGCAGCTTCACCCGGGTTCCGCCCAGATTCAAAGCGTATTCCCGGACCGAACTCCCTTTCCGGCGGCTGACGATCTCCGCGCCGAAGAACTCCGCCATCTCCACCGGGCAGGCGTCGCTGTCCAACGTCACGCAGAGCGTCGCCCCGGCCTCGACCCGCCGGGCAAGCTCCCGGAACGCGGCCCGGTTCAATCCCCCCTTCCGCTTCATGCACGGCAGGAAATAACAGGGCGCTTCCGGAATCTCATCCTCACAGAACGCAAATTTCAACGTAAGTCCCGCCTGACGGGCCAGAATGTTGACCGCGTTCACCAGTTCATAATGCTCCTGATCGCGCCCCAGAATGCAGACCGCGGTGTGCGCCGCCGGCGGAAGCGCCTGCACCGGAGCACGTTTCAGAAACTCGCCGAATGCCGCAATCGCCTCTCCGGTCGGATTCAACCGGAGGTCGCCGGTGAGAATGCCGTGCTCCATGCCCGCTTCATCCCAGTCGTAAGGGGGAAACTCCATGCCGGTCTGGTCAAACGCACACCACCACAGCAGAGCCCGCGCATCCGACGCCCACAGCAGCCAGAGTATGTTGCGGAGCTGACGACCCAGCGCCGGGAAATCCGAAAAGGTGCGCCGGAGCGTGCCGATCTCCTCGACAATGCTCGGTTTTCCGCCGATATCGTGGTAAAGCTGATTTTCCGTCGGCGCAAGCATCACCCAGCGAAGTGTGTTCGCAGGATCGCAGTTGACGTAGCTTCGCCACATCTGATACGGATGCGTGGTCAGCACATCGCACAGTTCCGCCTGGTCGGCGATCAGCCATTTGTTCGGCCGGGGCTCCCACTGCCGGTCGTGCAGCTGGAGAGAGTGCATCCCCGAAAAAATCGGCCGTGAAGGATCCGTCTGCCGGATCGACGCGGAAATCTGAGCGGCCCAGTTCCACGCCGCCGCCCGGGTGTCGGCCACGGAGAGACAGTTGCTCTCGTTGCCCAGCTCCCAGGCGAGAATGGCAGGATGGTGTTTCATCCGCCCGACGAAATACCGGACAAACCGATTCTGCCAGAAGAGCGATTCCGGATCGGTGAAGGCGTCCAGCCCGTCCACTGCGGGCGGGCAGTAAATCCGGAAGGTCATGTGGCCGTTGATCAGCGGCACGATCAGCTTCATGCCGTGCTTCTGCGCGAGATCGGCCAGCGTCTCGAACCGCTCCATCATCGTCTCATCCACCCCGGCCCGGCCCGCTTCGGTCGCCGGAAGCGGCCGTTCGCCGGTAAAGGCGTACCCGCGCGGATACCCGCCTTTCGCACAATTGCTCCGCAACACCATCACCGGCTGAAAATCCGGCCAGAGCGGAAATACCCGCAACAACCGGCAGCCGATCTTCTCCAATGCAACAAAATCCTGCTCCACCACCACAGCGTCCCACTGCGACCACATCCGTGTCGCGGCATGGCTCGCCCAGTAGTTCACCCCGAGCGTCATCGTCCCTTGTTCCAGCATCTGCACACCCTTTCCTCCGTTTTTTCTAGTATATCCGGGAAACCGTGCAAAACAAGGGGAGCTCTCCGCCTTTATACAGAAAACATTGAAACAAACCCGGGGAAATATGAAAATATTGAAACAGAAGAGTTCAAATCAGCGGAACCGCTTCCGAAACCGCGCGGCGGTCAGGATATTCCCCCCGGAGGCGTTCGACATCCTCTTCCGCCATCCGCCAGCCGACGGCACCGACATTTTCCGCCAGGTGAAGAGGATCAGACGCCTTGACAATCGTCACCACGCCCGGCTGGGAAATCAGCCAGTTCAACGCCAGCTGCCGGGGCGTGTGGCCATATCGCGCCGCCAATTCCGTCAGCAGCGGAACCGAGCAATCGACTCCGCGCAACGGCCGCCAGGCGATCACCATGACGCCCGTTTTCTGACAGAAGTCGAGCAGTCCGGAGAGTTCAATTTCGCGGACCTGCAGATTGTAGTGGAGCTGGTTGGCGACGATCGGCACCTCGGAGAGCGCCTGCGCCTGTTTCAGCCGATCGAGGGAAAAATTGCTCACCCCGATGTTCCGCGCCAATCCTTCGCGCTGGAGCCGGTTCATCGCCTGAATCGTCTCCTTCAACGGAATCTCCGGATTCACCTGATGAACCAGATAGAGGTCGAAGGCATCGACGCCCAGCCGGCGCAGGCTCGCCTCCGCCGCGCGCAACGGTCCGTCGCCGCCGAGATGGCTTTTCCAGACCTTGCCGGTGAGAAAGAGCCGGGAGCGCTCCACGCCGCGAATCGCCTCGCCGACCAGCTCCTCGGCATGGCCGCCGGCATACATTTCCGCCGTGTCGATATGGGTCAGACCGGCGTCGAGCGCCCGGCGGATTACGGTGATGTCGCGGGCATCGTCATTCTCCGGGTCGCGTTCCGAAACACCGCCCAGCCGCCAGGTCCCCTGCCCGAGCACGGGCATCGAGAATCCGCCGGCAATCGTTTTCCATGGAACCGTCATCGATTCTTCTCCTCCTCTTCCAGCCGCTTCCGGCGCAACCGCTCCCGGAGAAAGAGCTTCCGTTTCCGGTAGTCATCCAGCAGAACCGCGATGCTCAACAGCCCCGAAATGCAGAATCCGAGCGTGCCGATCACCGGGATCTCCCCCCAGAACGGCGGAATTTTTGCCACAATGATCAGCGCCGACCCGATCAACAGCGCCGAAATCAGCAGAGAACGGGACATCCGCTCCCCGGTCACGTAAAGCGTCTCCTCGATGTCGTTGAGCCGGTGATGTTCCACCCGGAGCGTCAGATCGCCCCGCTCCAGCTTGCCGCCGATGTTCCGGAGCGCCTGCGGCAGATTCTGCAGCGACGTGATGTTTTCGCCGAGCGTATCGAAGAAGCGGCGCACATAGGGGACCGGATTGAGCGCACGCATTTTGAGCTTCTGCACGAACGGCTTGACCATCTCCACAATCCGCAGTTGCGGGTTGAAGGTCCTGCCGAGATGTTCTATGGTGATCAACGCCTTGAACATCATGTAGAGATTGGGCTTGAGCGACAGCTCATACTTGCTGAACATCTCCATAAGCTCTTCGAGGATGTGGGAAACGCTCAGTTTATCCAGCGGCAGATTGATGTTTTCGTCGACAAGGTCGCCGACATCGCGTTCCAACTCCAGCCGGCTTCCGGTAAAGCGGCCGGAAATCGTCATGCGCAGCGCGGTGTCGGTCATCAGAGAGATCTGACCGCGCAGCATGTAGTCGATGATCTTGACGAAATCCTGCCGCTCCTCTTCGCTGACCCGCCCCATCATGCCGAAGTCGATGAAGGCAAACCGGTTTCCTTCCAGCAGAAAAATGTTCCCCGGATGCGGGTCCGCATGGAAAAACCCGTATTCGAAAATCTGGGCCAGCAGGGAGTTGACGCCGAGCTCCGCGATGCGCGGCAGATCATATTTCCGCCGCACCTCCTCTTCGGCCAGCACCTTCGTGGCGGAATCGCCGAACAGACGCTCCATGGTCAGCACCCGCATGGAGGTGTATTCCAGATAGAGGCGCGGAATGACCAGTCCTTCACTGCCGGCCATGTTCCGGGTGAAACGGAGCAGATTGGCCGCTTCAAATTGATAGTTGAGCTCCCGGCGGAGCGAATAGGCGAACTCCTCGACAATCCGCACCGGGCGGAGCCGGGCCAGGGATTCGTTGAAATTCTCCAGCTTCCGGGCGATGTAAAGCATGATCTCCAGATCGGTGGCGATCAGCGCATCAACGCCGGGCCGCCGCACCTTGACCACGACGGCGGTGCCATCCATCAGCGTCGCGGCGTGGACCTGCCCGATGCTGGCCGCCGCCAGAGGCTCCGGGGAGAACTCCCGGAAGATCTCCTCCGGTTCCTTTCCCAGCTCTGCGCGGATGGTCTCCCGTGCCTTTTCCACCGGAAAGGGGGAGACCTTTTCGGTCAGCTTCGAAAGTTCGCGCGCATATTCCGGCGTGATGAGATCCGGCCGGGTGGAGAGGATCTGCCCCAGCTTCACAAAGGTGGGGCCCAGCTCCTCAAACAGCATCCGGAGTTTCTCCGGCCGGCTTTTCCCCGTGAGAACATGCTCCTGCCAGAGCCGCTTCTTCAAAGGATGAATATGCTCGGCCAGATCGTGAAATCCATATGCTGCCGTGGTTTCAAGAATGACGAGAAACCGTTTGAATGATTTATAATCGCGGGTAATCTCCGACGGAGCCTTGAATCGCATACCAGCCTCCTCCTCCCTTTACCATACCCCTCCGGACGCGCGGATGCAATCCCATTTCCGGAGAAACCGGCGTTATTTCCCCTCCTTCTCTCGCAAAGCGGCCCGCTGCGGCGACTCCACCGCGATTGCCGCAACCGGACTCTCCGCGCTGACCGAATGCAGATTGAGCACCGCCTTGATGAAGTAGCGCCGCTCCCCCTCCGGAGAAACCACCAGCTTTTCCACGAATGGAAGCTCCTTGGTCACCAGCACATTGTTCCCCGGAACAATCTCCAGCGGGTAACGGGTGGCCGGGCGCTTGACGTCGAAGGAGAGCGGAATCCACAACCCTTCATCCGGCTCGGTGGTTCCCGGCAGCCAGGGCTGGCAGTAGATCAGCAGATTGTCCGGCTCGTTGGCGTACCACTCGACCAGACGGAGCGGGCGGTCGTCGGTGTTCCGGAGCGAGAAGGTCACCCGGCCCGGCCGGCCCGCCGTCAGCGTCCGGCTGCCGACCAGCTGAAGCGAGAGTTTGTAGCGCGCCAGCTGCGGGTACTCCGGCAGTTCGGCGACAACACCGACCCCCAGCTCCTCGCGTTTTTCCACCTCACGGACACATCCGGCGGTCTGCATCAGAACGATACCGGCCGCCGCCAGCAGAAAACAGTGTGAAAGTTTCATAATAAGAATACCTCCCGGAATTATTTTCGATTCAATTCCACCAGCTGTCCCAGAATCGCCGTCCGTTCCTCCGCGGTGGCCGCCTGCCGCAGGCGAAGGGTCAGCGTGCGGCGTTTCTCTTCACGGCGAATCCGGCGCAGCTCCCTGACCGAATCGAGGACCGCCCGGCTGACGTCGGCATACTGGTGATCGCCCACCAGAAGACGGCTGACCGCCGGCGACGGGTGTTCCAGCAGCATGTCGGAAATCGCGCTGCCCGCCTGATCGAACTCTCCATTCAAAGCGGCGTTGACCGCAAGATTGATCGCACGCTCCGGCGGCGATTCTCCGGAGAGCTCTTCCGGCGGCAGAAGTTCTGCGATCTGCCGGGCCGCCTCCTCGTAGTTGACCGCCAGCGCGAGCAATGTGAGCAGCGCGGAGGGGTAACGCTCCTCCACCGGACGGACCGGCGGCTTCGCCTCCTGCTCCTGCCCGGCAAAGCGGCTCCGCCGCTCCTCCTCTCCCCGGAGTTTCCGGCGCACCTGCCGCAATTCCGCCCAGAAGGCGTCTTCGCTCACGCCCAGAGCGGTCGCCGCCTCGCGGACATACAGCTCCAGCTCCACCTGATTGGTCACCTTGCCGAGGAACTCCGCCACCTCGGCGGCGGCCTGCCCCCGGCCGGCGGGCGAACTCATGTCGTACCGTTCCGGCAGCGAGTCGCAGAGCACCTGCAGCCAGGAGACCGCTCCCGCCACCGCCTGCTGAACCGCCTCGGCACCGCCGTTGCGGAACAATTCATCTGGATCCTTTCCGCCCGGAATCCGGATCACCCGGATATCGAACGACATCGGCAGAAGGATCTCCAGATCGCGCCGGATTGCCTTCTGACCGGCCGCATCGGAGTCGAGCGCCAGAAAAATCCGCCCCGCATAGCGGCGCAGAATCCGCCCCTGATTCTCGGTGAAACTGGTTCCCTGCGGCGCCACGGCACACGCAAACCCGGCCCGGTGAAACGCGATCGTGTCAAGCTGCCCTTCGCAGATGATCGCCATATTCTTTTCGCTCATCATCCGGCGCGCGAGCGGCAGAGCGTAAAGGAGATTGCCCTTTTTGAAAATCGGCGTCTCCGTGGTGTTGATGTACTTCCCTCCGGCCGGAGTGGCTTCCAGCGCCCGGGCGCTGAATCCGACCGCCCTGCCCTGTTCATTTTCAATGGTGAAAGTGAGTCGCCCCTTGAAGTGATCGTAACAGCGTCCGGTCTCCGCCTTCCGGCTGACGATGCCGGAATTGACCAGTTCCGCGTCGGTAAACCCGATGCTCCGCCCATAGTTGAGGCAGGCGGTCCAGTCATCGGGACAGGCGCCGATCCGGAACTTCTCGGCCACTTCGGGCGGAATTCCCCGCTTCTGCAAGTAAAGCGCCGCAGGAGAAGCGGGATTCGAAACCAGAACCCGGTGAAAAAATTCCGCAAACGCTTCGTTCACCTGAAACAGCCGCTCCCGTTCGCCGGCCCGGCGCCGCCCCTCCCCCGGATCGCCGCCGGGAGCGTTTTCCGGGATCACCACGCCGACCCGCGACGCGAGCATATGAAGAGCGTCGACAAAACCGACGTTCTCCTTCTCCATGAAGAAGCGGAAGACATCGCCCCCCTTGCCGCATCCGAAACAGTGAAAGGTCTGCCGGGCCGCATCGACATGGAACGACGGCGTCTTCTCCTGATGAAACGGGCACAGCCCCTTGTAGGTGTTGGTTCCGGCCCGCCGGAGCTGCACGAACATGCCGATCAGTTCCACGATGTCGCATCGGGATCTGATGTCTTCGATGATCTCCTTGGATACGCCGAACGCCATGGTCAGTTCATCTGCCGCAGCCGCGCTTCCACGCGGGCGCGGGCGGCGGCATATTCCGGCTTGCCCTGGGTCTGCTTGAGGAAGAACTTGTAGAAGCCGCGGGCATTCGCCTTCGACGAGGTGTAGCGATCCATGAACACCCCCATGTTGTAGAGCATGCCGGGATTGTTCTTCGAATTGCGGCAGGCATCCATGAACGCCCGCTTGGCGGCGTTGAAGTTCCCGGCCCGGACATAGGAGATGCCCAGCTGATTGTCCAACGCCGGATTCTTCGCGAATTCCGGCTTCTGCTTGAGCATCAATAGATAGGGAACCGCCTGCCGGGAACGCATGGCCACCGCGACGTTGCAGAGCGCCACGAGCGTGTTCGTGTCGTCCGGCTTGAGCCGGAGCGCCTGCTCCAGCGCATTCATCGCATCGGCATAGCGGGCCGGATCAGAGGCATAGATCCTCCCCAGCGTATACTGTGCGGCAAAACTCTCCGGATTGATCTTCACCGCCTGAAGAGCCGAATCCAGCGCAAGATCACGTTCCCCGCACTTCTCACTGGCCACCGCGCGGAACACCAGCCCGGACACATTGTCCGGCTCGAGCTCCACCGCCCGTCGAGCCTGCTTCAGCGCCTCTTTCCACTCCCCGGAATCAGCATATTCCTTTGCCTTCACCAGACACCCGTCCGCCGTGCGGCTGCCGCACCCGGCAGGAAGCAGACAGATCACCCCCAGAACCGTCGCGGCCAATCCTTTGAAAAACCGTCTCATTTTCGCCTCATCTCCGTTGGTTGCGGCCGCGCCACGCACTCACCGCCAGCCCGGCTACATAAACCACCCCCGCCAGCAATACGATCGCCGGTCCGGAAGGCATCCGGTACCAGTAACTCGCCAGCAGGCCGAACGTCACAAAAAGCCAGCTCAACACGGTAGCGAGCACCATCGTCGACCAGAGGTGCCGCGTAAAACACCCCGCCGTCGCCGCCGGCAGCGTCAAAAGCGCAATCACCAGAATGATCCCCACCACGTTGATCAGCAGTACAATTGTCAAAGCCGTCAGCGCCAGCAGCGCCAGATAGAGCAGCTTCACCCGCACGCCGCGCAGCTCCGCAAAGGTTCCGTCAAACGACATCGCCAGAAGGCTGTTGTAGAAAAACAGCGTCGGAATCAACACCACCGCATCCAGCACCAGCGTCATATACACTTCGTGCTGCGACAACAGCAGAATGTTCCCGAACAGATACCCCTGCCAGTCCACATAGCCCGGCGTCCGGTCGAGAAAGAGCAGACCGATCGCCATGCCGAGCGCCCAGACCACATTGATGATCGTGTCTTCACGCTCGCGGGCGCAGATGCTGACCACGCCGACCAGCAGGGCGGACGCCACCGCACCCACAACGGCGCCGAGCGTCGCCGAACACCATCCCCAGAGGCAGACCCGCTGCAGAAAGAGCGCCACGCCGACGCCGCCGAGCGCGGCATGCGCACTGGCTCCGGCGATCGACGAGATCCGGCGGGTCACCACCATCGTACCGATCACGCCGAGCGCAATGCTCGACAGAGCCCCGATCAGCAGGGCGTAGCGGAGAAACACCATCTCGGGCAGAAAGAAGTCACGCAACAGTTCCATCTAGTGCGCCTCCTTTCGGCCGCATTCGGCATGTTTGCAGTTGCAGAAACAGTCATGATCGTGTTTGATCAGATTCACTTCGTGATGGTACACCGCGTTGGCGGCGGCGGCGTCGAACCGCCCCGCCTCGTGGACCGTCACCCGACGGTTGACGCAGATCACCAGATCCACCTCACGGTTGACAAACCCGAGATCGTGGGAGACGGTCAGCACCGTCATCCGGCGGCGGAGAATTTCAAGCGTCGCATAGAACTGCTCTTCCGCACCGGGGTCGATATTGGCCGTCGGTTCATCCAGCAGCAGCAGTTCCGGCTGGCAGGCGAGAGCACGGGCGATCAGCACCCGCTGCCGCTGCCCGCCGGAGAGCGCAGCAAAACTGCGCTCCGCCACCTGCGGAATGCCCATCTCCTCCAGCGCGGCACGGGCAATCCGCTTGTCTTCCGCGGAGTAGCGCCCCCAGAATCCGCGACGGAGCCGCCCCATCAGCACCACTTCAAGCGCCGTCACCGGAAACGCTCCGTCAAGTTGATGAAACTGCGGCATATATCCCACCTTGGGGCGCGCCTCCTCCGGAGAAACACCGAAAATCCGAATCTCCCCGCTTTCCGGCGTGAGCAGCCCCAGAAGCAGACCGAGCAATGTGCTCTTCCCTCCGCCGTTGGGGCCGACGATACAGCCGGACTGCCCGCGCCGCACGGTCAGGTTGACCGATTCCAGAACCCGGCGGCCGGGCTCATATCCGAAACAGAGGTTCCGCAGTTCGATGATAGGTTCAACGTCGTTCATCGGCTTCCCGCTTCTCTTTCTGTGCCGCGAATCCATGCTTGAGAACCCGCGTCATCTCCCGGATGTTGGCCGGAAGATCGGCGGCCAGAGGATCCATGCCGACCACTTCGCCGCCGATCGCCTGCGACAGCGCCCGCGCGCTGGCCGGGTTGAACTGCGGCTGAACGAAGATCACCCGTACTCCATGTTCGCGCGCCCGGCGGATGATTCCGGCGAGATGGGCCGGGGTCGCCTCGCGGCCGCCGAGCTCAATCGCGGCCTGCCCGAGCCCGGTCATGTGAGCGAAATAACCGAACGCCGGGTGGTAGACGTAAAACTCTCCGCCCGCATACGGGGCGAGTTCCTGCATCACCTCTTTTTTCAGCGCGGCGAGTTCCCGGGTGAGCGTTTCGCAGTTGGCCCGGTAGACGGCGGCATGGGCCGGATCGAGCGCCGAATATGCTTTTTCAATATTTTCCGCAATCCGGATGGCATTGTCGAGCGAGAGCCAGACATGCGGATCGAGTCCATCCTCGCTGCATGGTTCGCCGGGCCCGTGCGCATGGCCGGCATGCGGATCCTCGTTGTGCGTATGTTCGCAATCGGCGCCGAAGGGAATCCGTTGAATTCCCTCCGACACATCGATCACCTTCACCTTCCCGTTCGCAAGCGGACGCAGAAGCGAGTGTTCAAACGGCATGCGGGTGGTGAGAAACAGCTTCGACGCCGCAGCGGCCCGGATATCGTGCGGACCGGGAGCGTAATCATGCGGACTGCGCCCCTCCGGCAGCACAGACTTCGCGTGGATGAATTCTCCGCCAATCCGGTTGGCCAGGTAGGCGATCGGCGGCAGCCCCGCACTCACGGCAAAACGTTCGCCGGCGGCGGGAGCACTCTCCTCGCCGCAGCCGCAGAGCAGAAGCAGAGCAACGGCCGGCAGCAGGGCAAGGCAACGGAAAAAAGTCATAGTAAAACTCTCCCTCATAATACCAGATGATAATTGAAATAAAATACCCCGGAATGAGAACAATGTCAAGGGTTCACCGGCCGGATGACGCTTTTTTTGCCCAAACTGCTTGCAATTCCATGAAAAAGGTGTATAGTTTACTCCTTGTACATGAATTCGCAAAAAAAACAAAATCAGGTGTCTGATGGAAAAGATTTTTCTGACCGGCATCACCGGTCTGGTCGGCAGTGCATTCGTCGTTGCGCTGCTCCGTGAGCGGCAGGATTACGAAATTGTATGCCTCGCCCGGAAGACAGCAGTCAAGAGCGCGCAGCAGAGAACCGAAGAGATCATCCGCGATGAATGCAAATTCGACGGGTGCCCCGAACTGGCCGACCGGATCCTGAAATCGGTCAAGGTGATCGAAGGAGACGTGACCACCATCGACCCGGAAGAACTTGCGAAGAATCCGCTGCTCTCCGGCACCACGATCATTTTCCACTGCGCCGCCGACGTCAATCTCGGCAAGGACCCCACCGGGCGCACCTATCGGATCAACTACAACGGCACCGTGAACATGGTCAAGTTGGCCCAGCTTCTCAAGGTGAAGGAGTTCCACTATGTCGGAACCGCCTACATCGCCGGGAAACTGGTGGGGACCGCCTTTGAGAACATGCCTATCGACAACGGCTTCAACAATCCGTACGAAGAGAGCAAATTCAAGGCGGAGATGCTGGTCCGCAATTCGGGCATTCCCTTCACGATCTACCGGCCGGCGATCATCACCGGCCGCCGTTCGGACGGCCGGATCCGCAAGCCGCTGGCGTTCTACCGCATTCTTGAATTTCTGGGCAAACTCAAGAGTCATTACTGCACCAAGCACAAGATCGATCACACCGGCTGGGCCAATCTGCAGATCAATTTCGCCGCGGTGCCCTCCGAACATGTCTATTTCGTGCCGATCGACTATGTGCAAGAGGCGATTACCGCCCTCTTCCAGCAGCCGGTCAACAATCAGGCCTACCACATCACCGGTGAAAGCCCGCTTTCGACCCACCAGATTGAAAACTCCATCTGCCGGGTGTTGCGTCTCGACGGAACCACCGTCAACGGCGGTCCGGTCGCGGAAACGATGGACAACAAACTGATGGCCCGCTTCCTCGGCGACCTTTTCCCCTACTTCTCGTCGGATATCATCTTCGACCAGAGCAACGTGCGCAAGGCGCTCGGCGACAAGATCCTCGACTGGGAATACGGGCAGAAGGGGCTGGAGACGCTGATCCGGTCGTTCTACAAGGACTACTTCCCGAACGTCGAATGGCTCCAGACACTGGCCAATGCGCCGCTGGATCGCGAGCCGCACTGCTGAACATTGAGATAGAACCCGGGCGGGGACCGCAAAAACGGTTCCCGCTTTTTTCATGATGGTCATTGATTTTCACACACACTGCTATCCGCAGAAGGTCGTCGCCAAGGCGCTCAGCGCGGTCCAGGGCCGTCTCAAGCCGGCGACGGACGGCACGCGCGACGGACTGATCGCCTCGATGCACGAAGCCGGAATCGACTATTCTCTTGCCCTGGCGCTGGTGACCAATCCGGCGAACAGCCTCGGTGTGAACCGCTGGGCGGCAGAACAGAACCATGCCCCGGTCTTCTTCACCGGCTCCCTCCATCCTGACGACCCGATGCCGGAAACGACGCTGGATTTCATTGCAAAATCCGGACTGAAAGGAATCAAACTCCACCCGGAGTATCAGCAGTTCGAATTCCGTGAAGAGCGGCTCTTCCCGCTCTGGGAACGGTGCTGTGAACTCGGGCTTTTCGTCGTGACCCATGCCGGGTACGACATCATGTTCCAGCCGCCATGGCACACCGACCCGGAGCGACTGGCGGCATTTCACCGCCGTTTCCCGGAACTGCAACTGGTGCTGGCGCACCTCGGTTCGATGACCTTGTGGGATGATGTGGAGAAATATCTGCTCGGTCTGCCGGTCTATTTCGATCTTGCCTTCGTCACGCCGGACTACATCGAGCCGGAACGACTGGTCCGGATCATCCGCCGCCATGGTGCGGAACGCATTCTCTTCGGCACCGACAGCCCGTGGTGCGACCAGAAAAAACAGCTTGAATTCATCCGCTCCCTGCCGCTGACACCGCAGGAACAGGAGCTGATTTTCTGGAAAAATGCGGCAAAACTGCTGGATCTGCCGCTTTCCACTCCGCAAGCGCTCAGAAGAAGAGCTTGATTGCTGTCAACACGACGAGAACCTGAATGATGTTCTCGAAAAGCTTTTGCGGCATCCTGGAGAGCAGCAGAATTCCGAGCGCGGCGCCGATCAGCAGAAACGGAATCATCATGAGGTCGATCTTCAACGCCTCCATCGTAATCCGTCCCTCCCAGAGGAAAATCGGCAGCTTGGTCCAGTTGATGATGAGAAAGAACCAGGCGCTGCACCCCATATACTTCTCCTTGGGCAGCTTCATCGCCAGAAAATAGATCGCCGCCACCGGCCCCGCCGCATTCGCCACCTGTGTGGTGAAGCCGAGCGTCACACCGCAGGCCGCCGCCACTGCCGAACCGGACGGGATCTTCTCCGGCGCCAGCCGGGCGCGCAGCACGTTGAGCGCCGCCAGAATCAGAACAATCGCCCCCAGCAGCGGCCGCATCGCCTCGTCGCTGATGTAACGCAACGTCCAGGAGCCGAGTGCCAGCCCGGCAAATGCCCACGGCAGCAGCCGGAGCACGATCTTCCAGTCCGCATGGCGGCGATACCAGGCGACTGCCAGAAGATCGGTCATCGCCAGCATAATCAGCTGCAGCCCGGTCGACAAACGAGCCGGAAACGCCATCGTCAACAGCACTACCGGCAGAACGCCGATTCCGGGAATCGCCGTTTTGTTGATTCCGATCAGAACAGCACTGACGATCAGCGTCAGTATCTGGAGAAAAGTAAATTCATTGAAGAGATCCGGCATGCGTCAAAAACTCCTGAAACAGAAAGGGCGGCCGGCCAACGGCCGCCGCCCGAATTCCGACTCTCTCCCTTACAGAGAATGCCCGGTGAGCATCCGGTATGCGTCCAGATACTTCCGGCTGGTCTTTTCAACCACATCGGCGGGAATGACCGGCCCGGGGGCGGTCTTGTTCCAGTCGAGCGTCTCGAGATAGTCGCGCACAAACTGCTTGTCGAGGCTGACCGGACTGGTACCGACACGGTACTGGTCCGCCGGCCAGAAACGGCTCGAATCCGGCGTGAGCACTTCGTCGACCAGAATCACCTTCCCGTCGATTTCGCCGAACTCAAATTTGGTATCGGCGACGATAATGCCCCGCTTTTCCGCATAATCACGCGCCGTGGTGTAGATCTTGAGAGAAAGATCGCGGATTTCCGCCGCCTTCTCCGCACCGATCAGCGCCACAACCTGCTCAAAGGAGATCGCCTCGTCATGCTCGCCCACGGCCGCCTTGCTCGACGGAGTGAAGAGCGGCTCATCCAGCTTCGACGCCTGCTGGTAACCGGGACGGAGCCGGATACCGGAAACGACACCGCTCTTCTGATAGTCCTTCCAGCCGCTGCCGACCAGATAGCCCCGGACGATGCATTCCACCGGAATCACCTTCGCCTTGCGGACAATCATCGACCGCCCCTGCAGGTCCTTGACATAAGCCTTCAGTTCCGGCCGGGTGGTGACATCCGCGGAAATCAGATGGTTCGGCACATCCCGCATCAGGTCGAACCAGAAAAGCGAAATCTGCGTCAGAACCTCGCCCTTGCGCGGCACGCCGTTGGGCATGACCACGTCAAATGCGCTCAGCCGGTCCGTCGCCACAAACAACAACGCATCGCCGAGGTCGTAGACATCGCGCACCTTGCCGCGGTTGACGAGCGGAATCCCCGGCAGTTCCGTCTGCATCAGGGCGCCGTTGGCATCGTACTGCATTTGAGTTCAGCCCTTGATTTCGCCGATTTCGACGCGGGTCAGCCCCTGGCGATGTCCCTTGGTCCGGCGATAGCCCTTGCGGCGCTTCATCTTGAAGACCACGATCTTCTTGCCGCGGAACTGATCCTTGACCACCGCCTCGACCGAGGCGCCCGCGACGAGCGGAGAACCGACGTTGAGTTCGCCGCCCTCTTCGCCGACGGCGAGCACTTCGGAAAAGGTCACCTTGCCGCCGACTTCGGCATCGAGCTTCTCGACTTCGACGAGGTCGCCGGTTTTGACTTTATACTGCTTGCCGCCGGTTTTGATGATCGCATACATTCTTTTTTGCTCCTTCAGCTGATGATTTCAAAAAACCTTCATTCAATTTAACCATTCGCACATAATCCTGATAATATATCCTCATTTTCCCGCTTTGCAAGGAACGGATGGCGCTGTTTTTGCAAAAATCCATTGCAACCCTCCTGCCGGCCGCCTGTTTCCCGGAAATAACCGGCACGTTTCGCCGGCCGGCGAAAGCCTTTCCGCCTCTTTCGGTTTCAGAACGCCTTCCGAAATAAAAAAGTTAGATATTAGAAGTAATTAGGATTTGCAAAATATTAAAAAGGGGATATTTTATATGCCTGTCAAACAGGAGAAACGCAAAATCATATGGAACAACACCAGTCATTCGACGCCGCGCTCTGGCGGCTGCTCTTTCAGATTGTGGACCGCCTGCGCGAGTCCGCACTGGATCAGCAGCAACCGCACGAGATCGAACTGGCGATGAATCTCACCTTGCGCCAGCAGCAATTGCTGCGCAACATCTGCATCCTCACCGAGACGAAACCGGAGGGGGTGAGCCTCAAAGAGCTCGCCGCGTCCCTCGCCCTCACCTCCGGCGCGGCCTCGGCCATGGTGGAGATGTTTGTCCGCCGGGAGCTGCTGGAGCGCCGGACCGATCAGCAGGACCGCCGGGCGGTCCGGATCCGTCTTTCGGAAAGCGGACGCCGCCTCATCCGGGAGCTGGAACAGCGATTCAGCGACATGACAGGCCGCTTTCTCGCCCGCCATCCGGCAGATGAGAGCGCCCGGCTGATTGCCCTGCTCGAACAATTTAACAGTGAACTGCAAACCAATTAAGGAGACCCATATCATGTTCCAGACAACCTACTGCAAAGCCGCCCTGCTCGGGATGGCCGGTCTGCTCTCCCTGAGCGCCGCCGCCGCGGACAAACCGGCGGGCAAACCCGCTCAGCCGATCGCCAGCGTCCTGGTCGAACCGGCGGTCGAAATCTCGGAATCCACCACCCGGACCATTCCGGGGCGGCTGGAGGCGATCGAAGAGGTTTCGCTGATTCCGCGCATCTCCGGCAACATCAACTCCATCAAGTTCAACGAAGGCGACATGGTCAAAAAGGGGCAGCTTCTCTACGAGCTGGAGGATACCACCTACCGCGCGCAGATGCTGGCGGCCAAAGCCAAAGTGGATCAGTGCAAGGCGGAACTCAACTACGCGAAGATCAACTACGACCGCCAGAAAACGCTGGAACAGCAGCAGGCGGTTTCGAAGAGCACCTACGATGACGCCGAGCGTCTCTACAATCTCAACAAGGCGAAATTCGCCGAAGCGGAGGCTTCGCTGCTCGATGCGGAAAACAACCTGAGCTACACCCGCATCTACGCCCCCATCACCGGCCGGATCGGCAAGGTGACGCTCACGGTGGGCAACTATGTGACCCCTTCCACAGGGGAACTGGTCGACATCGTCCAGATCGATCCGATCTACGCGAACTTCGCCATCAGCGAACGGGATTTCCAGTCGATGTTCGGCGATATCGAGACGATGAAGCAGAAAGCGAAAATCCGCCTGAAACTGGCGGATGACACGGCATATCCGCTGGATGGCAAGGTCGCGCTGGTGGACAACAAAGCCGATACCGACACCAGCACCATGCAGATCTGGGCCCGTTTCCCGAACCCCGACGCCAAGCTGGTGCCCGGCGGTCTCGTCACCGTCATGATCTCCAAAGTCGCGGACAAAAAATACCCGGCCGTCAAACTCTCGGCCCTGATGACCGACGCCAAAGGCAACTTCATCTACGTCGTCACTCCGGCAAACAAGGTCGAACGCCGCGACGTGCGGCTCGGTGCGATGATCGGCAACCTCCAGACCATCCTCGAAGGGATCAAGCCGGGCGAAATCGTCATCGTGGACGGCACTCACAAGGCGGCGCCGGGCGCGCAGGTCAATCCGGTTCCGGCGAAGTAAAGCGGGGAAAGGTTTTCGATCATGATTTCCAGAATCTTCATCGAGCGCCCGAAGCTCTCCTTCGTGATCTCCATCGTCACGGTGATCGCCGGAGTGCTCTGCCTCTTCCAGGTGCCTGTCGCCGAATATCCGGAGATTGCGCCGCCGCAGATCATGGTTTCCGCCAGCTATCCCGGCGCCAGCGCCGAAGTGATCGCCGAAACCGTCGCGACGGTCATCGAATCCGAAGCGAACGGCATCGAGGATATGATCTACTTCTCCTCGCAATCGAACAACTCCGGCAGCTATCAGCTGAGCATCACCTTCAAGCCGGGGACCGATACCGATATCGCGCAGGTCAACGTGCAGAACGCCGTCAGCCGCGCCGAACCCTCCCTCCCCGCCGAAGTGAAAGCGCTCGGCGTTCAGGTCAAGAAGCGGTCGAGCGACATTCTCGGCATGTACGCCTTCACCACCGACGGAACGGAGGTCTCGCAGCTGGAGCTCTCCAACTACGTGCGAATCCACGTCAAGGATGAACTCGCCCGAATCGACGGCATCAGCGATGTCGCCATCTGGGGTGAGCGCAACTACTCCATGCGTGTCTGGCTCGATCCCATGCGCATGTCCGCCTTGAAGATCAAGCCGGAAGATGTCATCTCCGCCATCGAATCGCAGAACGTTCAGGCCGCCGCCGGAACCGTCGGCGCCGAAAGCAGCAACGAATATCTCCAGCTCAAGGTGAACACCCTTGGCCGCCTCAAGACGACCGAACAGTTCGGCGACATCGTGATCAAGGTCGGCAGCAAGGGTCAGCTGACCAAACTGCGCGACATCGCCCGTCTGGAACTCGGCGCGGAAAACTATTCGAACAACAGCCGTTTCAACGGCCGGGAATCGGTCTCCGTGGCGATCTACCGCAACGACGACGCCAACGCGCTCAACGTCATCAATGCGGCCAACGCGCGGCTCAAGGAGCTCTCCGAACGCTTCCCGAAAGGAATCAGCTACGAGCTGGGCTACGACCCGACCGAATACATCCGTACGACGATGGCGGAAATTGTCGAAACGCTGGTGGTCGCACTGATCCTGGTGGTCGCGGTGACCTACCTCTTCCTGCAGGACTGGCGCGCCACGCTGATTCCGACGCTGGCGATTCCGGTCAGCCTCATCGGCACCTTCGTCGTGCTGGTGCCGCTCGGGTTTTCGATCAACGTTCTGACGATGTTCGCGCTGATTCTGGTGATCGGCTCCCTGGTGGACGACGCCATCATCGTGGTCGAAAACTGTATGCGCATCATCGAAGAGGAGCATCTTCCGCCGAAAGAGGCGACCATCAAGAGCATGCAGCAGATCACCGGGGCGATTCTCGCCACCACGCTGGTGATCGTGGCGATCTATGCACCGGTCGGCTTCTACGGCGGCATGGTCGGAACGATCTATCTGCAGTTCTCGGTGACGATGTGCATCGCGCTGTGCATTTCCACAATCAACGCGCTGACCCTCAGCCCCGCGCTCTGCTCGCTGCTTCTTCGCCCCTACAATCCGGATAAGAACGTCGTGTTCCGGGGCTTCAACCGGGTGCTCAACTTCAGCCGGAGCGGCTACATGCTCTTCGCCGGACTGCTGGTCCGCCGGGTGATCATCATGCTGATCCTCTTCGCCGGCGTGCTGGCGGCGAACTACTGGTTCTTCGAAAACACCGAGAGCTCCTTCCTCCCGCCGGAGGACAAGGGCGCCATCATGTGCGACATCGAACTCCCGCCCGGGGCGACGCTCTACCGTACGGAGCAGGCCATTCAGGAGGCGTATGAGAAGATCTCCAAGATCCCCGGGGTGCAGGATGTGCTCTCGGTGAGCGGCTTCAGCTTCATCGGCGGCGAAGGGGAAAACGTCGGTCTGATGATCGCCAAACTCAAAGACTGGTCGGAACGGACCACGCCGGATCTGTCGGTTGAAGCGATTCAGGAGAAGATCCTGCAGGAGACCGCCTCGATCCCGTCGGCGAAGATCAACGCCTTCCTGCCGCCGGCGATCATGGGCCTCGGCGTCACCGGCGGTGTCAGCTTTGTGCTGCAGGCGACCGGCAACCAGACGCCGCAGGAGCTGGCGAGCACCCTGAACGGACTGCTTGCCAATCTCAACAACAAGCAGGTCGCACCGGAAGCGCTCTATGCGTTCAGCTCATTCAACGCGAACACGCCGCAGCTCTATCTTGATCTCGACCGCAGCAAGGCCGAATCGATGAACATTCCGATCAGCCGGGTGTTCACCACGCTGCAGAGCAAGCTCGCCTCCTACTATGTGAACGACTTCAACCTCTACGGCTACAGCTTCAAAGTGAAGGTGCAGTCCGAGGCGGAAGAGCGGTCGCGTCTCACCGACATCAGCCAGATTCAGGTACAGACCAACGACGGCAAAATGGTGCCGCTGAGCGCGATTGCCAGCGTCTCCTACATGATCGGACCGCGCCAGATCGAACGCTTCAACCTGGCGATGGCCGCCGCGGTCAACGCGCAGGCGATGCCCGGCGTGAGCAGCGGCGCGCTGATGAAACGGATCGAACAGATCGTCCGGGATAAAATTCCGCACGACTATCAGATCAGCTGGACCGACATGAGCTATCAGGAGCGCGGCAACGAGGGCAAAATCGTCGGCCTGATGCTGCTGGCGCTGATCTTCGGATACCTCTTCCTGGTCGGCCAGTACGAAAGCTGGAGCATTCCGCTGCCGGTGATCACCTCAATCGCCATCGCGGTGCTCGGCGGCTTCATCGGCTTGCATCTGTGCGACCTCTCGCTCAGTATCTACGCCCAGCTCGGCCTGGTGATGCTGATCGGACTGGCCAGCAAGAACGCGATTCTGATGGTGGAGTTCTCCAAACAGGAGCGCGCCACCGGGAAATCGGTCAACGAGTCCGCGCTGGAAGGGTTCAAACAGCGCTACCGCGCGGTGCTGATGACCGCCTGGAGCTTCATCATCGGCGTCTACCCGATGGTGGTGGCAACCGGAGCCGGTGCGGGCAGCCGCCGGGCAATCGGTGTGACCACCTTCTACGGAATGCTTCTTGCCACACTGATCGGTATCGCATTCATCCCGGCGCTCTACGCCTTCTTCCAGCGAATCCGGGAGTGGGTCAAGCGCGGCAAGAACTGTTACTGACCCAGTCGTTTTCCTCAAAGGGCGGAACCCGCACTCCGGTGTTCCGCCCTTTTTTTTCTTTGAACGTTGAAAAAAACAAAGAAACAGGTTATAGTGCAACAAACACCGCAATCAGAGGAGTTGTCCTTATGAAACACCATCACACATTCCTGTTCGGGTTGACCTCCGCCGCGCTTCTGAGCGGATGCTCCGCCCCTTCCGCCGTGGTCATGAAAACCGCAGTCGCCGACCGTGCCGCTCCGACAGCGGCCGCCGCACCGATGGTTCTGGCGGAGACCGCCCCGATGAACAAAGCGGTTTCCTACGAATCCGGCGCATCGGCCCGGAAGTTCCGTGGCGAAGCGGGCCGGCAGATGGCCTACACCGCCTCGCTCACGCTCAATGTCGACGACACCGGAGCCGCGCTCGCTCAGTCGCAGGAGATCGTCCGCAAAAGCGGCGGCTATACACAGGACATCAGCAACTACCGGGTGGTGCTCCGGATTCCCGCCGCGAAAGCGGAAACGGCGGTGGATCAGATTGAAAAACTCGGCACGGTCCTGTCGCGCCGCATCACCGGCGAGGATCTGACCGAACAGGTTTCCGACCTCGGCATCCGGCTGGATAATCTGCAGAAGTTGCGGCTCCGCCTTGCCGAACTGCTCAAGCGGAGCGCCAAGGTCGAGGAACTGCTCAAAGTGGAGCAGGAGCTCGCCCGCGTCACCACGGAAATCGAACAGCTTCAGACCCGCCTCAAGCAGGCGGAGAACCGGACCAATTACGTGACGCTGACGGTCACCTTCCAGAACTCCGGCTCCCGCCCGGTTCAGAGCGGCCCGGTGATTCCGCTCGACTGGGTGAAACAGCTGGGCAGTTCCACCGGAAAATCCTCGATTCCGGTGAACGGGCAATCCGCCCTCCCCTTCGATCTGGAGTTGCCGGCAGATTTCGTAACCGTTTATGCTGGAACCAACGGAGAAGCACGCGAAGCGGTTGCCGTCTCGGCCAATGACTGCGTCATCCGGCTCACCCGGCGCGACAATCTTTCCGGCGGCTCACTCGCCTTCTGGGAGCAGCTCATCCGCCGTGCTCTCACGGAGACCAACAACTACGTCATCACCGAAAACCAGAAAATCCGGACCGCCGAAGGGCTGGAGGCCCAAAGCATTTCCGCCCGGCGGAGTGTCGGGAAAGAGGATTTTCACTACCAGCTGCTGATCGTACCGTTCAACCCCGGTTTCTGGGGGGCGGGAGAGCTCTTCCTCATCGAAGCATGGGGACCGGGCAAGGCGTTTGAACAGCTGAAGCCGAAACTGAAGGCGATGGAGTCGACGCTCGATCTTGCGCTCTGGCGCTGAGCCTCCTCACCGGGAACCGGCCGACGGACCGCCCGTCGCCGGGCTCCCGGGCGCGACCGGCTCGAGGTGAAATTCAATCTTCATCTTCTGCATCCGTTCGCGCAAATAGAGCTCCAATGCACGCCCGACTTTGGCGGCGGCGAGTTGTTCGCGGATGTAGGGGGCGACCGTTTCCAGCGGGACGAAAGCGGGTTCTGTCTTTCCCCGCAGTTTGACAACCACCCAGAATTCCCCGGCCCGAAGCGGACGGCTGATGCCGTTAACCTTCAACTCCGGCTGTTCCCGGCGGAGCAGCTGGACAATGGCGCCGGCGTCGAGCGTGACGCCCTCCGGATTCACCTCGCGGGCAACCCGGTCGAACGCCTCCCCCTGCAGCAACCGGGAACGCACCGTCTCGGCCTCCTCCCGCGCCGTTGGGCGGGACGCGGGGAACTGGATGATTCCGAGGTCGACCTGTTCCGGCAGCAGAAACTGCGGCTGGTTCAGGCGGTAAAAGGTTTCGATTTCCTGATCGGTTACTTTGATCTGGTCCGGCGCCATCCGGGCGAAACAGCGGTGAAGCGCCGCGTTGAGCTGGAACTGCGGCTGAGAAGCCAGCTGGGGGAAACGCTCCGGCGGAGTACCGGGAATTCCCCGCGGCAGCAGGGAATTCAACTGCTTGAGATACTCCAGCGCCAGCTCACGGCTCGGAACGATTCCGGCGGAGCGAAGCAATTCATCGATCAGGGCGAAACAGATCTTCGCTTCAATCGCACGCCGCATCAGCGGAATCAGCGCCGCACGGTCCGGAACCGCTCCGGGGGGAAGTTGGACCGAAAGCTCACTGCGGCGAATCGGTTTGCCGTCGACGGTCGCGACCACTTCCGGCAGAAAACCCCAAATTCCGCCGCCGGGCTCTCCGGCGGAAACTATGGCAAAGGAGAAAACGAGAGCCGCAACGCCTCTCCGCCACATGGCGTCACCGCGCGGCCGGGCTCTTCCCCGGCGCGGCGGGTTCGGAAACAGCCGGCGCTTTCGGCGCGGGGACCGACGGCTCCGAAACGGCCTTGTTGCGTTCCTGCTCCGCCTGAGCGGCGATGCCGGCGCGATAGGCGTCGAAATAGGCGATCAGCTCCGGCGTCATATTCCCGGCCAGCGTGGTAGTGGCCGCCGAAAGGGCCGCGCTCTTCGCCGCCGAACTTTCGGCACTGCGCATCGCCTGGATCAGCCCCGGGGCCTGCTTCAGGATCCTCAACCGGTTCCTCAGTTGAGACAGGGAGTGATTGAGCGGATAAAGTTTCAGCCCATCCTCCAGCGCGGCAATGGCGCCGGTGACATCGCCGGCGTTGAGCGCTTTCTGCGCCCGGTCCACATAGAGATTGCTCTGTTGAATGGTGACCAGCTTCGCCACGTAATCGTTGCCGGAATCCATCGCCTGAAGCTTTCTGCCCTGTTCGGACGCGGCGGCGGCATCGTGGTTCTTCATGCTGTCGAAGAAGCGGATGACCAGCTCATTGCGTTCGGTGGGCGGCGCCGGATGCTCTTTGCCGCACCCGGCGAGAAACAGCGACGCCGCGGCGACGCACAACCAGTGTTTTTTTACGATCATTTTCATCATGTTCATAAGATAGCGCCACATTCTGTTTTTTTAAAGTCAGCGGGCAAATTTATTGCCGAAAAAACGCCGTTCCTCCTCATCCACCCCCCGCCGGGCGGCCGCATTCATCCGGTAATGCAGCGGGGTGCAGTGAAAGCGCCCGCGAAAGACCCGGATGAAGTAGTTCGCCTGCCGGAAGCCGCAGCAGGAGGCGATCTCCCCGACATTCATATCCGACTGCAGCAGCAGGCGGCGGGCGAGTTCCAGCCGCTGGCCGGTCAGATATTCGGAAAAACCGCAGTGCATGTGCCGGGCAAAGAGCTGGGAGACGTAGTTGCCGCTCACCCGCAGATGGCGGCCGACCTCCGCACAGGTGACCGCTTCCCCCAGATGTCGCTCGAGATAGTCGAGCGCCTCTTCGAGCATCCGGTGCGACGCGTTGCCGGGCTGTTCGCCGGGAGCCTCCAGCGCGAATCGGACAAGGCTCCAGACCGCGTTCAGGATGTCGCCGGCAGTTTCCTCGTTGCCGATGTCGACGACTGCGGCAAGTGCGTGCAGAAGCTCTTCGAGGGAGTCGCGGGAGGCCGCTCCGCAATGGAGCACCGCATCCGGGTCATATCGCACGGGATCCCCTGCCCGGCGCCTCTTGGAGACGAGCCGGATGAAGTTGTAGCTCACCACCACCGAGAAGAGCTCGTACTCCCCCTCCTCCTCGTTCCAGAGGTCAGCACGCGGTTCGACCAGCAGGACGTCGCCCGGCACGATCCGGCAGTCGACAAGCTGTTTCCCATCCCCATACCGGCAGAGGCGGTTGCCGGAGAGAACCAGCACCAGCCGCAGAAAAAAGGTCCGGGTGATCCGGGGATGTACCTGCTGCGGAAAAGTTCGACAGAGCAGGACACGCGGATGCCCCCGCGTAGCGGCGGCGGCGAGGGCGATTTTCCCCCGGAAAAATGCGATACTTTCGCTGTTTGTCATTTTTTTATCATTTTTATCAGAATTCTACTCTTTGCAACCGGCATCGATTATCGTATAATATAAGCAGAGAACCTCAATTTTCAAACTGTTATGAAAGGGAATCCATGCTTCCGCCGCTTCTAGATTTATCAAGTCATACGGAGATGCAAACCATCATTTCCGATGGCAGAACAACCTATCAGGGCCATCCGACCACCGTGCTGATGCCGGATGGGAAGACGCTCTTCTGCGTCTGGACCATCGGCCACGGCGGCCCCTGCGGCCCCCTGAAGAAGAGCACCGACGGCGGCCGGAGCTGGAGCGGACTTCTGCCGACACCGGCAAACTGGCGCGACCACGTCAACTGCCCGACCATCTGGCATCTGCCGACACCGGAAGCACCGCTCCGGCTGGTGGTCTACGCGCAGGAGCCGGAGAGCCGCCGGATGGTCTATTCGCTCTCCGAGGACGGCGGGAATCACTGGCCCCCGATGGCTCCCTGCGGCGGCGACATCGTTTCGGTCATGCCGTGGACCGCGATTCTGCCGACCGGAGACGGGCGGCTGGTCGGGCTGACCAACGCCCGCGATCCGGAGAGTGCAGAGCCACTCAGCAACCGGATCATCCGCTCCTACTCCTGCGACAACGGGCTGAGCTGGACTCCGCCCGAACCGGTCACCCACCTTCCCGAGGCGAATCTGTGCGAGCCGTGGGTGCTCCCCTCCCCCGACGGGCGGGAGTGGGCCTGTCTGCTCCGGGCGAACAACCGGGAGTATCCCTCGATGGTGATCTTCTCCCGCGATCACGGGGCAACCTGGAGTGTGCCGCGCCCGCTGCCGGAGGGCTTGCGGGGAGACCGCCACATCGCCCGTTATCTGCCCGACGGCCGGATTCTCGCGGTCTTCCGCAACGTCGCTCCCGACACCGCAGGCTTCGGTCACTTCTGCGGCTGGGTCGGCCGCTGGGAGGATCTGATGAACGGCACCCCGGGGGAACTTCAGCTGAAGCTGCTGCACAACCGCCCCGCCGAACCGAAATTCCAGTTTGACTGCGGGTATCCCGGTCTGGAACTTCTGCCGGACGGCACAGTCGTCGCCGTCACCTATCTGCACCGCCGGACGGAAGACGCCGGCAATTCGGTGGTTTCCATGCGCATTCCCAGTTCACAACTGACACAGGAGTTTTCTTATGAAGCAGCGAAGTAACGCATCTTGTCATCGCAGAATTACACGAGATTTTACCCTTATCGAACTCCTCGTGGTGATCGCCATCATCGCGATTCTGGCGGCGATGCTGCTGCCCGCTCTGAACAAGGCGCGGGAACGGGGACAGGGTGTCCGCTGCATCAGCAATCTCAAGCAGTGCATGTCGGGCGCCCAGCTCTATGCGACCGATTATCAGGATTACCTCATCGTCCGTTATGACGCCAATCAGTCCTATCGGGAATACCTCGCAGACCGGCACTACCTGAGCGACGGGGTGACATACTGCCCCAAGCTGCAACTCACCATGAAGCAGGGAGAGGATATGTACAGTCGCGAAGCCTACGGCGTCATCTATGCGTTTCCCAGTACCACCTGGGGCTGGGACGGCAACGTCAACATCAACATCAGCGGCGATTCCGATGCCTATTTCCTGAAGCTCCGCAGCCAGAAATGGAAACCCTCTGCGCCCATCTTCTTCGATTCGCTCCGGATCTACAACAAGATCACTCAGCAGTGGTGTCTGGGGGTAGATCTTCGTAACAGCGATATGAACAGCAATCAGGGGCACGCACATGCCCGTCATGGAAACCGGATCAATACCGCCATGCTGGATGGGCACGTGGAAGCACTTCAAATGCAGAAATTTGCCGAGAACTATGTCAAGGGGATCTCGTGGAAGGAGATGGGGATTACCGCTTCCGCCGTCATCTACAGCTTCAGCGAACAGTTCGCCCTCATTCCCAGCACGGTAAAATAAGCACAAGGGTATTTTCTGATGAAACAGTTTTTTCTGCCTCTTTTCGCATGGTTCCTGCCGCTGGCTCTCGCTGCCGGAGAGACGGTCAATGTCACCGCTCTCTCCTCGCCGGGCTTGAAGGTCATGCGCACGCCCACCCGGATGATTCTGGGAAACATCAAGATCCAGGCACCGGAACAGTTTGAAAACGCCCTCTACGTCGTCGCCCCGCGCGGTCCTTCGGGGAAGCCGGGCATGGGATACCGCTTTACCATCGACCGCCCGGCGACGGTCTACATCGCCGTCCACAGACGCGGAAAACCCACCATTCCCGCCGGATGGATCCGCACACCGCAAATTCTCTACTGGGGGCATGCCGGCCATGGCTTCATGACGCCGGATACCGTCTACCGGAAGGATTTTCCGGCAGGCGTGGTGGACATTCCGCCGCACGACGGGTTTGACGGCAGAATGTACGGCATTCCGCACGTTGCCATCCTCCCGCAGGGCACCCCGGCGAACCCGCTCACGGAGTGGACTTTTGAACAGCTGCAACCGGTTCCGAAAACGGAAAAAATTTCTCCCAACGGCCGCCCGCTCTTCTCTGTTTCCGCCGGGGAAAGCTTCTCCTGCACCGTTCCAGCCGGAGTGCTCAAGCCGGGGAAAGTCTATCTCTATACCGTTTCCGGTTCCAGCCGGGACGGGAGCTGCCTCACCCTCTCCGCGAACCGTAAACTGCGTTTGCCTTTCGGTTGCCGGAATCGTCTTTCGCAGGAGTTCTCCCGCGTGCAAATTCCGTTTGTCGTGGAAGACGCCGGAGAACTGCGTCTTTCCCTGACGATCGACACGGGCTCTGCACAGCTGGAAGCGCCCCGGCTTTTCGAGGACCGGAACGGCATCCGGCCGCAGGAGGGGCAAATCGTCAATTACTACCCGTCGCGAGACTGGAAACCCGTCGCAATGACACACGCCATTCGCATACCTGAGGCGGGAAGTGCCCTCGATTTCTCCCGAATTGCCCCCCGTTCTCCCATCGGCGAAGAAGATCGCCTCATCATCAACGCCGAGGGGAAATGCGCGCTCCGGCGGGATCCATCGCGTCCCCTGCGGTTCCGTGGAGCGGGGATGAGAGTCACTACCGATCTCAGGAAAATCGACCGTGATATTGAACAGATGAAGCGGCTCGGCATCAATCTGGTCCGGTTCCACGGCCCGGATTTCGTCAATGACAAATACAAGCGAAGTGGCGTCACCATCGATCAGGCAAGACTGATTCCGCAGTCGCAGGAGGAGTTCCGGAACTATTTCGATGAAAAGAAACTCCGCGCCTTCGATTATGCGCTGAACCGCCTTGCGGAAAACGGGATCTACATCTTCAGCGACCTGATGGCCGGATTCTGCGGCTGGACCGACGCGAACCAGTCCGGTCACTGGGTTGGCAAGGATTTGCTCGGCAAAGAGTTCCATGCCCAGCTCTACGTCAACGAAACCTTCCGGCGCAACTGGGCCGAAGGGGTGAAATATCTGCTGAACCGGGTCAACACCGTCAACGGCAAGCGCTATGCCGATGATCCTGTTCTGGCTTTTCTGCTCTTCATGAACGAACAGGACTTCCGCGTCTCCCCGAGTTATCTATCGGCTTTCTCGTCGGAATGGGAGAAGTTCTACGGCCCCGGCGCGCCGAAACTTTCGGAAAAACTCTTCAAGAGCGACACCCCTGCCGGACGCAAAGCGGGCGAGTTCATGCAGAAGAAGATTCAGGAGCTGACCCGCTTCTACCACGGCGTCGTCCGCTCCACCGGCTGCAAAGCCCTGCTCACCAACTGGGACCTCTACATGCGCATGATCGACGCCCCCGGGCGGGAACTTCTCGAAGTCTCCACCCTCCACACCTACCATGGCCATGCCGGGTTGCCGCTTCCGGCGAAAAGCGTTCCCGGCTATCCGGTCCAGACCGCATTCGGCGCCAGAGAGGTTTTCCGCAACAACACAAGTTCACTGCGCTCCGGCGGCCATTACCTCGCCCGCATCCTCGCCAAGCAGAGTCTCAACCGGCCGGTGGTCGTCACGGAATTCGCCGACTGCGCCCCGAACTCCTTCCGGCATGAGATGGGGCTCTTCTTCTCCGGCTATGCGGCACTGAACGGGATCAGCCTGCTGCTGCCGCACGGAGAGCTGTTACCGGGTGACAACTTCCGTCCGGTGGCTCCGCACAACTACGCCGACTTCTGCGACCCGATTTTCCGGGCGAGCGACGCGGTGAGCGCCTTTGCTTTCCTGCGCGGCGACGTCGCCGAAAGCCCGCATTCGGTGGAGTTTACCGTCACGCCGGAAATCCTCCGCTCAGCCCATCGGCTCGACGCGCTGGCTACCGAGTACACCATGCTCGGCTTCCTCACCCGGATCGGCGTCCGCGCCACCGGAGTGAAACCGCTGGACCCGGTGGGGAACGTTTCGCCGAACCTCTCGCTCACTCCGCAGATCTTCTCCCGCGCCTACGGCACCAGTGTGGAGGCGGTCACCTCCGACGCCCGGCGCGACCGCCCCGCCATCTACGCCGACATGATCCGCCGTCTGCGAAAACAGGGGGTCCTGCCGAAAACAAACCGGACCGATGAAAAGGGAACCATCCTCGAAAGCGACACCGGCGAACTCCTCTTCGAACCGGACCGCGGCACGCTCCGCGTGGTCACGCCACGGCTCGCCGGAGCGGTCCTCAAAGAGAACCGGCCGGTCACCGCAGGAGCGGTCCGGATTGAAAATTGTTCGGTCCCCGCCTCGGTCACGCTCGTTTCGCTCGAAGCAGAAAAAACACTCTCCGACGCGAACCGGCTTCTTCTGGTCTTCGCCACCGACGCGGTCAACTGCGGCATGGCCACCACGAAGGACGGCAAGCGGCTGCTCGCCCTCGGCGGCGCACCCCTCCTGATGCGCACCGGGGAGCTGACCATTTCGCTGGCCAACCGGCACGCGACGCCCCCCGCCGTCTACGCCCTCCACCTCGACGGCAGCCGGGCGGAACAACTCCCGGTCCGCCAGACGGCGGACGGTATGAAACTGGAACTCGACACCGCGAAGCTGCAGTACGGCACTCCGTTCTTCGAGATCCTTTATCCGGAAAAACGCTGAGCGTCACGCCTCCGGCGGCGGAGCGGTGCTGGAACGGACCCGGAACCGGTAATCCACCAGAACATCGCCCGCCACCGGCTCCCCGTTGAGCAGTTTTTGAAAGATTTCACAGCCGCAGCGGACCAGCTCCGTGTAGTTCTGTTCGAGATTGGTGAGCGACGGTTCGAGAAAGGAGGCCACCGCATCACTCGACCAGCCGACCACCGAAAGCATTTCCGGTACCCGGACATTCAGCAGCCGGAGCGCGTGCATCGCCTCCAGCTCCATCCCCTCGTTGAGCAGAATCATCGCGGTCACTCCCATGTCGAGCAACTGACGGACCGCCTCGGGGACGCTCTGCGCCTCGACCGCAACCCGCAACTCCGCCGGGAGTCCATGTTCGGCCATCAGATCGCGAAAAGCCAGATCGCGGGCATAGCTGTTCCAGTTGGTGCGGTCGCCGAACGAATACCCCCCGCCCAGCCGCCCGATCCGGCGATGGCCGAGCTGAATCAGATGACCGACGGCACGCCTCATCCCCTGCACGTCATTCGAACCGACCGTGAAAATGCCGTCTAGATGGCGCGGCCGGGTGTTGATGCACACCAGCGGAATCGTGTGCCGCGCCCCCCAGTAGGCCTCCAGTCCGTTGTGCGCCAGAAGCGAAATCGCGCCGCAGAACGGCATCTTCTCCAGCACATGCAGTTCCAGCGTGGAGAAGATCACCGGCACGAAGCGATTCCGCCGCAGCTCCTCCTGCAGCTGATGTAGCAGTGTCCCGAAATAGGCGCCGTAAGGGATATCCGGCATGATGACCGCCACTTCACGGCACACTTCATCCCGGTAACCGGTTTCCCGGGCGCAGGCCATCACTTCGCGGCGGGTCCGGGCGGAAATGAGCGGCGACCCCGCCAGCGCCCGCGACACCGTCGCAATCGAAAAACCGGTCCGCGCGGCAATCTCCTTCTGTGTGGGATGTGCCATTTCATCGTCTCCTTTTCCTCCTCAATATAGCGTGAAACAATCCGTTTGCAATTGATTTTTACATTTTTTGCATAAATTCTATTTTTGTTGCAAACAATCGCTCCGCTCTCCCCTTGATTTTGCCTCACCGGCCAATATATTCTATGAAAAACCAGGACAACATGAATTTTGCAGGAACTGAGCAAAAATGGAAAATTTCATCGATTTGAGCGGCGAATGGTCGCTGAAAAGTGCGGATTGGGAACATGGGCGGACCATCCCGGCGCAACTGCCCGGGGACAACTACTCCGCTCTGCTGGCAGCGGGAGCGATTCCCGACCCCTATTTCGGCTGCAACGAAACCCTCGTGCAGGAGTTCCGCAAATATGAGTGGGAGTTTGAACGGGAGTTCGACGTTCCGGCTTCCCTGCTCGAATACGACAGCGTCTACCTCAACGTCGAACAGCTCGACACCTTCGGAACCATCTTCATCAACGGCCACCGAGTGCTCACCGGCAACAACATGTTCCGCCGCTACCGCCCGGAGGTGAAACCGGCGCTCAAACCCGGGCGCAACGTCATCCGGATTCACTTCAAATCCGCGGAACTTGAAGCGAAAAAAGAGGCGCTCCGCCAGAAACGGGAAATCCCGATGAACGGATGCTCCAAGGTGGAACATCTCAATCTGATCCGCAAAGTCCACTGCCACGGCGGCTGGGACTGGGGCATCACGCTGATGGTCACCGGCGTCTATGCGCCGCTCACCCTCACCGGCGTCAACCTCGCCCGGATCGACTACGTCCACACCGAGCAGATGCATGAGAAGAAGCGTGTCACCGTCACCGCCGTCGCGGAACTTTCCGCACTGCGTTCCGGCCGCAAAACCGTCACTTTCACCTTCAACGGCGAAACGAAAACCGTCATCGCCTCGCTGAAAAAAGGCGAAAACCGGGTCAAGGCGCTCTTCGTGGTTGACAATCCCAAACTCTGGTGGCCCAACGGCCTCGGAGAAGCCTCACTCTATTTGCTCACCGTCTCGACCGATGACGAAACCGTCGAGCAGGAGATCGGGCTGCGGACGCTGGAGGTCGTCAACCAGCCCGACGAATACGGAGTTTCCATGTATTTCCGCATCAATGGATTCGATGTCTTCTGCAAGGGGGCCGACTGGATTCCCGCCGACGCGATGCCCGCCCGGGTGACACCGGCAGTGCTCGACGATCTGCTCGAATCCGCCCGGCTCGCCAATATGAACATGCTCCGCGTCTGGGGCGGCGGCCAGTATGAATCCGAGGAGTTCTACCGCCTCTGCGACCGCAAGGGGTTGCTGATCTGGCAGGATATGATGTTCGCCTGCAGCCTCTACCCCTCCAACGAGGAGTTTATCGAGAATGTCCGGCAGGAACTGAACTTCCAGATCCGCCGCCTCCGTCATCACCCCAGCCTTGCCCTCTGGTGCGGCGACAACGAGGTGATCGGCGCCACCCGCTGGTACGGAGAAGACAAACGTCTCGTCAACACCATCCACTACGACCGTCTCAACCGGGAACTCGCCCGGATGGTCGAAACCTTCGATCCGGACCGGTTGTTCTGGCCGAGCTCCCCCTGCGGCGGCCCCAACAACTTCAATGACGGCTGGCACGACGACTCCTGCGGAGACATGCACTACTGGGAGGTTTGGCACGGCGGCAGGGAGTTCAGTGCCTATTACTCGGTCAAGCCGCGTTTCTGTTCGGAGTTCGGCTACCAGTCCTTCCCGTCGTTTGAGACGGTCAAACGCTTCTGCCCGCCGGAACAGTTCAACGTCTTCTCGCCGGTGATGGACCATCACCAGAAATGCGTCCGCGGCAATGCGCCGATCATCGGCATGTTCGGCAAATACTTCCGCATGCCGGAGAGTTTCGAAAACTTCCTCTATCTGTCGCAGGTGCAACAGTCGCTGGCGATCAAGACCGGCGTCGAATTCTGGCGGAGCCTCAAGCCGCGCTGCATGGGAACCATCTTCTGGCAGCTCAATGACAACTGGCCGGTCGCCTCCTGGGCGAGCATCGAATACGGCGGAAAGTGGAAACAGCTTCAGTACCATGCAAAACGGTTCTTCGCCCCGGTCATCGGCGTTCTCTACCAGGATGAGGCGAAGGTGCTGCAGCTCCATCTGGTGAGCGATCTGCCGGTCAAAGCCACCGCAACCGTGACCGCCGTGGCGTACGACTTCGACGGGAATGAGCTCCGCCGCTTCGACCTCTCCGCTTCGCTCCGCCCGAACGAAAACCGCCGGCTCAAAAGTTTCAAGGCTTCCGAACTGGCCGATCTCGATCCCGACGCCTGCTTCATCGAGCTGGTCACCGTCGCGGAAACGGCCGAAGGCAGACGCTTCCGGCATGAGAACACCTTTTTCTTCTCCCCCTTCAAACGGTGCGATCTGCACAAAGCGGCTCTCCAGGTCCAGGTCGAAGAGAAGGACGGTCATTATTTCTGCCGCCTCACCACCGACAAGCCCGCATTCTTCGTCACGCTGGATACGCCCGGAATTCCCGGTATCTTCAGCGACAACAGCGTGACGCTGCTCCCGGGTGTTCCGGTGGAACTGGAGTTTACCCCGAAACGGAAAACCTCGTTGAAGGAGTTGCAGAAGGATCTTGCCGTCAACGATCTGCGCAACACCTACAACTGAGAAAAAAGAGAGCCCGTTCTCCGGAAAAGGAGAGCGGGCTTTTTTTCGACAGCGCCGGACTGTTTCAGCGTTCGAGAATCTCCCGCAGCGCCGCGGCGATCTCCCGCCGTTCCGTTTCCGGCAACGGCAGGAACGGCAGCCGCGGATTTCCGCACTCGATCCCCTTGACCAGCATCATCGCCTTGCCGGCGGCGAGGCCGCCATGCCGGTTGAGCAGATCAACCCCCTGACAGATCTTGTGCATCCCCGCGAGGACGGCGGCCCGGTCGCCGACTTCAAAGGCGCGCCATACGGCGGTATAGAGTTCCGCGGAGTAGTTGTAGGTACTGCCGATGAAGCACTCCGCACCGACCGCCAGCGCTCCGGCGAAGAACTCGTCGACACCGTAGATGACATCGTATTTGCCGTCGCAGGCCCAGCGGCAATTCTGATACTCGTAAAGATTGTGGTGGTTGAATTTGATGCCGGCGAGGTTCGGAATCCGCCCGTCGGCCTTCTCCAGAAATTCCACCATCGAAAGATTCACGCCGGAATTCATCGTGTGGTAGTAGTAGAACGGCAGTTCCGGAGCCGCCGCAGCCGCCGCCGCGCAGAACTCCACCAGCGCTTCGACACTGCCGGGTTTGAAGTAGCAGGGAGGAACCACCGAAGTGGCGTAAAATCCCAGACGCTGCGCCTCGCGGCCGAGGACCTCGACGTCACCGAGCGCAAGCGCACCGGTGTGGGCGATGAGCTTCAACCGCCCGCGCGAGGCAGCGGTCCACGCCTCCATGATCGCGATGCGTTCCGCGACGGAGCAGGAGATTCCCTCGCCGGTGGTTCCGCAGATGTAGGCCCCCTTGACGCCGTCGGCGACGAGAGAATCCGCCTGACGGGCGATCATCTCGCAGTTGAGTTCACCGTTTGCATGAAACGCCGTGAAAGGAGCGGCGATCAATCCGGAAAGATGTTCGATTTTCATGATATGCTTCCTTGAATTCCTATAAATGAAATCACGTTCTGGTGTTGCTCAGGGGAGGAAAAAATCCGACGGCTGAAGCGAACAACCGCGAATCTGCCCCCGGTCCACCGCGTCATCGACGATGTAATAGACGATGTAGATCTCCCCGTCCGGGAACTGGACCCAGCCGGAATATCCGAGATCGGCGTGAGAGGAGCGATCGTAATCGATCGGCAGAATCCGGGCGCGCGCCTCCCACCGCGAAGAGGAGAGGACGGAATCCCGGTCGGTCAACGCGGCAAAAAAGTTCTGTGTACTGTTTCCGAATCCTCCCATGCCGCCCTGGTGGAACCGGTAGGTGATCAAAATAGAGCCGTCCTGCAGCATCCCGGCGACGGGACGATGGCAGCCGGGAAGCGGGAAGTCGATCAAAGGCCCCCAGCTTTCGCCGTTGTCGAAGGAGAGCGTCTTCTTGCAGTCCAGCCCGCGCCCGCTGTTTTCGCGCAGGAACGCGGCGATCACGCCGTTGCCAAGCGGCAGCAGAGAGACTTCGCAAAGCTGAAACGCGGGATCCTTCGCCACCGTGACCGGTTCGCTCCAGCTTTTCCCCTGGTCGTCGGACCAGCGGAGAAACTGCGCCAGCGCGCCATCCTGCGCATGGTGTGCGGAGATGATCCAGCGGCCGTTGTCGAGTTCGAGAAGTTTATCCGGCACGATGCCGAGGAGCGGCGTCTTGACCGGCTCGCTCCAGGTGGCGCCGTCATCGCTGGAAAAGCAGAGATAATTTTCGGCCGTCTGCGTCTGCTCGCCGCCGGCCCCCCACTCCATCCGGTCAAAGATGATCACCAGCCGCCCGTCGCGCAACTGTGTGATGCGCGGGCAATTGTAGTAACACTCCGGCTTCCGGGCCGCCGGAGTCAGCGGCCGTTTCGCAGACCAGGTCCGTCCACGGTCCGTGGATTCGGTCAGCATGATCCGGGTATAGCTGCGATCGATATGATGGGTGCATTCGTTGAAGACCGCGATCAATTTTCCTCCGGGCGTCAACGCGACGTCGGGCCACGCCTCGTAAAGAACCGGGTCCCGACTGATGAAATATTTCTGAACGGCCATTGCAAACCTCCCTGTGTTTCGATTACTATAACTGGAACAGCGGCAGGCGTCAATGATAAAATTCAAATTCAGATGATACAAATTTAACACAGGGATCAACGTTGTTCCGGATTACCCCGGATTCCGATGCTCCGACTTTTGGTTATATTATTTAAAAATATTAATTAGAAAAATAAATTTCTCATGCTATTTTAAAAGAGCATAAAATAATTTCCAAAAAAGCTATCAAGCAACGGGGGAAGTTACAGAATGAGCCTGCAAAAAAAATGCCAAAAAATTGCAATTACTCTATACAAAAGCTCTCTCTTTGAAAAGCTTGTCATGATTGCCAACATCCTGCTGCACGACTGGCGTCTCAGGAATTTGTTTGAATCCGACTTTCATCATGAATTTTGTGATGTTTCTGATGAAGAGATTCTCTCGTCCTTGGCTGGATTGGATTCAGCCTCGATTGCCAATGCCCAGAAATATGTAAGCCGCCAGAGAGATGTTCTCATCACCCCACAGAATCAAACCTTCTTTTTTTACAACTGTCATCGGATGTTTACCAAAAAAGAAATCAATGCCATTGAAGATATGCAACGCAGGCACAGAAAGGAATTGAAAAAATACAAGGTTGATACTGGACTTTATTTAGGCGGCCCGGAATCTCTGGTTTACCACCATGGATTGTATGATTGCCCGGAACCGGTGAAAGCATATCTGAGAGAAGGAATTTTTCTGGATGTCGGCGGATGTTATGGCGATTCGGCTCTCGTACTTCTGAATCACTATGCGCCCCAGAAAGTCATAACATTCGAGCCATCTACCGACAACAGAAGAATTTATCGCAAAATCATGAAAAAAAACGGCATACCGGAGTCAAAATATGAATTAAGTTCATTCGGGCTGGGGAAAGAGTATTCCACGATTTATTACTGCGAAAAATCAGGATCTGGTAATTCTCTGAAAAACGTTCATGGAGGAACAACTCAAGCAGAAATTACCACACTGGACCAATTCTGTTCCGAACATAATCTCACAAATGTAAAATTCCTCAAAGCCGACATAGAAGGTATGGAGTTGGATATGCTACAGGGAGCCCGGACCGTCATCGAACAGAACCGGCCCGTGCTCAGTATATGCATCTATCACAGCCGGGAAGAATTTTTCGGAGTATACAAAACGCTGAAATCATGGAATCTCGATTACTGTTTTTCTCTGAAACTCCTTCATATTGCTTCAGAATTAGTGTTATTTGCCTGGCCGAAAGAGCTGAATGAACGGTAAATTTTCCCCTGTCTCTTTTCAATCATCGATTTCGCAGAATATTTTTCCTACGGGCCCCTGGGACGACAGGAACCCGTTTCGCCGAATGAGTACAAAAATTTAGACAGTAACTCCCTGCTGATTCAACGCTTTCTGGATTTCACAGATGTCGGCATGGCGCGGCTCCACTCCGTCGCGGACCGCAATTGCGGCCGCGGTTCCCACCCCCTGCCCGATATTCATGCAGATCGGCATCACCCGGAAGTTGGAGTGCGCCTTGTGGGTACCGGAGATGTTGCGGCCGGAAAGCAGCAGGCCATCCACCTTCTCCGGCACGCAGGCCCGGTAGGGAATGGTGTATTGACCGCGGGCGGAAAAATGCTTCTGCGCCCCGTCCTTGTCCAACCCCGCGCCCTCCACATTGTGGATGTCGAAGTTGAACCAGTTGTGCGTGGCAATCCAGTCGTCGAACACCCGTCCGGCGACGATGTCTTCCGCCGTCATCGTATACAACCCCTTGAAGTGACGAGTCTCGCGGACTCCGACGTTCTGCGCGGAGGTCACCAGATAACAGTGTTCAAATCCGGGCAGGTACTCGCGCAGAAAGAGAACGATTTCCGGCATCTGTTTCCGGCAGACAAGTTCGGCGCGGGTAAGTTCTTCGGCACGGGTTCCGTCAATCCCGGTGACGTTGGTCATGTTGACGCAGACCTCGCCCGGCAGCCAGGTCGGATAGACCAGCACATGGCCGGCCGGCGCCGGGAGATGCTCCCGGGCGAGCGCCTGAATCTCCCCTTTCGGCACATCGAGCAGGTGTTCGAAACTGCCGGGCAGATGCGCCCGGGAGTAATCCACGCCGCCGATGCGGAACATCAGCGTGACCGGCTGACAGCGGGAATCCTCCTCCCGGCCGAGCTGAAATTCCGCCCCGGCACGCGCCGCCACATCGCCGTCTCCGGTGGCGTCCACGGTGATGGTGCCGAGCAGAGCTTTCCGCCCGGATTTGCTTTCGGTGACCACGCCGCGCACTCTGCCGTTCTCACAGATGGAATCGCAGACGAAGGTGTAGAGCTTCAACCGCACGCCGGCTTCGGTCAGCATATCGAGCAGCACTTTTTTCAACAGCTCGTGGCTGATCTGGTGACGGCCCGCCCCCTGTGCGGGGCAGAAAATCCCCGCCGTTTCACGATGAACCCGGTCCATCATCTCGTCGAACAGCGGGGAGTCGCATCCATCGGTGAAGTGTGACATCATGCCGCTGGTGGCCATTCCGCCGACGCAGTTGAACTGTTCGACCAGAATGGTGTCCGCCCCGTTTCTGGCGGCGGCGATTGCGGCGGAATATCCGGCTGGCCCGCCCCCCGCGACAAGAACATCGGCGCGATCGGCAATCTCAATTTTCCGTTCCGGTTCGGTGTAGAAATCCATGAAACCATCCTCCCTTTGGGATTTGAAAATCGAATTCTCTCTGTCGGATTACCGTACTGCAAAAAAAGAAAATTACCTTTGTTTTTTTATCAAACTTTCTTGAAAAATCACAGATTTGATTTATTCTCTTTCCGCGCTGAGCTCCGGGGAGCGTCATTCAACAACATACAGGAAGAGGGGTCCTCCCCGCCGGAACAATGGCAAATTTCCCGGTGCGGTGATATATTACGAGGAGAATCCGGATAACGGCGGCCATGGCAGGTGGCAACGGAGAGGCATCATGACAGAATTCGAAGCTATGCAGGAGACGTTTCGACGGGCGGAGCAACTGCCGGCGAAGCGACTGCTTTTCGCGGAGGCGCGCCCCCTGCCCCCGCCGCCGGAATGCGTCCACCTCCACCCCTGCCCCCGGATGCTGTTTCTGCTGGCCGGGCGGGAAAAGGTCTGCTTCGCCAGAGCCGGAAAGATTCAGCAGGAACTGCTCGAACCCGGCACATTGCTGTTCGCCCACCCCGGAGCATGGGTCAAGGAGACTCCGGAGGAATCCACCGATCTTTTTTCCGCAGTTCTGCTCCCGGAATGCCTCCGGTTCATCCGGCGTCGTGCAGGGGAGAAACATGTCTACCACACTGCCGCGGTCCGCTGCCGCGCCCTGCCTCTGATTCTGGAGGCGATTCTGGCCGCCGACCGGGACACGCCTCTCTGCCGCCACCTGCTCGCCCCCTTCTTCGATGCGCTGGCGGAAGAGCTGCGGGCGGAAACCGCCGCCGGCCGCCTCTCGCGCCGGGAACAGGAATGGAAACGGCTGCAGGAGTACATCACCCTCAATCTGGCCCGTGACATCGGCCGCGATGAAATCGCGGCGGCGGCCGGCCTTCAGCCGGCGACGGTCTCCCGCCGAATCCGGTCACAGAGCGGCATGACACTGCGCGAATACCTGAACGCCGCCCGGCTCAGCTACGCCCGCTGCCTGCTGGCGAAAACGGAACTCACCATCGAAGAGATCGCCCGCCAGAGCGGCTACCGATATGCGAATTACTTCATCCGCGCCTACCGGAAAGCGTTCGGTTGCTCCCCCGGAGCGGAGCGTGCGGCAACTCACTGACGCGGCGAAATCCAGTGCACTTTGGACTCCCGGTACTTCTGTTTCGGCATATCTTTCCCGTCGGGGCGGCCGATCGAAATGACGTTGAGCGGAATGAACTCCTCCGGCAGTTTCAGCGCCTTGGAAACCGCTTCGACCCGCGGCGCGTAGGGGTAGACACCGATCCAGACCGCGCCCAGCCCGATTCCTTCGGCGGCGAGCAGAATGTTCTCCGTCGCGGCGGAACAATCCTGCACCCACATCTCGCGGGTCGCACCTTCGCCGAACTGTCGGGAATTTCCGCAGACGACGATCGCCGCCTGTGCTTTGGCGAGCATCTTACCATACGGGAGTGACGCCGCGAGGGCGTCCAGCGTGCCGCGCTCGGTGATGACATAGAACTCCCACGGTTGCAGATTGCGGGCCGAGGGGGCGGCAAATCCGGCCCGGACCAGCTGATCGAGCTCCTTCCCGGCAACCGGTTCCGCCGTGTAGTTCCGCACGCTCTTGCGCTGATGGATGACGGTGAGCACATCCGGCGGTGCCGCAGCGTTCTCCGCCCCGCGCGGCAGCAGAATCGCCACGACAAGAAGAACTAGAAGTATCACAATGACAATGCGTTCATACATTTCAACCTCCTTTTTTTTGATTTCAGTTTTTTAAAGCCGGCGTACAATTTGCGGAGAGATCTCCGCCGTTCTGCGACGTTGCTTCCGTACGGCAGGCCGCCCGGAAGCGGCGCGGCGTCATACCGGTCAGCTCCCGGCACAGCCGGCAGAGATAGTTGCCGTCGCAAAATCCGCTCTTGAGCGCCACTTCGGTCACCGACAAATCGGTGCGACGCAGCAGATCCAGCGCCCGGTGCATGCGCAAATCGCGCAGATACTCCCGCGGCGTGCTGCCGGTGGCGTTGCGGAAGTGGCGGAAGAAATTCCGCCGCGACATGCTGACCACCCGCGGCAGACCGTTGACCTCGATCGGTTCATCGAGATGCTCGTGCATGTAGCGGATTGCATCGCCGATCAGGAACTCCGACACGACCGGTTTCTCCGCCGCCTCCGCCGAGCGGCAGAGTTCAGCGATGATCTCCATGAAGATCGCCAGGCTGAGGAAATTCCGTCCGGGCCGGCTCGAGTTGAGTTCCGCCGCCAGGAGATTGATCTTCCCGGCCAACTTCGCACTCTCTCCGGAATCGAGATGCACCAGCGGCAGAGAAAGCGTCTCCTCGTCGACCCGCGGCCGCGGATTGAACAACCGGTCGAACAGCGGCATCTGCTGGCCGTCGAGCAGCGGCAGCGACAGTTTGCGGGGATCATACACCAGATTGACCAGCCCCAGAGTGGAGGTGCGGTCGTAGCCGTGCGAGATGCCGGGGTGGATCAACAGCACATCTCCGGCATGGATGGGCACCGCTTTCTCCCCGATGAGATGCACCCCCTCCCCTGCGAGGATCAGCACGATCTCCATGAAGGTATGGCCGTGAAACCGCCGCTCCGGATGAGCTCCCGCGGCCACCTCTTCCACATAGAGCGGAATCGCGTGAGGCGGCAGGTAACGTTCGAGGCCATTTGTCAGAAAACTTGCCATACCGGTTCATCCATGTTTCCATTCGACTTCTATAATATCGCATCCGACGGGAAATTGCAAATGCATACGCTCCCGGTTTTCCTAAAAAAACGAAAGGCTGCGTTTCGTCACCCGGCACTGGAATGCTATAATTTGTCACTTCAGCAAAGGTTTTTATCAAAGTCCGGAAGTATAATTAATAGAAGAAAACCCAAAACACAGTGAGACAATGAAGCATAAACACTATTACGCCTATCGGTCATTTCAACCGGAGTTCGCGACGATGGAACGCTTTGCCGCAATCGACGTGAACACGATTGCGCTGTTCCCAGCCAATACGTCGAACTCTCTGGGACAACCGTACTGCCGCTATCCGGCAAACCGGCTCTGGTTCGACACCTGGGATTTCACCGTGGTCGGCCGGCAGTTCGACGATGTGCTTGAGCATAATCCGCGTGCAAATTTCATCGTCATTGTCGATTTGAACTCCCCGGAATGGCTCTCCCGACAGCTTGCGCTGAGCCATGAATCGGGCGACAGCACTACACACCTTTCGGAAACGCTGGTCAATCCCCGTTGGCTGTGCGATACGGAACACTATCTGGAAGCCTTTCTCTCCTACTGCGAAAAAAACTATGCGGAAAAGATTGAAGCCTATGTTCTGGCCTGCGGTAACACCGACGAGTGGTTCGACCACAACGGAGAACTCTGCGGGCTGGCCAAAGAACGGGCCTATCAGGAATATCGTGCCCGGAACGGCCTGCCGCCGGAAACGCCCCCGTCGGCAAGCAAGCTCAATTCTCCCGATTTTGACGGACTGGTTTTCGATCCGGCCCGCTCCAACGACGTCATCACCTATCGCCGCTTCTGCAATGAGCTGGTCGCGGAAAGCATCCTCCGCTTTGCCCGTTTCTCCCGCAAAGTAATCCGTCCGGAGGCTGAAATCGGTGTATTCTACGGCTACCTCACCACCCGGCTCGGCGCGGCGGAGAGCGGTCATGTCGAACTGCGACGGGTTCTCGATGCGCCCGAAGTGGATTTTCTGATCTCCCCCGGCTGCTATATCGACCGGGCCATCGGCGGCGGTTCCGGCTGGCAGTCGGTTTCCGGCTCGGAGCGGTTGGCCGGCAAGCGCCATCTCCACGAATGCGACCAGCGCACCCACACCTACAATCCGTCGCTTTCGCCCCATGTCAAGCTCAAGTTCCAATGCTGGAAGAATACCGCGGAAGATATCGCCGGCGTCCGGCGCGAAGCCGTGCTGGCGATGATCAGCGACAGTTCCCTCTGGTGGTTCGACATGTGGGGCGGTTTCTATGAAGAGTCCGCACTGCTGGAAGAGCTGGGCCGCCTGCAAAAGCTCTATTGCCGCTTTGCCGGGCAGCCGGGAACTCCAGTTGACGAGATCGCCTTGATCATCGACGCCGATTCCGCGTACTATCTGGATCAGCGTTCCCCACGTCAGGCGCATTTTCAGCGTCATGCGCGTACCATGCTCAATCACATCGGCGCCCCCTTCGACACCTATCTGCTCGACGATCTCGGCCGGATTCCGGATTTCGACCGCTACAAGCTGGTCATTCTCGCCAACCAGATCGAGATCACGCCGGAAAAAGCGGAACTTCTGGAGCGATATCTCTACTGCGGCAACCGGACGGTTCTGACACTGTACGCCCCGGGGCTCAGCGACGGGACCTCCCTCGATCCGGCCCGTGTCCGCCGCTGGGCGGGCGTGGAATACGGCAGTGAAGGACTTCATCTCACGGAATTTGCAACCTGTCGCAAGGCCTATCTCGCCCACCCGGAGAAGTTGACGGCGGCCATTTTGCGCGATCTTGCCCGGCAGGCCGGAGTTCTCCTCATCACCTCCCGGGAAGCAGTGGTCTATGCCGATTCCCGCATGCTGGCGCTCCATCTCGCCGAACCGGGTACCATCACAATCACGCTTCCCGGCGGAGCGGACGGCGCAGTGGAACTCTTCTCCGGCCGCCGGATGCACGGCGGCGTTTTCGAATGGAACTCCCGAGGCGGTGAAACTCTCCTCTTTGAACTGAAATTCAACTCTGACAAGAAAGGAATCTGAGACCATGCGAAGAATTTTTACCCTGATCGAACTTCTCATAGTCATTGCGATCATCGCCATCCTTGCGGCGCTGCTGCTGCCTGCGCTGAATCGGGCGAGAGTAACCGCTCAGAAGAGCTCCTGTCTCAACAATCTCAAAACTATGGCAAGCGGCGTCTCCTTCTATACCAACGACAATCAGGATTTTCTTCCCCGCAAATACAAGCGCTGGTCCTGGGGTTACGCAATAGGACACGCTCTTGGTCTGACACGGCCCGACGCCCCTGAAGCGCCCGATCCCGACACAAAGGTGGACAACATTCCGATCCATAAAGTACTTTCCTGCCCGGCACAAAAAGAAACGGTAGGCCTCTATGACGCCGGTATCAGCTCCTCAAAGACGATTTATTTTTATCCGATCTATGTCCCGCTTGTGAGTGAAATCCCGGCGGCGATCAACACGTTACGCGGGCGAACCGGCGGAGGTGCAGACCGCAGCAGCAGCACAGACGGCGACAGTGTTCCCCTGAACCATAAAAAATTGGAGCGGGTGATTGACGGCTCCATTCTGATGTTGGAAGCGATTACCACAGACGCCTATGAAACGGGCAAGTATATCGCGCTCTCCCCCGGTACGGCGAATCAGACGATCTACCATTTCAACAGTCGCACGGCCTATGGAGCTAACTTTCGCCGTCACGGGAACAGCACCAATGTGCTGTTCAAAGATGGTCACGCGGAAAATCTCTCTGCCAACGTAACCCTTGATGTCTATGGTCGACCTCAGCGCTGACACGCGATATGCCATGATACATTTACCAGGTAAAGTACAATGAAGACTTTTCTCACTCTTATGTTCTGTTCTGCCGGCAGCTGCAATCATACGCCCTCCCCTCTGCCTCCCGGCAACGCAGACGATCCGGTGCACGCTCTCGCGCGGCAGCTTGAAACTGGCGCAATCGGCCGTCTCACCACCTTGGTTGTCCAATCTGATGTTGCCTTCACATCCCGCCTGAATCAAGCCGGGAATTCCAGCAATTTTGTCATTATTCCAGGCGTATCACGTCAATTCAAAGGAGAGTAATTTCATGTTTCGTTGTCTTCTTTTCTCCATCCTCTGCGGAACGGTCCTCGGCGCAGCTCCGACAGAATATGTCCCGTATGCTCCCCCCTTTGCTCCGACGACCGAACAACGAAGCGACACCCGGGTGAATGTCGGGAAATATTCCGTTACCTTTCAAGGCGCCCGGCTCGCGCTGCGCCTCTTTACCACCGGAGAAGCCAATCTCCTCTCGCCAGACCTCAAAATCCGTTATGGCGGTCTGGTCGTCAGGCAGGGGAAAAAATCCCTTTCCGGCCGACGAGGAGAACTCCACAACGGCAGCTGCGCCTTTCGATATACGGCATTGCCACATCTGGAGCAGAATTTCACCCTGCTCCCGGACGGCAGGATCTCCATCAAACTTACTGATTCAAACCGTTCACTTGATGACATCTTCTGGACGTTCTCTCTCATCAGCGAATATTTCGGAGGCTCAGCCATTGAAATTGACGGTCGACGCGCGCAGATCGCGCCTTACCGTGAAAGCAGCCGTTTTCACAGAGTTCTGCACGACGGCACGGCAGGCCGTATCGTATTTTTTGCCGGCGATTCCGGACGCAGTTTCACGATTGAGCTGCCGCAGAAAAACCGGATTCGGCTGGTCTCGGCAGATGGCCGTTACGGTCTGTCACTGCAACTGTTTCCGGCTTCTCAGGCAAACACCATCGAAATGCTCCTGACTCCCGGCACCACGGCTGTTGCGGCCAACCAGCCACCGAAAGGATTCTCCGTTCGGGCCGGCCAATACGATTTCTGGAGTGTCGATCGCCTCCGGCTGCCGGACCGGCACTCGAAAAATCTGCTCTCCAACAGCTCCTTCGAACAAGGATTCGCCTCTCTCTGGTATCCGCACGGAGGCGGTCTGTTCAGCCGAAAACTCTGGACCCGCAAACCAATCCGGATTGATGAGGAGGAAGCCTTCTCCGGAAAATCATCGCTGCGAATAGAATCCGACGCCCCGCAGGCAGAACTCATCCAGAACATTGCAACCCATTCGGTCATCCTTTCTCCGGGAGAATATACCTTCAGTTTCTACGCCAAAACCGATCGCCCCGGTCGACAGAAGTTGAAACTTACCATCCCCGTGCTGCCGCCGGGGGCGAACTACTGGGATCCCAAGACCCGGGTCAACCGCAGATTCACACTGGAAGGACGCTGGAAACGATACCAGCACACCTTCCGGGTGACGACAACCCGCCCACAGTATTTTCTTTTCGAATCCCTGTCCGACGAACCGGCCGTCTGCCGGATTGATGCAATGCAACTCGAGCGCAATTCCGCTGCCACAGAGTACCAGCCGGCCTCTGTCGAGGGGCGGCTCCTCACCGCCTCTGCGGACAATTTTCTCCCCGCAGGGAGCCCTATCAAGGCACGGTTGAAGATCATCACCGCCAGACCGAACATCTCCGGAACATTCCACACCACGCTGCGGGATTTCTTCGGCAAAGTGGTGCGGCAGGCGACAGGCCGCTTTCAGACCGGCCCGGACGGCACAACGGAACTTCCGCTGCCGTTCGAAGGAATCCCCTCCGGTATTTTCACTGTGGAGAATCGTTACAAACTCAAAGATGACGAACGCTACGAGTTCACCCGACTGGCAGTCATGAATTTTCTGAAAAATCTCCACCGCCACAAAAATCTCTTCGCGGACTCCTACATCGATCCGCACGGTGTGCGACAATACTACCCGGAAGTGCTGGAGCGCTATCGCGAGATCGGAATCGGCGCTCGTGCCGCGTTTGTCAATACCGAGAAGCTGGTTGCTGACGAGGCGGCAAAATATGGCGTCGAAAGTTTCAGTACCATGCTGCTGCGTCCGGACCGCTCCCTGGTGAAAGGACTTCCCGCTCCCTGTTACGGTTACACGGTACTGAACAATATCGTCTGGTATGAAACACCTTCCGTAGGGCGTAAACGGGTCGACTATGCAACGATCACCCTGCCCGGCGCAACCCCGGAAGCACTCAAGACGATAGAAAACGCCGCCGCACGCAAGAGCGCGGAATCTCCATGGGTCAAAATATGGGGGGCGATCAATGAAGTGGAAGGCTCCGCACCGGAGTTCGGCCACTGCCGATTCGCCACAGAGGAGCGTTATCGAGAGTACGTCGAACTCGAACTTGCCGTCGCCCGAGGTCTCAGGCGCGGCAATCCCAAGGCGATGATCGGCAACAGTTCCACCTCCTGTCTGCGTGCGGACCGGATCGAAACGCTGGATAAACTGCTTACCACAATCGGCGACCGGTTCCGCTATGACTGTTTTATCATCCACACTTACCGGGAAGCGCCCGAATATCCTGATCTCGACAAGGATTTTTACGACCTGTACAAGATGCTGGCACGACACGGCTATATTGACACGCCAATCTACTGCCCGGAAGGGATGCACTGGAAACCCTACCGCATGCCGGGACTCTTCACGGTCAACTGGGTCGACATTCCCTGGGGTCCGCTCACCTACGATATGGGCCATCAGGAACGGATTGCCGCAGCCTGGCGGGCCCGGCAGTGGCTGATCGGGCTGAAACATCAGGACCGGGTCAAACTGATGAATTCCAGCACCAACTTCTGGGGATTTGAGATGGACTGCGCCCTGACGCCATTCGCCAATCAGAAGATCTCCAATACACTCGGCAACCTGCTCGGTGACGCCTCCTTCGTAGCCGAGATCCGTCTGGGAGCAGGAACCCGTTGCTACCTCTTCAAAGATGGCTCCCAGCGGCCGGTTGCAGCTCTCTGGAGCTGTTCGCCCGAAGTAGATCAAGGCAAGGAAGCAGGGCCGGAACTCCTTCTCCGCCAGGTGCCACACGCGCAGTTGTTTGATCTCATGGAGGCAGAACTGGCGTTTCCTGCGCCGGCGGCGGACGGCAGCGTAAAACTCCGTCTCACCTCCTTCCCGATTTTTCTGCGCGGCAGTGCCGGTTCAACCGCCACGATGAAAAAACTGCTGGAGAATGCGGACCTCCTCCGCGACAATACACCGGCAGTAAGCACCCGATTTGAAGTAACCTCGCCGGAGCAATTCACGCTCACGCTCGCCAACGAGGGGAAAAGAAAATTCACCGGCCAAATTGAGATCGGCGGAATGCGCAGACAGCTTACCCTCCCCCCCGGCGGAAATCTTTCTCTCCACGCACCGATGCCTGCTGTTTTAACTGCGGGCAGGCTCTGTTTCGAACGACTGAGGGCGGAACTTCAACAAAACACTCCGTTTCCCGGCAACTTTCCGCTCCAGCTGGAGTTCTGCGGCGTTCTCGCCCGCAAGGCTGCAATCCGTATCGACGGCTCTCTCGATGACTGGCGGGGCATTCCCTCATTGAAAATTGATCAGCGTCTTCCGGGGCAGCAGCTGCTCGCCGCCGGGACTCCTCCAGTCGAGGGAGATTTCGCTGCAAAAATGCGCATCGCCTGGTCATCGAAAGCTCTCTATCTGGCTGTGGAGGTGACAGATGACAAATTCGTCGCCAACCCGCAAGCGCGACCGGGCAATGGCTGGCGCAACGATTCGCTGCAACTCTTTTTCGACACACTCGGAGACGGACACGATCCGCGGCACTCCGGCATTGGCAGGGATGACTGGTCATACGGAATCTATCCGGAACCGGACGGCAAAGCATGGTATGCATACCGTCACCATGTGCCGGACATTCAGTTGACGGCAGGCTTTTCCGGCGCAAAAGCGGAAACCAAAGCAGAAGAAATCCAATGTGCCTTTACACGCACATCCCGTGGTTACATCTATGAAATTGCCCTGCCGCAACACAGCTTGATGCCGCTCCAGCTTGCCGCGGGCCAAAAGTTCGGTCTGGGAGTGTTGCTGAACGATCAGGATTCCAATACCCCCATGCCGCGTTCACGCCTGGTTTGGGGACTACAGCCGATCATGCCGAATGACCGGCCGGATCTGTGGCCTCTGGTAATTCTGACAGACAAGTAACGCAGGAGCTGAACTACATATGATTTCCCGTCTCTGGATGAGACCGCAGGAACGGGCGGTGGAACCGCCCTTCTTCGCGGTGTTCCGCAACCGTTTCACCACCACCGCCCCCGCCCAGCTGCGCTTCACCTACAGCGCTGACGAACGCGCCGGCTTCTTCTGCGACGGCGAGGCCATCGCCGACGGTCCGCCGCGCGGCACGGTGCAGCGCTGGTTTTCCGCCGTCGTCGATCTGCCGCTGGAACCGGGCGAGCATGTGCTCACCGCCCGTCTCTTCGCCTTCGGTCCAGCCTTGACCGCCCGCGGGCAGATGTCCATCGCCCCGGGCCTATTCGTGCAGGACGAAAGCGGCCTGCTCTCCCCCGACTGGGACTATCAGGTCTGCATGGGCTGCAGCTTCTCCAGCAGCAAAACTGACTGGGGCAGTTACGCCCATTTGCTGACCGACGAGGCATTCAACTGGAATGCTCTCGAAGGGAAAGGCGGTGAATGGAAACCGGTTGCCCGGTTCGAAGACAATCGCCCCCTCGAGCCGTCGCCGCTCCCCCCGATGTGCCGCGAGGAGATCCGGAACTACCGGCAGTGCGGTCCGTACTTCTTCTTTGACGATTATGTCTGCGTATACGGGGAGTACGTGTTCTCCGGCACCGGGGAGGTCCGGCTCCGCTGGGCGGAGCCCGGATGCGATTCCGACACACCGCCGCCCGGATTTGCCGATCTGGCCAAACCGGGGGATCCCTACCCCTGTTTTTCCGGCCCCGGCGACCGTTTCCGCCTCACCGGCGGCCGTGTCCGCTGGTGCGACTACTGGTGGCATGCGGGGCGGACGCTCGAGACGACCCTCTACGGCAACGTGAAACTCGAATCGGCGCGATTCTTCCGCACCGGATATCCTTGGAAGCTGCGCCGGACGTTGAGCATTCCCGGCGACGAGCGACTTTCTCGGCTGCTGCGACACTCATGGAACACGTTGCAGGCGTGCACCTTCGAAACATTGATGGACTGCCCCTACTACGAACAGCTTCAATACATTTCCGACAGCCGGTTCGACCTGCTTTCCCTCTATGAACTCTCCGGCGACATCCGCCTGGCGGAAAACGCCCTGCGGCAGTTCGCCGAAGGGCAGTATTCCTCCGGCATGCTCCCCTGCCGCTACCCGACCCGGGAACATGCGCAATATCATGCCACCCCGGGGGAACTTTATCAGCTTCACATTCCATCGTTCACTTCGTTCTACATCCAGCTGCTCCACGATTTTGCCCGGCTGCGGCGCAACGATGCCCTGGTTTGTGAACTGCTTCCGGTGGCCAGACGAGCCGCCGATTACCTCAACTCCACGCTGGGAGAGGATCAGCTGCTCCATGCGCCGGGCTGGAACTTCATCGACTGGCTGGACAACTGGGAGGCAGGAATTCCTCCCGGCTGTCGTTACGGCGAAGGCTGCACCCTCAACCTGATCCACCTGCTCAGTCTGCAGCAGCTCGCCGATCTGGAACAGTGTTTCGGGAGCGCCCGGCAGGCCGCGCTCCGGCAGGAACAGGCGGCGCGTCTCAAACAGGCGATCCGACACACCTACTGGATCGACGAACGCAACTGCTTCGCCGAAGACAGCGCCCGCAGCTACGTTTCGGAGCACGCCCAGGTGTTTGCCCTGCTCGCTCTCAACGAACGGGCGGTGATTCCAGTACTGCGTTCCGGAACGCTGGATGAATGCGGCATCGCCTTCTCCTTCTACTACCTTGAAGCGTGCCGCATCCATCGCCTCGATGACCTCTTCGCCCGACGGCGGGAGCGTTACTTTCAGGCGGCGGAAACGCCCGGATTGCGCACCATGCCGGAACTGTTCCCCAACGACTGGTGGCAGCGCTCCGACTGCCATGCCTGGGGGGCGCACTTTCTCTATTTTCAATTCACCGCAGGGACCATTCTCGATCCGATTCCCCGGGCAACTCTGCCGGAGGCACAGCCATGAATTCCTTCTATCAGAGCGCTCTCGATATTGCCGAACAAAAACTCTTCCGCGATCCCAGGCCGACGCGGCTCGCCTCACCCCGCCTGGGGACCGGGGGCACCTTCGTCGACATCTTTCTCTGGGACACCGTGTTCTCCACGTTCTGGGCCCGCTATCATGCGGACCGTTTCCCGGTAGCGGAGAGTCTGGACAATTTCTATCGCTGCCAGACGCAGGAGGGTTTCATCAGCCGTCAGATTCGACCTGACGGCATCAGCAAATGGTCTCCGGAATCCACATTGGGGTTCGCGCCCCCGCTGCTGGCGTGGGCGGAACTGGAAATTGCTCCTTTTATTCCGGGGAGGCTGGAAAAAGTATTCGAACCGCTGCTGCGCCAACACCGATTCAACACGACCCATTTCCGCCGGGCGGACGGACTCTTCTTCACCGACTGCTGGGGTTCGGGAATGGACAACCTCCCCCGATGGGATACACCGGATGAGGTAACCCGGGCGGGCGGCATTCCCCCCTCCCGGGAGATGCTCACGGCGACCACGCCGGAAGCGGATGCGTTCTTCCTGTGGCTGGAAAGCCAGATGGAGATGCCGTTCTACTGGAATCGCCAGCTCGGCTGGTGCGACACCAGCTGTCAGATGGCATTCAACGCTCTGAATCTCGCCAGAATTGCCGATCGTATCGACCGTCCGGAAGAAGCGGAGAAATTGCGCGCCGAACATGCCGAGATCGCCGCCACCGTCAACGAACTGTGTTTTAATCCCCAAACTCATTTTTACGCCGATCGGCTCGGCGATCATCCACTCAACCGGCGTACCATCTGCGGATTCTGGCCGCTGATCAGTGAAGTGGCGACACCGGAGCGGGCGGCAGAAATCATCCGGTTCCTGCGCGATCCCGCCACGTTCGGCCGTCCCTGCGGAATTCCGACTCTTCCTGCCGACGATCCGGATTATCTTCCGGAAAGCGGTTATGCCCGCGGCCCGGTCTGGGCTCACACCAATTACATGGTGTTGAAGGGGCTGCTGAAGTATGGGGAGGAGAAACTCGCCGGCGAACTCGCCGCCCGGCTTTACCACGCAGCCGAAACGCTCTGGAAAATCACCGGAACCATCTGGGAAAACTACTCTCCGGAACAGTGTCGACGCCCTCCCGAACGCTCCTGCCGAGACTTCTGCGGTTGGTCCGCTCTGATTCCGATCACCTTCTACCGGGAATTCCTCCGCTGAATCGAAGGAGAAAGGTGCAGGGAGAAAAAAACTGACAAGCTGCAATGGAAAATTGTTGCTCCGCACGTCATGCCATGGCAACCTCGATGTGGCCGAATGGGAGGTGGCCTGGCTCCGGGCGGAATTCGATTTCAGGTTGTGTCTCATCTGCAACGAGGCCGAAGAAATCATCGGCAAATTCCGCGGCAACGGTTGGATCCTACAGCAGACCACGGCGTATGTTTTAAATAAATCTCAATAATCACTTTTATCTATTGACAATGAGCTCCTTTGCCGGTATAATATCACATTGCATCCTCATAGAACGAAAAGGGGCTTCTGTCGATGAGAACGAGGAATGTCAAGGAATTCGGCGCCACAGGCGGCGGAACAACTCTGGATACCGTCGCCATCCAGACGGCCATTGATGCGGGCGGGCTGGTTTATTTTCCTCCCGGCGTCTATCTGAGCGGTACTTTGTATTTGCGCAGCAATGGAGGTCTGGAGCTTTCTCCGGGCGCGATCCTGCGGGGCAGCCCGAACCTTGCGGACTACAATCCGGCTGATTTCGTACCGCAGAACAGCGCCAGCAAAGCGGAGGTGACTTCCGGCGGCCATCTGATCGCCGCCGTCGAATGTTCCAACATCGTTCTCTGCGGCGGAGGCACGATCGACGGGAATCATCCGGCGTTTCTCAATGAAACCGACCCGGAATGCCCCCTTATGTATCGCAGAATTGCGCGCCCGGGGCAGATGGTGTTTCTCTGCGAATGCACCGATGTGCGCATTCAGGACCTGAATTTAAAAAACGCACCCTATTGGACCTGTTTTCTACATGGATGTGAAGAGGTTACGATTCATGGCCTCCACATTCAAAGTGATCCTCGCGTATTGAACGACGACGGCATTGATCTGGATTGCTGCCGGCGTGTCACCGTCTCGGACTGCATCATCTCCACCGGCGACGATGCCTTGACGCTTCGCGGCAACAACAGCCGTCTGAAACAAAAACGCGACTGCTGCGAAATCGTCGTGACCAACTGCATTCTGGAGAGCCATTACGCCAATGCAATCCGGGTTGGCGTCGGCTGCGGAGAAATTCATGATGCGCTCTTTGAAAATATCATCGTTCCCGGGTACCGCACGGCAATTTCCCTGGTGTCCAACTGGAGCAATGACCCGGCCAGCTGTGTCGGAGCGGAAATTCACGATATCGAATTCCGCAACATCCGCAGTCATGCGCGCCGCTTTCTGCAGATCAAACTCGACAACGCACCGGAGGGAAACGCGCACACCTCCGCAACGCTTCACGGCATTATGATCCAACACGTCCGCGGCACGATGGAACTGTCGAACATGCTGCGCGGCAACGGAGCCGGTAAATTATACGACATCACGCTCGACGACATCCGCCTGAACTGCCGGGGAAACGGCCCCGCGCCGGAACTGGATTTCAAAGGAGCGTGGGGACACGCTTCGACCGATGCGGCATTCGAATTGAACCATGCCGATGAGATTGAGTTCCGCAATGTCCGAATCGATTATGCGCCGGAAGCTTGCGGCTGGCACGCCGACATCCGGGCAACTCATTCCACGTTTCACACAACGATGTGCAAATTCAGCCTCGGGTTTCAGCCGGAATCCACCCGATGACTGCGGCACAGAGCACGGCATATGTTCATTGCCCCCTGCGCCACCTCGACGTTGCGGAGCTGAAGTTGCACCATGCGCGGCGGCGGCAGTGAAGGAATCGCATTCCATTCGGCCACTGCCGCCGAAGTGTTTCAGCTTACTCGCCATGTGACGCTTGCCGAAAAAGCGGAAACCATTCCCGCTCGAAGACGAAACTCGTGAACGAACCCGGCGGAATTTCGTCCTTCTCGCGGGCAATCTTCAACAGAGTTGAATCAACGATCTGCCGTTGCACGCCGCCGGACGCGGCTGTGATTTTCGGACGACCATCACTTCACTTCTGCAAGAAACAGCTCTCCCGTTTCGCCCGGGAGGGATTCCAGGTAAACCGGAGCGATGTCGATCGTAAACGAACTTTCCGGAACCGGAACCGCCTTCCCGAGGTGAGAAATCGCCTTGTCTATTTTCCGCCCGGACCACTTCAATTGCACCGGATGCCCGATCGCCCACACGGCACAGACCGAAGTTCCATCGGGACGTTTCCAGTCGGCGCGAAAAGCGCCCCGTCCGATACGTTCGAGCTTCACCGGTGTTCCGCCGGGCGGATTCCGCCGGGTCAACTCGGCGGCGGCCACGGCCGCGGGTTTGGGTGAAAAATCCTGATGCAGAATGCCGTAATGCGCTTCCGGCCCCTTGTCGTTCTCCCCCGCCCGATAGCGGTAATAGAAGACGTGCTGCACGCCACACCCGAGCGCCACCAGATAATGCCGGACGAAAAGCGCCGCCTGCAACGATTCACTGCAGGAGACCGACCCCTGGTTGTTGGTGAGCCAGAGAAAATTCCCCTTCAAATCGCTGTCGAAACAAAAGAGCGCCGCAATCGGAGCTTGAAATCCCCCCTCCGCCTGCGCATAAACCAATGGAATCATCCGGTCATTGCCCCGGCAATTGGCGTTGCTGATGAAACGGATGCTGTCCACCTGACGGATTTTAAGGTCGGGGAACTCCGGCGCCGGAACAATCTTCCGCAACAGCTGCGGCGTTCCCGGACGGGTCCAGAAGGCAAACCAGTCAATGTGAAACGGTTCAATATACTTCTTGTTGACCTGTATGCGGTCAAAGTATCCATCCTCACGCTGAACCAAGTCAAAATAAAACGGCAATGAATTGGGCAGAATCACCGTTCCTCCCCGACGCAGCCAATTGAGGATGCTCGGAAGTTTCACTCCGGGGAACTCCTCCGACCCCGGCAACGCCAGCACGGGACACTCGTCGGGCGAAAGTGTTTCAAGCCCGGCAAAACTCACCTCGCGCCGCGTCGCGCCCGCGGGCATGTAGTCGGAGGTGCGCAAGTTGACGCCATCGGTGTAAAACATCATTTCATCATCGACGATCACCGCATACTTGAGCGTTTCCGGCTTGAAGCCGAGCTTCTTCAATCCCGCTTCGACCACCGCCCGGGTGAACCCCTCACGGAAGGGCGAAGTTGAATTGCCGAATTCCGTAATCCAGATCGGCATATCGATCCGGTATTCCTTCATCAACGCGCGCAACCGGGCAATCTGACGGATCAGACGGGACTCCGGAAAATTCTTCATCTGATAAGGATGCATATTGATCCCGTCGAAACTGCCGCCCGCCCCGGCCCGGAAGGCTCGCTCCCAGAAGGGGAATGGATCGTTGAAATCCGAAAGCCCGCTGAAAAGCACAGTCGAATCGGGATCGATTTTCTTGATCTGCGCGTAGGTTTCGCGGAGCAGTTCCGTATAATTTTCCGCACTCGGCGTGTCGCCCCAGGGGCCGGCACAATCCACTTCATTGAAAATTTCGTAATAACGGACTTTTCCTTTGTAACGCAAGACAGTCCGTTCGACAAATTTACGCCATTTGTCGCGATTCCGGAACGGCGGCCGGGCATGCGAAGGGATGGTCCCCGGCAGAATCAGCAACACCTCAGCGCCGCGTTTCACGCACGCATCAATCGCCGGATCGAGCCGCGAATAATCCCACTTCCCCGGTTCGCGTTCGATCACCCCCCAGTCCGCGTCGAACCGGATGAATCCATAACCGGACTTGAGCATGCCCTCAAGTTCCCGAATCATTTCCGGCTGTGACATCCGGCTCAAATGTGCGGCCATCCCGTAGGGAGTTGCGTCAGCAGCGGCCAGTGCCGGCGCCAGAAAGAGCGCGGCAAAAATCAGCTGGAGAACAGTTTTCATCGAGCCAATTCTTCCTTCTCAAAATTCCCGTTGACGAATGCGGAAAACTGCAGCGCCGTATCCGCGAGTTCTGCCGCACTCCGCGCCGTGATCGCACCGTCGGCGGTGACGCTGTTGGCCCGGTTTTCATGCAGCGTGTTGACCGCGCTCTCCTGGTAGAACGCGCGCGGCGCAAAGTAGGAGTTCGGCGAATGGCTGCCGGTAAATTTCGCACTGTCAGCGAGAAAAACCGTCTGCGCAGGTTGTTTCATCAGTTCCGGCTTCAATGTATAGCTCTCGCTGAACACCGCGCCACGGACAAAATTCCCCAGCGTTCCCCGGACGCGTTTGCCGTAATCCCAGTTGTCGGCGCTGATGTCACCGGCATACAATCCGTAACAGCAGAAATCCCAGATTGCCGACGCGGTCTTCCGGCGCGCAGCGCCATCCGGACTCGGATTTGCCGGACAACTCAGAACTGCCGGTCCGAGAAGATAATTGGTATCCGTCACCAGAATTCGGCTCCAGGTCCGGTTTTTGCCGGAAGTTTTGAAAAATCCGGGGTAGTATCCGGCATAATCCGTTGCATAGTGCTGAAACGCCATCACGATATCACGAAGATTGCTCCGGCACAACTCCTCGTCACTCTGGCGCGACGCGGCCGAAAGTCCTGGCACAAACAAAATTGCTGCAAATAGAACAATGCCGACAATCAGACAAAGTTCCACCAAGGTAAAGGATTGTTTTTTCATCTTTTCTCACTCCTGGTTATTTTAGAAGGTGATCCGCTGCCCGTTAACATCAACCGCCGCGGAGAAGCTCAACACATTCTCCTTGAGTTTCCCCATACCGAGCGCATCGACGTGACCGTCAAAGAAACCGACATTCGCGCGATTGTTATGGATGAGGTGTACGGCCGAATCCTGATAGAACGCCCGCGGCAGGAAGAAGCAGAAGGGTTCAGCCGAATCGAGCTTCGCATTATCGACGATGAGCGGAACAGCAGAAGCATTTTTCAGCCGCCGTACGACATATGTCAGACCGGCCGGCTCAAACGCAGCGCCGATCGTGTAATTGCCGAGGAGCGGTTTCAGCCGGATCGCATAATCCCAGCCGTCGGCACTGAGATTTCCGGCGTAAACACCGTAGGTGACATAATCCCAGACATCGGAGTCCTTTTTGAGATTCGCCGCTGCCGCGGGATTCGTATTCGCCGGACAACTCAGATTTTTCCAATGCGGGAGATATTTCTCCGTATAGAGAGAATCCGCCCCCAGGTTTTGTTGCCGCCTTTGTTGAGGTAACCGACCATAAAACCGTTGCTGTCGCTGCTGTAAAGAGTCTGCGCCTTGATGATCTGCGACAAATTATTGAGGCAGCTTGCCGACCGCCCGCGTTCGTGCGCCTGATTCAATGCGGGAAGCAGCATCGAAGCAAGAATCGCGATGATCGCGATCGTAATAAGCAGTTCGATCAGCGTAAACCGTTCACATCGTACCGGTAATCTGCGGTATGAATGGAACATTCCGCCACGTTCCTCACAGGGTTGCCTAGAAACAAGCTGTTGATAAGTTTTCATGATGCATCCTTTCTCGTATGAACATATCTTTCGTATCGCATGACACCTCTGCCACCACCAGGCCGTGCAGCAGCTTGACCGTGCCGTCGCCGCCGCAACGGGAAAAATCAATGTTGTTCAACAAAGTTTTCAGCCGGTGCCGGAGTTCATCCGGAAGTGCCAGGCGGCCGGCCGCCATAATCGCAAGAGAGCACCCCAGGCGCCGCAATAGTGTGTTCGGCTCCAGATAAGAGAGCGGAAACACCGGTGTGGCATACATATTTCCCTGACAGGCGATGCAGAATCCATTGTCCGAAATCGAATCCGGATGAAGGCTGAACCGGCCGCGGCGCCAGTTCGCGTTGAGCACTCCCCACTCTCCGGTGAACTTCTCCGCCTCGGCAATGGTGGATTCGAGATGGCTCAGCCCGAACTCCCCGGTCCGTGCAAGCACTTGATCCAGTTGCGCTTCCTTCTCGGGGAAAAGCCCGCATTCGCGCAACAGCAACAGCGAAAACTGCATTTGCGCGATCGGCAGGTCCCACCAGGAGTCACGGTTATGCATCCTCATACTCTGTTCGACGCCCGGCCCCAGGAAACGTTTCGCCTCCTCGAGCCACTCCCGTTCTCCGGTCGCGATAAATGCAGCGGCATAGATCATCGGCAACCGGAGCGCCTCATGATCGTCACACTCCCACATTTTCGACACCAGCGCCTCGCGTCCATCCAGTCGCATCAGGTTGAAATGGTTCTCCGGGGTCACATGCGTCCGGCAGTCCTCGGCGATGGCCTTCAGCAGTACAGCGGCTTTCTCCCGCGTCGAATCCGGCACGGACGGGAAGAAGCGGAGCACCCGCCACAAGCCGTAAACCGTCAGCGTAAACTGATCGCGCGATGAATTGCTGTAGCACACCTCCGGAGCGCGCACCGAAAACCCGCGTGCGACAAAACCGTTCCTCCCGTGCAATGTAATGCAACGTTCCATCCCGTCCACCAGACGCGCCGCCCAGAGCGGATCGCCGTCGATGCGCCAGAGGGTATCGAGCATCGTCCCGGCGTTGATCGCGCAATCCTCCATACCGGTTCCCCAACCGCAGGGATTCGGCAGATTGGCCTCCACTTCGGCACGGCACGGCAGGTGCGCAAAGCGTTGCGCCGGCTCGCGCGAAGTAACGTAATCATAAATCAGCCCGGTCTCGGGGCAGTAGAGCGTCTCACGAACTTGACGCAGGATGTCGTTTTGAATCATCAAAGCAGTTCCTTTCCGATATTTTCTTCTAACATTATACTTCAAATGCATTTGAAAAACAACAGGGAAGGTGATATTTTTCATTGTAAAAATAAATCAACATATTTGAAAAATCACCACGACAACTCATGCCGGAAGAAATCGAATTTGAAATCGTGCCGCCGGTCGTTAAAGACGGCAGTTCGTTTGAACAGATCACGCACCGCAGTTCGCACCGCCTCTTCTTCTTCCCGACGCTGGAGAACACCGGCGAACTGCTCTACTGCAGCTGTCTTTTTGAAGTGCACTGGCTGCGGATGGCCGACTACCGGCGGAAGAATCTGAATACGCTGGGAGTGGAATATGTGAAAGAGGGATCGCTCCACGCCGTGCAGAATGGCAGGGAGTACCGGGTGGGCACGGGAGAAATTTTTCTGATGCGGCCGGGGTGTGAAAGCGAGATCCATACGGGTCCGGAAGGGCACTGCCGGAAAAATTCCCTGGCATTACACGGCCCTCTGCTGCCGGCGGTTCTCCACGCCAGCGGCCTGGATCAGGTCGATAAAATCAGCGAAATCGACCATGCCGGGTTCGAAGCGCTGCTCGAACGATTCCGGGTGCTCTCCACCGAACCGGACCGGATGATCCGACGCAAAAACGGGGCATTGAGTTACGAACTGCTCCGTTTTCTGCAGTTCCCACAACCGGAACATGCGACACCGGAACGGTTCGAAAAAATTGCGCAGTCGCTCGCGGAAAACCCGGGGCAGAGCGGAGATCTGAATACGCTCGCCCGCCGGGCGGGGTGTTCCCCCAACCATCTGATCCGGGAATTCGCCCGCTGTTTCGGCACCACTCCGGGCCGTTATCTCCACGGCAAGCGCATGCAACGCGCCGCCGAACTTCTCCTCGAACACCCGGAATTATCCGTCAAGGAGATTTCCAGTGCGGTCGGTTATTCGGATGCGTTGAACTTTTCGACCGCCTTCCGGAAATATTTCGGCAATTCGCCGCTCCAGTACCGGAAGAGTCATTCGTGACAACAGGGAAGAGCGTTCCGATTCCGCTCCGGAGCCTCGACGTTCTTCACCGCAACCCGTCCATGGCGGAGCGGAGAGGATTCCCATCCCCGGGAGGAACCGGGCGGTTGCATCGAATGGCCCCCCCTCCAGCGGCATCCCTCCGGTGGAGCCCAGGCAAATGCACAGAGTCACCAACCATCCGCCCCGGGGGTTCCCCGGTCGACGGGGACGAAACAAAGCGTGAAGATTTCCTGATTGCGGCCTGTAAAAAACGCAGTTTTGGAGTTATTTTATAAGAATGGAAAACCATAAATACATCAATTTCGGGAAGAGAGAGATTTTGGAGCTCGATCAGAAAAAATTTCACTCGCTGCTGAAATCCACCGGCAGCGCGGCACGCACCGTGCTCGCCGCCGTGTTCGGCAGCAGAAGACCAGCCGACCGGGTGCTCAGCACCTGGTTCCGGGATAATCGCCGCTGCGGCTCCCGCGACCGCCGCTTCATCAGCGAAAGCATCTACGCTCTGCTGCGCAACTGGGGGCTGCTCCGCCGCTTCCTGCCGGCAGAACGGCTCGCGGAAATAGAATCCGGTACAATCCGGCTCGGCCGCGCGGAACTCGACGCCCTGCTCTTCGGCGCCCTCTACCTTGATGCGCACGATCTGCCGACCGCCAGACTTCTGGCCCGGGAGCTGAACCTGCGGTGGCCGCAGCCGCTCCCCGCTGCCGAACCGTTGATCGGGCGGGCCGCCGCTCTGGCGAAACTCTTCGGAGTTCCCGTGGAGTTTCACCTCTCCGATCTGGTGCCGGAGTGGATGGCCGGCGCCCTCCCCGCGGATTTTCCGTTCGACCGGTTTCTCGCCGATCTCCGCCGCCGGCCCCCGATGTGGCTGCGGGCGCAGTGCGACGACCCCGCCAGACTTGCGGAAGAGCTGACGGAGGCCGGGCTCACGGTCCACCGTCACGAACGGATCCCCGCCGCGCTCCGCGTGAACGATCCCCGGGTGAATCTCCACACACTTGAGAGTTTCCGCCGCGGCGACTTTGAAGTGCAGGATCTCGCCAGTCAGTGCATCGGTCTGGTCGCCGCTCCCCGGCCGGGGGAACAGTGGCTCGACGCCTGCGCCGGAGCCGGCGGAAAAAGCCTCCAGCTCGCCGATCTTATGAAACGGCGCGGCACCGTGGTCGCCTGTGACGTGCGCAGTTACAAACTCGATGATCTGCGGCTCCGCGCCCGCCGGGCCGGATTCCCCAACATCGTCACGCGGGAGTGGGATGGCAAACCGTTCCACGGCAAACAGGCGGGCCGGTTCAACGGAGTGCTGGTGGACGCCCCGTGCAGCTGTTCCGGCGTCTGGCGGCGCAATCCCGACGGCCGCTGGACCCTCCCCCCGGAGGAACTGACAAAGACGGCGGAACTTCAACAGACCATCCTGGCGGCGGCGGCTCCGGCCGTCCGTCCGGGGGGCGTGCTGGTCTATGCGACCTGCTCCCTCTTTCCGGTGGAGAACGGCATGGTGGTGGAAAAGTTTCTCGCGGAACATCCGGAGTTTACTCTGGAGCCGTTCGCCAATCCGCTCACCGGGGAACCCACCTCCGGCCAGCTCCAAATCCGCAGTTTCGACGGCGACTGCGATTCGATGTTCGTTGCACGGATGCGGCGGAAGGAGGAGAAGTGAAGCGATTTCACATCGTTCTGGTCGCGCCGGAAATTCCGCAGAACACCGGCACCATCGGCCGCCTCTGCGTCTCGACCGATACGTCGCTGCACCTGATCAAACCGCTCGGATTTTCGCTGGAGGACAAGTTTCTCCGCCGGGCCGGGCTGGACTACTGGGAGCATCTCGCCCCGTCGGTCTACGAGAACTGGGAGGAGTTTCTCGAACGCAATCCCGGCGCGGAGCTTCACTTTCTCTCCACCCGGGGGGAACGCTCTTACTGGGATGTGCCCTATCGCCCCGGTGATTACCTCGTATTCGGGCGGGAGTCGAGCGGACTGCCGCCGGAATTCTACAACCGTTACCGCGACCGTCTCTACCGGATTCCGATGCCCGGCAAGTATCACCGGAGTCTGAATCTGGCCAACGCCGCGAGCATCGTTCTTTACGAAGCGCTCCGGCAGAACCGCGAAGGAATCCTGCTGTGAATTTTGTCAAACTGCTCCTTTATCTGGTCGCCGGAGTGCTCGCCATCGGGCTGCTCCTGGCCTTCGCCCTGCCGCTTCTGATTCTCTGGATTCTCTGCATGCTGGTCGAAGCATTCTTCGGCGTAAAGCTGATCGACCGCCGGTTCGTCGGCCGTTTTCATCGAAGCGGCCGGCCTCAGCCGCCCCCCTCCCCCGCGCCGGAGCCGGAACCGGATGTTCCGGCCAGCGAGGCGGTCATCGACGTGGTGGCGGTCGATCTCCCCGATGAACCGCCGCAGGCGCCGGAGCGGCTCGAAGGCGGGAAATAACCGTTTCCTCCAGAAAACTCCGGATCGCGCAGGGAATTTTCCGGACAGGACTTGATTTTCCGCCCGGATGCGGTATCTTTTCTCTGAAAGAGAGAGAAACAGGGGGGTATTTTCCATGGCAAAAGAGTTTTCTTCCGGAATTTCCAACTTCATCGCCGGCGTCCTGGTCGGCATTCTGATCGCCGCGTTCGGATTCGCCTGGATGGTGCGCTCCGGTCAGGAACTCTCCGGCGGAGTGCGCCCCCGGGTCCTCCGGCTCGGCCACGGACTGCCGGTGGAACACCCGGTCCACAAGGCGATGGAGTTCATGGCCCGGCGGGTCAAGGAGCTCTCCGACGGGAAACTTGAAATCGCCATCTATCCGGCCGGCATGATCGGTTCCGAAGCGGAGTGTCTCAAACAGACGCAGAACGGGCAGCTCGACCTGAGCAAAACCTCCACCGCGGTGCTGGAGTCGAGCGTGCCGGAGATGACCGCCTTCAGCATGCCTTACCTCTTCCGTGACAAAGACCATTTCTGGAAGGTGCTCGACGGTCCGCTCGGGCAGAAGATTGCCGAACTGCCCGGCGGGATGCGCGGTCTCACCTATTTCGACTCCGGAGAGCGCAGTTTCTACACGACAAAGAAGGCGATCCGGAATCCGGATGACCTCAAGGGCATGAAAATCCGCACCCAGCAGAGCCGGTGCGCGATGGACATGGTGAGCGCGCTCGGCGGAGCGCCGACACCGATTCCGTGGGGCGAGCTCTACACCGCCCTCTCCCAGGGGACGGTGGACGGTGCGGAAAACAACCTGCCCAGCTTCGATACCGGCCGGCATCTCGAAGTCTGCAAAAATTTCACGCTGAGCGAACACGCCCGCGTGCCGGACATGCTGGTCATCGGCAACGCCGCATGGGATCAGTTGAACGACCAACAGCGCAAGTGGCTGAAAGAGGCCGCCCACGAAGCAAGTCTCTACCAGAGAAAACTCTGGGAAGAGGCGGAAAAGGAGTCCCGTCGGCGGGCGGAGGAGGCCGGCGTCCGGTTCTATTCCGTCGACAAGGCGGCCTTTGCGAAGAAACTCCGCCCGCTCTACGGCAGACAGCCCCGGGCGGTCAAACAGCTCATCCGGGAAATTCAGGAGGTGAAGTAAGATGCTGCTGAAGTTGAAACAGGGCTCGCTCCGGCTTCTGAATCTGATTCTGATCGCGGCCGTCGCCGTGCTGGTGCTCGATGTGCTGCTCGGCGTCGCTTCCCGCTATCTTTGGGGAGCGCAGGTCAAATGGACCGAAGAGCTGGCGACCATTCTGCTCATCTGGGTCAGCTTTCTCGGGGCGGCCGCGGCCTTCGAGGCGCGCGCCCATCTCGGAATTGATTTTCTCACCGCACGGTTCACCCCTTCCGCCCGACGGAAGGCGGAGCTCATCGCCCATCTGTGTACCATCGGATTCGTCGTCATCGCCTTTCTGCTCGGCGGTTCCATTCTGGTGCGCCAGGCGCTGATCCATCGGAACATTCTCCCCGCGCTGCAGATCTCCGACGTGGTGATGTATCTGCCGCTGCCGGTGAGCGGAGTCTTCATTCTGATCTATGAGCTCGCCAATCTTTCCGCAGACTGGAAACGACGGGAAACCGAACCGGGAGAGGAACACCAACATGACTGAAGTCGCCATTGTTCTGACTGTAGTCTTCTTTGCGCTGCTGCTGTTGAATGTCCCGATTGCAACGGCGATCGGCATCGCTTCGCTCGCCGCAGTATTCGCCAACGGCGGTTCGATTGCGCCGGAGGTGATCGTCGCCGACCGGATGATCGGCGGCGTCGGTTCGTTCGCTCTGCTGGCGATTCCCTTTTTCGTCCTCTCCGGCATTCTGATGGGGCGCGGCGGCATGGCGCGACGCCTGATCGATTTCGCGGCGGCGCTGGTCGGGCGGTTCCCCGGAGGACTCGCCTACGTCAACACGTTGACCTGCATGCTTTTCGGTTCCATTTCCGGCTCGGCGACTGCGGCGGTTTCCAGCGTCGGTGGCTTCATGATTCCAGAGATGACCCGCATGGGGTACAATCGAGAATTCAGCGTGGCGGTCACCACGACCGCCGCAACCACCGGTCTCATCATTCCTCCGTCGAACATCATGATCGTCTATTCCGTCGCCTGCGGCACGGTCTCGATTGCGGCGATGTTCATCGCCGGCGTGCTGCCGGGAATCCTGCTCGGCCTGTGCATCATGGCGGTCTGCGTCATCCATGCGCTGAGAAGCGGCGCACGCGGCGGCGAAAAATCGTCGTTGCGGACCATTCTGCTCACCTTCCGGCGGGCCTTTCTGAGCCTCTTTCTGATGGTGGTGATCATCGGCGGAATTCTCGGCGGCGTCTTCACTGCAACCGAGGCGGCCGCTGTTGCAGTCGCCTACTCTCTGGTGCTCTCCATGCTGGTTTACCGGGAGGTGAAGTGGCGCGATCTGCCCGATATTCTGCGGCAGACCGGCATCACCACGGCGGTCGTGATGCTGCTGATCGGCGTCAGCTCCGCGATGAGCTGGATCATGACGATATCGAACATTCCCCAGACCATCAGCAGCGGCCTGGTTTCCCTCTCAAACAATCCGGTGGTGCTGCTCTGCGTCCTCAACCTGCTGCTGCTGATCGTCGGAACCTTTATGGATATGACGCCGGCGGTCCTGATTTTCACCCCGATTTTCCTCCCGGTCGTGCGGGAACTCGGCATGAGCGACATTCAGTTCGGCGTCATGATCATCGCGAATCTGTGCATCGGTCTGTGCACGCCGCCGGTCGGCTCCTGTCTCTTCATCGGCTGCGGCATCGGGCAGACTACCATCGCCCGGGTGACCCGGCCGATGCTGCCCTTCTTTCTTGCGATGTTGATCGCACTCGCGGCGATCACCTTCCTGCCGTGGCTTTCGCTCTGGCTGCCGGACGCGGCGGGGCTGTTGAAATAGCTGCGCCTCTCCTGTCTTGTGCGGGAATCTTTTCACTTTCCCCTTCGGCGGACTTGAAAACCCGGGGGGAATGCGTTAGGTTAGATCAATTTCCAAAAACAGAACACAGGGAGTTCCGAACCGTCTCATGAACAACGATGCCTTTCTGATTCTCTTCATCGCCTTCATCGCCCTGATGGGCATCGGGCCGCTGCTGCTGCGCCGCTTTCACATTCCCTCGGTGATCTCCCTTCTGATCGTCGGCATGCTGGTCGGGCCGAACTGTCTCGACCTGATTCCGCGGATCTCCGAATCGCTCAGCTTTCTCGGCAGTTCACCGGCGGTGGTGGCCTCGCATTTCGAATCCCTGGTTGACTCCCTCGGCTCTCTCGGTCTGGTGCTGCTGATGGCGCTTGCCGGCATGGAGGCCGATTTCAAACTGATTGCCGCGGCAAAAAAACCGGTGGTGGCACTCAGTGTGCTCACCTTTCTGCTGCCGGCGATTGCCGGATACGCGGTTTACGCCTGGTTCCGGCCGGAAGACTTCCCCGGAAAACTGCTCTACGCCTCGCTTTTCGCCTCCCACTCGGTCGGAATCGTCTTCCCGGTCATCCGGGAGCTCAAACTGACCCGGACCAAATTCGGCGCCGCCGTGCTGATTTCGACGGTGATCACCGACATTGCCAGCATCATTCTGCTTGCCGTAAGCGTCCAGCTCAAGCGGCAGAGCATCGGCATTCCGACCGAGGGGGCCCGGCGCACGCTGTCGATCTTCGATTACGTTGATCCGGCCATGTTCGGAGCGTTTTTCACACCATTCTTCCTGCTGCTGGTGCTGATCTACCTCTTTGCGGCAATCGTCATTGTGTACTGCGTCGGGCGAAAACTGCTGAAACACTTTCAACCCGGGGAAGACATGCTCATCACCATTCTGCTGCTGGTCATCCTCGCCACGGTGCTGGTCGGAGAATTTCTCGGCATCAATCTGGTGGTTGGCGCCTTCATCGCCGGCCTTGCCCTCTCCCGCCTGGTGAAATCCGAACTCGGTCACGGCGGTTCGCTGATCAACCGCTTTGAGAGCATCGGTTACGGCCTGCTGATCCCCTTCCTCTTCGTATCGATCGGCATGGAGACCGACTTTTCCGCATTCGGTGCCCCGGGCAATGTGGAGATCATCCTGCTCACGGTGCTGGGGCTGGTCTGCAGCAAGGTTTTCTCGGGCTGGCTTGCCATGCGCTTCTCCGGCTACGGCAACGGACACGGATTATGCGCCGGTCTGATGACCGTGCCGCAACTCTCCGCAACCCTCGCCGCGGCCGCCATCGGCAAGGATCTCGGCATGCTGGACAACCAGTTCTTCAATGCGATCATCATCCTGTCGATCGTGACCACGTTGCCGGTACCGACCCTGGTCCGCACCATCATCGAACGCGGGAAGCTCAAATTCACCGACGTCAACGACGAAGCGTACCATGTTCCCAACGCCGTCGTTCAGGACGACCTGCTCTGACCGGGGCTCCCTCCGTTTTCTTCGCAGGAAAGAAATCCGGAAAAACTTTTCTGCTGCGGCAGGAGCCCCCCCCCGCGCCCCCGTGCCCCGGAACGGTGTCGTCAACTGGACCGCCTGCCCCTCCCCCCGGCAAGCGCAAACTTCTTCCAAGAAAAAACCCCCGCCCCAGAAATCCGGAGCGGGGGTTGAAGTATCGCGAAAGGCGAATTACTTCATCACCTCGCCGAGGTTCTTGTAGAAGTCCATCCGGCGCTTCGCATCGGCTTCCGCACGCGCGAAGAGGTCTTCCGCATCCGCCGGGGCGGTCTTGTAGAGCGCCTTGTAACGGTTTTCACTGCGGATGAAGTCCTGGAAGCTGGAGATCGCTTCCTTGGTCTCCCAGGTGAACGGCTTTTCGTTCGCCGGGTTGTAGCGATAGAGCGGCCAGTAACCGGCTTCCACCGCGCGCTTCGCCTCGGTCTGACTCTTGGTCATGTTGATGCCGTGCGCAATGCAGGGCGCATAGGCCAGGATGATCGACGGTCCCTTGTGCGCTTCGGCTTCGCGGATGGCGGTCAGCGCCTGCTGACGGTTGGCTCCCATCGCAATCGACGCGACGTAGACGTTGCCGTAGCTCATGCACATGAAACCGAGGTTCTTCTTGGTCAGCCGCTTGCCGCTGTTGGCGAAGAGGGCGACCGCACCGATCGGGGTGGATTTGGAAGCCTGACCGCCGGTGTTGGAGTACACTTCGGTGTCGAGCACCAGAATGTTGACATTGCGGTTCTGCGCCACGACGTGGTCGAGGCCGCCGAAGCCGATGTCATAGGCCCAGCCGTCGCCGCCGAGGATCCAGACCGACTTGTCAACGAAATAGTCCTTCAGCTCGAGCATCTTCTGATAGATCGCCTTCTGCTCGCCTTCGGATTTCTCGATGGCGGTCGGCAGAAGTTCGCCGATCTTCTTCTGATTTTCGATCGCTTCGTCGGAGGTGCTCTCCCAGTTCGCAACCGCGTAATCCAGCAGCCCCTTCATGGTGTCGCAGCAGACGCCCAGCTCCTGGATGCGCTTGATGTTGCTCATCAGCTGTTCCCGGTTCTTGTCAACCGCGATCCGCATACCGAAGCCGTATTCCGCGTTGTCCTCGAAGAGGGAGTTCGCCCACGCCGGGCCGCGGCCCTGCTTGTCCTTGCAGTAGGGCAGGCTCGGGAAGGATCCGCCGTAGATAGAGGAGCAGCCGGTCGCGTTCGCCACGATCATGCGGTTGCCGAACAGCTGGCTGACCAGTTTGACGTAGGGAGTTTCACCGCAGCCGGCGCAGGCGCCGCTGAACTCGAAGTACGGACGCAGGAACTGCGAGCCCTTGACCGTCGCCGGATTGGTTCCGCCGAGCACGTTGTCAGGCAGCGAGAGGAAGAATTCGACATTGGCATCCTGCCCCGCGGCACGCTCGTCCGGCGTGTGGGTCATGCTGATCGCCTTCTCCTTGGCCGGGCAGGTCTCGACGCAGACGCCGCAACCGGTGCAGTCCTCGATGAAGACCTGCAGACGGAACTTCAGCCCCGGCTCCTTGACCGCCTTCGCATCGACCACCTGGAAGGTCGCCGGTGCGCCGGCCAGATCCGCTTCGCGAATCAGCTTGGCGCGGATCGCGGCGTGCGGGCACGCCATCACGCACTGGTTGCACTGGATGCACTTCGAGGGATCCCACTTCGGCACGCTCGGAGCGATGCCGCGCTTTTCATACTGCGAGGTGGCAGTCGGCATCGAGCCGTCGTAGCTCATCGCCGAAACCGGAATGTTGTCGCCCTGCTGATGGAGAATCGGCTTCATCAGCGTGTTGGCGAAGGTTCCCATTTCCGGAGTGATGGTTTCAACCGCTTCGAAAGCGGCAACGCCGTCGAGCGACGCCGGAACCTTGACCTCCTGGAGCATCGCCAGCGCGCGGTCGACGCACATCTGGTTCTGCTTGACGACCTCGTCGCCCTTCTTCTTGAACTTCTTCTCGATTCCAGCCTTGATGTAGTTGATCGCGTCATCGGCCGGAATGATGTTGGCCAGCTTGAAGAAGCAGGTCTGCATGATGGTCGAAACATACTTCGCACTGCCGATTTCGAGCGCGAGCTTCAGAGCGTCGATCGTGTAGACCTTGACATGCTTCTTGAGGATCGTCTCCTGCATGTCGCGGGTGAAGCTCTCGAACACCTTGTCGGCGGGGAGTTCGCTGTTGATCAGGAAGGTGCCGCCGTCGACGATGCCGGCGAGCATGTCATACCGGCCGATGTAGGCCGAGTTGTGGCAGGCGACGAAATTCGGCGCGGTGATGGTGTACTCGCTGGTGATCGGCTTGTCGCCGAAACGCAGGTGCGACACCGTGATGCCGCCGGACTTCTTCGAGTCGTAGACGAAGTAGGCCTGGACATACTTGTCGGTGTGGTCGCCGATGATCTTGACCGAGTTCTTGTTGGAGCCGACGGTACCGTCGCCGCCGAGGCCCCAGAACATGCAGGCGGTGGTGCCGGCCGGTTCGGTGACGATCACTTCATCGATCGGCAGCGAGAGATGGGTCACGTCGTCGTTGATACCGACGGTGAAGTTGCTGGTGCACTTGCCGGCGAGGTGCTTGTAGATCGCGAGAACCATCGACGGAGTGAACTCCTTGCTGGCGAGTCCGTAACGGCCGCCGATGACGGTGACGTCCTTGCGGTCGGCCAGCGCAGCCTTGACATCGAGGAAGAGCGGCTCGCCGAGCGAACCGGGCTCCTTGCAGCGGTCGAGCACCGCGATCTTCTTCGCGGTCGCCGGAATCGCCTTGACGAAGACGTCGGCGGCGAACGGGCGATAGAGGCGGACCTTCAGCAGACCGAGCTTTTCGCCCTTCGCATTCAAATAGCCGATCGCCTCTTCGATGGTTTCGCAGCCGGAACCCATCGCAACGATGACGCGGTCGGCATCCGGCGCTCCGACATAGTCGAAGAGGTGGAGCTGACGACCGGTGAGCGCGGCGACCTTGTCCATGTACTTCTGGACGATCCCCGGCAGAGCGTCGTAGGTGGCGTTGGTGGTTTCACGGCCCTGGAAGTAGACATCCGGGTTCTGCGCGGCCATCTTGGCGTAGGGCGCTTCCGGACGCAGGGCGCGGTTGCGGAACCGCTCGACATACTTCATATCGAGCAGCGACTTCATGTCGGCATAATCGAGCAGCTCAACCTTCTGGAATTCGTGCGAAGTACGGAATCCGTCGAAGAAGGCGAGGAAGGGGATTTCGCTTTCGAGCGTGGCCAGATGGGCGACCAGCGCGAGGTCGTGGGTCTCCTGGATGCTCGCGGCGGAGGTCATCGCGAAGCCGGTGGCGCGGCAGCTCATCACGTCGGAGTGGTCGCCGAAGATCGACAGCGACTGGGCGGCGAGCGCACGGGCCGAAACATGGAAGACGGTCGGGAGCATTTCACCGGCGATCTTGTACATGTTCGGAATCATCAGCAGCAGCCCCTGGCTGGCGGTGTAGGTGGTGGTCAGCGCACCGGCGCAGAGAGAGCCGTGCACTGCACCGGCGGCACCGGCCTCGGACTGCATTTCGACGACCTGAAGCGTTTCGCCGAACATGTTCTTCTGGCCCTGGCTCGCCCAGGTGTCAGCGTACTCTCCCATCGTCGAAGACGGGGTGATCGGGTAGATCGCCGCGACTTCACTGAAGGCGTACGCTACGTAAGACGCAGCGTAATTGCCGTCGATGGTCTGCATTTTCTTTGCCATGATTCCTCCATTGGTTAATAAAGTAAAGGTCGATCCCTTATTATAAGGTATAGATACAAATCATGCCTTCACAAATAATGTTACTGAATTTACACCACATTCGTGATTTTTTCAACTCTTTGAACGAGTTTTCACCCAATTTTCACATTTTCCCGGCTGATTGCCGAAAAATCCATAAAATTCGGAATTTTTTCCATTCCCGAGTTGTTGAATCCCGCTATATTAAGCACTGAACCATATCTCAAACAGGAGGATTTCACCATGGATATGCGGCGAATCGGAGTGATCGGAGCTTCGGGCCGTGGAAACATCGCGGACTATGCCCACATTCCGGATGAGGGATTCACCCTGGTTGCCGGGGCAGATCTCTATCCGGAGGGACGCGAACGCTTCCTCAAACGGCAGGAGAAGCTTCACAACACTCCCCATGTCTACTCCGACTACCGGGAAATGATCGAAAAGGAGCATCTCGACGGCGTCATCATCACCACCCCCGATTTCCTGCACGAGGAACACGCGGTGTTCGCCCTGGAGCATGGAATCCCGGTCTATCTGGAGAAACCGATGGCGATTTCCATCGAAGGATGCGATCACATTCTGGAGACCGCCTATCGCCACCGCACAAAACTGGTCATCGGCCACAACATGCGCTACATGGCCTTCACCCGCAAGATGAAGGAGATCATCGACGCCGGGACGATCGGTGAAGTCAAGACCGTCTGGTGCCGCCACTTCATCAGCTACGGCGGCGACGCCTATTTCCGCGACTGGCACGCCGCACGACGTTACTCCAACAGCCTGCTGCTCCAGAAGGGGGCGCACGACATCGACATCATCCACTGGCTGGCGGGCGGCTACACCAACCTGACCGTCGGTTTCGGCAACCTCTCGGTCTACGACAAACTTCCGCGCCGCGCCGCTTCGGAAGCCCGCATCAAGGAGGGAATCTCCTCGGTCTGGACCAACTACCACTGGCCGCCGATGGAGCAGAAGGACATGTATCCGGAAATCGAGGTGGAAGATCTCAACATGATCAACATGCGCCTCGACAACGGCGTGCTCGCCTCCTACCAGCAGTGCCACTATACGCCGGACGTCACGCGGAACTACACCGTCATCGGCACGAAAGGACGGCTGGAGAACTACGGCGACTACACCAGCAGCATTCAGGTGTGGACCCGCCGCAAGGACACCTTCCGGCTGGAGGGTGACATCACCTACCGGATTGAACCTTTCGACGGGCCGCACGGCGGCGCTGATCCGCTGATCGTGCGCAGCTTCCTCGATGCCATCCGGGGGAAATACGATGTCTGGTCTTCGCCGCAGGCGGCGCGCAACAGCGTCGCGGCAGGATGCTGTGGCGCTGAATCGATCCGTTCCGGCGGAATGCCGGTCGCAGTGCCGCCGCTGCCGGAACATTTGAAAAACTTTGACTTTACACGTGCAGAAGAGGTGAAATAATGCGTGTTCTCATCACCGGCGGTGCCGGATTCATCGGCTCCCATATTGCGGAATATTTTCAGGGGAAAGCTGACGTGCGGGTGTTCGACAGCCTGCGCAGCGGTTTCCGGAAGAATCTTGACGGACTGGAAGTGGAATTCATCGAGGGTGACATCCGCGACCGGGAGGCGGTCGCGGCGGCGATGCAGGGGGTCGATTACGTCTTCCACCTCGCCGCGATGATCAGCGTGCCGGAGTCGATGAGCCGGATTACCGAATGCATCGACATCAACGACACCGGCATGATCGTCGCGCTGGAAGAGGCGGCGAAAGCGGGCGTGAAGAAGCTCTGCTTCTCCACCTCCGCGGCGATCTACGGCGACAATCCGGTTGTTCCCAAAGTGGAAACGATGTTCCCCGAACCCAAGAGCCCCTACGCGATCACCAAGCTTGACGGCGAATATTACTGCCGGATGTTCACCGAAACCGGCCGCCTCCAGACTGCCTGTCTGCGGTATTTCAACGTCTTCGGCCCCCGACAGGACCCGAAGAGCGCCTACGCGGCGGCGGTGCCGATCTTTCTGGCGAAGGCGCTGGCCAACGAACCGCTCACCATCTTCGGCGACGGCGAGCAGACCCGCGACTTCATCTACGTCAAGGATATCGTGGCGGCGAACGTCTTCATGGCGACCCACGATTTCACCGGCGTCTACAACGTGGCTTACGGCGGCAAGATTACCATCAACGATCTGGCGAAGGAGATCATCCGCCTCACCGGTTCCCATTCGGAAATTCTTTACCGGCCTGAACGTGCCGGCGACGTGAAGCATTCGATGGCGGCACCGGACAAACTCATGGCAACCGGCTTCAAGCCCGCCTTCAACTTCACGGCGGGCATGGCGGAAACCGTCGCCTGGTACCGCGCCAACGCCAACCGCGGATAATTCACACGTTCCCCGCTCCGGCCGGCTTCTCCGCGCCGGAGTTTTTTACGGCAAATTATTTAAATTTTCCATATATTAAGGATAATAAAATTATTTTTCAATTCGTTATTCTTTCGAAGCGATCCGGATGGACGGATCAACAACAGAGAAAGGAAACGATCATGAAGAACACGATTCAAATTCTGTCGATTCTCGGAGCCGCAGCACTCTTCACTCTGCCGGTATCGGCAGGAGGCCCGCCACATCACAATGAGGGAGTCGGACTGGCGACGGACATTGTCCGGCTGGTCAAGACGATCCTCGCCCCGCCGCCGGCGGTGGTGGTGACGCCGCCAGTAGTGACCGCCCCTGCCCCGGTGGTGGTGACGCCGCCGGTGGTGACCGCCCCGGCACCCGTGGTGGTGACGCCGCCGGTAGTGACCGCCCCGGCTCCCGTGGTAGTGACGCCGCCGGTCTGGACAGCTCCGCCGCCGCGGTATCTTCGCGCCCCGGGCCCGCCGGCTCCTCCGCATGGCCCCCATCGGGGCGGACATGGCGGACGACGCTGAAATCCGTCTCCGGCCTCCAACCCGGAGCCTGGAATCAGGAATCCGGGTTTTTTGTATCTTTTCCGGGAAACTGTGCTGGCCATCCTTCGAAAGCGAAACTACATTATACGCAAAATATTTCAGCTGACAGGAGGCCGCCATGCGCAAACCGGAGTATTGTTCCACCTTTCTTCCGCCGGATGTCCACCCGGCACCGGAGTTGTACCGGTCGGGGGATGCATTTGTCATCAGCCGGAACAGCTCCTCAGCCGTGATGGCGGCACACATTGCCGGATTCTCACTCGATGAAAGTCCGGCGTTCCGCTTTCAGGCCGAAGCGGAGGTCGATTCCGCGGCGCCGCCGGAGAGCGTCGGTGTGGTGGCGGACTGGTTCACTGCCGGCGGGAAACTCATCGCCCGGGACTATCTCGAACGGGAAATTTCCGGGCAGAAGCGCCGTTTTCACCGGGTTCTTCCGCGTCCGGCGGAAGCGGTCCGGGCGGAACTGCGGATGTTCAGCCGCTGGATGAATCAGCCGGTCCGTTTTTTCCACCCCGCGATGGAGGGGTGTGTCATCCCGCCGCGTACACTGCGGCTGATTGCGACGAAAATCGACCCGCCGCGCCCCTCCACCGAAGAAGCGAATCTCCAACTCGCGGAACAGCTGTTCGACCGTCTGGCGGCGGCGGGAGAGCATCCCGATCTCATTCTTCTGCCGGAAAATCTCAATACGCGCAGCACGCCCGGCCTCCCGTGCCGGAAAGCGCAGACGATCCCCGGAGCGTGGAGCGAATTTCTGGCGACCCAGGCGAAACGTTTCCACTCCTACGTCGTCACCACCCTCGCCGAACGGGAGGGGGACGACCTTTACAACACGGCAATCATTCTCGGCCGGAACGGAGAGCTGGTCGGCAAATACCGCAAGGTTCATCTGACGCTCAGCGAAGCGGAAGCGGGCTTCCTGCCGGGGAATGAGTTCCCGGTGTTTCCGCTGGACTGCGTCCGCGTCGGAATCGCGACCTGCTGGGACAACTGGTTCAGCGAAAGCGTTCGCCACCTCGCGCTCAACGGTGCGGAACTGGTGCTCTTTCCGCTGGCCGGGGACGGGGATAAAACCCACTGGCGGCACATCTGGCCGGCGCGGGCGATGGACAACGGAATTATTCTCGCCTCCTCGATCTCCCAGGGGGAGGCAAAGGAGCCGACCCCGGCGCAGATCCTTCTGCCGGACGGCTCCGTTGCGGCGGAAACGCGGGAAAATCCGGGCTACGCCGCGGCGACGCTCGATCTCAACCGGCGCTGCCTCACCTACTGGCTCTCGGTCGGCCCCGCCTTCGGCGAAGGAGCGAGCCTCTACCGCCTCGAACGGCGCGCCAGCGTCTATTGATTACCGGGAAATCAGCTCCGATGGTGAACTTCTGTCAACATTGAAACAATGTTACGATTTAAAAATTGTCATTTTTTATCATTGCTTTACAAACAGTAAGATCTTTATTTATTGAAAATCAAAAAAAAAGGCTGTTTTTTTTAGTTTTATGCTTGACATTATTACGATTATCACTATAATTAATTACAACAGCAGGAGACAATAAAACCGATGGATAAACTGCAATTTGCAAGAGAAAGTATTCTTCATCGTATTGAACGCGGTGAATTTTCCGCTGAAGCAAAATTGCCGGCGGCAATGAAATACAGCGAAACCGCCGGCATCTCTTTCGGCGTTGTGCAACTTGCATACAACTCACTGATCCGCGACGGCATACTCTACAGTATCCCCCGCCAGGGAACTTTTGTACGGAAGGATTGGCGGAATCGAATTCTCCCCGGCTGTATCCAAACCTACCGACCTGTCTGGCTGGACCTTTTAAAACCTTTAAAAGAAGAGACACCGGAACTTTTTTTGAGCAAAAGTTTTCGTGAGGGAGCATTTGAAATCCGTTTCAGCAATGATACCCAGCTTCATGCAGGGGAATACCTTGATCTGACGGAGTTCTTCGAGGCGGAATTCCCTGATAAGAATGACTTTTTTTTGGAAAAAATTGAGCAGTTTCGTTCGAGAGACGGTAAGTTATTCGGCATACCGCTGATTTTCTCTCCCTGGGTCATTTGTTATCACCCTGATCTTATCGCTGCAGCGGGCGCCCCGGAACCTCATCCCGGCTGGAACTGGGAGGAGTTTCTGAACCTGATTCGCCTCCTGCGCCGAAATCTCCCCTCCTCCTTATCGTTTCGGTTTGTGCCTTCCTCCTCTGTCTGGATGAACTTCTTTCTCCGTGCAGGAGGAGAAATCATGGGAACCCGGGAGGAAGGTTATCCCATATTACTTGACAAAGCGGCTTCTGTTGCCGCCCTGAACCGATTGCAGGAACTCCATGATGCCGTTGGCCCGGAAAACGATTCGTCATTCAATTATCGGGAAGCTTTTCTAAGAAAAGAGACAGCAATGATTGTCGGCACCCGGCAGGATGCGGCGTTTCATAACCCTTACCCCTGGAAATGTGTGCCGCTGCCAGTGATACCCGGCGGCAGAGAATGTATGCGCATAGGAGGAGATCTCTTCTGCGTTCGTCGTATCGTCAATGATTTCCACCTTGTCCAAAAGTTACTCAAATACCTTTTTTCACAGCAGCTGCAAGATCGTCTCGGAGCTCTCGGATACGGTATCCCTATTCGGCGCAGTTCGGCAATCCGAAGCTTCAACGAGCACGATCCTCGCGACATGGTGTTTCTCTCAGAGATGGCCAAGATTCACCCCCTCAACCATTTCGCCTGGCCGGAACTTCAAACCCTGATCAATCATGCATTGCCGCATACCTGGCTGCATCAGGAATCGCCGGCAAAAATAACCAGTGAAGTGGCCAATGTTCTGCGTACCATTATCCGTTATGAATACAACCCTTTTTACCATAAACAGGAGAACTCTCATGACCGGAATCACTAATCGCGTTCCCCTCTGTTATTCCAAGCGGAATACAGCTCGGAGGAGATGGTGTATTTTTTTCACTCTCATAGAACTTCTTATTGTTATTGCAATCATTGCGATTCTGGCGGCCATGCTTCTCCCGGCATTGCAGCGCAGCCGGGAAAAAGCCAGAAAAATCGCCTGTGTCAGCCAGTTGAAACAGCTCGGATTCTACAGCAATCTCTACACCGACAACTATGATGGTCGCCTTTTCGCCACCAATATGCCGAGTTCCCTGCTATCCGGGACCCGAATCTGGGTCCGTTATGACAGCAATCCGATGGTCAATGGTCTGAACGTCTCCCGGGAGATTATAGAATCGCTGTTGATCTGCCCAGCTGACGCCTCTCCAGCACCAAACGGTCTGAACGATCCGCCCGGCTACTACAGTTACGGCTACAACGGCACACTCGATTATCGTAAAATCGGGAAACTCAAAAATCCGTCCCGTCTTTGTGTAATCGGCGATTCCGCGCTGGATCCCGCGGACAACAGTGGAGCACCATATTTCATCAGCTTTTCCGCAGCCTATCGCCAATACCTGCTCTACGGCGCCCTCCGGCATCAGAACAAGCCTAATGTACTTTATCTTGACTGGCATGTAGGACAACCGGCAGATACGCGGCAACTTGCCGGCCCCAGCGTAAATTCCAATGCGCCGGATTTTAAAATATTCTGGTATTACAAAATGGATTGAATACGTTGGAAACGCCTGGAATCCCATCATGAATCACCTCGAAGTCAAAACTCTGATCCTCGGCGCAACCTTTTACGGTTGCGGGCTGGCCCGCAACATGCCGGATGCTCTGATAATGGAATCATCAATAGCACCGGGCAGCAACCGTGTCTATGGATTCGAGCCGGGTACCGGTTGGCAAGAACCTTTAACGCATCCAGAGGCCGAAGAATTCCGCCAGGAACTTCTCCAACGCCACGCACTCACTCCGGAAGGACGATTGCTCACCGGCGCACTGGCTCCAGTCTTCGCCGCCTGGTGTCTCCGGAGAAACCTCCCCCTGCTTCTGGGAGTAAGACTCGTTGCACGTGACGACCATTCTGCACAGTTTCTGGACTGTTGCGGAAACCGTATCGAATGTTGCGCAGAGCAAATTATTGATGCCAGGGAAACACTTCAAGGAGAAAAGTTCCTTACTGCCGTTCTCGTTTCTCCCGAAGTTGCGCAGGAAGGCAAATACGGTGAATTCGAACTATGTTTCTCCGGCATCGACCATATCTATTATGCAATGATGCGTCTGGAAGAAGCCTGTTCCCTGCAGGATGCACGGAAGCGTTTTTTCTCCCTGTGGCAAAAGAGACCCGAAAGCCTTAGGCAGCTGAAACTGCTGTTGACCGCATCCCGTTTCAGTCGCCGCAACTATAGAAATGCAGCTGCGGAGCTGGAAGCCGGACTTCTGAACCGCACTCGGCGTCAGTCGCAGCCATTGCACCAACGTAAGGTTCCCGACTCCTGTGATCTCATTGTCGCCGGATTCGGTACCGCAGGCAGTGCTGCCGCAGTAGCGGCAGCTCGCCGAGGACTGCGGGTTATGGTAGTTGAGCGTAACACCTGTCCAGGAGGAACCTGGACAGGCGGATTCGTTCCCAAATGTTATTTACAAGAGCCCACTGGCATTGCAAAGGAATTTCAGGAAGCCGCCAGCCGTATAAAAGACTGCTTCGGCATCACCGAACCATTGAAAATTGTTCAGGAACGCGCGGCCGATGCATGCGGAGTTGAAATCCATTACGGGGCGCAAATATTGTCTGTCCTCCAGGAGGATCGACAGATTTGCGGCATGCAATGGCTCGATGCAGACGGGAATGTACATACCACCCGAACAACAACAATTATCGATGGCACGGCGGAAGCCGTGGTCTGCCGTCTGGCAGGATGTGAGTTGAATCGAGGTCGAAACTCCGACCACGAGTTCAACCGTTATACCAATTCGATGGGCGTGTTCCGGGGTGGGAATTTTGGTGTGGACAATGTTGATGCAGGCAGAATCGCGCAATATGATGTGGAGAATTTTTCCCGGGTTTATCTCTCGGGCTTTCTCTGTCATCTCCGCGATGACTTTCGCAAACTGCCGGTCTGCATCGTGCCATCAGATCTGCCGGGAATTCGTGAGGGGGAACGAATTTTGCCGGAAGCCCCCTATACTCTGTCTGAATTTTTCTCCAGACATGGCAAGACTCCCGAGCCGCTTTTTCACGTTTTCTCCAATCTGGATACCCATGCCAACGATCCGGCGCTGGAACAAGAACTTTTTCAGGACTGGCTTGTGGCATCGTCCCTCTGGGAACAGAAACTTGTCATTCCGATTCCACGTCGCGTGTTGTTTCCCCGCCATATTTCCGGATTGATCGCTGCAGGCCGCCACCTCGGTGTTGATCATGAACTCGGTTGCGCAGTCCGGATGATTCCTGCAATGGCGGCAATAGGAGAAGCTGCCGGTATGATCGCTGCACATGCTCTCCGGGCGGAAATACCGCCAGACACCCTTCCCTATTCGGCTTTTGCCGCAGAATTGCCATCCCAAGACGTCCCGGCTGCAAACCGGGCCTGGTACGGAATGCCGCTTCAGGAAATCCGGACTCAGCTGGCCAGTTCCGCCCCGGGGCTCGCCCTGTGGAATGCCCGCCAGCAGGGGCGAAGTGAGGAACTCCGGGAGTGGTTCGCGCAGGCGGCTCCCGGTTCTCTGCTGCGCAGCCACTGTGCCATGGGACTCGCTCTGCTGAATGATTCAACGGCACTCCCGGAACTGATGAAGCTGGCAATGGACCGGGATTCCGAGGTATTGAATCCAGCCATGGCACACTCACACACTCGAAGAACTGCGGCAATCTATTTGCTCGGCCGGTTGCGGGCGGCAGAAGCTGCACCGTTACTGGAACGCATGCTGAAAGAAAAGAGTTGTGATTCAGACACGCCTTTTCTGATTGCTTCACTGCTCAAAATCAGTGACAGCAGGGAAGATACCCGCGCCTCTGCTGCTCAGCTTCTGCGCCGGCTTGCAGAGGATCCGGCCTGGATGCTGACGGAACCTCTCAACGGCCAAAAAGGCAAAAGCCACCGAGTCGATGGACTGTTTCGACTCCACATCGCCCGGATGCTGGACCGCTGGGGCATACCGCATCAAATCGCGGCAACAGCGACCCGATTGCCGTTGGACGCCCATGAAACATGGTTATGGCAACACTATAAAATTTAACCTCTTATATCTCCGGAGGAAAAAACATCATGTTGAAATCCATATTGTATTCTCTGCTGCCGCTGTTCTGCTGTGGAGCCGCCACGCTGCATGTGAACAACGCCGCACGACCCGGCGGCAACGGTTCTTTTGAACGGCCGTTTCAAACCATCCAACAGGCTGCCGATCAGGTTTCACCGGGAGACACCGTCATCATCGCGCCGGGCGTCTATTTCGAGACGGTCCGGCTTCGCCGCTTCGGGCGAGAAAATGCTCCGATTACCTTCCGTGCAGATAAAATCCACAAAAACCGGGTCATCATCAGTGGCGCAGAGCCGGAAATCCGCCGCGGCAGCCGGAAATGGAAACGATATGATCGCGCGACCAAGACCTATGTTCTCGACTTGAATTATCCTCCCGCGCGAATCCTCTACAGCGGGACAGACCTGTTCGGTTATCGCTCGTTGGAAGCGCTCATGAAATTTGAAGCGCGACCGGGAATTCCAGGTCCGAAGCATGGGTTCTTCCAGTGTGACGGAAAACTCTTCGTCCGCCTGCGCGCCGACGGAAAATATGGCTCAGCTGATCCCAACCGGCACACCATGGCCGTTTCGCCCGCGACTGCACCCTATGGGGATGAAGAGCGCCCCAATTCCCGCGCCTGCAATTTTGCCCTGCTCGGCCGGCCCGGTGAAAATCTTTACGTGGTGATCGACGGGCTGACATTCGAAACGCCGGGACGCACGGCGATCTATGTCTCCGGCAACCGGGTCACGGTCCGCAACTCGCTCTTTCTCGGCTGTCAGGCGGGCGGTGTGATCGGCAGAGTGGTAAATGCAACCGCGCCGGATTTGACAAAAGCCAGTAATGAAATTACGGTCGAGTTCTGCGAATGGCACTCCTTCCCGCTTTTCGATGACGTGAAAGAACTGATCCAAGAGGTAAAAACAGGGAAAGTGACAGTTCCACCCAAGGATCGACTGTTTCACTGGTGGGTGCACAAGAGCCGCGCCAACGGCGTCGCCAACTCCTACGAGACCGGTATTGTACGTCAGGTCGGACGGAATTGGACAATTCGCAACTGCTATATTCACGACAGTTTCGACGGAGTAGCCAACCTGAATTATGGGGAAAACACCATCTTTGAAAACAATCTCTTCGAACGTTGCGTCGACAACGCCATCGAAACCGAAAATCACGCCAGAAACTGCCATATCCGCAGAAACCGCTTCGTCGACGTCTACCAGAGCATTTCGGTGCAGCCACTCGACGGACCGCCGTGGCCGGGACCGGTCTATGTCTACCAGAACCTCTTTTCGCGTACACGGGAAAATCTCATCTGGGGAGGAGGTGGTGGAGCTTTCAAAATCGGAATCCAGTCCCGTCAATGGAATTTTCCCAAACTCAGGGAAAAAATGAAAGCGATCGATCCGGCACATATTTCGCTGCCCGGTCTGCTGGTTTTCAACAACACGATCATCGACCCCGGCACTCGACTGGTGGTGGAGCTGGGAGGCGCCACGCAGAAGCTGGACAACATCGCCTTCTACAACAATCTGGCGCTCGCGGCCAACATACGGCATCCCCGCGCGCTCGACGGAGACGGCGGCGCCTCTCACTACAGCTTCGTCAACAACCGTTTCTGCTGGAAAGCTTCCCGGACCTCGGACATCCCGGCACTGCGCGACCAGCTGCGGCCAGCACAGGAAAAACTGCTGCTCGACGGACCGGAAAACGATTTTCTGCCGGTAAAGTTTGAACCGGCCGTCCCGGTTCCGGGGGCACCGGAACAGTTCCGTTACATCGGAGCTCTGCAATCCCCGGAACAGCGGATCGCCGACCGGGTCGGCGTTCAGGAAGAGCGGTGAACTTCCGGGCAATCGAGTCAGCGGGACGCTCCGGAAAACGTCCCGCCGTCAGTTACGCTCGTTCACGCCACAGGCGGCGGAGCGCCACCGCGTGATTGCAGGTCATGGCGTCGACGCCGAGCGCGGCCATCGCAAGACCGAGTTCATCCGAAGCGACGCCCCACGCAACCACCCGGAACTTCTCCGCGTGCAGCGCCGCGACAAACGCCGCATCCGCCTCCGTGGTCGCCTTGAAGCTGATTCCGGTGCAGTGCAGTTTGCGCAGATGCTCCATCACCTGTTCCACCGCAGGAAACACGCCGAAGCGCTCCTTCAGGTCGATCAGCAGCAGCCGCGGCAGGTCGGGAAAGAGCTCCGCCGCACTTTGGATGGTACTTTCCTCAAACGAGCTCAGTGCCAGAGAACGGCGGTCGCCGCCCCACTGCTCCAGCACCGTTTTCAGCGGCCGGGCAAGCGGCTGAACTCCCTTTAATTCGATCTGCAAGTGTTTGCCGGGCCGGAGCACGGCAAGTGCCTCCGAAAGCCGCGGTACCGGGTAGATTTTCCGTAATTCCGCAAGCGATGCCTCTGCGACGGCAAGTTTCGCCCCGGCCACCCGTTCGAGGGTTTCATCGTGGACACAGACAACTTCCCCGTCGGCGGAAAGGCGGATATCCAGTTCAATGCCGTCCGAATCGCGTTCCATGGCGAGCGAAAAGGCGTTCAAGGTGTTTTCCGGGGCGTCATCCGACTCCCCGCGATGCGAAAGGAACAGTGTCATGATACAAACTTCCTGTCTCAATTTGAATTTTACGTCATCCTTTACGATACATGCCTTCTACCCTGAATGCAAACTCAAAATCCATACCGGGTAAAGGGGTAGTCATCCGCATTCTTGCGAAACGGCGAGAAGGCGCGCACGGTGAGCGGATTGGCGACCTTGCGCGCCTTGACGCTGCCATCCAGCTGGGTGGTGTTCACCGCACTGCTGTGCCGCGCCGCCGGATTGCCGTTGGTATTCGACGTGTAATTGGTCTGAAAACGACAGCTTCCGTATTCATAGTTGTCGTCAAAATCCATCGAACTGGAACGACTGGCAAATGTATCCGCAAGAACAATCTTTGCCCCCGGATTTCTCAACTGGTTGAATTTCACCGTGCAATCGCTCTTGTCGCTCGCGTCGGGGCGCAAAAACCAGTTCATGCCGTAAAACGAATATTTCTTCCACCATGAGGAGGAACGGGTCTCGTCATTGCTCACCGATGCGAGCGACACCTGACCAGTCAGATCCACCGGATAGGCGGTGGCGGGACAGCGGAACAGTTTGACACTGGCGTACTTGCCTTGCAGATGGTGCAGTCCGCTCTGATAGGGATTGGCCGGGTCGGCCGAATTCGGCCCCATCAACAGCGATGTCCAGCGCGGTTTATCCGGATAGGTGACAGCGATCGGCAGCACCAGATAGTCATTGTAGTCGTTGCCGTACTGGAGAATGCCCAGCCCTAACTGTTTCATATTGTTGATGCAGGCGGCCGCCTGTCCGCGCGCCCGCGCCTGATTCAGCGCCGGCAGCAGCATTGCCGCCAGAGTTGCGATAATGGCAATCACGATGAGGAGTTCTATCAGAGTGAAAATTCTTCTATGTCCCTTCTGATTTTCAACATGATTCATTCGAATTTTCACCAAAACATCTTGTACGCATTCTCTCATATTCATCCTCCGATTCTTAAATTCATTATTCGAGTCAAATTTAAGAGACCCGTTTTTTTCGATAATTCGTTTTCATATACGCCGACCTGATTCTGACGCATCCCCACAAATTTTCCCATAAAAAGTCTCAGAGATTTCCTCCTTTCCCGCATGCAGGATTTGTTGATCCATCTGTTTTTATCAAACGGAAATAGTGCAGCTCAAGCATACAGAAGTGCCAATCTTTATTTTTTAACCAGCTCATAGGCAAAAACCACGCCATCCGAAGTGAAAATCCGTGCAGGGAAGCTGAGAGAGCCGGATGCGCTTCTGCTGAACGGTACTTCCGCCACTCTTTCCCCTGCTGTGTCGACGGCATACAGCGCATAGGCGTTTCCCGGTGCAGTGTTCAATTTGATCCGAGCTTCTCCACGGGCGGCGAGCAACGGTGTCTTTCCCCACCGCTCCAGCCGAGTCATCCGGCTGTTGCCGAACTGGATTCCCGAACCATGCGAATCGGTCAGGTGAAGCAACAGGATGCGCGAAGAATCGGTCAGCGTCCGACAATCGACCGACATAACTGCGAAAACACCGTGTCCGATCCGGTTGTCGACTCGGAGAAATACACCATCTCCCTTTTCGCCGGGCGGCAGAATCCACACCTCACAACTCGGAGTTCGGACATGAAATGTTTTTTTATCGCTGTCCAACACGATTTGACCGTTCGAAGCGTGAAAAACTCTTTTCTTCCCATCATGCCATTCCGGTTTGAGCATGCCGGAGGCTGTCATGCGGTCAAGCAACTTCCGGTCGTCGGCCCGGAAAACGGGAAATGTTCCAGGAGTTTTTCCGGGAAACCCCTTCCCCAGGTTGAGCAGCCCTGCGAGTCCTTCGGGGAGCAAAATGGACGCGGCATCCGGACGGATCAACGTCCCGATTTTTGCGATCAATCCGAGCCGGAGCAACTCGTCAGGATATTTGTCGCTGAAGCTCAGTTCATTGCCATCCTTCAGCAGTGCCGCGAAAACGACCGGAGCAGGTTTCAGCTCCCTGTCGAGAAAAAGGCGCAGACCAATCCGTTGCGAAAGCGATTTGACCACATCCACAGAAGTGTCAAAGTAGCCATCCGCCACATCGTCCCGCATCACCTTCTCGCGCCGGTGTGCATAAGCAAACTGAAAAAGACCATTCCAGTCCTGCAGGGCGGCATACGCTCCAGTCAGCACCGCGCCCTCTGCGCGAAAGCTGTTCGGAGCGGCAAAATCGAATTCGGTGATCATCATCGGCTTGTCAAGCAACCGTGAAGGGAAAAGTTGTGCCGGCATGCGCGCTTCACGGTTCAGAGCGGAAGTATTGACAGCCTCGGATGGAAGTCGCCAGCGAGTTTCGGGAAACGCCGGATGTGACCAGTAGAAGTGGTTCTCCACAAAGTCATACCGATTGCGCATGGAGGCAAGCAGTACCTGGGTCGCCATATTCTGATCGGAGAGCGGAACCTGAACACCGAGTTTGCGAACAAACTGAAGCATTTCATCATATCCCCGGCGGTAGGTCTCGACGAGAAACTGCGAAAACAATACATCACCGGCCTGTGCACGTCCTCCAGTTACTCCCCGATCCCGCTTCCATTGATCGAAACGGTTCAGATAGAGTCGGGTGCTTTCGGGTGTGGAATCCCAGCAGGAGATGAGGTTATCCTCATTGACCAACGACAGCGAGAGCAATGCCGGTTCATCCTTAAGCGCCAGACCGGTATGGGGATTTACATGCGTAAGCCAGTTACGGGCGAATGATTTCCAGTTTTCCATTGCTGAGTCGAGCACGAAGATCAGCGGCTTGAAGGTCTTGTTCGAGAAGCGTTTCTGTGGAAATTCCGGAATCTCGCCCCGTTCCGTTGTGCGCGACACATAGAGGTCAGTGGTGAAGTAAATACCGCGTCTTTTGAAACAGGCAAGCAGATAATCCAACTGTTCGGCATTCTTCTGGTCAAGTTCGGTCGAACTGCCATTGCGATGCAACACAAGGTCGTTATCGTGATGGTGAATGCGCACTGCGTTATAGCCTTGTGCGGCGAAGCGGTCTGCGAGGCGTTCCGCCCACTCGCGATTAAGATACTGAGCGGTTTTGCAGAGGTTGGCACCGTAAAAGCGCACCGGGACCTCCGGACGGTCACGGAACACGAACCGATCCCCTTGCACTGTTAGAGGACCGTATTTTCCAGCCGGCGCATCAAGACGGCTGGAAAAATCGAGAACAGAACCTTTTCGAAAGTCCTTGCTGTAACGGACTGGTTGCCACTCTCTCCCCGCCGCGATGATAATGGGCACATGCGAAACCTCTGGAATCCGGTCAGAGCAGAGCGATGCTGCAACAATTCCCCAGACCGATTTTCCGGAGGCACGGAACGAAATGTGTCTGACCGGTTTTTCTTCGACTCGGTGAGCAGATCGATATAGGCCGATACAGGCTCTTTTATGTTCTGCAGCCCAGACGACGGAACTGTTCCGATACGATTTCGGTTCCCACCAGTTCCCGACGTCGACGTTTCCGACGATCGGAATTTCAGTATAAGTACCATCAATATAAGTCAGTATCACAGTACCGACCGTGTGACCGGCATCCGGCCAGGCGAGCGCGTGCAGCAGATAGAGCCAGCGACCGTGTACCGGTTCCGGCTGTTCTGCAGAAGCAGCGGCGGGGAAGAGAGAACCGGGGCGGGCAGAGAGAACAATGCAGCTTCTGTTACAATTCTCCGCCGGATTGATGATACGAAAATTGACACCGTTCCAACATTGCATTCCGGTTGGCATCATGTGCAGGTCGTTCTCCGGTCCCTGGTCAGTCCAACCGCCCCTGCCGTCTCCTTCCGTTTCGTCGGAAAAACCCATATTGACGGCGCGAGAGAGATCAAGCGGTGCACTGTGGTAAGGAGCCGTTTCGATTTCGATTTTGATCACGGACTTTGTCATTTTTCCCCGGGCAGGAAAGAAGAGGAGCCGCAACGTGTAATTGTCGTGTCCAAACGCACGGTCATCCTGAAGAAGCAGGCCGAAGTTGCCGCGAAGTATAATCCGGCAATTTGTCAGCGGCAAAATCACCTCCGATACCTGCTTGTTGAAGATCGTGTGTGTGTTTTCCTGACGGTATTCCTCGGGAAGAACAATCTCCCTGCCGTCAGCCAGCAGCCTCCTGCCGCAGAATGTTCCGACCGGCAGTCGGGTGGCGAGTCCGACCTGCGCAAGTTTCGCCGGAGAACAGAACCTGATTTTTGCCTGGTAATTCCAGATACCGGAAGAATTCCGGCCCACAGATTCCTCAAAGCTGTTCTCCGGCAGCCCAGGAAGAACAAAACTGCCCGACATCTGGAAATTCGCCGCCTCTCCGGAACGGTTGACGATACGAAACCGACTGTCTTCCTGTGAAACAGCTTTCCAGCTTACCGCCTCATAACAGGTTGCGGCCAGCGTCAGCTCTCCAAGCTTCAGGGAACCTTTTGATGAGATTGAAACAGCTTCACAGGCGAAGGCGACAATGCAGACCGACCACAAACAGACGAAGGATAATAGGATTTTTATCATCACCGTCCCATAAATCTTTGAAATTGTCATTTTTTTTACCCTTTTTAAGCTTGCGTTGCCTGTTTGCTGAAATTGCCCATTTCTGTTTTTTCCTTTTTGTTGAGCTGGGTTATACTGAAGCGAATCCGGGGACACCTCGTATACGGTCTGGATCACTTGCTGTTCCACACCGGGGGAAAAAGCTTCCCATATACAGACGGCGCCAGATGACTCCGCATAAGACGGAAAACCATCCAGCACAAGTATGTTTCCATTCCTTCTGCCATTCAATAAAACGATGCAAAATATATGTCGGAAGATTCGTCCATATTTGCCGACACACCGCATTCTCGTTGCAGCCGATAAAGTCGATAACCTGAAGAGTCTGTTTGATCTCCTTGAGAAGAACCGCTATGGCCCGGCGTACCTTATAGAGATTGCAAATAAAATGTGCCGCCCCAATGAAGTTGTCGGTGATGAAGGTCATTCGTTTAAGCTTTCCGTCGACATCAACGATTGCCCCAATCAGATGCAGGGATTCAGGGTACCAGACGAAAGTGCACTTTCTGGTCAGTTTGCTAACGACATCTCGAAGAATATTGAGCTTGAGTATGCGATGCAGTCCCACTCCATTATATTTCATACAGTCCTTGGCACAGATACTCCTGAGAACGCCGTATTGCGAAAGCCGCCGGAGATGTTTGAAGTTGGCATGCGCCTTGTCAAAACTGACAATTACACCGTAATGGCTCCCCTTGCAAAGCGCCGCCGCTTCTGCCGAATCGTAAGTCCCGACTGTTATTACAAGAATGAAATTCGATGAAAAGAAACGCAAATCCAGACGCAAATGCATTTTCGCCACGGCTTTCCGCCGGCAATGTTTCGCCCGGTCCTGCCTATTGAAGATCAGCGGAATCGTTGTTGAACCGGCCACATGCCCTATTCGCGTGAAACGTTTCGGCAACGCACCGTATCGCCAGCCTTGAGTCCGGAAGGTCAGACTGATCTCATCGCAATAAGTAAAAGTTTTCCAGAACAGTTTTTCCGCCATGCCGGCGTCACGCTTCCGTTTTGCGTGGGACAGATCATTACGCTTCAGCGGAACGCAGTTCATCAGCCCGTCATGATTTCGAAGTATATCGCAAATATCGTTCCTGCCCAGTGCATGCATCAGCTGTCCGGAGATCAGAACCAGGACATGACCCATCGGGCTGAATCCCCGCGATTGCTTGTAAATTCCGAAAACATTGTCAATTTTCGGAATCAAATTTCGCGGAATCAACTTGAAACTTTGCGACAATATTGTCATCTTATTTTTTGACAGTTTCATGATATATCCTTATCTTTTTGGGTAAAATAAGTTATATCATGTGCCGTCTCCTATGATAAAATTCCACTTCGATGCCGGGAAAAACTCAATTTTTTACGAGTTTGAATTGAGTAAAATCCTCAAACATCCAGTTGTTTT
>OIWQ01000019.1_pt1 | contig 165693 bp, 274 predicted proteins | sample 1587571 | NCBI WGS metagenome assembly OIWQ01 (sample SAMEA3888910, study PRJEB22519) | human gut metagenome | biome: human gut; feature: human-associated habitat; material: faeces | place: Denmark | collected 2010
TCTGGAAACAGGTTCAGGATGCATTAGATTACATTAACACAAATGTTATTGAAGAAAAAGTTGCTAGATGCGTAAGCTTCAAATCTCCATGAATGACCATTTCGTCCGCCTTTAGTATTTTCGATGTTAAGAGTAAGTTCACCGCCCCATTGGGAACCGTTAACTATTACAACAAATCTGAAAATACGATTGTCATATCCGTCGTTGTTACGCTCAAATTTTACATTAACATTTAGAGCTAATCTACTAGAAGCTTCCCATGGTGCATTACATGTAAACGTTGCACCTCGACTAATCCAAGATTGTCCTTCAACCCAAGTAACATTACCTACTCTGGTTCCAGCTGGCATGTAACGCCCGTCAGATTCTTGTCTTGTATAACAATTAATATCATTATTAGTAATTGTTATGTCATTATCAAGAGTTTTTCCGTTTATTCTACGGGTTTTAAAGACTGCATCTGTTGCAGCCGCTGCCAATGAAGCATCAGTAGTTGGAGAACCTGATAATCTGGTTAATCCATATTTATCCTTGGTGGATTTTAGCGCTTGAAGACTTTTTGGAGTAACAGCCAAATTGTTAGAAGTAGCTGAAGCCACATCTGAGTCTTTAGCAAATTTTACTATACCAAATACACTGTCAGACGCTTTTGATGCCATGAAGGTTTTTGGAGTTACTGCGTATCCATCGTGAACAGCACCTGCTGCTACCTGAGCTTGGGTTGCGACACGAACTAATCCCAAGTTGCTTTCTGTCGCAGAGGTATAACTAGGAGGACTGACACTGAACTTTCCAATCATTTCTACAACACGCTTAGGAGTTACTGCGGTAGTTTCGTCAGTTCCTGCTTGCGCTTGAGCCGCAGTAGTTAACCTAACAGTTCCATCTACGTTTTCTTGTGCTTTCACAGTTTTAAATACATGACCGAGAGCCGCCGCGGTAATAGTTCTATTTCCTGCGGTTAATGCTGCGGCTTCAGTATTAGTAGCATACCGTGTTAAGCCAAGAACTGCTGTAGTTGCTTCAGGACGGGTAACTGTGGATTTTAATGTAGCAGGAGTTACCGCAGCATTACCAATGGTTCCAGCATCAACTTCAGCCTGCGTTGCTGTGCGAATTACACCGGCTACTGTAGGAGATGCTACAGGTAATCCGGTATCAGTTCTTGCCCAGCTACCAATCAGCTCTAACGCTGATTGGACGTCTTTTATAGCAACAGGCCATTGTGTATTTGTTGGGTCAAATATCGTATATTTGGCCAAATCACTGTAGTGATTATAGTTATTCTGGGCCATTATCCCATCCTTCTAAAATAGTGGAAAGTAAATGTGTTCGCGCCGAAGGTTTTAGATTCGTTGCCGATAGCATCCCATTGCCCATAACCTGCTTTAGCTGGTGAAGTAATAGTAAATTCAACAGTTAAACCATACTTTTTATATGTTTCAAAATTATGGTTCTGATAATCTAAATGAATAATATCAACATACTGGGGTGTTGCCGGCGATTGAGTAACCTGTTGAACAACCTTTCCAACAGCTTCTAATTCTTTTACTTTATCATACCAACGTGTTGCTACTGCTGCAAAGTCATCACCGTTTGCAATTCTAATTGGTAAGCCAAGAATATGAATTATTACTGGGTCACCGACAGAGCCGTCTTCTTTTGGCTCTAACGCAACGACACCTGAAAAAGTAGCACGCGTAATTTGCTGTGCGGGCTGTGGAGATATTCCAGTGTCATTGCAAATAATAGTTCCAATTTCTGCTGACTGCAATGACATCAAATCATTAATAGCAGCTTCAGTATTTGGATACCAAACCCCTAAATCCATTTGTTCAAAGGTTAGGCTCCCTATAGGAGCCGTATTTCCTACCGCAATATTTTGCGGGTCAACGCGATATTCTGAAAAAGCAGCTAATCTTGAATTAACTTTAGCTCCTTCACGAGTTTTAGTTTCAATCGTCATTTTAACCTACCCTAATCCAACGATAAACGGTGATTGTTGGCTGAATTTTAGTGATGTCATTTGGAACTACACCGTTGTTTACCGCAACAGTGTCTTCACGGTATTTAGAATAACCTGGTCCCTGCGCGTCTGGGTCTAATTGACATCCACCGATAACTACGCTTCCATGTTCAGGGTCTGAAATTAGAACTTTATCTCTTGACATTAGTTCAGGAATGTGTTCTTTTCCTAACGTAAATGTCAAATCTCCAACCGTTCCACCTGCTGTTAATGATGGCTGACCATTTTCGTTTAAGTTATTGTTGTTACGCGAAAAATAAGGATCAGATGAATCATTATTCCAACCAGCAGTAACACGGCCTTGTGAATAAAGCTTCCACACCCCAAATCCCATATAGTCAGCAGGGTTTGCGTGGTTGTGAGCGTTTTCATAAATCGTGCCAATCGGATAAATTACGTCAAAAAACGCTGCAATATTATTGACTTTAATCATAATATCGTCAGCAACCGGACGCATATTTTTCTGATTAGGTTCATCATAATTTGTGTATTCAATGCGATTTTTTAGAGTTACTAATTGCTCAGCATTCATATACACTTGGTCGGTTTCTGCCATGATATCGTCAATATCCATAGTAGTACCGATGTTATTATTGAACCAACGGACGGTAAGAAGGTCTTTATCTTCAAACGCCTCACCAAAAATAATAGCTTCGACGTTAGTACCAGTTGAGTCAAATTCCAGTCTATAGTCTTGGTTAGAATTTACCCATTGACCACCATTGTTTATACAGTCTTCTGCGTATCCACCTTCCGCGCCTTCACAATAAAATAAAGGAAGACCAGCAGTTCCAGCTTCAAGTAATTCCTTTCCGTTCAATGAAATTTCAAGCGAGTTAGGATTTACCCCTACGCCTGGAAGTACACCCATGTCATCCAGAGTGATTCTGCGGAGAGTAGCAAGGTTATCTACTATCATTGACCCAGGAATCGTCTGGGATGTAGTCTGGGCTGAATCTCGTATCTGGATAGCCAACTTGTTGTATGAAGACCGATAAACACCAATTCCATCTAGGAAGGTTTCAAATGTTATTACTTCCCCTTCAACACATGGAACTTTTAAACGAATGTCTTTACCGTTTAATTCTACCAACTGACCTGCTACTGTTCCAGGAGAACCGTAATCAGCATTGGCTTTATCCATAACGCTGGTTTCACCGTAATATAAAATATTACCACGACGATATACATTAAGCGAGTCTTCGTTATATTCTACGCCATCAAAAATGTTAAGAAAGTCAGTCTGACCCGCAGTAGCAATAATTGATTTTTTCGCTACAGTACTTAAGTTACCGTTAGTTAGCTTATCTACCGTTTTATTTTCAATATATTCCCAGCGGCCAGGGGCGCAATAAACCAATTCCAAATCTTGGAAGTTAGTATTGAAAATTTTAGGAGAAGCTGAACCTTTTAATGTATCGCCTTGAGCAGGAATAACTGTGATTGGGCTTAATCGCCAGGTTGACCAAACATCACGAAGTTTAATAACTTTGTTATAGTCGTTGGCTGTACCCTTTGGAAGCTGAACGTTAACTCTTGCTGCCTGGGTATTAATAGCAAAGGCCTGACCAAACTTAGCATTTAAAGTAGTTCCAGTAGGGCTAGCTTTAAAAGTTTTCCATGCACCTGCTGCGAATGGAACTGAACCATCACCTAACTCTGAATATAAATCATCAAAGTTGTTATTAATTTTAAGACCACCTTTACGGAGGTAATCACCAGACCCATCATCTACTGATTGGCCTACTATCAAATTTTGTTTCATTATTGAGATACCCCTACGGTCTGTGTAGCAATAACTTTAACTGCCAAACGGGCGTTTCCATAAGATGTTGAAGCTGTGCATATTAAATCTTTCTGCGCATTAATAGAGTATGAAATAGAATACATCTTTTCATTTTCAGATGATTCACCGCTTCTTAACACTGCATATTCAGTGTCAAATACTCTTCCGTTTGGCGCTGATGAAGTAATAGTCGGGTCAATCATAAGCATGACTTCAGATGATTGCCTTTTGATGGTTTGACCACCTGGATTTGCGCTGAAGCTTAATAGCAATTTAACAGTAGAGTAATCATCATTATATCCAAGTCGAATATTAATAGGAGAACTCGTTAAATTATATGTAGCTTCTAACGGTGAATACGTGCTGCCAAACATACTTGAAATCGAATAATCCCAAACTGCAGCACCGTTAGCTTTGACTTCAATGCACCATAGCTCAATTCTACATCTTGGTGTGTTGATAATCAATTCTCGCGATCCGTCTTTAAATGCATCTGCTACACCTTCGCCGTTTGTTGTTATTTTTATGGATCTAGCTTTTGATGCTGAGCCATTACTATTTACAACGAATACAGCTTCTCCCGCTTTACCTTTTGAAAGACGAATTTGAACTGCCCCTTCTGAGCAATCAGCATCTATGCATGAACCCATCGGAACTGTACCGGCCGAGTTAGCATCACCAAATTTTATCTTTTGATAATAACTTGTTGCGTGGATTTTTTGGTTTAAAGCTCCACCACCGGCTGCAAATAATCGTTGATCAGCGAAGGCGTTATAAATGGCGTCGAAGTTATCATTAATTTTCACACCGCCATCATACAGAATGTCGCCGGTAGAAACATTACCAATCTCACCGACGTCAATTATTTTTTTACCCTTATCTGTATACATAGGTTAACCTCATATCAAAGTATAGTCTTATTTATATAAAAATGGGGAGCCAAAGGCTCCCCATAATTAAAACTCGAAAATTAAATTTAACTCTTCTGTTTGGTCCATTGAACGTATAATAGGTTGTCGATTTTCCATGTAAATCATTTCACCTGACTGTCTTTCAAGACCAGAAGCACTATACCAACCTTTTTCAGCCTTAACGTTAGGAGAATTTGGCATTGGCTTAACTTCAAGTGGATTAGTTATAATTGACAACTGCCTAAACCCAGTATTTCCCGGAAGACTAAACTCCGGAAAATAAACCGCATCAAGATACGCTTTAAACCTGATAGTATTGCATTTCATGCGATAAATCAAATTAAAGTCGTTTTGCTGCCATGTTAAGTTATTTTGAAATCCCCAACGAGCTGGAGATTCTTCAATCTCTTCTGGCCAAGGAACTACGATATATTCATTTGTACATCTGTTAATTGATACGTCGGCTGGAATTTCATATAGATATTCCCAAAGATATCCATCACCCAAATCGACGGTACCGTTTGCATCACCACGCCCACGAGGCGCTGAACCGGAAATAGTTGATGGCGTCCATTTACCCCCAAGCTTAATACATTCTTCTTTGCTTGTAAGATTACCAATTGAACACATTCCATTCTTTGGAACATCAATACATCTATATACCATCCATCCAAATCCAGCATCAGTTCTGTTATATGGCGCAGAGTTAGCAACAACGATATCGCCGATTAAAAATGTGCGTGGATTAGGATATCTTGTATCTCCCCAGTCTCTTCTTGGAACAACACAGTCAAGCATAGATGATTCAATTTTAACTGCACCCATCATATTTGTCCAAATATCAACCACACCGTCTTCATTATCGGCCGGGTATGGAGGTGCAAACCCAGGTTCAGATTCGTTATCTGACCACGGAGTGCTTTTACCAAATGAAACATACAACGTGTTTTGGTCCGTTCCCGGACCAATTGATTTATAAAATGTGTACATCTTTTCAGTTCTAAACTTAGATGTAATGATAGCACGATAAATCGTGCTACGCGTTGAACTTGCTCTTGTTGAATTACTCATCAATTTTTACCTGTGTCGGATTTTCAGGATCGCGAGGATTACCTGCATCGTCTTTAAGACGTTGGTTAACTAAATCGCGATAATTAGCAAACGTTACTGCTGATTGGTCAAACGTAGGACTTAGCGGCTTACGTCGTTGTCCAGGGTTTTGTCCAGCGATAACACTATTGTTATTTTCTTGATTATAGTTAGCAGGTAACGGGAAAGGTTCACCAGCTTGAGCACGTGAAGAATACCTAGGCTCATTGGTTATTGGGTCTCTTTCTATTGTATCATCTGAAGCGATAATAGCAACTCTATCAGGATAAACTGATGGCAGTCCTGCATCCCATTTATAGTTTTTGAGTTTATTTATGATAGTCTCAACATGCTTCATATTTAAGCCACTATTGATAAACATTGTCAGCAATGTTATACCAATGAAACCGAAACCTACCGGATGAACAAACCTTAATACATCGTCGCGGAACCGAGAAGTAGGAAGCTGAGACTTAATTTTCATAACATAGTAAGAACGGCTGCGGTTTATATAATCAATGTTATTACTCAGCATATCCTTTCCACGGACACCTTGAACTATAATACCCTCAAAGTCCGTACGCTCTGATTTAATTTCCTGGCCTTCAATGAACCGTCCTGATAAGTTATGAATAGTAATACGCCATAACAGACGACCATCCCGGTATTCTCTCTCGATATAAGTCACATTACTACGACCGGAAGCAGTATAAATCGTACGACCAACTAAATCGTCAGAAATATTTGTGCTTTCAACAATAATGTCATATTCGGTAGTGTTCTTTGACTCAATATCGATTTCAACATCTTCGTTATAAAGAAGCTTAAACAGGAACTTATATGAGTCTTCAATTCCTTTGGTAGCATAGAAATCATTCTTGCGTGCTTCAAAGAAACGGACGACAGCGTCACGAGCGTCTTTACTCAGATAAATGTTGCGTTTATAAACTTCTGACCACAGATATTCCCATGCATTTTCTTCGCGAGGATATTTGTTCTTAACAAGATTAACGAGACTGTTGTAATGTGTTCCATTTCCATCTGAAAGGAATTGGAGATAGTACTTACAAAAGTGCTCAAAATTACTATCTTGTAGCAAGTAACTATCCGGCATCATTTTAGTAAGATACGGGCGCAAATCTGGGTCACGTAAGCCTGGAGTATGTTCAGGTGTCCAGTCTTCTTCCCGTGTTTGGTTCTGCAGAAACGCCTTAAACATTACATCAGTTGGTTTCCAGTTAAGCGTTACCTGGTCACGAACACGGTAGTCAAATGCGTAATAGCCTATCAGTTTTCCGTCTGGTTCGTGAAACATGATGCCAGAAGCATACTGCAAAAATCCATTAAATGAAACCGGAGGGCAATAAAACGTCGCGTCGCCTTTATCCCACACTTCCGAAAGAATGCGCTCGGTAGTTCCCTGTGCTGCTGTATCTACTCTTTTCTGATAAAGAATATCATTATACACGACTACAGCATTGTCTGATGTGCTTATCCAGCATCTGTTACCTTCGCGAGCCATCCATACAAACCACGGTTCAGCATAAAACCTCATAGGTCCAGGAACAAATGTTTCCCATCTTGAAAATTCATCTGCTCTGAAACTCATCATGTGATAATGCTTATCAGAGTGATACTGAATTGGATTAACATTTTTAACTGCGGTAGAAATTAGTTCTGGATATTTCGTCTCAAGCTCAATATCCTGAGCGTACTCTGTTGTCTTAAAATTAGCTGATGAAAAGAATATTTCCTTTCCGTCAGTTGACATAGAAGTCCATAAATGCTCTATACGACGTTTTTCTTCATCGGTATTACCAAATACACGCTTCCAAGTATTTGTGCCTTCCTGGTAAACATAGACGCCTTTAGTTGCAGAATCCACAACGTTCCTTGGGTCTGTTGGGTCTAATCCTAAGGTTTTAACTTCCCCGGTAATAAGGGCAAAGATTTTGCCTCCAACGGAATCCATTTTAAAGCATACAGATTTAGGATTGCCTGTTATATGAGATACTTCCTTTTCAAACACCTTTTCACCAAATGTAGGACTTAAAGGGTCAGTATCTATTGGAGCATCTTTTAATTTAACTTTACGGACAGTGTCTTTTGCAACAACATACAAATAGTCATCATTACATGTAAACGCTTCAGCATATTTGGTAACGTCAGCAGGCAATGATGCATACGTTCCGAATAACTCTACTTCAAAGCCAAGCTTTAACTGGTCTCCCAATTTAGCAAATGTAACTTCATTATCGCTAAACTTAACTTCATTCGATGACCAACGTACGTCAGATGATTTCCTTCCGTAAAAGATTTTATCATATCCTAAAACATAAGAAGTAGTTTTAGATTGATAAATTACCACTCTAGAAACCGGATTTCCGACACGGTCATTAAATAACTGAACGTATTGCCAATTCTGTCCTTTATCATTTGATACTTTAACCATATGTTGGAATCTTTCAAACAGATACAAAATTCCGTCTATTTCTCCCAGCATAGTTCTATTTTTATCAACACACACTGCTTCAATAGGTCCCTGAATTTCATGATATCCAGATTCACCTACAACGAAGTTTTCAATAGCTGATAAATGAGAATATTCAGGACTAAACTGAAAAGACTCAGTCATCAAAGACGCCATCATGGCAGATGTGTTGAAGTTAACATACGACATGTTGTTTAAAGAAAACTTCTGTTTAATGAATTCTTTCACTAAACTGAATTCTTGCATATGCTCAAATGTGTATGCGTTTTCTTCGAAAGTTTGGAACTCTTCTGTTTCAACCCATTCAGACGGCTCAAACCCTGCTGACGTAGTTTGAACACGCATTTTATAATAAGTAAGCGGTTCAATACGATTTTGTTCGAACCAATCATTATCCGCGGTATAACCCAGTGAAGACCAACTCAAGTTATCAGCGGGGATAACTTCCCCCGCTCTGTTTCGAGTTTCGGCCAGTTCTACAAAATAGTAGAAGTTTGCACCAACGTCATCCCAACGAATATTGACCTGATTCGCAGATAGCTTATGAATTCGTAAGCTGGTGACGAACGGTGCAATTGTCATTGAGTAATAGGCTCCAATTTAATAGTTGTGTATTGAGGACGAAGGTCATTCTCAAATACGATAAGTGTTCCATCGCGGGCGAAGACGATATCCTGGGTAGGAGTAGAATAAAGCTCAATACTTTGGTCTTCAAACTGAAGAGGATCGGCTCCAATAGCTCCAAGGCTCCAGTAAATATTATCACCATAATAATCTACTTCACCGATTTTGTACCAACGAGTTCTTTCTCCATTAGTAGTTCTATCAAAATCGTCTTCAGTATATGGCTGAATATGAGTATTCTCTTTAATATCACCTGGTTTAAATGGTCCAATGACCATATTTCCTTTACCATTTTTATCTGGGTCAGTTCCAACGATATTAACTGGATATGAATCTGCAGTTGGAGTGACAGTAAAGACCAAATCACCAGAACGTAACGTCCGCGGAGTAATAGTATTATAGTATTTAATACCTGCGCTAGGAAGAGTGAAATAGTTGACAATTTCACGAACCATCTGAATATCAACAGAAGAACCGATGATTGAATGGTCAGTATCATCAATATAGGTCAATAATTTAGATTTACTGAAATTTTTGTTAAACATTTCAACTTCATCAACGTAATATCTATTAATTGAGTCTATAATTTTTGACTGTAACCACTGCTCAGATTCTTGTAACTTATTCAGCGCGTAAGAGGCTTTAATATTGTGACGGATGAACAAGTAGTCTGGACTCATTACCGAAGGGGTAATGGGGGCAAGACAGAATGGACGAAGATAATCTTGGATGTCTTCTCTTTGAACAGCGGTTAACTGCAGTCCAGATTTTGGCTTAATTGCAATAAACGCATACCCTGGCTTATCTTGGTCGGTAAAGCACTGTACTGCCTGCACAATAGAACCAAATCGCGAGCTAACGAATGACTCATAGTCAGTTTTAGACACGCAACGCATTTGAGATTCACGCTTAATTTGTGCTAATTCGCGAATACGTTCAATGTCTTCAGGTTCCCCACCACCATCAGCTCCAACGTAGTCAGGAGAATCCGACCAGTTTTCGATGATTTTGTTTACTACAATATATTGCAGAGTATCAGCATAGCTGAAATCAGTTGCGCCATTCGCAGATTCACCATCAGTACGAATATATTCAATAACAATTTGCGCGCCTTTAGTAGGTTTTAATCCACCAATGAAATTGCTTTCAAGAACTCCTCCTGCTACGGATGCTTCTGCCACACCTTCACCAAAGAAGAATTCTGTATTTCCATCGACGGTTTCACGCATATAATAAATCGTCGAAATAGACGAAGCATGAACCATTGATCGGTCTGTCCAGTTAGTCCATTCAGCGCCATCAACCCACAGCTTAACCTGCTTGCGGTCAATTGATTGGTCGCGAATAACAATAGGTTTCTTCGGGTCATATGACAACTGGGTACGAATAATACGTCCCTGCGCCAAATTGACAATAGGAAGATACCTATTAACTCCTTCTGGTGCTGAAGTATCTCTTAAAGCAATAACATTTTCAGTAACGACAAAGTTGTATGGGTCTACTGATGAATCCCGTGCATATGCTAAAAACTTAGTTCCACGAGGTATTTTTATTGCTGGCTCTGGATTTGGATGAGTTACTTCAAGCATAATAGAGGCAGTAGCAGCTGATTTGGAACTTGGCAAATACCCGTTTTGCTGAGCTGCTTGAACAACGGAACTTCTCAAGTTAGCTGTTCCAATAAAGCTTTCGTATAAAGCAGTATTACTAAATTGCTGTATGTAAAGAGTGTTATATGCTAATAAGTCTAATAGCACGTTTAAACGCGAACCAGCAAAATCAAAGTCCTGAAACTCTTTTTGACCGCTAAGCCAGTTAATAAGCTGATTTTTAATTTCATCGAATGTTGCTCCAGTAAATGTGTCTGGGATAGCGTTTGCAGTACGCGTTAACTGATAATTTAAAGGTTCTTTAATAGCCATTAGTGTATGAATACCTTTGAGCTTGATTGCGCGACAGTGTCGCCACAAGAAATTGGATCGGCCATTTGAACAGCTTTTTTGCCTGTTACAAATACCTTGGATGTGCGAGGCTGAACAACTCCTCCATGCGTATCATGAGGGTCAACCGTCTTGGTGTGCGGTGTAATTGAGTCACCATCAACTAATACCGCTATTCCACCAGTGAATACTTTACTTTGTGTAGCATTTACTTCTGTCGGAGGATACGCACTATGCCCGGCAGTTACGCATTTATTATATGAAAGACCAGCCATTTAGTTCCCCGCATATACGTAAGCACGAAGTTGGTCGCCCCATCTGCTCCAGTTACCTTTAACGGTTTGAGAGTAAACCTTTTGCTTTTTATATTCTGTTACGATTGGAGCACTAGAACCTCCGGATGAACCTCCAGACGATTCTTCTGTCACTGTATATATTATCTCAACTGTATAGGTAAATGTCTTCTCTAGTGTTCTGGGGGCTTTCCACAGATACAAATCAGCAGTTTTGGGATTAGGTAAATCCTCCCACGCTGAAGCGGACTTCAGCTCATCGCCTTCACGGTATTTAAGCACATCGTTTCCAAAAGTAAAAACTGAGTTATAATTACCTTTATAATAGGTTTCAGACACAGAGATATCAGATACTGGTTGATAGTCGATAATATTTATTGATTTTAATGTTTCGTTAGTAGATAATTGAGCAGTAAAGTACTGCTCAACGTATTCACCTTCTATTACTTCACGTAACGTGGTATTGATTGGGAGTATATCAGCCATAATTAACCTACATCAATTCGTGAACCATCAACAGTGTATTGACCTTGGGCGATTGAGCTCATAGAAGCCATTGTTTCAGTCCAAGCCCCACCAACATTCCAATTCACAGTACCTGCTACTTGCCAAGTTAAGTTACCACCGACGGTTACGTCGTGGTTGCCATCTACTTTAGTAGTGGCATCACCGTTGACTTGGATATCAGCATTTCCTTCAACGACTATCTTAATGTTACCCTTGACAAAAATAGTACCATCGCCTTCAATAGTTTTAGTTTCATTTCCACGTATATAAAGCGTGTTATCGCCATCAATTTGCTGTCGACGATTATACATGTTATAATAGGTCTCGTTCCCTCCAACGTTAACCTTCTTATCCCCAGAGATTAAAATATTTCCATCGCCCTGAGTCATGTCATATAAATCAGCTACAGTTTTTCTGGTACGGCGTCCATCGGGAGCTACTTCTTCGTATGAACCTGTTGGGTGAACAATACGATAGCGTTCATAGCCAGGTGTATCATCAAACTCTTGGATATGGCCTGATTCTGTTTCCATTGTGTGAACATATGGATACTGACCATTATATGAAGACTCAGGTTCTTTGAAAAGAATTCTTGAATCTTCCGGAGTCCATGGGTCTTCAGGATTACCTCCAGACTTTGGTTCTACGTAAGCAGCAGACAGGTTTTTTCCTTCTGGCTTTGGAGCAGGAACTCCATATGATTCCATATTACCCGTTAGAATAATCATGGAAACACGAGAAGCACGACCTTTTGTCTGATTAAACCAAACAGAGTTTCTTGCTTCTGTATAAGCGGTTTTCCAATCACCAATGAACATGGCATCAAGCATTTTACCAAATTTTGCTAAACCGCCTACACCCATTTGAAAGCTCATATTTTCTAAAGCCATCTGCCTTGACTTGTTGACTTTAGCATATACAGGTCCTACCCGTGAATTTGTTTTAATGTCAGAAAGCATTTTATCACGGTCTTTCTTAAATAGTGCAACTGCTTCGTCCATTGTAATGATACCAGGATTTCCTGTAACGGTACGACCGACCTGATTTGATAATGTTTTATTGATGACAGACATATCACGTACTTTTTGCGCCATGATAAGATGCCCAATACCTATAGTAGGATATCCTTCTGTGTCCCAATAGACCTTCAATCTAAGACCTTCATCCCTATTAAGCATATCTGTTATTGTAATTGCAGGATTTGGGTCTTCAGGAATATCACTTAAGTCAGCATCATCAGGATTAATGCCAATGTCTAAATTTCTGTCTTGGATGATATTTGGTACAGCACTATACCCAGTTTCATCGCCTTGAACTAACGGGTTAGTATCTGATCCCACCTGTCTAGGATATTGACCTGTAGGATCAGAAAAGCCTTCCGTGTAGTTTGGCTTTGTTTTTCTATGAGCAGAATATGTTCCTATTACCAATCCTGCTGTTTTGAATTCATCAAGCCATAACCCAAACACTGATGTTCCTTCTACCATTCCGGTTATAGATGAGCCAACTCCAGAAATCCCAGCTGAGTTGGTAGGCTGAATCACTGACATCCAGGGAAGGTCTTCAGTAGGAAGACCGGTTATAGCTCCTTGCACCTTTTCAAATGGATGAAGCCCATAAACACGTACTCGCACTCTTCCTTGTTTCAACGGGTCTTGTCTGTCTTCAACAACACCGGTAAACCATTTCAACGAATCATTCATTTCAATCATACAACTTCTCCAATTGTAGTCTGGGATTTATATCGACCTGATTCATATTCGCTGTCAGGAGCCTTTTCCATTTCTCGTATAATATCAGAAAGAAATGCTTCAATATCACTAGGATTGATAATGTTTATTTGGCGCAGTTTTTCATTTTCTATAATAGAGTCTTCATAAATGTCAACACCAGCTAAAGCCCCAGTATATTGAGGGTACTGGTGATTAAAGTCCCCTTTATCATACCAAATGCCTGAATTTTCAGGATATTGCTCTAGGTTATAATAACGATTGCCGTTTGCATCCACGTGATAGAGTATTTGGTCTCCACCTACATCTGCATATTTTTGTTGTGCAAATTGATAGCATGCATCCTGGGTTTTAATCCAATCTCTAAACGGGTCATATACGTTATTACACATTAAAAGAATCCAGTACAGCTGACTATTTCCATAAAGAATATATGCTAATTCTTCTGGTCTAGGAGCTCCACTTATGTAATATGTTTGTAAAAGATAGTTTTCTGCTACAGTGTCGAAATATTTGCGATAATTACGAAATATGTCAGCGGTTGGGATAGCTTTTGCCTTAGCACCTTTTACGGTCTTTGCAGAATAATCTATCGGACTAAAAAATGAGAAGAGCATAGTTTATCCTCTTATAAATATTAATAACAGTATTTATAAGGAGGCCACTATGGCATATTCCGGCAAATTCATGCCGCAGAATCTCCACAAATATAAAGGCGACTTTAGAAAGATTACTTATCGTTCTACGTGGGAACAGTACATGATGAGATGGCTTGACAATCATCCAGATGTAGTTCAATGGAACAGCGAAGAGGTAGTCATTCCATACTTTAGTAATGCAGATGGAAAGAAACGCCGTTATTTCATGGATTTCTGGGCTAAATTTTCTAATGGTCAACAATTCTTTTTTGAAGTTAAACCAAAGAAAGAAACTAGACCTCCAGCTAAACCCACAAAGTTGACAACATCAGCAAAGAAACGGTATATTGATGAAATTTATACATGGTCTGTAAATGTGGATAAGTGGAAAGCAGCTCAAGCAACTGCCAACAAAATGGGTATAGAATTTAGGTTAATTACTGAAGATTCACTTAAAAAATTAGGATGGAAAGGCTGATGGCTATATTCGAATTTATCACTGAAGCCGCAGAATCACCTAAAGCTAAATCCCGTAATGAAAATCAATGGGTAGCGTTAGGAGTTGAATACTCTGCTGCTCGTAAAAAAGGAATGACGTCTAAAGCGTTCGCTGAAAGCAAGGGAATAAATCCTGCTACGTTCAGTAAAGCAATGGCTCGTCATGCGTCAAGAATTAAAGCTGCAGTTAAAGTGGCAGAAATTCAGAAAAAACCTGCTAACAAAATGACCAAACAAGAGCGTGCTCTTGTGATGGTAAATTCATTTCGAAGCTCTATCAAAGATAAAATTCGTAATGAAGGCGCAGCAGTAAACAATAAATCTGCTAAATGGTTTGCAGAAACTATAAAGAAAAATATACGTGGTCATTCTGTAACCAAGCCTCAACCTGGAAAGCTATATGCTTACATGTATGACGCTAAGCACAAAGACACTCTTCCATTCTGGGATAAATTTCCTTTGATAGTTTATCTTGGTCTTGGAAAGCAAGGTACAACCACATTGATGTATGGGTTAAACCTTCACTACATTCCGCCAAAGGCTCGTCAGCAGTTTTTAGAAGAACTTCTTAAACAGTATGCTAATACGCCAGTGATATCTAATAAGACCAGATTAAAGATAAACTGGAGCCAAGTTAAAGGATTTGCTGGCGCTGACAAAATGATTAAAGCATATATTCCTGGTAATATAAAGGGTGCTTTAATTGAGATAAAACCGGCTGATTGGGCGAATGTAGTCATGTTACCACTGCAGCAGTTCATGTCGAAAGGCAAACGCTACTCTGCTACTTCTGTATGGAAATCATAATGTCTACTGGACTGTTTAATCAAACTAACACAACTAACTTTATATTAGAGGTCCCTGACGGGGGCCTCACCCAAGCGTTTAAAGCCAATCTTCAAACAGCTGTAGTTCCTGGAATTCATATTCCTGCTACTGATACTGTAGGTTCGCCTCAAGGCATGCATCGTGCTAAATTGCCTGGGTCTACTTTTGAGTTTGACGCTGTTCCTGTTAGATTTTTAGTAGATGAAAATCTTGATTCATGGGTACAAATGTACAAATGGATGTTAAGCTGTCAAAACTACATTGACCGAGACAAGTCTGGATGGAATAACGGTGGTGAAGGATTTCCTGGTGCAGTTTTAATGCATGTTCTTGATAACGATAAACATGATATAGTATTAACTGTCCGCTACATCGGAGGTTGGGTGAGTGATTTATCTGAAATTGAGTATTCTTTAACCGAAGAATCCGACCCAGCAATGGTATGTGTAGCAACTTTGCAGTACAAATACATTGAAGTTGAAAAAGATGGTATAATAATTACTGGTAGACCTTCTGTCAATGATACTCGCGAATCCCAGTATCAACAGAAAGTTATGGGAATGCATCCTTCTATGAGGTAATAATTTGAAGCTTTTATTTTTGATTGGTAAAAAACGTAGTGGCAAAGATACAACTGCTGACTACATTATGGATAACTACAACGCAACAAAGCATCAGTTAGCAGGTCCAATTAAAGATGCGTTGGCTGATGCAATGCTTACTGAGTGGTATCGCGATACATCACGTCAGTTTCCTCGCATTACTCGGTCAATGATTGAAGGTATTGATTACGATCGTGAGCAGGATTTAAATCTGTCTACTAAAGACGTGATTCGTATTATGGCGAATGCCATTGAATATGTCCATCATGATTTGCCTTTACCTGGGGTGGTTTATGATAGCAAGCGTAAAATTCTTGACGGCGATACGATGGAAGTCATCCGTCAAGTTGTAATAAATAAACCTGTTGAGCCATGGTCAATTCGTCGTCTCATGCAGACCCTTGGGACTGACATTGTCTGTGATAAGCTCGATCGCATGTATTGGGTAAAACGATTCACTTTGGTTATGGCTGATACTTTTGGTGATTATGATTATTTCATTGTCCCAGATACCCGCCAAGACCATGAACTTGATGTAGCCAGGGCGATGGGTGCTACAGTTATTCATGTAGTTCGTCCTGAGCAAGAAGGTTCTAAAAAAGATACTCACGTCACAGAGCGTGGACTTCCGATTCGCGAAGGCGATATCGTAATAACTAACGACGGTTCTCTAGAAGAACTTTATTCAAAAATCAACACTATATTAGGAATTCAAAAATGACTACTGAACAACTGCAAGCCCAAGTCGATACTCTGAAAGTTCGTGTATTTGACCTGTCTGAAACCATCCAAGGTCTGTCCGCTCTGCGTGCACAGTATGAAGAAGTACTGCAGAAACTGATTGCTGTATCCGGCGTTGAAATCAGTGAAGATGGTCAGGTTAAACTTGATGACCTGGTTGCAAAAATCGAAGCACAGTTCGCAGAAGAAACTACTGAAGAAGCTGATGCCTAATGAACTTCAGCGATTTTAGCACTGGTCTATATGTAGCTGCTAAATTCTCTGAGAAAACTCTTGATGCTATTGAGGACCTTCAGCGTGAGTTGAAGGTTCCTAATCCTGTACCTCGTCATAAGATTCATACGACGATATGCTATTCAAGAGTTCATGTTCCATACGTTTGTGCTTCAGGAAGTTTTGAAGTTGCTACATCAGGCAAACTTGAAGTATGGGACACGCAAGACGGACGTACACTAGTTCTTAAACTAGATTCAGAATACTTAAAATTCCGTCACCAATATGCAAGAGCTCTGGGAGCAACTCATGATTTCCCAGATTACTCACCGCACATTACTCTCAGCTACAATGTAGGTCCAGCTCACTTCGAGGGTGAAGTTCAAGTGCCGGTAGTGCTTGACAGAGAGTACCAAGAGCCACTAAAACTGGACTGGTCAGAAGATTTGAAATAGGAATTTATTTCACAAAGTTGTTTACAACGGGTTGTAGTAGTGATACTATAACCCTATCAACTTGAGGAGAATAAAATGAAACGTTGTGAATTAATTAGAAATGTTGCATCAACCATCTGCATGGGAGCGTTAGGTTTTGGCATTATCGGTGCAGCCTTTATGTCTCTTCCTGAAACAGTATCAGTGTTAAGTGTTGCATTTCTAATGGGTATCATTTCTTTCATAATGGATAAAATAGCGCATGAAAAAGATTAAGCAGTGGTTCATCAAAAACTATGATTTAAACCGTGAAGAAGTAACTAAGTATGATTATGTTACTTTGGGTGTAGGACTAGGTGCACTACTGGCAGCACTGCATTCATCACTACTTGCTATTGCAGTGCTTCTTATTTTGGCTCACTACAGCTGGAAACGTAAGTAATGTATGCACTTTTAACTTGGTCTAATTATTATCCTGCTCCTGGCTCTGACCAAATCAGAGGTGTCTACTCTACGGTAGAAGAATGCTATGAAGCACTCCAGGGAACGTATCAGGACTATTTTGAGATACTGAACTCTCGGTTTGAGGCCGTTGCTAAAGGTTCAACTGAAGCATACAAAGATTAATTGTGAGGAAATTGTGATGAATATCAGAGCTGCATTTAATACTTTCTATCAAGAGAATTATAAGCTTCTTGCCCATGAATACTATGATGCACAAGGCGTTCCAATTCCTAATGATTTAGTTACGCCTAAGCATACCAAAACCGATTCTCTTGACAATGAAATCCAGCCTGGTGATTTAGTATCATACTACTGTGGTGGGTCACTTTCTGCAGCAAGCGTTGGTATTTTGCTAGGATTTACTCCTAAAGGTTATCGTGTGGTTCCTTTCCATACAAGTCCAATTCCTGAGCACCGGGTATTGCTCTCTCATATGGATTCACCACATCGGGTATTCCTGGTTAAATCAAAGAGCTCACCGATTGTGTAATATGCTTTAGGTTTTCTTTGTTATTATTAATCTATCAACTGCTCTGATTAATTTTAGGGCAGTATAAATAAAAATATCCATTGGGGAGTTAGACCGTAGGGGTAGCGGGACAGACTGTAAATCTGTTGCTCAAAAGGCTCGAGTGGTTCGACTCCATTACTCCCCACCAAATTTAGGGATACTAGCTCAGTTGGTTAGAGCACCGGACTTTTAATCCGGGTGTCCGAAGTTCGAGTCTTCGGTGTCCCACCAAATTCGGGTCGTTGGCTGAGAGGGTAAGCGACGGACTGTTAATCCGTGTCAGAAATGACTAGGCAGGTTCGATACCTGCACGGCCCGCCAAATGAAGAAGTCAGAAGACGTTCTGATAAATCGTCGGCACAGAATTCCCTGGCATGGCGTTTGTATTAAGGAGTATGATTTCATCCTGCTTAATGCTTGTTCATGTTATAATTTCTTACGGCGTTGAAAGTTCGCTTTCAGGGATACATCTTAGAACAGAGTGCTAAACAAGATTCATCTGGTACCAAGGTGATGAGAGTCCTGTTCCCCTTTGCTTCGGCATCGTGCCAGAGTATCTCTGAAAGCGAATTATGGACCTATAGTTTCAGCGGTTAAAATACTCGCCTGTCACGCGAGAGTCACGGATTCGAATTCCGTTAGGTCCGCCAAATAAGAACGTGGCAGTTCTTGAAGATGAGTTTGAGTCCTGTAAGATAATGCCGAGGACGAAGCTGTTTGTTCCCACGGAATAAGCTCTATATTCGTAAGATTATATCTTTAGCGTGTTCTACATCAAGCTACTTGTTAGTACTTCAAGAACCCGGATAAATGCGGGGTAACTTCAGTTGGTAGAATGTTGGGCTCATATCCCGACACGCGCAGGTTCGAGTCCTGCCTCCGCCTCCAAATAATTGGACTATAGACAAGCGGTTAAGTCACCGGCCTTTGACTCCGGTATCTCTGGTTCGAATCCAGATAGTCCAGCCAAATTAATATTCATTCAACGCGTCTACAGGGGTTGAACTGATCATTCTTCTCTTAATTTCGTATGAAGTCCTCATGATGGATGGAGTGAATATTGATGTGGCCGTAGTTCAGTTGGTAGAACTCGAGATTGTGATTCTCGTAGTCATGGGTTCAACTCCCATCGGTCACCCCAACAATGAAGGAATGGTGGAAAAATACACGGCCCGCAAAATGCTGTGGCTGTCGCTAAGCGAATTGTGTCTATATGGCACTTCCTTCACCAATTAATGGAGAGTAGCGCTAGTGGTAGCAAACCGGACTTGAAATCCGGGCCATCGGAAACGGTGAGGGTTCAACTCCTTTACTCTCCGCCAAATTTATGAAAGTTAAACGCTGCCCATAGCAGTGGTACATCAACAATTAGATGATTAGCTTTCCATGGGAGTATAGCTCATTTGGTAGAGCTCTCGACCGATAATCGAGCGGTGACTGGTTCGAGTCCAGTTACTCCCACCAAATAACAGGTTCTTAGTATAACGGCTATTATGCTGGGCTCCAAACCCAGTGATGAGGGTTCGATTCCTTCAGGGCCTGCCAAATTTGCATCCATCGTATAACGGCTATTATAGGTGACTTCCACTCACTTGATAAGGGTTCGATTCCCTTTGGATGCTCCAAATTACTCCGTATAGCTCAGTCTGGTAGAGCGTTCCATTTGGGATGGAAAGGTCGAATGTTCGAGTCATTCTATGGAGACCAAATTAACGGTATGACACAATACAAGATGGTGTAAGCTGAGTAGCGGGATTGCAGTCTCGTTCAGATATGCTATCGAGTATGGGTGATATATTAAACACATGGATTCTGCAAAGTCAATGTGACTCGGTTCGAGACCGGGCATACCGTCCAATCACTTGCCATTGAGAATTATATTATGAAATATTACGGCTTCAAAACATCCCATTTCGGGAAAGCATATCGTACAGAAAACATTGATAGACGTCGAGCATATTACGAATCACTGCATAAAGCAGGACGTTCTCGTGCACGACAAGAAGGCCAAAAACAAGCGAAGGAAATAGAATGAATATTTTTATTGGTGTATCAAATGACGTAAATGCTATTACGGTGAAGCTGTCTTTGGATGGACCGATTAATTTAGCATTAGGGCTTTCATCTTGTGCTAAACGGGATTTAATGATTAACGCTGACTTTGCATATGCATTTGATGAACGCAAAGGTATGTGGGTTTGGATTAAATATCGATACGACACATTACTCAAATATGAGTACTTTAGTGAACGTGATATTCAAGAAATTATTGCTTATCACTCTGGGTGTAAAATTAATAAACTGCGGCAAGTTACTCCGTTAACCGCTGATACTAATGTAGAGCAACTTGTATTAGATTTTAAACAAATTTGCCAGGCGAAATATGATGAAAGATTCTAAAGGTCGAGAAGTACAAGTTGGTGATATCGTTTTCTACGGAGAACGCACATACAATAAAGGTGGTCGCGGTTCTATGAAGTGTGGCCGTATTACTGATATTGCTTCAGGATTGGCTAAAGTAGATAACGACTACGTTGCAATGCGAAGCAAATCATTCGTTAAGGTTTCTCCTATGTTCGCAACAATGTGGGAAAACGGAACGATTTTCGAGATTTAATGCTACAAGAATAACCTGTTATTATTACTACATCAAAACAAACAAGGAAAAAGAATGAAACGTATCGCACTGATTGTTGACCAAGAAGCTATGTTCGCTGCTACCGGTAAATTTCATCCGGTGAGTAAATTTGTTGCTCGCAGCGAGAAAATCGTTGGTCTGGTAGAAACTGTCGCAGGTGATGTAATTGTTTCTATTAAAACATCTGAAATTTCTCCGGTGGTTAAAGTAGCAGTTAAAAATGACTTCTGGGAAGTAGCTGATTTTATGTGTGAGTAATTCTGCCTAGCAGGTGGATAAGCCCGACAAGGCGCCCTCTTCGGAGGGCTTTTATAAAAGTCATAAGATTTCTATAAAGGCCCTGTAGCTCAATTGGTAGAGCGTTCCCCTCATAAGGGATTGGTTGCATGTTCGAGTCTTTGCCAGGGTCACCAAATTCGTGTGAGGAGTTATGAAAACCATTCTCGTTAGAATTGACATGTATTTCAATTATTGCGACAGAAATTTAACTGACCATGATTTAGAACACGGGTTTGGATTAAATCCTATTCAATTATTCTTGTTGAAAAGTGGTCAACAGATTGTTCTTAAAGAATATACCTTAGAACGAATAGATATGAGGAATGTATAATGAAAGTTAAATTTGGGCAAGTTATTCCTAAAGGTTTAGCAATGGCAATTACCACTTGGGAAAATGATGCTGATCGGTATTCTACCCAAATGGTTTATGGCTTAGAAAAAGAAGAGATTAATCAAGTAATTCATGTTCTTGAATGGTTCTCTTCTAATGGTCGGCGTGGTGAATGCCTTGGAAATAATGATTACAACCATGAAGCAATTCTTGAAAAGCTTCATACTGAACAGAAGTATGTAACTCCTGAATTTTCCAAGAAATTCTTTGGTGTTGATGTTCCTGCATATGATTGCTCAGACGAAGAGTTTGATGCTTATTTAGATAATCATTATTCTTGTTCAAATGAAGTTATGTATGCTATTCAGGCTTGGCTAGGTAATCCGATTGAATACGACTATGATTTCATGCGGGTATTTGAGAAAGTAGAAATCTTCGATATTAAAGAAGAAATCCGTATTCCTGACGCCCCGGTTGCATTCCATGTTGGAATTACGTATAAACAAAAAGAAAGCCCGTTAAAAGTTGATTGGTTGAAATACGTGAAGGAAAAGTAAATGGATATTGGTTCAGGTAGTTCATATCCATCATGTGCTTTGAGCAACTTTGCTCCTCATAAATTTATCTATGATGGCGTAGAATGTGCCTCAATGGAGGGATTCTTGCAGTCCCTCAAATTTTCTTCGCCTGAAATGCAAGCACATGTATGTACACTAGTTGGTAAATCGGCTAAGTTCAAAGGTAAAAAGAAACGGTGGTGGCCAACTCAAACGCTTTATTGGAAAGGCGTGCCAATCCATCGTGCTTCAGAAGCGTATCAGAATTTACTGACAGGAGCATACGATGCACTTAGTAAAAATGAAGGATTCAGAAAAGCTTTGGCTGCTACCCGGAATGCTACACTCACTCACAGTATGGGTAAAAATAAAATTTCTGAAACGATTTTGACTGAACGTGAATTCTGCAATCAACTTTATCGTTTGAGAAATGCTATAAATAATCAGTAATATAATTATCTTGTTCAGTGTTGAAATCGGTAGACATGGTGACGGACACCTTTTGAGCTCGCATATTGCATCATATGCTGGCGACGGTGGTAAATCGCTGACGGAATCAGTCGTGCAGGTTCGAGTCCTGCCTGAACAATCTCGGGGCATAGCTCAGTTGGATAGAGCAGCGGACTTCTAATCCGCAGGTCGAAGGTTCGAATCCTTCTGCCTCGACCATTTCGCATCGATGGTGGAACTGGTATACACATAGCACTTAAAATGCTACGCCGCAAGGATTGAGGGTTCGAATCCCTCTCGGTGCACCAAATTAAGACCCCGGGAATAGTTGCTTAAACTTAGTGAGGAATTCAACGGCAGATACGTCTGTGCAACTACATAAGGTTCGAATCCTTATTTCCGTCTTATGCCGATTTAGCTCAGCTGGTAGAGCGCTTCACTTGTAATGAAGATGTCGCGGGTTCGACTCCTGCAATCGGCACCAAATTCGAAGGGAAACTTGCGTATGCCCTCGTTGAGTCGTCAGATAGAAGAGAATGGTTCGTCCATTGCCGCTAGTCGGTTGTTCCCTGTCGCAAGCATAACCTCCTGACGCTATACTCCTTTGGATGAGACTGATGCCTCCGAGTTCAAAGGAATGAATTTAGCAGGTCATCTGCCAGTAGGTGATGCTGTCGATTCTCAGAGCCCTGTCTTCGGACGGGGCTTTTTAGTATACAATAATATCAAAACTACAGCCCAGATACCTTCTAGAGGTCGTCTGGGCATTTCTATATCCCCAGCTGTATAAATCCATTCTACTCTCTAGAAAGTCCTTCCAGATTCCCTAAAATTATTTGAAAATTTGTGCACAAAGTTGTTTACAACGCCAGTCAACTCGGTTACTATAGCTACATCGAAACAAAACAGAGTAACGGAGAATAAAATGTCTAAATTCAACTTTATCCAAATTGAACGTGGTTATAATCAATACGGTACTCCTGACCGTTATCGTGCAGTTTGGATTAAAGGTGAACATGAGAATGCAGTGTTCAACGTAGCAGAAACTCGTGAACTGAAAGATTTGATTAAGCATGTTCGCAAAGATTGGCCTGCTGTTGAAGAGTACTACGTTCGAGTTTACCATGAAGAAGCTGCTACGGTTCAAATGGCTATCAAGTTTGCTAAAACCGTTCCTGCTTTGGTTAAACGAATTGAAGCGGTAATTAACTGCTAATAATTTTGGGGAGTTATAATGAACTCCCACCTACTGAGGAAATTGATATGTATCAGGATAAGTTGAGATTAGTAGCGCAAACTTATTTTAAATCTTTTGCTAGGCTGTTTGGTGAAACTCCAAATTTTCCATCCGGTGAAGAACGAATGGCTGCTCTGAAAACTATTGAGAACCTGGTGATTTCAACTTGCAATGAGTTTGCCGATGACCCGGCGGTTAATCGTCTTGTTGATATCGCAGTTTTGGACAAAATGGAGGAACTCATTAATGCATACAAATGAAGTTCCAAAAACCCTTGCTGATATTCGTCTTGAAGCTAAAATAGCCATCGAGCGTTTAATTAAAGCAACAGTAGAAGAAGGCAAAGAGTCTGTACTTATTCTCGGATTAGAATCATATGTTACTGATTACATCGAGATATTCGAGCGCAGCAAAAATGAACAGGGTCTAATCATTAAACCATATGTTTATGATTGGATTAATCCGTACGAATAAAATCACCCATAACTATTGAAAGGAAATAAAATGTCTATTCTGAAAAAACTTGTTGAATTCATCCGTTCTAAATTTGGTACCTTTGTTGCACAGAACACTTCTGTTGAAGACCAGTACACCACTGCAGCAAATCGTATTATTGATGAAATCACTAAACTGCGTACCACGCATGTTAAATCAGTAAATGAAGAAAAGCGTCTGCTGAAACTTGCTGACGAAAAAGACCAGGCAGGTGCTTCCAAAGAGCGTGAAATTCGTCGCTTGATGGCAGAAGGTATGAATGTAGAAACCCATGCTAAACTGGGTCTTCTGTATCGTCGTACTGCTAAGGCTTTACGTGATAAAGCTGCCGAATATAAAGAAATGCGGGCCCAAATTGAAGAAACTGTAGTTAAGCTTGATGACCAGCGTCTTGATTTGGCAGTGAAACTCGAATACATCCGTGAGACCCGTAATGCTTCTGCTCTGGGTATTACCTCTGCTGATGACGTGATTGAAATCGCGGAACTCGCTAAAGTAGATGTACAAGACATCATGATGAAAGTTGAAACCTTCAGCGGTACTCAGCCTGGTATTGAAACCACCACTGCTGATGTCCAGGAATATCTGGAAAGTCTGAAGTAATTTTACCGGGGCCTTCGGGCCCCCTAACTTGGATAATAAAATGTTATATGAATGCGCTGGAGATATTCCAATGGCAACACCTCAAATTAAAGAATTAATTGCAGCAGGATTCCCAACAGAAATCACTGATATTCTTGAGAAATTTGCTTGTCTTGATACTCGGCCTGAGAATTGGAAAACTCGCTATAACGGGTATAACACTACAGTTTTGCCGCGAGCTATCGTTCTTAAAGACTATTCTAAGCTGAAAAACTTAATTTCTAGCATTTCGTCTATTTCCGATGGAGTTAAGCTTGTAGATATCTTTGCACTTCGGTACGGAATTTATTCTTTTAACGATTCTCCATCAAATCTAACATCAGCCCGTGCTAATGCCGATGGATATTCTATCTCTGGTTCAACAACGTACACCATAGTTATTGAGATTATTCATAATAAAAATAGCTATCGTCTTGGCATTAACCTAGTTAAATATGTGACATCTAAAGATGATTACATCAATTACTTAAATTACTGCATTAATGAATTGCCACCAAAGGTTATGGGTATGTTTGACTCTAACAACATGGTAGGCAAACAATTAATCATTGATGAATTTATCAAATATTGCCGTAAGAGGGTGCAGAAATGAGTAATTTATATCTGCCAAGTGAACCTCCCGTTTATAATTATGTCTATAAATTTGACCAAACTGATTATGTTCTAATTCCGGGGATGGTCTGTGCTGCTGGAACTATGATAACGCTTATCATAATCGACGTAATGAATTTGGCTGAAATTAGCAGTACATCATTAGTGAATGTAATATTACTTACATGGGGATTAATAGGTTTACTTGGTCTAGGACTAATTGAACTATTTCGTTGGGTAAAGTATGTTAAGCATAACTGTGAACGAAAGGCTGAATGGAAAGAACAGTGCAAGAATTTAACTCTTGAATGGAACCGCAAAAAGTCGTTTGAGTTTATTAAAGAGGTGAGAAGAAAATGAATGAATGTAAACCTGACGGGTTTTGGAACCAAGATGGGCTGGCGCCAGCTTTTGGAATCGTGACATGGATTTTATATTGTGCTTTTGTAATTGTTGGAGGGACATTCTTTGGATTGAACGTCTCAGAGTTTATGATTATGCTTTTATTTTTAGGTGTTTTCGCATTCAGCCTCATGTGGATGCTAATTATCGCGTTGATTAATTGCTGCACATTTTTAGCTTACCGTATGAAATACAAGAAGTGGAAAGAAAAAGAAGATTTCAACACCTGGATTAGGAGCTGCAGAAAATGATTAAAACTTGTTATCGTGGAATGATTAAAGACGATGAGCCTGGGTATTTTTTCCTATTTCTGCTTATCTGGTTTTCATTTTCAGCTTTTGTTGGATTTGGGACTTTTTGGGGTTTTTACTTCTTTTCACCAATCTTTGGAGATACTTTGTTCTATTTAGGTTGGATGTCAGGTGTTGGAACTTGGTTTGCAATGCTTGCTCGTTGGTTGCAATTCGTTTCCCAGCGACAGCGGGGTGTATTTGATAAGCCCAAAGTAAAGAAAGAAAAATCTAAAGATGATTCTCGTAATGAAACTTTATCCTGGATTAAGGAGATGAAATAATGGCTGTGGCAGTGCATGTAAAATTTGAAAATGGTGATACTCGCCTTCTGTGTTACAGTGATAACGAATCACTGAGCGGTATTGAGATTTCACTTAAAGAAGAACTGCTTGGTATTAATGGACCTATCTGTGATTTCTCAGTAGAGGGTTCATATAATTGTGATGGTGTACTAGAGTCTATGGTCTATACTGCCATGGAAGATATTCTTGAAGAAAGTTGGAATGAATGCCAATGAAAGAGCTCAGTGCAGGAATCTTATTCTTTACCGATGACAAACGGCTTTTCATGGGTCGTATGACAAATACATATGTCCAGGGCAGAGGCTCTAGATGGGATATTCCGAAAGGTCATGTTGAGCCTGGTGAAACACCAAAAGAAGCTGCTATTCGCGAATGCCAGGAAGAAACAGGGTTTACTGGGTTTGACCAGGACCTCTTATATGACCTCGGACGACACGATTATGACAGCAATAAGGATATCCATTTGTTTGGATATATGCTCCCTGTGAGCCCAGAAGTGTTTAAGAATTGCTGTTGCACAGCTTACCATAAAGATGAAAATGGAATTTCTTTCCCGGAAATCGACGCATTTGCTTTAATTAAACCTTCTCAATGGAAATATGTGATGGGACCAAGTTTGTATAAAATCATGACACAGATGTATAGCACAGCCCAGTGAGGTTACTATGGAAGAAGCCGTTGAATTAGGCATTCCACACATTTATAAGCATGAGCTACGATTTATTCACGATGGAAAATGGATTAGCATATTTCATCCTAGAGATAAAATGTCGCGTATACTAATGAAATCACGGTATGTCTTCAGTGATAGTGAGTATACAAAATCGTCGTATTACATGGCAGAAAAGTTATGTCCAGGATTTAATGAAATTCCAGAGGACGATAAAAGAGATTATGTATGGTGGAAAGGTAAATGGACGCCGTATGAAGATTGCAGCATTGAGATGTTTATAGCCAAGTGTAGGGCCAAATAAATACTCCTATAATTTAATAGGAGGTCCTTATGGATATTTTTGGCATGTTGCGTATCGATGAAGGATATGACAGCAAAATTTATAAAGATACCGAAGGGTATTGGACCATTGGTATTGGCCACTTACTGACTAAAGACCCGTCAAAATCTTTAGCTATTTCTAACCTGGACAAGCTAGTAGGTCGTTCTACAGGTGGACAAATTACTCAGGCTGAGGCAGAAGTAATTTTTGCCAAAGATGTTGAGAAGGCAATTAAAGGTATTGTTGCTAATGCTACATTAAACCCGGTATATAATGTATTAGATGATGTTCGTAGAGCTGCTCTGATTAACATGGTATTCCAAATGGGTGTGTCTGGTGTAGCCGGGTTCCCAGCTTCAATGAAGTTATTACTCGCTAAAAAGTGGGAAGCTGCTGCCAAGGAACTTGCAAATTCACGTTGGTATCGTCAGACACCAAATCGTGCTCGTCGTGTAATTGAAACAATGCGGACCGGAACTTGGTCTGCTTATCAAGGAAAATAAATGAAAACTTATCAAGAATTTTTAAATGAATCCCGTTTAGCAACAGTTGGCGTAATGACTGAATCTGTTGGAAGTAATCTTCTGAAATTTAAAAAAGGTCAGAAGATGACCGCCACGTTAGAAGATGGTACAGAAATTGAAATGGACGTTGTTGGATATAACTACGTAGTAGACGGCAAGTTATATAATAAGAGCCATGCCAAGTTTGATTCATTTGATGATTTCACCTCTTCTATTGAAGATGAGTCTTCTCGCAAAGCAGTAGCATCTGGCGATGCACGCTCCTTAATGGCATTTGGTCATGAGCGTATTAAGTCTAAGCAGAACAAACCTGGTGAAGATAACTTTGCATTAGTAGGTTATCAGTCTGGCAAAACTTCTAACGGTTACCAACGTACTGTTACCATGTACATGCGTAATGGCAAGATTGCGTTCGTAAACGATCGCGGCGCTATTCGTTACGCTAAATCAATTAAGTAGTTTACATTGAGACGGTAATGTGGTATAGTAGCCTTATTAAATGGAGGCTACTATGACACGCATTAACTTAAAGGATATAAAATGAAAACCTATAAAGAATTTATCACTGAAGCTTCTGTAGGAAAGGTCCAAGGCATTAATAAAGATGAGTGGACCTACCGAGGAAACGGCTTTGACCCTAAAACAGCTCCTATTGAGCGGTATTTAGCTACAAAGGCTTCTGACTTTAAAAGCTTCGCCTGGGAAGGACTTCGCTGGCGTAACGATCTAAATATTGAAGCCGATGGGCTTAAATTTGGTCATATTCAAGATGTTGTTGCTAGTAACTTAGACGCAGCTTTTGTTAAAGCCGATGCAGACCTTCGCCGTTGGAATTTAAAACTATTCTCTAAACAGAAAGGCCCGGTATTTGTACCTAAAGCAGGTAAATGGGTTATTGATAATAAATTGGCTAAGGCTGTCAACTTTGCAGGCCTTGAATTCGCCAAGCATAAGGCAGCCTGGAAAAATCTTGACGCCATGGCCTTCCGTAAAGAATTCGCCGAGGTTATGGCTAAAGGCGGATTTAAGGCAGATTTAGATACCACTAAAGGTACGTTTAAAGACGCTAATGTTCAATACGCTTACGCCGTTGCTAATGCAGCCCGTAATTAAAACTAATTCCTAATAAAGCTAAACACGACCTCTCCTCATGAACGTCGAGTCCTCTGAGTGAAGTAGCTTTCCCTACCTGTAATAAGGTCGAGCGCAAGTGCGGTAAGGGGTTTACATAGTGTGTCGATGGATTAAACATGTGCCAAGGAATGGCCCCATTTAATTTAAAACTTTACCATTCTAGGATATAAAATGAAAACTTATAAAGAATTTATCACCGAAGCAAAAGCACCAAAAGAACCAAAAGTATTCCAAATCTGTACACAAGGAAATTTAGATAAAGAATACGTTGACCTCATCGTATCACACATTGTTGCCCAAGGTGTGCAAGTAGATGCAGTTGAATGGACCAAAGGCCCTAGCCCTGTCTTTTATATCGTTGTATCTAAAGGTTCTTTGGCTAAAATTAAAAGGGCCTGGGGTGTTATGAGAGCTTACGAGGTAGATGATTCTGCTCCGGGACCAAAAGTACGAATGAATACCCTTAAGGGAGGCCGTGAATACGTTTAGGCCTATTGTCTATACTTATTAGGATATTACACGGACTACCACGTGCCAAGGAATGGCCCCTTTAACTGGAATCTAAAAATGAAACACTTAACTCCCATTTATTTGACCCTGATGCATGCTTTCAGAGACGCTGCAGACAGACGATTGAATAATCCCAACTACAGTTTTTATGAACCGTCTTGCCTTATGCGAGAGTACGGTACCCTTCGTCTAGACGGTGGAAGACAAACCGGAAAGACTGCAGCCTTATGTCAATTCGCTACCGATTGGTTGCTTGAAGATGGTTCGGTTATAATCTTATCTACTCGATACACACAATCATCTGAATTGATGGAAGGTATTCTACGAGAATATAATTCATCGCATTTAATTAATAAATTACCGGCTAACGAGATAGCTAAATCAATTGTTCCGATGACAATCAGGGAATTTCTATCCAATGATTCCTCTTACAAGTTTAGGGGAAGAAAGTTTGGAAGAGCATTAATTATCATTGAAGAACCAATGAAAGTTCCCGATATGATGAAGTTCTATGACATGTACCAGGAAGCTATCAGATGGTCTATGCCTAATGATACCTTACCTTTATTTTTCGTGATAGGAATGCAATGATGACACAGACAGAAATTGTTGATATGATTACAGTAATGGAAAATACAGGATTTGCCGATATGAAGCAATTAATAACAATGGTTACGGCTGGCAACCTGCTTGAGTACAAGCGCTACAAGTTTCTGTCTGGTCCGTTTAAAGGTGCAGAATTCATTTCTAACGCTCCTAACACGAAGTGGATGAATCGCTATCCTAATTTTAGAATTGAGTTTATATCTGGCAAGCTCAAAGGCGTGATTAGTTCAAGCTTAATCACATATGACCAACGCATTCAAGAGAAAACAATGCAATGGCTGAAATTGTTATAAAGTGTCCTCTGCATTTAGTTGAAAGCTTCTGTGCTTGGTTTAGTAATTCTGGCGAGCAAGATTTCTATGAAGCCCATCAGAATGGAACTTGGAATGAAACCACAAAACAATGGGAAGAAGCTACAACGTATATAGGCACTCGCGGATATGGAGTTGACGAGCCTATTGAAATTGTAGAGTACGATAAAGAAACTGATGAAGAAGTTACTTATCATGAAGATAAAATAACTTATCTAGAAGCAGCTGCGAAGTTTCATTCAGACGAATGGAATAAAATGAGTGTAATTACCGCATACATGCATGGTTGGAATAAAGAATCTAATTAAGAGGAAATATGAAAGCATATCAAATTCTTGAAGGTGAACTTAAAGGCACCATTTACATCGAAGATGGTGATGACGCACGAGTAATCGTTTCAAAAGTTCTTAAAGAAGATACTATTACGGATGCTGAAACTTTTTATGGCTACAAGGCTCGTGAAGTAGAAATTGAATACCAGCCAACGGTAAAAATTGAAGGCGGTCAGCACCTGAACGTTAACGTGCTGCGTCGCGAAACCCTGCTGGACGCGGTTGAGCATCCGGAAAAATATCCGCAGCTGACCATTCGTGTTTCCGGCTACGCGGTACGCTTCAACTCTCTGACGCCGGAACAGCAGCGCGACGTTATCGCTCGTACTTTCACAGAGGCACTATAATGTCAATTGAAGATATTAAAGGATATAAGCCACATACCGATGAAAAGATTGGTAAAGTGAATGCTATCAAAGACGCAGAAGTCCGTCTTGGTCTTATCTTTACTGCTCTTGAAGAAGAGGCATTAATTAATTACCAAGTGTCAGTCAATGAACCTAAGCAGGTACTCGATGAAGCATACGAACGTATTGCCCAGATTCGTACAGCAAAACAGAAACTGAAGGAAGCTTCTATGTGGGCTTGCCGTGCAGTGTTCTGTCCAGAAGAAAAATATTAAAAAGTAGTTTACTTTCCTTACGGGCCATGATACTATGGCCCTACAAATAAAGGAGAATGAACTATGTCAACTAACCCAGAAGTATTCATTCGCAGAACTAAACTGCGTCGTAAGTTTGAGGAAGCTTTTCGCTCTTTGAATTTATCAGTTCGTGCCCGAGCTAAGGCTGAGGGCAAAGAGCCTTTCTTCACTAAGTACTCTGATCATTTGTTGGACCGTGCTATCCAACGTGAAATTGATGAAGAGTATGTATTCTCTGTTCTTTCCAAAATTCCTAATCATCTTAAAGAAATTAATGAATTTTTAGCAATGCCTTGGCTTCCAATTGACCCAAAAGACATTGATGAAAATATCGAGTATAAGCCAATGCGGTTAGAAATTACGGATGGAAATCTGTGGCTAGGATTTACCATGGATATTCCAAGACCAGGAAAAGGACCTAGTATAAAGTGTCGTATGGCATTCGTTAATGATAAACGTTTGAAAGGTAAAATCAGCACAAAAGTTATACACATTAATTGAGGTAAACATGAAAAAAGCGCTTATCGGTCTAATGGCCTTGTGTTCAACGGCCTTTGGGTCTGAGCCAACTTTCAGTAATGTTCAACTTGACAACTTGCATTACGCATATAATTTTGGTGAACAATATCAAAAATCCGGAAAGGAAAAATCTCCGCATAACCGATACGATAATAACGGCTTAGGATATATAATGGCTGCTATATCATGGAAAGAATCTTCGGCAGGAGCCAATTTAAAAGCAGGAAAGGGGCATCATTCTTATGGGGTTTTTCAAAATTACTTACCCACCGTTAAGTCCAGAGCTAAACTGGAAGGTAAAAACCTTAGTGATTCTGAAATAAGAAAAATGCTTAAATCCAGACGTAATTCTGCGGAGTGGGCATATATTGAGCTTTCATATTGGTTAAATATACATAACGGCAATATGCGAAAAGCTCTTGCTAGTTATAACGCAGGATGGAATGTCAAAAGAGGAAACTCTTATGCGTCAGATGTCCTAGAGAAAGCTCATTTCTTAAAGAAACATAAAATGCTACATATAAAGGTGGAATAATGATAAAGTACGCCGCGCTTCTTGGATTAGTATTGGCATTCTCTGTTAATGCTGAAAATTCAATGTCGGATTCACTTCGTATTGCTAAAACATTTTGTAATACGAATTCTGAATGTGTTGATATATTAGCGCTTGAATTAGATTCGGCATTCAGCGATGGAGTAAAAGATTCACGTAGCCCGGCTCAGTGGACAACACTAATAAATCGTAAGGCTAAGAGCATGAAAGATTTATGTGTCAATGCTCCTAACGAAAATATATGTTTAATGTATCGTGACCAATTAATGGCTCGTTATATGTCAGGACTATCGTCAAAATGAAAAAAGCAGCTATTTTATTATGCTGTGCATTTTCAGTTAATGCCTGGGAAAAGCTCCCAGGCTATCCTGAAACTGTGCTTGCAGCACAGGGGACTAAAATAGAAAGTAATGGCCCATTCAAGAACAACATTGAAATAGCATTTGTTCCTAGCAGTAGAAAATTGCTAATGTCATTTTATAATTATCAAGATAAAGATGACCAGGTGATAGTTCCACTTGTCGAATACAATGCTCGTGGATGTGGAATGCAGAGTGACGGTGTTTCTGTTGATGGAGTAATGCATCCTAAAGAACAAGGAGTGCTGAACCCTATCCTTAATTGCAACAATGCTATATTTTTAAGAGTATACAATAATCTTAATGAATATGCAACATATAAAATTCCATAGGTGAATAAATGATTACTGGATATATTAAGGGCAATATTGTAGAATTATTCATGAAGCATGAATGCGATATCGCTCATGGGTGTAATTGCTTTACTACAATGGGTGCCGGCGTAGCAGGACAGCTTGCTAAAGCATATCCTCCAATTCTCGATATTGACATCGATGAAGACCGTTATTATGACAACAATTTAGCTAAGCTTGGAACTCATACTAGAGCCATTCACAAAAAAGGCACTGCATATTGCTATAATCTATACACTCAGTATGCTCCAGGTCCAAACGTTGATTACGGCGCAATTTTTAATGCATTCCATGAACTAAATTCTGGTCGTATTGTTTATAATCGTCCTCTGTACATTCCAAAAATTGGAGCTGGTATTGCTGGCGGTGATTGGGAACTAATTGAGAAATTAATCAATTTAGCAACACCTGATATTGACATTATGGTGGTAGAATATGAAGAAGCTAAAAGCTAAATCCGTCTTGTTAGAGGTAAATAGATGATTACTGAAGAGCAAAAAACTAAACTGTGGCAGTTGATTGACGATTATGCAGGTGCCGAGCAAGTAGTAGCTATTAGTGCCATTTACGGAAATGGACTACCAGAAGAATACGATGAACTCATTCGTTCTAAGAAAGCTATTTCTGATTTTATGGAGACCCTTTAATGGCTCAGCTTTATTTCAACTATGCGAGTATGAACGCAGGCAAATCGGCTAACCTTCTCACCGCAGCTCACAATTATAAAGAACGCGGCATGGGAACTCTCATTCTTAAACCTGCTATTGATACTCGAGATTCTGCCACCGAGGTAACATCACGTATTGGTCTACGTCATGAAGCTAATACAGTAGACGAATCTATTGACATCCTTGAATTTTTCAAGTGGGCACAAACACAACGTGATATTCATTGTGTATTTGTAGATGAAGCACAATTCTTGACTGCTGAACATGTTCTTCAGCTATGTAAAATCGTTGACTTGTATGATGTTCCAGTAATGGCATATGGGCTTCGCACTGATTTTCGCGGCGAGTTATTCGAAGGTTCTAAAGCTCTTCTTTCTGTAGCCGATAAACTTGTTGAGCTCAAGGGCGTTTGCCACTGTGGACGTAAGGCTACAATGGTAGCTCGTATTGACGAAAACGGAAATGCTATTACCGATGGTGAAGTAGTAGAACTTGGTGGTGAAGACAAATACGTTTCTCTTTGTCGTAAACACTGGTGCGAACTGGTAGGTGTTTATAATGAAGCCAAGAACGTATAACACTATCCTGATGCTAATCGTAGGTATGCTATTCATTTGGATTGCTGCAGCAGCGTCTGTGCAAAGCGACAGACGAGAAGAAGCACAAAATCGTCTTGATTCTAGCTGTAAAGTATTAGCACAAGGTAAAGACTTTATTGCTAATATGAATGGGTGTTATATTAAACATGAGTAGCTTATTTGCCATAGCAAGTGGTATAGTACTAGTACTCATAATTGGATTCTTGCTGTACGTAATATTGCTTTCGTTGATGGTTTAATATGAAAAAATATGTGATGTGCTACCGTTGTCTTCATGTATATGATTACAACACTGCTCCAAAGACAGCTACCAAGCGTCTTAAGAATAAAGAACCTGAATGCCCCAAATGTAAATGTAAGGTAATCTATTCATGAATATTAAATTTTTTAAATCAGGATTTTACTATCGTTGAGGTACTTTAACTTAACGAGGTAATAATGTCTAGAACAATTCGCCGTAAAGGCTGGCATGTAGTAAAATCTTCCAAATGGAACGATCAGAATAATAACGAATTTGCTTATATTAAAAGCTATAACGAATACGTTAAAACTCAGAAAGATAAAGAAACCCAACAGAAATATGTTGAACTGCGTATTTCTGAAAACCGGGAAAGACCGCTAGAGGCCAAGAAACTGATTGCTAAATCAAAGCGTGATGGATTCTGGAAAACTCTACGTTGGACCCGTTATGCTATGCCGATCCCACGTCTATTTCATAAAGCCGAAATTAAACGCGCATTGAAGTATGACGAAGAATATAACTGGGACGAAGCTGGTGCTAGAACTATTGAGCAAGGCATCTGCGAATGGCTTTGGGATTAAGTAACACATACTTATATAAATACTATTACTAACTGATGAGGTGTATATGCAGCATTTAAGTGAAAAGCAACTTCGTAATCTTACTGTAGAACAACTGGACGAACTTCGTCGTGAGATTGGGCATGGTATTTCGCACCTTCAGGAAGAAATTCGTCAGCACAGTTCAAAAGCAGATTATACCCGTAAACGTAAGCTGGAAAAATACCTCAAAGAAGTTAAGGCTGTACTTCAGCACAAACGTAATACTGGACAAAAATAACAGGAGGCCGTATGGCCTTTAATCACATTTGCTTAGCCCTGGTGTTGGGCTGCGGGATTTCACTCCCAGCTGCATCACACAACGACATTTCGGATTATAACTCGTATGTTGAGGGAGCTCTACAAGTTTATGCTAAATTTAAGGAGCCTAGTAAGCAAGAGTCTGAACAGTTCTATTCTTTCATACAAAGTAAATGGAAGAGCGAGTCTTGTTCTAAAGATTGTGATTCTTTAGGACGTTCAGCAGGTGAAGAATATGCTAACCGCATGAGGATACAACTCGATAATGAAGTTCAATGATTTTGTAAAGGACGGTAAACTTACTCCACAAGATGAATTCATCGGTTTACTTATGGCGTCTCAGGCGTATTTTCATTCAGCGCATTTTGATACCAAATCGTATGCCAGACATAAAGCGTATGAAGTTTTCTTTAACGAGATTCCAGATTTGATAGATGCTTTTGGTGAGCAGTGGTTAGGATTCTCAGGTAAGAGTTATACACCGGCTTTACCATCACAGAAAGAGCTGCCAAAGGACACCATTGAAATGCTAGACCTCATTCTGGCTAAGGCCGATGGTATCTACAAGTCAGTTCCTGCCGCCCTCCAAAGTGTTCTGGATGACATTACAGGTCTATGCTACAAGACTAAGTATTTGTTATCATTGCAGTAATACCCTCCGCCTCCTTCGGGAGGCATTTTCTTTTCAAAAAGTTGTTTACTTCCCTTCATTACATGATACTATAGACATATCAACAACCAAACGAGAAAAACATTATGATTAAGTTAACTACCGAGCTTCAACCTGGAAAAATCTTTTATCACGTGTGTGGTGTTAATCGCACTGAAACCAAGTCTGGTTCTATTTCGCGTTACATTGTTGCATCAGGCACGTATGATGTTGAACTTGGTCTTCGTGGTGTATATTCGCGAAAATCTCCTTTCTTCCAGGTGATTTGCGAATATGAAAACTATGCTGGCCAAACTGAAAGTTATTCAACTGAGCGTTCTGCTCATGATATGGGCGTATTCAAGCCAGGTGAAAAACGTTCGGTTCATAATCTTAATCGTGGGTTTTGGACGCGTGAAGAAGCTGAACAGTTCATTAAAGAACTGCAAGAAGATAAGTTCAGCGATCCAGATGACCAAGCATACGCTGAAAGATTAACTCCTATTGAAGACTTCCGTCGTCAGAAAGAATTTATGGATTCTTACCTTGACTCTTGTGATTACGATTACTACGACTTTGATGACGAAAAATGAAAAACATCTTGATTATTTTATACATGGTAGTTCAATATCAATATCCGATGTTTACTTACAACTTTGTTAACGATTTGCTTGATTTAATTATAGCGAGTTTGAAATGAACGGATGGGGTCCATCGGATGATGGCTTCGCAACTCGTGAAGCCACTATAGCAGACGGGATTGAATGGGCCCGTCTCCAGAAACAGCTTCAAGAACAACGTGAATCCGAAGAGTTTTGCGTTGACTGTGATGAGGAAATTCCAATAGCTCGTCGCCTTCTTGTTAAAGGCTGCCAACGGTGTGTAGAATGTCAAGGAAAGTGGGATAGTGTAATGACTTCTGCCTATAATCGTCGTGGTTCAAAAGATTCACAATTGAGGTAATTATGGAAAGTATTCTTGATAGTACCAATTTAGATAATCCGTACAGCGATGTGCATGTAAAGGTTGTGAATTCGTATTTCACTAAAAAGTTGAGTCGTATCGTGCTAAAACAAGGCAATGATATAATTCATCTTGATACTAAACAAATTGATTCATTAATTAAATTCTTGATAGAGGCAAAAGATGGCGAGTAAATTAGTATGGGACGGAAAATCCCGTAAAGGCGATGCAGTAATTGAGGACGAAAGTCCATACATTAATGATTTACATCTGACTACCGTAGAGCTATACGGTTCTACACTTATTGAAATTGAGCGCAACGGTACTATCCTGATGATTGATAAATCCGATGCTGAACAGCTCGTAAAATATCTTGTAACTATGATTCCGACTATGAAGGACTGATAATGAATATTAATAAAAACTCTTGGCATTTCAAAATGAACCTGTGGTTTAAATCTGACAACATGTGGAAAATGCCAAAAACACTGTGCGGATACTTTTGGACAACAGTTCTTCATGTTGTGTTTTCTTCGGCGATTATTACATTCATCGGTTCTGTTGCATGGATGTTCGGTTGGCCGATTGTGGCAGAGACAGGAATTCTCGCTTGGATGGGTATTAGTTTATCCGCGTTTTGGTTAAATGTTATAGCAGTACCAGTTGGCGCAGTGGTTATAGCAGCATTTATGCTTTTGTTTGCAGCTATAGCTTTTGGATTTATTTTTGGTTTAGAAAAATTTAAACATTACCGTATCCAGAAAAAGTATACCAAGAAACTCGCTCGGGTAAAAGCTGGTCTTCCGGCAGAAGCCGAACCTTTGGTGTTCATCCAGTATTTAAAAGCTCGTAAGCAGAAAGTCTGCCCAATGATTGATTATGTAGAAGGTGATAAATGAAACGTTTTATTCGCACGAAATTTGAAGAAAGCCTTGTTGAAAAGCCGTTAAAGGTGGGTGATAAAGTAGAAATTGGCTTTGACAATCAAAGTAATCGGCTTGAGCTTGAAGTTGAATTTATTTCTACGTTCAAATGTAGCTCAGCGCATACAGTATCGATTTTCTTTAAAAGTAAAGACACCAAAATCGTAGTATATTACGACCATAGCAGCCGAGAAACAACTACTGTAGTATATCCAAAAGACGGCTACCGTGGAATGTATATCGATGATTACCTAAATGAATCAGCAGACGATGGATTTTATATCTGCAAACTTTTACCCGGTGGTTCTAAGTCGGTAATTAATCTCAGCAGCCTTAAATACACCGTTTACGAGAAGTGTAAAGTTAATGTTCCTCTTGTAGTTGGTGATAAATTCTCTACAACTAATAACTGCTATGAAGTACTAGCAATTGCAGCAGATGGAAGCATGTTTTGCCAGAACGATAAAGGAAAAGCTCACGTGTTTAGTACAAATGACATCTCGCTCGTTAAATCAATGCTAGATATTACAGTAGGTGAACCTAGTGAAGAATGATCAAGTTTATATCGTTAACGGCCTTCGGGCCGTCTTTCATGCTAAAACCGAACGTGGTATAATTTCTACATATCCTATTGCTGAATTTACTTTTGATGACGGCGAAAAGATTACTGTTAAATTTATTCCTTTGACTGGCAAGTACAGCGGCAAAGATAATATTGATTTAGACATATATTATGAAGGCGGGGTATGGAAATTGAAATCGTAACTACTAAGAAAAAACTTAGTATGAGTATTGTAAAACAGATGCCTCTGGCTTCAGCCGAAAACATTAAATTCGCAATGATGGACCCAGAATCACGGGTCCTAGGATATATCAATGCGTTTCGCTGGAACAGACTTGACATCCAGGTGGCAATCATTAGCACAGGAATTGATTGGGCATTAGTTCCTATGTATGAAACCACACTGCGTGAAGAAACCTGTCGTGAACAGCATCCTGATGGACAAGAGTACCATACACATGAAGTAGTGTATTATTACACTAGTCAAAAAATTGGTAATGTTTACCGTACATCAAAAAGAACTACTGATAAAGCTCGAGCAGAAGAAGCCGTCAAGCGTTCTAATGCATTAGTTAAATTCGCTAAAGGGAATCATATCTACTTATGAAAACAATCGTAAAATCTTATTTTGGTTCGCATCTGTATGGTACTTCAACTCCTGAATCAGATGTGGATTTCAAAGAAATCTTTGTTCCTCATCCGCGTGATATTCTGATGTGTCAAGCGATGAATCATACTAACCGTAATACGAATAACAGTGCAACCAAAAATACTAAAGATGACATTGACCATGAGCTGTTCAGTTTGAAATACTTCTTCAAACTCGCTGCTGATGGTGAAACTGTAGCGTTGGACATGCTTCATACTCCATCGGAATTGGTAGTTGCATCTGACCTTCCTGAAGTATGGAAATTCATTCAAGACAACCGAGCTCGTTTCTATACCACGGACATGAAGGCTTATCTTGGATATGTCCGTAAGCAAGCAGGTAAGTATGGCGTTAAGGGTTCTCGTTTAGCTGACTTGCATAAAGTCCTGGATGTTATCCGAGACGTTCCTGAATGGAAATATGACGATCGCCCTCAACAAAAAGGTATCAACGAGCGTTGGAAAGTTAAGGACATCGCCGATCGTCTTCCTGTTGGTGAATTCCTTGAGTGGACAACCTTTACAGACCATAAATCAGGTCAGCAGTATTTCTATAACGTGTTAGGTCGTAAATTCCAGACAACTATCACTGTTAAAGAAATGAAGTACTCCCTTGAGAAGCTTGATGCTGAATATGGCGAACGCGCTCGTAAGGCAGAAGCTAACGAAGGTGTAGATTGGAAAGCACTAAGTCATGCCCTTCGTGGTGGTCTTCAGCTGCAGGAGATTTATTCCTCCGGTGACCTTAAGTATCCTCTGGCGCAGGCTCCCTTGATTAAGAAAATCAAAGCGGGTGAGTTACCGTTCAAAGAAGTTCAGGATATTTTGGAAACGACCGTTGACGCAGTTGAACGCCTGGCTCATCAAGCCGAGAAGAACGGACTGCCTAAGAAAGTAGACATGAAGTTCTGGGACGATTTCGTCGAGAAGGTTTATCTTGAAAACCACAATTCTTACTACAAATGATACAATGAAGGTCTTCTTGAATTACGGAAGACCTCATAAAGGTAGACGGTGGTATTTGGAAGCAGTTTGCAGAGAGACTGGTCGTAGAGAAAATGCTAAATTCTCTGCTCGACCAACTCGAAAACAAATCCACCGATTTATGTCATGGGCCGGAGAAGAGCTCCGGTTCTCACTTTATTGGGCTGAAATATGATTTTACTGTGGAGCGTAGTAGTGCCAATCGTTGTTGCAATAATTTACTTTGTCGTGGGTTGGTCTGTCTGTAAGCATCTAATCAAAAATGGAACCATCGAGAAAGCAGGAGAGTATTGGTTTTATCTCATCTTTTGGTTCCCTGCGTTTATTGCCGGAGCGATTATCATGTTCTTCCGCTGGGCAGGTAAACTTCCAAAACGTATAGCAGAAAATGCTATCAATAAGCATGCATAACTGAGGAGCCTTCGGGCTCCTCTTTTTGTTTCAAAAGAATGCACAAAGTAGTATACAAGCTCACGAGCTGGTGATACTATAGACCCGTACCACCCAAACAGATAACGGAGAATAAAATGAAAACTTTAGAAATCGTTGTAAACAACATTGATAAAGCCTTTAAAGCTGCTGAAGCTCACGGCGTAGAATTTGAACCAATGATGGTAGGAGAAGCGTTCTCTAAACTTGCTATCATCCGTGGTGAAACTGACAACTTGATTGATTTTGTAGATGACTTCTATCTCGGTTCAAAGGTTCGTCCTTACTACATCAATGAAATTTTAGAAAAATAATTAAAAAGTAGTTTACTTTGGAGCTGTAGAATGATACTATAGCTCCATCAAAACAAAACAGAGTAACGGAGAATAAAATGTCAACTATCACCATCAAGAAAGGGATTTACTTCGGCAAAGAGATTTCAGGTACGTATGAGTTACTCGGTGAGTGGTTCCCGGATAGCTTAAGTGCTGAAGATTCTCGCCAGGGTGATGGTAAAGTCTTTGTTGAACTGAATGGCAAAAAGCGTGGTGTTTGGGTATTCAAAGATGATATTACAGTTGACGGTGTAGCTGCTAAAATTGAAGTTGTTGAATCCATTGATGAAATGAAAGAGCGTATCAAGAAACGCTTTAACGTCATGGGATTAATGACTAACGGCTTAATTCATGGGAATATTCGTTCTCTGATTATCTCCGGAGCAGCAGGTATCGGTAAGACTTACTCTTTGGATAAAGCATTACAACATGCCCATGATACTAACGCTATTGATTACAAATCAGTGAACGGTAAAATCTCAGGAATTGGTTTGTACTGCCGTCTCTGGGAATCACGTGAAGCAAATTCGGTTCTGCTTATTGATGATGTGGATGTATTCTCTGATATGGATATTTTGAACCTTCTGAAAGCTGCATTAGATTCAGGTGAGAAACGTAAGGTTTGCTGGAGTACTGCATCTTCTTTCCTGGAAGATAAAGGAATTCCTAATGAGTTTGAGTTTGAAGGTACTGTGGTCTTTATCACTAACGTTGATATTGACCGTGAATTAGAGCGCGGTTCTAAACTTGCTCCGCATCTTCAAGCTCTGGTATCACGTTCGGTTTATCTTGACCTTGGTGTTCACACTAATGAAGAGATTATGGTCCGAGTTCAAGATGTAATAATGACTACTTCTATGTTACAGAACCGTGGGTTAAGAAATTCCGAAGTTATTGAAGTTTTGGAATTTATGAAAGATAACGTAAATCGTCTGCGTAATGTATCTCTCCGTACTGCTCTTTATATTGGTGATTTCGTCGCGACTGACCGTAAAAACTGGCGTGAAATTGCTGAAGTAACAATGCTGAAATAATTTAAATGGGAGGAGAAATCCTCCCTAACTGAGGAAAATATAATGGCTACTTTAATTTCTAATGATGTAAAACGTGTTTTGTTTAAAGGCGGAATGTATATCGCTGATACTCCTAAAGGTGATACCTCTTCCTGGACTATTAACGAGTGGATTAATTACATTGATGAAAATGGAGCGTGGGTGCAATGAGTTTAGCAGCTATTAAAGATATTGAATGTTGGTTAAACGATATTAAAGTATATCCGCCTGGTCATATCTTTGCGGGTAAACCCAAGGGTAAAGCAGAGAAAGCCTGTGAAGCAATCTGTGAAAAGCTTTATAAGTTTAATTTTGGCGATAAGAAAAATGTATTAGCTGAAGTCCATTCTTCTTATCATGAACTACGTGTAATGGTAAACGTATTTCGTGCTCCTCCGTTCATTGAGCTCAGGAAAGAATACGCTAATAAAGTATTTGATACTTTCCTTGCAAATGTACAGGATGCAGTAAAGCATTTAGACGAAATGCATAAACAACACCAAGATTTAAATGCTTATTATAAGCCTTGGCGTAAATCATACCAAGAGCTTAAAAATCGTATTGAACTTATTCGTTATGAGGTGCTAAAATGAAATGGGTAATGACAGAAAGTGAAGCCTATGCAGCGTATGTTTCACCAGACGATCGCCGTAGTGAGTTGTTTGGTTATTATGGTTCATATTGCGTTGCCGAAGAAGCAGTTAAGGGGCAGTCTTGGTGGGGCTCAGATGGTACAGTTAATCGTAAGCCAACAGAACTAATTACATTCACCGATGAAAATGGTGAATCATGGACATTCCCTAAAAAGGCTGCTATCACCGTCCAGGAAGAAACACCTGAAGCTAAGCGTAAACGGTTGGAAAAAATTAAAGAAGCCGCTTTGGCTAAATTAAATCCTGATGAACGCGAGGCTCTCGGATTATGAACAAAGAATTTAGTACTGCTCGTATGGTAGATGCTTTTGGATATCCGTGCAACGGTTATCGTGAATTCATTCATCCGGAAGTTGAAAATCAATTTAAAGAAGTCGTAAGAAATATTTTGTTCAATGCATTTAAAACTCAAGGAACTAACCCGAGAGATTTAGGCATTTATCTTGAAGAAGCCATCAGAGAAGTACAAAAGAGCGTATCGGCTAAACTTCATTGGGCTGAAGAAAATATTGCGTGGTCAAACAAAAAGCGCTCTGATTTGAATTGGCCTGCTGACCGTGAACAAATTGTCAATTATGCTAAGGTGTAATAATGTTAAAAACCTATGAAGTTAAATTTAAACGCTTTATTGATGGCAAATGCTATGACAATAAAGAACGTTCAACCCGAATTTCTGCGCCGTCAGCGTACCAAGCAGTATTTCAGCATGGGCAGACCAATGGCGTGGCATTCCCTGAGCAAGACGTTGAAGATATTATCTTAGATGTTATTGAGGTAAAAGGTGTTTAGTACTATAGTGTCTATACATGCGTATTACGAAGGGCAGTTAAATGCTGCCCGAACCAAGTATAAACGAGGGATGGAGGAATCTGTGGAATGTCTCAAAGGTATTCAGACGTTTGCCCAGAAGACCCAGAACCTCATCTTGATGGACCGTAAACAGGTCTCATTGGCTGAAGAGCTAAAAGCCTCTAAGATGATTATAGAAGACAATAGGAAATACCAACTGAAATTGCTTAAGCGGCGACAACACCAGTCGCCATGGTTTAACAGTGATTTCCGATCTTTTTAAGGGCCTTCGGGCCCTTTTGTTGTTTACATCTTAGAAAAGCCATGATAAGATAGCTTCGTTAACTAATGAGGAGATTGAAATGAAAGCACCTACTTGGAACGAACTTCAAGAAATGTTCAATACTGAAGAAGCTTTTGGAACTATTTCTGAAATGGTTGAGAATTTAGTAGATTCTCCTTCAGAAGATAATCTTCTGTGTTTAGCACAGTTCATCATTGAAACTTACATCGAGAATCAGAAATGACAGTATACGTAGATGTCTTGATGAATCATGGCTGGAAAATGAGAGGTCATCAAGTAAAGAATTGTCATATGTTTAGCGACAACCTTGATGAGTTGCACGCTATGGCAGAAGCCATCGGAATGAAACGTTCTTGGTTCCAGGATAAGCGAGTTCCACACTATGATTTGCGCGATGTTCGTCGCAAGCAAGCAGTTGCTCTAGGAGCAGTAGAAGTATCTCGTAGAGACGCAGTTCTGCTTTGGAGAAAATTTTTCACAAAGTAGTTTACTTTCGGCGAGGCTGTTGATAAGATGGTCTCGTCAACCAAACTGGAGAATAAAATGAAAACTTTAACCGAGATTATCTCTGCACTTGTTGAAGAAAATCGTGTAGCCCGCCAAGCACACCGAGCGAAAGTTGAAAAACGCGCCGAGGAGTTGAATGCTGGATGGGCGAAGACCCGCTTCGGTCGTGAATACTTTGATAAAGTTGTAGCTCCTACTTGGGGCAAAGATGATCGCCCTCATGCTCCCTTTGATGGTTATCTTTGGGAAAATGAATTAGGTGAAGTTGAAGCTTATCACGCGGGCAGTTACTTGCCGTATGTTACAGAATTTGATTCACTGGATAAGCCTGAGTATACAGGTGACCACGGTTGGTGGAAACTCCGCTTAACTCAAGCGGAGTACAAAGAACTTCGTGAGTATGGTTATCCTCTTGAAGTACGCGTTCCATATAAAGAGTGGAAATTGCAAGACGGAACGGATGTTGTTATGGCAGAAGTTAGAGCCCATAAGAGCATCTTAGAGGCTATCCAGGAACATTCAAAACAGGTCTTTGATAATATATTCAATGAGCTGAATAAGAATAAAGGGGATGCACCAGAAGGACGAGTGACTGTCTCCGGTACCGTAACGTCAGTAAAAGTTTATGAAGACTATTACGGCGTACAATGTAAGATGATGGTTGTACTTGAGAATGGAGCTACGGTTTACGGCTCCCTTCCAAAAAGTATTCCGTTTGAATACAGAGGCAAAGTACAGTTTACTGCTACATTTGAATTAGCTAAAGATGATAAAACTCATGCTTTCTATAAGCGCCCAAGCAAAGTTATAATGCTTGAGGAATAATTGTTGTATAATGGGTTCAGGGAGATTTTGAGATACTCTTTGAGCCCAGTCCAAAATAGAGGAAAAGATAATGAATAAGAATGAATTAAAGATGTTTGTAGCCGGTGAATTTGATAAGCATAATGGAAAGGGGTTGTCAAAGCGTGAGAAGCACGTAAAGGTTTTGGCAGCTTTACATGATTTAAATCCAGCTGCTTATAACGTAGCAATTGCTGGTAATGTAGCTCGTCGTGTGCTAAATAGCATGGCAGCGCATGAAGCCAATTATGCGGGTTTTGTTGTAGAAAACATTCGTCGTTCTCGCTGGTTAGGTGCAATGTCAGCAGAGAAACAGCTCAAAAAGTTTGCTATCGGCAATGCTAAAATTTACGGTCAGCGTTATAGCTTTGCGGCAGGGGCGTTTAAAACTGAAGAAAGACATGACCGTAGCGCTGCTCAAATCTTCTGCTCTGAATTTAATGCAAACCTGCGTCGTATTCTTAATCGTTCAATTTGCTTACTTAAAGGCGATGACCGTGTGAAATACCAGGTATCTTCTACTAGTTCTAGAAATCCTAAGGGTGTTTCATTCATTCGTGCCGAAGAACTTGACAATGTCACTGTACGAATTCATATTAACAGCCATTTGTCCAGCGGAAAGTATCCGGCCCGGGCGCTTTTAGCGCAAGTTCGTACTGCTTTAGAGCATATGGATGTAGTTAAAAAATCATGTTGCAAACAGCAAGGTGAAAACTCATCTGTTCTTGAAGTGCATTTGGACCCATTTAAGATTTTTCCTAAAACATTGAGCACCACCACAGTTATTGATGAAGATGTAGCACATATGTATCTCAATGTTGTTAAACCTCTTCCGTTAACACCAGTAAATCATATTGAAACCGCTAAGAATAGTATTACTGCCGAAATGGAATCAGTTAAGCGGTTTATTGATACAAAAGAAGCTGAATTAAGTAAGCATGAACTGATGATGGCAGATTTAGTCAAATCGCTTAATGAGTACAAAGAGCGGTATGAATCTCTCGAGTATGCCCGGAGCTTACTGTGAAAAATCAATTAAAAGAAGACATGGTCGTTGATGATAACGACCTTGAAATCGAGTTTGAGTATCCACCTGTACCTGAATTCAAAATTGACTGGGATGCCTGTCTTGAAATGGTAGACCGTCGAGAAGCTGCAGCTAAACAAGTTGTGCCTTGCGAAAAATGTGGTAGTATTCAAGTACAGCTTGTTGATTGGACAACCGATATTCTGAAAATGAAATGCCGGACGTGTAAACACAGATTTGAGAGAAAATTAAAATGATTACTAAAACTATTACTGGTGCTAATACTAAGTTTTTTGTCGAGTATGCTAATAATCTCATAAAAGACAAAAACTTTGATAACATCATTGCAGATATGATTCTTGACGCATACGAAAGTGGCATCGACCCTATGCAGCTTAAAGAATATCTTCGAGCGACAATGGATTTTACAGTTCTTAACATGATGCTTAGAACTGATACTGAATTCAATGAAATGATTGCTTTGCGTAATGAAGGCAAGTTCAATTTGACTGATGATGAAGTATTAGCATGCGCTGCTCACGAAGCTTGGAAGAAGGTGATTAAATGAAAACCACTGGCGCACTTTGGAAAGAATTTTATAACGATGAAGCCTTCTGGGAAGGCTATTATCACGATGACACTTTAATATTCTTTGATGATGTTGAAGTAGAAGAATATGAAGACCCTTCGCCTGATGCGGTAGTAAAAATTGAAAGCGGATATGTTTACAAAACCGATGATTTCTTCACTTCCCATGATTTGAGTCTTGCAACTTTCTTTAAACGTTGGAAAAAGAAACAGACCGCTCGCACTATGGTAGTCACTGTTGATAAAGATAACTTTGACGAAGTATTTGAAACTATCTCTAATATTCCTGGAGTGAAAAAGGTAAAATGATTGACATTAAATTAGATACTTATGCAGTACGCCAATTATTCCCAGAAGGTACAGCAGCCCGTGCTCAACTGCAGCAGTCAGTAATCAATAACATCGTTAAAGAAATGGTGTTAAAAGATTCCCAGAATAAACTAAAACAAGCAGTACAATCTGAAGTTAATATTGCAACAGTAACTATTCCAGATGTTCGAGCGGAAGTTAAGAAACAGCTTCAGCAGATGTTCCATACTCGTGGTTGGAGTGATATTTCTGCTAAAGAAGAAATGTCGCACATGATGCGTAACGCTACCCAATCATGTGCTAAAAATGCTATTGATGATATGGTTCGTCAAACTATTGATGATGCTGTTAAGCAAGCTGAAGGTCGTATTAAGATGTCTATTGAAAGCGCTAACCGCCGAATTCAAGAAATCATTGTTAACGCAATGAATAAGAATTTCGCTGATCAAATTAACGCTGCCATCGCCGCTAAATTGGCAGAACACTTCCCGGTAACTGCTAATGGATAAAATTGATTTTAGCAAATTAAATATTCCTCGCATGGGAATTCCTGATGATATTGCTAGGCAATTAGCTAGTGTTCAACCAATGCCAGATAATTGCATCAAAGATATTCTCGATGCGTTAGATGGTAAAACATTAGTTATAACTACTAAGGCTGAAAATGGCTCGTAAACGATATATGGAAGAAGCCGAACGAGTAATGCTACTCATGTATTCGGTTTATTATAATGAGACTGGTCAAATTGCTAACAGCTCCAATCTCAAAGGAGCTATGACCCGTGGAAGAAATTTTGCCCAAGCTGCAATTGATGGCGAAGTCACGAAGCGCCTTGGAATGATTAACGTTTATAAAGCGTATAAACACCCGAGTTGGAACCAAGTTCAAGCTCAAGTATTTAAGGAAATAGAAGAAGATGTTCACGGTTTTTGGTTACGACAGCAACATCCATAAGTGTGTATTTTGCGATAATGCAAAACGACTACTCGATGTTAAAAAGCAAGAATATGCATTCATCAATGTAATGCCAGAAAAAGGTGTATTTGATGAAGTGGTTATCAGTGATTTGCTTCGCCGTTTAGGACGTGAATCGCAAGTTGGATTAACTATGCCTCAGATTTTTGCTCCTGACGGTACACATATCGGCGGTTTTGATGAACTCCGTAAATTCAAATTCAATGCATGATTATCGTGGAACCCTCCTTCGGGAGGGTGATATTGTAGCTCTTTATTATGGCTACGGTGGATTGGAAACTGGTGAAATTAAGCAGATTAAGAATCACCGAGCGAAGGTAGAGGTAACTTACTCTAATGGAGTTAAAGTTATGTCTAAATGGAAATACGGCGAGTGTATGGTTAAATTATGATTAACATGAGGAAAAGCTATGAGTTATGATATTGGCGATTTAAAAGCTCCACGCATGGTAACTATTTCAGCAGAAGAGCTTGAACGCCTGCAAGCAATTGAAGAATTGCTGTGGGAAATTGAATGTTCACTTCCATCCGGTTTAGAAAGCTGGATTGATGATGAAGATTTACAGAAGCTGCGAGGTTAAAATGACTAACGCTGAATTAGTAAAAGAAATCAAGCATATCGCTGGCGTCACTGGTGGCTGGGACGACAACTACGATTTTGAATATCCGCCTAATGCACCAGACGATGATGCAGAAGAAATCTTTGTTTTAGTAGAAGATGGAGACTGGACACAAGAGCATAAGTATCAAGACCGTACTCAAATTTGGTATTATCCTGCTCGCGGTGTTCATTTCATGGTATCAGAATCCCGTTCAGGTTCATATCATACTGATTGGTATTATAGTCCTCCTGAAGTAGATATCGTTACTCGCCATGAAAAAGTGGTTACTCGTACTGAAGTTGAATGGCGTATTGAACATGATTCTGCTAATGATTCTGAACCAACACCATGCAAAGTAGCAAAGGTCTAAAACCCTGGTATGCGGCTCGATGGGAAACTGTCGAGCCAGAGGAAGATGCTATTCCTGAAGAGGATTATAATACCTCTGAACCTACCATAAATGAATTGCTTGATTATGAGGACAAAGTGAATGGGGCTTATTGGTAAGCAGTTTGAAGTTATTGAGAATGATGATGAACTGAGCGAACAATTTCCTATGTTCATTCCGGGATTTAAGTTTCAAGTTATTTCTGCAGATAATGAAGACGACCTTGAACTGGTAGGAATCACTGCAGTTATTGATTTACTGACAAATAAAATCATCACAGTCAAAGACCCAACGCCATTCGGCGAATCCTGGTTCTGGTGCTTCTACAGCGAAGATACTATGCACCAAATTAAAGAAATTGGCCAAGGTGAAGATGTTCCGCTGATTTCTGAAATTAAACTTAATCATTTCCAAGGTGCAATCGTTCCAATTACCAGAGCTCTTTACGCCTTTGCTGGACAGGAAAATTGTGATTCAGAAGAGTATGATTTAATGCAAAAAGCTGCGGATTACATTGTCGCACTTGAACAACGTCTTGGAGTTCGCCATGTCTAAATCGTGCATTACTAAAACTATTACAGTAAAAATTCTCGATTTCGCTGATATTCATCGTGTTACAAGAGAAATTTTACGCAGTCATTGGTATGAAGTTGGAGATATAGTAGAATTTAGTGGAGGCTATTACGACGATGACATCAATGGAATGGCTTGGACTAAAATGAGTCTTCTTCATGAAGAAACTAATTCATACATTGATTTCACTGTAGACGATTATGAAGGCATATATGCTTTCTGCACCTCATATTGTATTAAAGAATCATCTAAAAACACGTATAGTAGCTACTCGTTAATTTAACTATAAATACTCTTATCTAATCGCTGAGGTAAGAGTAATGTTATTAACAGGTAAGTTATATAAAGAAGAAAAAGAAAAACTATATCAGGCACAGAACGGTTTATGTCCTTGCTGCAAACGTCCTTTAGATGAGGATATTCAAAAGAACCACCTCGACCATGACCATGCGTTAGAAGGTGACAATGCAGGAAAGGTCAGAGGCTTGCTCTGTAACCTGTGCAATGCGGCAGAAGGCCAAATGAAGCATAAGTTCAACCGTTCTGGTTTAAAAGGTCAAGATATTGACTACCTCGAATGGCTAGAGAATTTGCTGGTCTATCTCCGCCAGAATCGTAAAGACAATAATATTCACCCGCAATATGTTGCCGATATGGCTAAACGCTTTTCACGTCTTGGTAAACCTGAGATGATTGCTGAAATGGAATTGCATGGGTTTACATACGAGGAAAGTGATGGAAAATCACAACTTGCTTCAAAATACAAGAAGCAACTTCGTAAGAGTTTAAAATGAATATCGAATTAGAAATCCAGGGACTTATTAATAAAACCAACAAGGACCTCTTAAACGAGAATGCTAACAAAGATTCTCGCGTTTTTCCTACCCAACGTGACCTGATGGCTGGTATCGTATCTAAACATATCGCTAATCAGGTCATTCCTGTCTCTGTAATGGAAGCACACAAAGAAGGTGTTATCCATTTTCATGATATGGACTATAGTCCAGCTTTGCCTTTCACTAACTGCTGTTTGGTAGATTTGAAGGGTATGTTGCAGAACGGCTTTAAACTTGGTAACGCTCAAATTGAAACTCCTAAGAGTATTGGAGTAGCTACCGCTATCATGGCGCAAATCACTGCGCAAGTAGCATCTCACCAGTATGGTGGAACTACGTTTGCTAACGTCGATTTAGTATTGGCTCCTTATGTGGAGAAGACATTCGCTAAACACGTGCGTGATGCACGCAAATATCAAGTAGCATTAGTAAAAGATTATGCTATTTCAAAAACAGAAAAAGACGTATTTGATGCTTTCCAGGCATACGAATATGAAGTGAATACTTTGTTCAGCTCAAATGGCCAAACTCCGTTTGTGACTATCACATTTGGTATGGGAACGTCATGGGAAGAAAAATTAATTCAACGAGCTATTCTTGATAATCGTATTCGTGGATTAGGACGCGATGGAATTACTCCAATCTTTCCAAAGCTTGTGATGTTTGTAGAAGAAGGCATTAATCTACGTAAAGAAGACCCGAACTATGATATTAAGCAGCTTGCATTAGAATGCGCAGCTAAACGTATGTATCCTGATATCATCAGTGCTCGAAATAATAGAGCAATTACCGGTTCAGAAACTCCTGTATCTCCAATGGGATGTAGAAGTTTCCTTGGTGCTTGGAGAGACTCTTCTGGTAAATCTGTTCTTGACGGCCGTAATAATCTAGGGGTAGTAACACTGAACCTCCCTAGGATAGCACTGGATGCAAATTATACAAGTTCGGATGACAGTAATAAACTGTTCAAACTATTGGATGAACGCCTTGATATTTGTAAAGAAGCCCTTTTAACTAGAATTAAATCCCTTGAAGGCGTTACTGCATCGGTTGCTCCTATTCTTTACCAGGAAGGTGCTTTTGGTGTGCGTATGAAACCTGATGATGAAATTCTTGAGCTATTCAAAAATGGACGTAGTTCAATTTCATTAGGATATATTGGCATTCACGAATTTGATATGCTTACTTTTAAAGGAAGCGGTAAACTCGTCCTGAAGTACATCAACACTAAGCTAAACAAGTGGACGGAAGAAACCGGCTATGCCTTTAGTCTGTACTCAACTCCGGCTGAAAGTCTGTGCTATCGTTTCTGTAAGATTGACCAAGCTAAATTTGGTGATGTTAAGGGCGTAACTGATAAAGGCTGGTACACTAATAGTTTCCATGTGTCAGTAGAAGAAAACCTGTCGCCTTTTGAAAAGATTGACCGTGAAGCACCATATCATTCTATTGCTAAAGGTGGTCATATTTCTTATGTTGAACTTCCTGACATGAAGCGCAACCTTGAAGGTCTTGAAGCTGTATGGGACTATGCTATCGAGAAGTTGGATTATTTTGGTGTTAATATGCCAGTAGATAAGTGTCTTTCTTGTGGTTCTACCCATGAGATGACACCTACTGAAAACGGATTCACATGTTCAATTTGTGGTGAAACTGATCCAAAGAAAATGAATACAATTCGTAGGACTTGTGGCTATCTTGGTAATCCTTCTGAGCGTGGGTTTAATCTTGGTAAGAACAAAGAAATTATGCATAGGGTAAAACATGTTAGAGAAACCAATGAAGCAAGTTGATTGGAACCAACTTAGTGAGTGGGGATTGATTTGGAAAATCAACAAAGAGGTTCTGCATCCGTTGGGAATTGCTATAACCCGTGACCCTGAAAGTGGATTATCAGCTGGGGCTATTCAAACTGATGAACCCTGGAAATATGATGCAGAAGTAGAAGCACGTAATGAGGTAAGGTTCAATGAATTTCGACAGAATCTACCCTTCTGACTTTGTGAATGGCCCTGGATGCAGGGTCGTTCTTTTTGTCACTGGGTGTTTGCATAAATGCGAAGGGTGTTATAATAAATCTACTTGGAATGCTAGAAACGGCCAGTTATTCACTATGAATACTGTTAAAGAGCTTGCATCCCATTTAAGCAAATCGTATATCCAAGGTCTTACCTTAACTGGTGGAGACCCGCTTTATCCACAGAACCGGGAAGAGATTTCAAATTTAGTTTCTTGGGTTAAAGCAAGATTTCCGGAGAAAGATATCTGGATGTGGACAGGATATAAATTTGAAGATATTAAAGACCTAGATTTGCTACAACACATTGATGTTATAATTGATGGGAAATACGAGCAATCACTGCCAACAACTAAAAATTGGCGTGGTTCTGATAACCAAAGACTCTGGGTAAGAAACGGTTCTACCTGGACACATGATTGAGGAAATTTATATGCTGACTTACAAAATTATGTTTACTCTGAACCACATGGCTACTGAACTGTTTGGACCAGAATTTCTGGCTATGACAGCATTCATCTTAACTATTTAAGGAAAATTATGAAATTCATTAATGCTATTCGTAAATTTATTTCTAACGTTATCGCTTTGGTTGCGTTAACCGCAGGTGCTTTCGTAGCAATTCCGTTTATTGTTCTTATTATCATCGCAGATTGGATTAATCCTACCAAGAAAGATGAAAAACTGTCTAATGAAGAATTTCAGAAGCGTGTTAATACTCTGACTGCCAAACTTCAACAGGTCATGAAATGATAGAATTATTTTGTTGCGATAAGTGGTACAAGTTTAAAGAAGACTCTGTTGATAAATGGCTAAATAACGCGTCGTCAAAGGATGTTGAATTCTACAACATGCTCAAGTTTAAGCCATTTTTGGTAACAGCTCTGACACAGGACGGGTCTGTTGAACGAGTTAAGACATTCAATGGTGTTAGCATAGATGCTGATGATTTTGATCAGTGGTGTATACTTAATGATGCTGACCGTTGCTATCTCGAAGAAGCCACTGTTGACAAAATTTATCCTATGACTACAGCGGATAAACTTGAATTAATTGAAAGATTGATTTCTGAGATTAAGGCTGAACTATGATAGAAATCTATGGCATCCCTGAAGAAGTTTGGAGATGCCCTGGATGTAAAGCAGTTCGTGACTTGCTCGATAAGCTGCAACTTCCGTATGAGTTCTATAACGTAATCAACGAGGTTGACGGCCAACCGGTTTATGACCGTCCGTTGATTGAGTCACTTGCTAAACGCATCGGGTGCTATCCATCGCTTGCTATTCGGTATCCTGTCATTTTTATGGATAGCGTTAAGCAGTATGACATTCCAACATTTAAAGCCAATCTTATTGCTGCTGGATACGATCCAGATATCATAGAAGATTAGCCAGTTCCTTTCTAAGGTCATCTTGACCACCTTCTGTATATTTCTATACCCTTCATTTAGAGGTTCCTATGGGACCTCTCTTTTATTCTAAACTCCTTTCACAAAGTTGTTTACAAGCCAGTTGATGAGTGATACTATAGCTCTATCAACGGATAACAGCATACCGTTTAACTCGAGAGGAAAATATGAATTGGTTAAATTGGCAAGAAGCTCTAGAAGCTATGCGTAAAGGATGTATCGTTAAGCATGAGTATTTTACTGATGACGAGTACTTCTATATGCGTAATGGCGCTATCCGTGACGAGAACGGATATGATATGACTCGCTGGTATAAAGGTGAGCCTTGGCAAAACGAACATTGGTATGTCGTATGAAAACATTTAATGTGGGCGATATCGTCCGTACCAGAATTTGGGATGGACTTCAATTTGAAGTGGTTGTCTACGTTGGTTCAGATGGGGTTCTACTTCACCGAATTAACAATCTGATTAAGTGGCACCTTGAACGCTTCGTGAAATACCATGAATTCAATAGCTACCACTGTACTGTAGCTCCGGTTGCTAGTAAAGAATACTACGATATGCTCGAAGAGCTAAAATCTCTCAAAGATTGATTTGCTACAGGAGATTTGATTTAGAATCTCCTCTGTCAAAACAATCGTTACTGAGGAAATTAATATGTCCCAAGCAATCAAAAACGTACTGAACTCTTTTGCTTATGATAAAGTATCTGCAATGCTGGAAGAAGGACGTTGTGTAACTCCGTCTTTGCTTGATCAGTGGGAAGTTGAGCTTCACGGTACGATGAAAGAAGAAGGCCAAAAAAATTGGTAAAGCCCGCATCCGTGAATTAGTTGTTGCTTATCTTCTGTCTGAATTTGGCATTAAAGCCTTTGGTGTAGAACCAATCACTCCGGGTATCGGTGAAATTTCTGAAAGCACTATTCGTAAGATGAAGAATCAACGTAAGAAAGGCTTCCGCGATGTTAAAGCGGTTAAGGCGGCGAAATGATTTCATATATCGTGTGCGCATCTATTCCTACCGGTGTATGGCATAGAAGGATTAAGTATATCCGGGCTCATTCTGAGCCTGATATTAGTCAAGCTAAACGGATACTCACAAATCAATGGGATGAAGATACTAGCGTAATTATCAGAGTATTTCCAATTGATTCATCCACTCTAGACAGCCAACTTCCATCTCCGTCAGAGATGTGGCAAGAAGGGTTAAACGAGCAGGAACTGCGAGAGTATCTTGATGCGTAAGGTTATTCTATACACAGAAATTTTTACTAACCGTTGGGTATTTGATAGTATTTTGCTTGCTGATACCAAGTTTGCCGATGATATTGGCAGAGCTAGAAAACTGGCGTATGAATTGGCAGAAAAATCCCCAACATTTGTACGTATTTCATACATTATAACAACTTCTGATTATGTGTATAAAGTATCAAAAGAAGCATTATACAGATTTTGTAATGTTATGATTTCTTCTGGAAAGGCATTAAACTATAATCAATTGGTGGAAATTCTAAATGACTGAAGAACAAATTGTAGAAGTTGGTTTGCTTGGATGGTTTATATCTAAAACGCCTGATGGCAGAAACACGATTGAAACTCCTAACGGGGAATTCATCATTGAAGAAGATTTTGACGCGTTTTGGATTTATGAACGCTCTGGTGAGAATGAATATACATCTGTAGATGCTTTCTCTAAATTTGAAGATGCTATTGACTCGGTGAAAGCATGGCTAAAGTAAACCAAATTATGATTGTAGTAGAAGGCATTGGCGGATTTACTATAGATTCTTATATGGGTGTTTGGTTTGACAATGAAGAGGGCATGTATTGGGAAACGCATGCCTCTATGTTAAATGAAACTCATTATGAAAGTTTATACTCTTCATTCATGGAAATGATGCATGAAGTAGATGAATCTGATTGGTTTGAACTTAGTTTGGTTGAGTTCAAACGTATCATGGAACAGCTGTTCCAATGCTATCGTATTATGAAGGGTGAACTATGAAAATTCAATTGACTCTTACACATGAAAATATTAAAGGTGTGTTCTGTCTTGAAAATAGCCAAATAACTTTTGCACAAGATGGAACGTACTGGTATGCTGAATCAGATGATATCGCTGGTTATGGAATGGAGCGTGTATTTGAAGATTTTGAAGCCGTCATTGATGTTCCATTAGATTTCACGTATAACGATTTTTATCGTATCATGATGAAATTAATTGCATGCGCTGAATTGATTAAGTAATGCTTTAATCCTCTCGCTTCCCAAATTTGTTATAATAGATATTATTAATTGAAGCGAAGAGGCAATATGAGTAATTATGTAAATAACAAGGAACTGTATAAATCAATCTGTGCGTGGAAAGAGAAGTGTCGGGAGTCTGAAGCTGCTGGCGGTCCTCGAGTAGTAAAACAGAACGATACGATCGGCCTTGCTATTATGCTGATCGCAGAAGGTCTGAGTAAGCGTTTCAACTTTTCAGGATACACCCAATCCTGGAAGCAAGAAATGATTTCAGACGGGATTGAAGCCGCAATTAAAGGCTTAATCAACTTCGATGAAACTAAGTATGATAACCCGCATGCGTATATAACCCAAGCTTGTTTCAATGCATTCGTTCAGCGTATCAAAAAAGAACGCAAAGAAATGGCAAAGAAATACAGCTATTTTGTCCACAACGTGTATGATTCACGGGACGATGATATGGTTGCGTTAGCAGATGAAACCTTTATTCAGGACATCTACGACAAAATGACGCAGTATGAATCCACCGCTTATAAGGCGCCAGGGTCTGCTAAAAAGAGCGAACCTACAAGCGATGGACCTAATCTGGAATTTTTATATGAGGCTGAAGATTAACCTCGACGGGTTTTTAGAAGATGTGCAAGACCTAGACGCTATCCCTTATTTGCTAAAGATGTATTTAAGGGAGGTGCTTGACCTTGATATTCACATTGACCCGAAAAATCCACATGACGCTGATTTCAGGTCAGATTCTGCTATAATTGAACATAGTTATAATTGGACTGATACTGAATTCACATTTGAAATAAATTACCATCCAAAGGAATAACATGAACAACATTACCCAGGAAGAGCGCGACGAACTTCAACAGAAACTAATGGAAGCGGCAGAAGAACAAGCTATTGCTCGAGCCAACAAAATTGTTCGTAAAAACCGTCGTGAACTTGAGCGATTAAAAGCTCATGCTGGAGACGCGGTATTAGACAATAATTTCCCTGCTTACAAGTATGCTATTGAAAAACTGCGTACTATTTTAAAACAACCTTTTAATGATGAGATTATTCTGACTTGCTGGAATACCTCTCGTAAATCTGTTTGGGACATTCTAAATGCTGGTACAAGTAAAATTTAAACGTGTTCGTAAAGACGCAGGATTTACTTTAAACACTGCGACTGGTACGATGGCAGTAAAGGTAGCAGATAATCAATATCGCGTGTTAGGCTCTACCGAAGGATGTAAGCTAATTGATAAGAACTCTCTTGTCTGGGCTGACACCTTCCAGGTTAAACGGTGGTATGAATGGTAAACGAAGAGAACTGGGGATTCATTGATTTAGATGAACACCCTGATTTTATTACTAGTGAAGAGAATTGGGATGTATGACGAATTTGATGGGTTCTAACCCTGGGCATGATTGGCCGGAAGGAAATTATACATGCCGGTGCAGTAATTGTTCAGAACGTTATACAGGACCAAAGCGTAGTTACTTCTGTTATAAATGTGATACTGCTCGGAGAGAAGCACCTGCTCCCGATTATGAAGCGATTCATAATGCTAAGGTAGATATGCTTAGACGCTTTGAAGAAGCTAAGCGTATATGTGAAGCAGCGGGTTATGTTGTATACAAGAAAATTTAAAGGGCTTCGGCCCTTTTGCTTTATTACGGGAATGGTAAAATATTCAAAATTAACAACAAAGGTCAACATATGAAGATTAATATTTTAATGGCTCGCGGACTTGAGGGCTGCGGTGTAACCAAGTTCAGTCTCGAGCACCGTGAGTGGTTAGTAAAACATGGCCATGAAGTAAATATCATTTACGCTAAAGATAAAGCGTTTACACGTAATAGAGCGCATAACTACAAAGATGTAACTATTCCAGTGTCTTTAGCAGATGACTATGACAAGACACTGTCTTTACTCAATGCTTGTGATATTCTTATCATTAACTCAGTACCGGCTATTAACGCGCCAGAAGCAGCGATTGATAACTATAAGAAGCTCGTAGAGAACATTAAACCTGAAGTTCGGGTAGTCGTGTATCAACATGACCATAGAGCGTTGTCACTGCGTAGAAACGCTGGTCTTGAAGAAACTGTTAAGCGCGCCGATGTTTTGTTTAGTCATAGCTCCAACGGTGATTTTAACACCGTGCTAATGGAAGAATATTTTCCAAGCGGCGGGTTGAGTTTCTTTGATGATTCTGACTCAGCTCCTCCGGTTTATAACTTTCAACCTGCTATGAACATCAAAGCAATTCGTGATAAGTATTGGAAAGATTTCTCTGCCATTGATTTTGATATCCACCGTTGGATTGGTCGTACTACTACATGGAAAGGTTATTTCTTGATGTTTGATTTTCATGAAAGTCATCTGCGCCCAGCAGGTAAAACGACTATCCTGGAAGGATTAGAGCGTAGTCCAGCGTTTATTAACATCAAAGAACGCTATGAAATTGATTATTGCCGTCATTATCATCAGGTTAAAACTGGCCCAGGTTTGAATCCTCAAGTTCTTGACCGTTATGTTAACTCTGAGATGCTTGAGCGTATGTCTCAGTCTGGATTTGGCTATCAGTTGTCACGTCTTCCAGACAAATTTCTCGAGCGCTCACTGGAATATACCCACTTGGAATTAGGTGCTTGCGGAACTATTCCCGTGTTCCATAAAGCCACCGGTGATGCTTTGAAATTCCGAGTTGATGGAAAACCATTGACTTCTCATGATTCTGGCATTTTGTGGTTGAATGATGAAAATAAAAATGAAGTCTTTGAACGAATGAAACATCTGTCATCTGATCGGAAGCTCTATGATAAAGAGCGAAATAAAGCATATGAATTCCTGGTAGAACACCAAGATTCTGAGCATTGCTTTAAAGAACAATTTGAGTTAATGACAAAATAAGTAATGGGCCTTCGGGCCCTTTTTGCTATTCATGGGATAATATAAAATTAAACTCTATTAGAGAGGTTATATGAAAATTCTACATACTGGCGATTGGCACTTAGGTGTCCGCAACGATGACCCGTGGGTTCAAGACGTTCAACGTCATGGAATTCAACAGGCGATTGAATATTCAAAAGAAAATGAAATCACTACTTGGATTCAGTATGGTGATATTTTTGACGTTCGTAAAGCCATTACTCATAAGACAATGGAATTTGCTCGTGAAATTGCTGAATCCCTTGAAGGAGAAGGAATTAATTTAATCACTATTGTAGGCAACCATGATATGCACTACAAGAATACGTTGACACCCAATGCATCAACTGAAATTCTTGGTAAGTATGACCATATCACGGTGATTGATAAACCTACGACTATGGATTTTGATGGGACTTTGATTGACTTGTGCCCATGGATGTGTGAAGAGAACGCATCGGAAATTATGAAGCATATCAAAGAATCGTCTGCTGAATACTGCATTGGTCACTGGGAGCTTAATGGCTTCTATTTTTATAAAGGTATGAAATCTCATGGGTTGGAACCAGATTTCCTCAAAAAGTACAAGCAAGTTTGGTCTGGACACTTCCACACCATCTCAAGCGCAGCAAACGTTAAGTACATCGGAACGCCTTGGACGCTTACTGCGGGTGATGAGAACGACCCACGCGGATTCTGGGTTCAAGACACTGGATTATCAACCTTTGATTTCGTCCCTAATGAAATCACCTGGCATAGAAAATTGATTTATCCTGTCACAGGGCAAGTTGATTTTGAAGAGTTCAGAAATCTTGCAGTGCGAATTATTGTTACTGCAGTAGATGAAAATCTTCCAAAGTTTGAATCCGAACTCGAAAAAGTAGTACATGAATTAAGAACTGTTTCTAAGGTAGATAACTCGGTCGAGTCTGAAGACGGTGAAGAAGTAGAAGTTAAAAGCTTATTGGATTTAATGGAAGAATATATCCAAGCACTTGAAGACCTGTCCAAAGATGACATCAAGGCCTTAAAAGTTATGTCTAAACAGTTATATATTGAGGCACAAAATCAGTGAAGACTTTTAAACTAAATCGTGTCAAATATAAGAATATAATGTCAGTTGGCCAGGCGGCTATTGACATTCAACTTGATAAATGTCAAAAGACCTTAATCACGGGCAAGAATGGTGGAGGTAAAAGTACTATGCTTGAAGCCATCACCTTTGCTCTATTTGGAAAGCCATTTCGCGATATTAAGAAAGGTCAATTAATTAACTCCTTTAATAAGAAGGACTCTGTAGTAGAATTATGGATGGAGTATGACGGCCATAGTTTCTACATAAAGCGCGGACAGAAACCAAACATCTTTGAAATTTTACGAGATGGAAACAAGCTTGATGAGGCTGCAAGTTCAAAGGATTTCCAATCATACTTTGAAAGCCTCATCGGAATGTCATACTCATCATTTAAGCAAATTGTTGTGCTAGGAACTGCTGGATATACTCCATTCATGGGATTGTCCACTGGGAATAGACGTAAGCTCGTTGAAGACTTGCTTGAGGTGTCTCTCCTGGCTGATATGGACAAACTGAATAAAACCCAAATCAGAGAAATTAACCAGCAAATTCAAGTTAATGATGTTCGTCGTGAAGCATTAACCAATGAAATTAAAACTCATCATGAGTACGCAGAAAAGCAGAAGAAACTTTCTGGTGATAACGTAGCTCGCCTGCAGGCGATGTATGATGAGCAAGTGAAAGAGGCACGAGGATATAAAGCAGAATTAGAAACTCTTCAAAGCGAACTGCTTGAACTTGTGATTGGTGATGACCCAGCAGAGTCAATTCAAGAAGTTCAAGGTAAAACCTTTAAGATTCGTTCTAAAATTGAATCATACTCAAAGGTTCTTGGGTTGTATGATAAAGGTGGTCATTGCCCAACGTGCTTACAGGATTTACATTCTAATGACACTCTAATCACTAAGATTAATCATCATGTTGAAGAATGTAATACCATTCTTGGCGAGTTAAAGACGCGCCAGAGTGAACTGGATGAACTAGCTCGCGAGTATAATACTATTCGTACGCGTGCAAGAGACATCAAAAATCAAATGAGTAATTTGAAGCAGATGACTTTAACTGCAGTAGATAAAGCACGTCGTATTAAAGCAGCAATTGATAAAGCATCACAGGAGTTCATTGATAACTCTGACAAGATTGAACTGCTACAAGAAGAATTAGATAAAATTATCCTCGTCAAAACTAATTTGGTTATGGAAAAATATCGTCGTGGTATTTTAACTGAAATGCTGAAAGACTCCGGTATTAAAGGAGCTATCATCAAGAAGTACATCCCGATGTTCAATAAGCAAATTAACAGCTACCTAAAAATTATGGAAGCTGATTATTCGTTCACACTGAACGAAGAGTTCTCTGAAACGATTAAATCGCGTGGACGAGAAGAATTTAGTTATGCCTCGTTTAGTCAAGGTGAAAAAGCTCGAATCGATATAGCATTACTATTCACGTGGCGTGATATTGCTGAAAAGGTTTCTGGTGTTAAAATAAACTGTTTGTTCCTTGACGAAGTCTATGACTCGGCTACCGACGCAGAAGGTGTTAAGGCAATAACTGCTATTCTGAATAAGATGGTAGATGCTAATGTGTTTATTATTTCTCACCGTGACCATGACCCGCAGGCATATGGCCAACACCTTCAAATGAAGAAGGTCGGACGATTCACGGTGATGGAATGAATGAGTTTACAACTGGCCAGCATCTGCTGGCCTTTCCTGAAGTAAAGCGATATGTGTTAACTAATTTGTTTTCTGATGAAAAGCACTTAGTAACAGAAGAAATGTTACGAGATGCTTTTACAGGAAATGAATATAATAGAGTCATGTCCAGCAGGAATCCCGGTTGGATGGTTGAAGATTATTACGATTAAGGTAAATATAATGATTAATTTTGTTGATGTGAAAGATATCCAGGTTAAAAACGTACGTGCAGATTCCAACCCGAATAACCAAAATCGTATTCGTAAATCTTGGGTTCTGGCTCTAACTGAAGAAACTAAAGCAGCTATTAAAGATAAGATTAAAGATTCTGAAGCTCGCTTTGCTTTCTATAAATCTATTGACGACGAAGTTGCAGAAAAATGGATTGAATTGATGCGTAAGCATTACAACGAATCAATCAAGGCTGGTGCTAAAATTGTTACTGACCGTCATGGTGGCGAACGTCTAGAAAGTGATTACTGCGTAGATGCTGATGAGCAACTCGTTGCGGCAGGTCAGATTGTTGCAGAAGAATTAACTGCTACATTCGCAGCTTGATATAATTATCCTGAACTTAATTAAAAGGTATTGAAATGAAATTCTCTAAAGAAACTCTGAACATTCTGAAAAACTTCTCCACCATCAACTCTGGCATCATGCTGAAACCTGGCAATTTTATCATGACTCGTGCTGTTAACGGTACGACTTATGCTGAAGCCACAATCTCTGATACTATCGATACTGATGTAGCAATTTATGACCTAAACAGTTTCCTTAGCATTCTGTCTCTGGTTGGTGACGATGCAGATATTATCATGCAGGAAGATGGTAACCTGGCAATTAAAGATGCTCGTTCCACTATTTTCTGGCCAGCAGCTGATCCGAGCACAATCGTGTTTCCGACTAAACCAATCCCATTCCCGGTGGCAAACGTAATTATTGATTTTAAAGGTGAAGACCTGCAGCAACTGATGCGAGTGTCTCGTGGTATGCAGATTGACACAATTGCTATCACTAATGTTGATGGTAAAATTGTTCTGCGTGGATATAACAAAGTAGAAGATGCTGCACTGACTCGTCCGAAGTATTCTCTGACGCTCGGTGATTATGATGGCGAAGGTAACTTCAATTTCATCATCAACATGAGCAATATGAAAATGACTGTTGGTGATTACAAGCTGATGCTGTGGGCAAAAATGAACGGTGCTAAGAAACAGACTGCAGCAAAATTTGAAGGTGCATCAGCCTCTTATGTGGTAGCAATGGAAGCAGATAGTACCTTTGACTTTGAGTAATAAATTCGGGGCTTCGGCCCCATCTTTAATCTGAATGAGGAAATATAAATGAAATTGACAGTAAACGAAGCAGACTTTATGTGGGAACAGAAATATCGTCCAGGTACTATTTCTGAGTGTGTATTGCCTGCTGAAGATAAAGAAATTTTTTCGGCTTTAGTAGCTAAAGGAAAAATTCCTCATTTAATTCTCCATAGTACTTCTCCTGGCACCGGTAAGACCACAGTAGCTAAAGCATTATGTAATGACATTAATGCTGAAATGATGTTCGTGAATGGTTCTGATTGTAAAATTGATTTCGTTCGTGGACCGTTAACTGCATTCGCAAGTTCTGCATCCATTGCAGGTAAGCAGAAAATTATCGTGATTGATGAATTCGACCGAGCAGGTCTTGCAGAATCTCAACGGCATCTGCGTTCATTCATGGAAGCGTATAGCACAAACTGTACTATTATCATTACTGCAAACAACCTTGATGGTATCATTAAGCCTCTTCAGTCTCGTTGCCGTGTAATTAATTTTGGTAAACCATCTCCATCTGATGTTAAGCCAATGCAAATCGAGATGCTCAAACGTTGTCTCGCGATTTGTGAAAATGAAGGCGTGGTAGTTGAAGATAAGAAAGTTGTAGCTGCTTTGGTCAAAAAGAATTTCCCAGAATTCCGTAAGACCATCAACATGCTTGATCATTATTCTTCTAAGGGTGTGATTGATGCAGGTATCTTGTCTATTGTTCTAAATGACCGCGGCTCAATTGAAGATGTCATTGAAGCTATTAAAACCAAGAACATCAAAGAACTCCGTGCTCTTGCTCCGAAATATGCTGCAGACTATACTTGGTTCGTAGATAAACTTTCTTCGGAACTGTATACAATGGTTACTGGCCCAAGTATTATCAGAATGTATGAAATCATTGGTGAAAATAACCAGTATCATGGTGTAGCAGCTTCGATTGAATTACATTTGGTTTATATGCTTATTCAACTTGTTGTAGAGATGCAGTGGAAATGATGAGTTTATTTGAAGATGATCAGTATAATGAACACCAAATCGCGTGGTTAGGTAAAGACTGGGCGAAAGTCCAGGAATTATCTGATTCATATAAAGAAAAGGCAGAAAATCAGTTCTTCGAGATTATCGGTTCTATTAATGAAAAGAAAGAGCATTTGAACATCTCGACTATGGATTATTCAAAATTCATGGTTGAAAACGCTCTTTCTCAGCATGCCGACTGTATGCCTGCTGTTTATGTTATGAACCTTGTTGGTCAAGGACTGTCTGACCAAGCACACTATAACTATATGATGGCCTCTGTTCCTAGAGGTCGTCGGTATGGCAAATGGGCTAAGTTAACAGAGAACACTCTGGATGCATTGATTCTTCAAGTTATAATGTCATATTACAAAGTCAATGCAATTGATGCTAGGATGTATAGAGAGACTCTGGAAGCCAAAAATAAACTTAAACCTGCTCTCAAGAAAATGAAAGGTCTTGTGACTGATGAATTGCTCAAGACAATCACGAAAAACCTGAAAGAACAAAAAACTCTTAAGAAAACAGCATTGGAATGGTAAAGATGATTGAAATTACACTGAAGAAACCTGAAGACTTCCTGAAAGTTAAAGAAACTCTGACTCGTATGGGAATTGCTAATAACAAAGATAAGGTACTATATCAAAGCTGCCACATTCTCCAGAAACAAGGTCGTTACTATATTGTACATTTTAAAGAAATGTTGAAGCTTGATGGACGTCCTGTTATTATTGACCTGGAAGATGAAATCCGTCGAGATTCAATTGCCCAACTGCTTGCAGATTGGGGTCTATTAAGTATTAATCGTGGTCAAACTCTTGCCCAGATGCAGAATAACTTCCGAGTAATTACATTCAAGCAGAAGCATGAATGGACCTTAAAATCTAAGTATACGATTGGTGCATAAGAAAAGGCCTTCGGGCCTTTTACTTTATAAAAATTGGAGTATAATTATCCCACCTAAAGACTAATAACTCGGTCTATAAACAAAGGAAACCCATGAAAGAATTTTATATCAGCGTTGAAACTCTAGGCAATGACATTGTAGAGCGTTATATCGATTCTACTGGCGAAGAACGAATGCGTCGTATTCCATATTCTCCTGTGATGTTTAGTCATTGCATGGAAGAAACGAAGTACAAAGATATCTATGGCAAGTATTGCAAGAAGAACACATTCCCAACTATGAAAGATGCCCGTGATTGGATGCGTCGTATGGAAGACATGGGAATGGAAGCAATGGGTATGGATGATTTCAAACTTGCTTATATCAGCGATACATACGGCTCAGAAATCGTATACAATAAAAAATTCATTCGAATTGCGAACTGTGACATCGAGGTTACGGCATCCCAATTCCCAGACCCGATGAAAGCAGAATACGAAATTGATGCTATCACTCACTATGATTCAGTTGATGATAAGTTCTATGTGTTTGATTTACTGCATTCGCTTTATGGTTCCGTTTCAGAGTGGGACAAGAAACTCGCTGCTCGTTTAGATTCTGAAGGCGGTGATGAAGTTCCACAACATATTCTTGACCGCGTAGTATATATGCCGTTCAATTCAGAAAAAGAAATGATGCTTGAGTACATCAATCTTTGGGAACAGAAATGCCCAGCAATCTTTACTGGATGGAACATTGAAGGATTTGATATTCCGTACATCATGAATCGTGTGAAACAGATTCTTGGTGAGCGTACGATGAAACGGTTCTCTCCTCTGAATAAAGTTTCATCTAAGATTATCACAAACATGTATGGTGATAAAGAAATTTATTCTATCATGGGTGTGACTATTCTTGATTATATGGATTTGTATAAGAAATTTAGTTTCACGAACCAACCGACGTATAAGTTGGATTTCATTGCTTATTATGAAACCAAGAAAGGTAAATTAGCATATGATGGTCCGATCAATAAATTGCGTGAAACTAACCACCAACGGTATATTTCGTATAACATCATCGACGTTGAATCAGTACAAGCGATTGATGCTGTTCGTGGATTTATTGACCTGGCAATCTCAATGTCTTATTATGCAAAGATGCCATATCAAGGTGTAATGAGTCCAATTAAAACATGGGACGCAATCATCTTTAACAGTCTGAAAGAACAAGACAAGGTTATTCCACAAAGTCGTTCTCATGTTAAACAGTCATATCCTGGTGCGTATGTTAAGGAACCAGTTCCTGCCGCATATCGTTATATCATGTCGTTTGACTTGACATCTCTGTATCCGTCAATTATCCGACAGGTCAATATTTCACCAGAAACTATCGTTGGACAGTTTAAACTTCATCCGTTGGGTGAGTACATTAACAAGACTGCTCCTCGTCCGTCTGATGAATATTCATGTTCACCAAATGGTTGGATGTATCGTAAAGATGTAGATGGTGTCATTCCAGTTGAAATCGCGAAGGTATTTTATCAGCGTAAAGAGTGGAAAAATAAAATGATGGGTGCCAAACGAAATCAAGAACTGATTAAAAAGGTTCTGAATGATAAGAAGTTTGGAACTATCGATAAATTCGCAGAAGTTAATGTCTATGAAGATTTCTCTGATGATATGAAAGCAGAACTGCTGACATATACCGAAGAGTGCCTTGACAAACTGATGTTTGAATGTAAACATGCTGAAATCTTGGGTAATACTAATCAGTTAAACCGTAAGATTCTGATCAACTCCCTTTATGGTGCATTGGGTAACATTTACTTCCGTTATTATGATTTACGTAACGCATCAGCAATCACCTTGTTTGGTCAAATGGCAATCCAATGGATTGAACGTAAAGTTAATGAATACCTCAACAAGGTATGCGGTACTGAAGGACATTCGTTTGTAGTAGCCGGTGATACTGACTCAATTTACGTTTGTGTTGATAAGGTTATTGAGAAAGTAGGTCTTGAGCGTTTCAAAGAAACTAACGATTTGGTAGAATTCCTGAACCAATTCGGTAAGAAGAAAATGGAACCTTGGATTGACCAATCATATCGTGAGATGTGTGAATACATGAACAACAAAGAACATTTAATGTTCATGGACCGTGAAGCTATTTCTTGTCCTCCGTTGGGTTCAAACGGCATTGGTGGATTTTGGAAAGCGAAGAAACGATATGCTCTGAACGTGTATGATATGGAAGGTACCCGTTATGCAGAACCACATCTGAAAATCATGGGTATGGAAACTCAGCAAAGTTCTACACCAACTGCTGTTCAAAACGCATTGGAAGAATCTATTCGTCGTATGCTGCAAGAAGGTGAAGAATCTTTACAGCAATATTATAAGCAGTTTGAGTCTGAATATCGTGAACTTGATTATAAAGTAATCGCAGAGGTTAAGACTGCCAACAACATCGGTAAGTATGATGACGGTGCAGGATATCCAGATAAAGGTACACCATATCACGTTAAAGGTGCTTTGGCATATAACCGAGCAACCGCAGGATTTGAAGGTATAACACCAATCATGGAAGGCGAGAAGGTGATGGTCATCCCGCTGCGTGAAGGTAACCCGTACGGTGAGAAATGCATGGCATGGCCATCGGGCACTGAGCTGCCACAAGAAATCCGACAGGAAGTTCTAGTGTGGCTTGACCACAGTGTTCTGTTCCAAAAATCGTTCGTTAAACCTCTGACGGGTATGTCTGAAGCGGCAGGGTTAGACTACGAAGAGAAATCGTCTCTTCTTGATATGTTTGACTTTTAAAAAGTTGTTTACTTTACCACAAGGATGTGGTACCATGGTTCTCGAAATAACATACTGAGGAGATTACAATGAAATCGTTACTTGCTGTTATCGTTGCTCTCACGCTGACTGGTTGTCAAATGCCACAAGGTGATATCGTCCCTGCTTCTTCTGTTGGACAGGTGCGAGCAATTGGTGGTACGGTAGGATACTATCGTGCTAGCAACCAGGTCTCTGCTGAATCGCTCGCGGTAGAGCGTCGGTTGGCGAAAGAAAAAGCTAATCCTAATCGTCAGCTATCTGCCATGGAACTCGACATGATTGAGCAGAATAAGCATGAACTGGAAGAAATCAAGCGCCTGCGTAAAACCCAAAAAGAACGTACGTGCACTGCTAAAGCTGCAGCGGTGAATGATCAGATTCGTTTAACTGATTTTGCTAATGGCGGATTAAGTTTTAATGAGCATAAACAACGTATGGAGCAGTTAAAATCTCTCCAAAACCACATCTACAACAAATGCATGTCTAACTGAGGAAATTAAAATGGAAGCAGTATTTGGCTTAATCATTCTTATCTTTATCTATTTTCTGCCGACTTTTGTAGCTTGCAGCCGTAAGCATAAATCACGGGGTGGAATCTTTATCACAAATCTAGTATTCGGTTGGTCCATTATCGGTTGGTTAATTGCGCTGATTTGGTCTGCTTCTAACGCACAACAGAATACAATTATTATCCAGCAAGTTAAATAAGAGGTCTCATGATTGTAACTCCAATGACAGTACAAGATATCCGCCAAGAATTCGCTGATGCTTTGCTCAACAAAGAATTTGTGATTGATAAGACGGGTGTGAAGACTATTGAAATCGTAGGTGCATCATTTATTGCAGATGAAAACCTGATTTTTGGTGCAGTTAATGATGGGTACATTGCCCGTGAACTTGAGTGGTATAAATCTCAAAGTTTATTCGTTAAAGATATTCCTGGTGAAACTCCAGCTATTTGGAAAGCAATTGCATCCAAACATGGTGAGATTAATTCTAACTATGGCTGGGCAGTTTGGTCAACACAAAACTATTCACAGTTTGCTAACTGCGCAAAAGAACTTATCAGTAATCCTGATTCTCGCCGCGGAATTATGATTTATACACGGCCTCAAATGCAGTATGATTTTGAGCGCGATGGCATGAGTGATTTCATGTGTACTAACAATGTTCAGTATCTGATTCGTGATAATAAAGTTCATGCTGTTGTAAACATGCGCTCTAATGATGTCGTCTTTGGATATCGTAATGACTATGCGTGGCAACTCTATGTTCTGGAACAGTTAACCAAACTTCTGAATGCATCAGGTAAAAATTATTCAGTTGGTGACATTATTTGGAATGTCGGGTCTTTGCACGTATATTCTCGACATTTCTATCTCGTAGATAATTATGCTCACACGGGTGAAACTCACATTGCAAAGAAAGATTATAAAGGTGAATGGAAATGATTCAGTTTGTAATTCCAAGTTATAAGCGCGCCGGGGCAGTTACTGCCCTGACTATGTTTCCTGAAGGTTATGTTCCACATCTTGTAGTACGTGAATCAGAAAAAGAAGCATACGAAACCTGGCATGGTCATGCTGCTAAAATTGTTACTATTCCCGATGATGTTGATGGAATCGCTGGTACTCGCCGTCTGATTACTGAAATGTATGCAGGGCAGCGAATTTGGATGCTTGATGATGATACGACAATTCATCTGACTGAAATCCGCGAACGCGACGATCGCCGTGTTCCACTTGGCGTCGGCGAGGCAATGAGTCAAGAGGTATTTGATGATATGGTCAAATACGTAGAGACTGCTATGGATTGTGGTTATTATCATGGCCATGCTCGCTTGCCGATTTTCAAAATCACATCAAGCTGGGGTCATTATCGCGAGAACAGCTTTGGGTTTACAAATACTTTCTACGATTTGACTAAACTTACCGCAGAAGATATTGGTTACGGAGTTATTGACCTTAACGAAGATGCTTATGCTTTTCTAAAATTAATTAACATGGGTCATCCTCATCTGGCTCTGTTTAAGTATCTCGTTAAATCCGGCAAAGTGCAGTCTCCTGGCGGTTGCTCTACTCAGCGTGATACTGCTCGTCAGAATAGAGCCCTTGAACAGCTACATGCTGCTTTCCCAAATCAAGCCCGTTGGAAATCTAAAGACGGTGAAAGGCGTGGTTTATTCGGTGATGACGAACCACTAAAATCAATTCGTATGTGTATTAACACTCGAGTGAAATCTCAGGCCTTCCATGAGTTTGGTAAGGTAGAACCATATCTGTGAGGGCGAAAGCCCTCCAAGGACCTCTTATGAACATCTATGATAAATCTGATGTAGCTGGTAACATATTCAAGGCTGAAGAATTCAGATGCTTCGTATGTAAATCTGATGAGTTTGTTCATGAAGGAACTACTGGCTCAGATGGAATGCATTGCTGGTGGCATGGCATGTGCGTTGGATGTAAAATACACTATGAAATAGATATGGAAACAGTGGTTTATAACACCAAGAAGAAATGGAACTTCTGTTAATAGCTTCAAGAACAAAGTAATATAATTACTCTATCCTTTAACCTGTGAGAAAAATATAATGGAGACTTATGGAATATAATGAATGTCTGACTTAAAATCTCGCCTGATTAAAGCATCCACTTCTAAAATGACAGCAGAACTGACTAAATCAAAATTCTTTAACGAGAAAGATGTAGTTAGAACTAAAATTCCGATGCTCAATATTGCGATCAGCGGAGCGTTGGATGGCGGTATGCAGTCTGGTTTGACTATCTTCGCAGGTCCATCTAAACACTTCAAATCTAACATGTCTCTGACAATGGTTAGTGCTTATCTTAATAAGTATCCTGATGCGGTCTGCTTGTTCTACGATTCAGAGTTTGGTATCACGCCAGCTTATCTGAAATCTATGGGTGTTGACCCTGACCGTGTAATTCATACACCGGTTCAGTCGGTTGAACAATTAAAAATCGATATGGTTAACCAGCTTGAAGCTATTGAGCGTGGTGAAAAAGTCATCGTGTTTATCGACTCTATTGGTAACATGGCGTCTAAAAAGGAAACCGAAGATGCACTGAACGAGAAATCTGTCGCAGATATGACTCGTGCTAAAAGTCTGAAGTCTCTCTTCCGTATCGTAACTCCTTACTTCTCTATTAAGAACATTCCTTGCGTTGCGGTTAACCACACAATCGAGACCATCGAGATGTTCAGTAAGACGGTAATGACCGGTGGTACAGGTCCTATGTATTCTGCGGATACTGTGTTCATCATCGGTAAACGCCAAATTAAAGATGGTACTGAGCTTGAGGGGTATCAGTTTGTCCTGAACGCCGAGAAATCACGTACTGTCAAAGAGAAAAGTAAGTTCTTCATTGATGTTAAATTCGATGGTGGTATCGATCCGTACAGTGGTCTGCTTGATATGGCTCTGGATATCGGATTTGTTGTTAAACCGAAAAATGGATGGTACGCACGAGAATTCCTGGACGTTGAAACCGGTGAGATGATTCGTGAAGAAAAATCCTGGCGGGCAAAAGATACGAGCAGTACGGAATTTTGGGGTCCTCTGTTTAAGCATGAGCCATTCCGTGACGCTATCAAAGCTCGCTATCAGTTGGGTGCTATTGATTCAAACGCTGCGGTTGATGAAGCGGTAGCAGAAATGATTAACTCGAAAGTTTCAACTAAGGTTGATGGTGTTAAACTCCCTGAGAGTGGTTCAGTATCAGCTGCTGAAGTTGAAGATGAATTAGAGAACTTCATGAATGAAGACTGAGTTTGATTTAGAATCTGAACTCGAGAAATTTGAACAAGAATCTCCCTCGGAAGAGGGAGACTTCGAGCGTCAAGAACGAGTGTTCAAGAAAAGTCATGAAATAATCCAAGAAGCTATGAAGACTGTTATCCAAGAAATTGTGATAAAATTAAATGGTCAATCACACTTGGTTTATGTTCATAAATTAAATATTTCTCCTTCGGGGGAAGTAACTATTGAGTTTAGTACTCCATCTGAAGCTCATAAGGATGAACTTTATCCTCATGTGGAAGCTTGTGTTAAACAACAAATCCAGAGTGCATTAAAGACCAAGAAAAAATCATTATGGAAAATCTTTTAAGAGGTTAAAGTGGTAGAAACAATCTTAGCTAATCTGATTTACAACCAGGCTTTCTTTACGAAGGTTTGGCCATATATGGACAAAGAGTACTTCGAGCAAGGACCTGCTCAGACGGTGTTTAACATAATTAAGAAGCACGTTAATGAATATACAGCAATTCCTTCAAAGACTGCTTTATGTGTAGCACTGGATAATTCGTCTATAACTGAAACGGAACATGAAGGCGCAAAGAAACTTATTGATAAGTTATCTGATGCTCCTGAAGATTTGAATTGGTTAGTTAAGGAAACTGAAAAGTACGTTCAAGAAAAGGCTATGTATAACGCTACGTCTCGAATTATTGAAATTCAGGCTAATGCCCAGCTTGAGCCAAATAAGCGAGATAAGCGTCTTCCTGATATGGGAGCTATTCCTGATATCATGCGCGAAGCGTTATCAGTATCGTTTGATAGCTATATTGGTCATGATTGGATGGAAGATTACGAAGCTCGTTGGTTATCATACCAGAATAAAGCTCGTAAAGTTCCGTTTAAACTTAGCATTCTGAACAAAATTACTAAAGGTGGTGCCGAGACTGGTACACTGAACGTATTGATGGCTGGCGTCAACGTTGGTAAATCGTTAGGATTGTGTTCATTGGCTGCAGACTATCTTCAGATGGGGCATAATGTCCTTTATATTTCCATGGAAATGGCCGAAGAAGTTTGTGCTAAACGTATTGATGCTAATTTGCTCGATGTATCACTTGATGATATTGATGATGGCTGTGTATCATACGCCGAATATAAAGGCAAAATGGAAAAATGGCGTAGTTCTAGTACTCTTGGTCGTTTAATCATTAAACAGTATCCGACAGGCGGTGCTAACGCTAATACATTCCGAGCTCTTCTGAATGAGTTAAAACTCAAGAAGAACTTTAAACCGACTGTCATCATCATTGACTATCTTGGTATTTGTGCTTCTTGTCGTATTCGTCAATATACTGAAAACAGTTACACGTTAGTTAAAGCTATCGCAGAAGAACTTCGCGCATTGGCTGTAGAATCTGAAACTGTTCTTTGGACCGCGGCTCAGGTAGGTCGTTCAGCGTGGGATGCTTCTGATATGGACATGAGTGATATTGCAGAATCTGCGGGTCTACCTGCTACGGCAGACTTTATGCTGGCTGTGATTGAAACCCCTGAACTTGCTCAGATGAAGCAACAATTAATTAAGCAGATTAAATCGCGTTACGGTGATAAGAACATCAACAATAAGTTCTCTATGGGTGTACATAAGGCTAATCAGCGTTGGGTAGAAATTGAGCAGCAAAACGACCCAACTAAGCCTAATCCAAGCAATACCGTCCGAGAAGGTGCCGGTGCACAGAACCGTGTAGCCGAATCTAATCGTCAAGAACGAGTATCACGTTCTAAGCTTGATGCTCTGGCAGAAGAGTTAAAATTCTAGGTAAATTTTATGATTTTTGTGTTTAGCGCGGTCCGTGACCAGTCAGGTCACTCTTTTGTTGTAACAGCCACAGATACCATTCATCGAGGCATTGAGGCATATAACAAAGCAGACCTATCTGTATGCGACTATGGAGAGGTCAAGGTGTATAACAGCGATGGCATCTGGGTTAACTCTGCTACATACCTACCTACCAAGAATCTGACCTCTGACATTTTGTTGAAAAAATTGTTCAAAAGGTAGTTTACTTTCTTCAAAGGCCATGATACTATGGCCTTACTGAAACAAAACGAGTAGAGGAAAACAAAATGAAAAAGATTGTACTTGCTTTAGTATTCGCCGTATCAAGCTGCTCTGCAGTTCCTGCTATGGCCAACTATGACAAAGACTTGTGTGAGTGGTCAATGACTGCTGATGAGTCTGAAGTAGCTCAGCAGATTCGTGCAGATGTTGGTCATATTGTGGAAAACGTAGACCCAAGTAAACAATCAGAAGTGCAAGCAGAACTTAAAGACGACGGCGCAGCACTTAAGCTGAACTATGTTCTTTACTGTGATGCTCAGTTTGATAACTTCAACGTTGTTAAGTGGATTTTAGGATGATTACATACGTTTTAGTAATGGCGCTATCTACTGGTTCTGGAGGAATGTCTATTGAAAAGATGGCATTCACAGGTAAAGATGAAGCAGTAATTAAGCAAAAGTGTGAAGATACAGGCAAGCAGTTTATGCTTATCAAAGACAATCCAAAATCAATGTCTCCGACTCTGTATCCTACTTATAAATGCTTACGTATTACGCATGAATAAATAGTAGGAGGCTCTATGAAAACATACAAAGAGTTTGTTACTGAAATGGTCGCAGGTGATGCTGGCGGCAATCCACAGAATATTGCATCAGGTACCACTTCCGGGGACATCGTCAATAAAGGACCCGAAACCCTTCCAAAGAAACGAAAAGCGGATAAAGACGCTGCCAAGAAAAAGTGATAAAATGGCCTTATTAGTTTAAGGCCAGAGGAAATATTATGTCTTGGGTTGATAACGAGTATGCAATTCGCGCAATATCTCACCTACCTAAATTTAGACACGTTACTACATCTTCAACATTCAAGTTAAACTGCCGTTGCCCAATTTGTGGTGACTCACAGAAAGATATCAATAAAGCCCGATTCTGGATTTTTGATGCAGGTCAAGGATTACGCTGTCATTGCTTCAACTGTGAGTATAACAAGTGGCTATCACAGTATCTTAAAGATAATGAACCCGATCTCTATCGAGAGTATCTTCTTGAGAAAAGAAAGGAGCGAGTCTTTGATAAGCCAAAGACTGTAGAACCGTCTGAGAAAATTAATGCAAAACTCCCCGTAATAGAAAAACTTAATTTTTGTGAAAGACTAGATAGACTTCCGAAGGAACATCCAATAGTTAAATACGTGACTGCCAGATGTATTCCAAGCACTTCTTGGAAAAGGTTATGGTTTACTAACCAATGGCCTTCTCTTGTTAACTCCGTTAATCCAGGAACCTATAAGAATGAGACGAACGAACCACGTTTGGTTATTCCTATCTTCAACAAGAAAGGAGAGATTGAGTCGTTTCAAGGACGAGCACTACGAAAGAATGCTCCACAAAAATACATCACAATCAAAGCCCATGAACACGCGACCAAAATTTATGGTCTCGACACTATTGATGAGTCAAAACTCGTATTCGTCATGGAAGGACCAATAGATTCGTTATTTATTGATAACGCTATTGCAATTACTGGTGGGTCTTTAGATTTAGCTCAAGTTCCATGTCATGATAACCGAGCATGGATTATGGACCATGAACCTCGTCATCCTGATACGATTAAGCGTATGAAGCGTTTAGTAGACGCGGGTGAAAGGGTAGTTTTCTGGGATAAATCTCCATGGAAAAGTAAAGATATAAATGATATGATTATGAAAGAAGGTGCAACTGCTTCTGAAATAACGGATTATATTAATCAAAATATATCGCAAGGTTTAATGGCTAAATTACGTCTTGACAAATATGCGAAGGTATAGGGGCCAAAGCCCCTTAAATTAAAGCAATCCTCCAGTCATAATAAACGACACAACTTTTTCTAACGGCATTGGAGGAAGAACTAGCCCGTGTGTGCTAGCTAATGGAACTACCACATAATTCCATGCAGCTAAAGCAGCAGTGGCGATTCCGACGTAAAGATATCTTCCAAATCCTCCTTTGTCTTTACATTCTTGTTTCACTTCAGACATGAATCCTCCTGCTATTTATGTTAAGTGATATAATATTTATCTAATTTAATCGAAAGGAATAAAATAATGGCACACTTTAACGAATGTAGTCAACTGATCGCTGGTGCAGATAAAGCTGAAGCTCGATACGCAGGTATCGTACGCAAAGTTGGTGGTGACCCTCTGCAAGTAATGCTTGATATGCAAAAATCTCTTCAGGTTCGTCTTGCAAATGACAAGCCTGGTACTAACATGCATCCTGATGAATTGGCTCAAGCCGGTGATATCGTGCAGTGGCTGCGTAATCAAAAAGATTACATTGATGACGAATTCCGCGAACTGCTGACGTCTCTTGGCGGTATGAGTAATGGTGAAAAGGCAGCTAGTGCTGTGTGGAAACCGTGGAAAGCCGACCACGTCAAGATGCAGGAAACTTATATCAAAGACTTGTCTGATAAAGACCAGCTTGAAATCAAATTTGAAATGATTGATATCCTGCACTTTGTTCTGAATATGTTTATGGCGCTTGGTCTGGATTCTGAAGAAATCTTTAAACTGTATTATCTGAAAAACGCTGAGAACTTTGCTCGTCAAGATGCAGGCTATTAATGGCTAAAAGAATATCTAAGCGTCGTTTAAAAATTATCAGAAAGCAAAAAGAAAGGGCCTTAGTATTGGCCCTTCGAGAAGAAATCACTCGAGAAATTGATAAAGAAATATTAAAGGTGCTTACCGCAGCTATATAAATACTCCTGTAAACTAAATAGGAGATTAAAATGGCTTACGTAAATATCAAAACTTTTGACCATACTACTGCTGGTGGCGAAGTTAAAGGTACAGAAGTATCTGTAGCTTTTAAGGTGTATTCTGATTCACATCGCATTGCTAACGCACAGTATCAGATTTTCCCATCTGAAAAAGCTGCTTATTCAACAGTAGTTGATGATGCTGCAACTTGGGCAACCACAAATGCGAAAATGTTTGAAGCTGATGCAGAAGTATAAAAATTAAGGACTCCTCCGGGAGTCCTTTTATGCTATACTGGGAATAGTATATTATTCCTACTAACTGAGGAGAACAAAATGATATGTTATACTAAGCCCTGGTATCAATCACCATTAAAGAAGTCTCATTTTGATTGTTGGTACAGAGGTGTAAGAGCTGCAGCGTTATTACTAAAAGCTGCGCCTGCTTTAATTAAAGCAAATGATAAGTGGTTTGAAGACAACAACATAACTGAAGGAGCTATGTGTGGCCGACGCAAAAATCTATAAAGTAAGTTTACAGCGCAAACTAAAAGAAGGTTTTGATTCTGATAAAGTATTCACTGTAGCAATTTACAATTATTCTTATGACGAGTTTAAAGAACTGGTCAATAAATTTGAAGCACGCGGGTGGTGTCCTAATAGTAAATATGGACTTGTCAAAACAGCCCATACTTTTGATGTTTCACACATGCCAGGAAGTCCAATTAATATTTTAGGTGCTTTACACCTTAAAGGATATACCAATGCATATCATGAGACCGATCTGTTTGAATATGCAAATGATAAAATCGTTAACGGCAAAAGTATCGTCATTGACAATGAAGACGCTTTTATAGTATTTACTCAGTTAGTATGGTCATTTATGCAAGCTGATTTCGCCAGATTTACTCCGAGCGATTTGCTTCAAAAAGCTGCTGATGCATATAATAATAGTAACAGTCAATATCGTCGGATGGAGTGGTTCATGTGATGGATTTGTTTGAAATGATGGAAGAGCCTCAGGAAGAGGTTCAAGTTCATCCAGTGATTTCTAAGGACATCAAAGACGAATACCGTATAATTATACAGAAGTATGGTATTAAAGCCCCAGAAGCTCTTCTAGATGAACTAGCTTCAATCTGGTCTGACCCGCCGCCCTGGTCTCCCTGGGCAAAATAATTTCACAAAGTAGTTTACTCTTCTAAAAAGCCATGATATGATACCTCTCGTAACCAAAATGGAGAATATCATGGCTATTTCATTAAACCCATCTATTTCAGTAAAATTATCAAAGGTTATTCCTATCGAAGAACCCATTCGTTCCATTGATGTTCTTAACTTCGCACGAGAAAGCAAAGGATTACCTTTATATGATTTAAGCGTATGGGAAGCATTAGCCAATCGTTTTGACTGCAAAGAACAGTCAATTCTGTGGCAGTGCATGAACAATAAGATTGGCGAAGAATTTCATAAGAAACTTGACTCTATCGTTAGGCGCCATCAAATTGATAACAGAGACACTCTCTATAGAGGTCTATCATGCCGTGAGGCTAAAGCCTTTTATGAAGCTCTTATTAAAGGAGAGCAATTTGACTTTGGAAAGGTGGCGTCATTCACAACAGATGAAACGATCGCCCGAGAGTTTGCAGGCAAATGGCATTACTCGACCTTTGTAGTCATTGAAGTCAATAATTGTCAGCAATCATTTGATTATCATACCAACATGAAATCGCTTTTAATTACTGCACCAGATTCTGAATTCATGCGACCAAATGATGTGATTGATAACATTGCTCAGCGCAGAAGCGCTGACATCGAGATGATTGATAAAGAACAAGAAAGGATGCTACCGATGGGAACTAAGTTCAAAGTGGTGGGTCATAACAAAGTTGAAAAATCTGGTTTACTTATGGACTACTTTAGTGTTACTATAGCTTAGTCAACTAGTGATTATCTAGAACTAGGGACCTAGACCCATTATACCGTCCGTAAGACGAAAGCATTTTTGAGGAAAACATAATGAAATTCACTGCTGAAACCGCTAAGATTTATACTCGCCTGATTACAACTTTGGGTTCTGCCCAGCGTCGGAACAAGGAGTTCAATCTTACCCCTGAGTATCTGTTTAACATCATGCAACAGACTCATTGCGCATACTCAGGTGAAAAGTTTGGAACCGTCAAAGGAAACCATCCTGACAGCATGACGCTTGAACGCTGGAATAATGATTTAGGATATGTAGTAGGGAATGTTATTCCTGTCAAGCAAAAGTATAATACCTTACGTGGAAATAACACTATTGAAGGACTTGAGCGAAAAGCGAATGAAATCGCAGCACGCATAGTTCGTTCTTCAGATTCTGTTAAGCCAACAAGTGATAAAGAAGCTTCTCGTTTGGAAAAGATTCGTGAGTATGAAAAAACTATCACATCAATTAAAACTAACTTACGTAATCGCGAAAATCATCTTTCTCAATTTGTGCAAAAAGAAAAGAATGGAACTGCAACCTCGGCAGATTTAGAACTTATTAATGCATTGAGAACTCGTATCAGCGGTGGTAAGTCTGAATTAGCTAAAGTTGAGCGTAAGTTATCTGCTATTTTAGCATCAGTTCCGAATCGTCCGTCAGATGCTGAAATCCGTGTACAATCAATACGGTTAATTGTTAACTCACTTCGTCGGTTAGAAGAATGCTCAATGTTAGATAAGTTAAAATTGAAAAAAGGTCTTCCATTGACTGCGTCCTTCTTCCAACTTTTGAGAGGTAAAATGTAATGCAACACTATGGATATGTAGTAGCGTATAAGGATAAAGACGGATTTGACCATCCAGTCACAACTGATATGTATGATGGAGAACGATGTGTAGTCTTCACTAATGAAGAATCAGCCAATAAAGCACGGATTCGTACAATGTCGGTTTTAACAGACAAATTAGCAAAAGGTAATTTTACTGGGAAAAGCAAAACCAAAGGAATGCTTTGGTGGAAAACAACTGAGCTAGTGTATGAACCACTTAGCGATGTTGAGCGTGAAAAACTCAAAGCAAAAATTAAAAATCTACATGTAGTGAGGGTAAAAGTGGCATGATTACGTTTGACCAATTAAAAGAAAGTCAAAAAGCGATTTTTAATAAAGTCATTGAAATGGTCAAACAAGGAGCTAAAGGTCAACATATTACGATTAATGGACCTGCCGGTACAGGTAAAACAACTTTAACCAAATTTATCATTGACGCTTTGATTTCTCAGGGTATCTCTGGCATCGCGCTGGCAGCACCTACACATGGGGCCAAAAAGGTTTTATCTAAGCTCAGCGGAATGCAGGCCAGTACTATTCATAGTCTTCTGAAAATTAACCCGACGACATATGAAGAAAACGTTCTGTTTGAACAAAAGAAAGTTCCGGATATGGCATCTATTCGAGTTCTTATCTGTGATGAAGCTTCAATGTATGACCGTAAGCTGTTTAAGATTTTGATGGCAACTATTCCTGCCTGGTGTATTGTCATTGCCATTGGTGATAAGGCTCAAATACGTCCAGTAGAACCTGGAAGTAATGAACCTGCACTGAGTCCATTCTTCACTCATAAAGATTTCTTACAGCTTCATTTGACCGAGGTGATGCGAAGTAATGCTCCAATCATTGAAGTTGCTACTGAAATCAGAAACGGTGGGTGGATTCGTGACTGTGTAGTTGATGGTCATGGCGTCCGTGGTTTTACTAAAGGAACCGCCCTTAAAGATTTTATGCTAAATTATTTTAATTTAGTTAAAACACCAGAAGATTTATTTGAAAACCGAATGCTTGCGTTCACTAATAAATCTGTGGATAAATTGAATGAAATAATCAGACGAAGAATATACGAAACTGAACGACCATTCGTAGTAGGCGAGATTGTTGTTATGCAAGAACCTCTTACCAAGGAACTTAAATTTGAAGGAAAGAAATTCAGCGAAATTCTTTTCAATAATGGTCAGTTTGTTCGCATATTAGATGCAGTTGAAACCACATCATTTTTGGGTGCCAGAGGTGTTCCGGGTGAATATCTGGTTCGTCATTGGGTATTAGATATTGAAACCTATGGCGACGATGAAGAGTACGCTAGAGAGAAAATCTGTGTCATCTCATCCGAAGAAGAAATGAATAAGTTTCAGTTCTTTTTGGCAAAAACTGCAGATACATATAAGAATTGGAATAAAGGAGGTAAAGCTCCTTGGTCTGAGTTCTGGGATGCTAAGCGTAAGTTCCATAAAGTGAAAGCATTACCAGCTTCGACTTTCCATAAGGCCCAGGGCATCTCAATTGACAGAAGCTTCATTTATACTCCATGCATTCACATGGCAGATGCTTCTCTCGCACAGCAGTTATTATATGTTGGTACTACCCGTGGTCGATATGATGTATTTTATGTGTGAGGTAATATGTTTGAATTGAAATTAGAAGACCTTCAAACAATGATTGTTGGCTTACAAGAATTTAAGTTTGAAGCACCAGATAATGTTAAGCGTGCTATTAACATTAAAATTGATACAGTTCTGAATGAGCTTCGTGATATAGCAGATAATGCTAATGCTATTACTTGGTTCACAGGATATGACCCAAAGGTGTATCTGAGCGAATATATTGGTTGCCAGTTACGCGAAATTAAATTTATGCTAGAGGCTCAAAATGGCTAAAGACTTTATTATTGATTTTGAAACATTCGGAAATGTGTCAAGCTCTTCCGTGATTGACCTTGCACTAATCACCTTTGATTCTGACCCTGAAGTCCTGGAAAGCTTCGATGAATTGGTTAAACGTGGTCATCGTATTAAGTTTGACCTTAAATCCCAGAAAGGTCATCGGTTATTTGGTAAGTCTACTCTTGAGTGGTGGAAGAAACAATCAGCTGAGGCCCGTGCTAACCTTGCCTCAACGCCAGATGATTTATCAGTAATTGCTGGAATTAAAGAAGCTCAGCAATATCTGATTGATAATGGAATTCACCCATGGGATTCCTTTGGCTGGTGTCGTGGGCAGAGCTTTGACTTTCCGATTTTTGTCGATTGTCTTCGTGATGTTCAACGAGCCCAAGGGATTTCTGAAGAAGAAATTGATACATTTAAAGAAGAACCATGCAAGTTCTGGAATCAGCGTGATATTCGTACTGCAATTGAATCGCTGCTTCTGACTCGTGGTCTGACAACTACTCCTCTTCCAAAGGGTACGCTCGACGGGTTTATCGCGCATGATAGTATCCATGACTGCGCTAAGGATATTTTAATGCTCAAGTACGCTCAGCGTTATGCTCTAGGTCTAAGCGAAGCACCAAGCCCAGAAGATACCGATCCTTTGAGTTTACCTAAGGGGCGTGGCTAATGGAAGATTTTGAATTCGACGAAAATTTCGAAGAGTGGTTCAACCGGGAAATCCTCCCGGAAATCTCTCCAACGATGGTTCTGGTTGCCAAGGCTTTGATGGCTAAAGGCTGGGATGCAGGATATATGTTCGGCGTAGATGTTGGGTGTGAAATTTCTCATCGATAGCTATTTACTTTATGAAAGAGCCGTTATATAATGGCTCTACATTAACAAACTGAGAGAAACACGATGAAAGATTTAGTTGTAGGCGAAAACGTTAAAGTAATTGGTGGTAAGTGGGTTGGTCACAATGGCGTAATCGTTAAAGTAGTTAATCGTAATGACGGTAAATCTGGGTATAAGATTTACCGTGAAGATTTTGGTGATTACATCCACTGCTTGAAAAAATTCGTTGAATCTAGTGAAAGCTATCTGCGCAAGTGGGTACATGTGAATTCACTTGACAATGTTATTACCCAATCGGTGAGTTCTACTAATTCAGCCACTAATCTGTCGCTGCATAAAAATGTTCTTGTCACTGATGAGTGGGAAGAAGACGGTAAAACCCTAGTAAACGTAGTGTTTCAAGGCAACTATGCAGTTCTGCCTAAAGCCGATGTAGAGCCGACAGAATCGCAACGTCAAGGTTTAGTATAAAAAAGTTGTTTACTTTGCCACAAGGATGTGGTACTATTATCTTATCAACTACTGAGGAGAATAACATGAAAACTGAAAACACCGTAAAAATTACTGCCGAAGCTTTTGAAGACATTCTGTTCAATCCTGACTTAATTGTCGTTCAGAAAGAGAAAACCTTCGGTAAAGAAGAGCATTGGACCTGGTTGTATGTATTCGCGAATCATGGTGATATCGTCCCAGTTCGTACCTTTGCTCGTGTAATCACAGTTGATGGCCCAGAATACATGGAGATTGTGTAATGAATTTTAAAGAAGGCGTACAGTACAAATTCGTCAATGATGAAGCTGAAGAAGAATTTTCTTCACGCTATGAGTTTAATGAAGACTTTGTGTATGAACTCTATGAAAATGGCGGGAGTTTTACTGTTACTAAAGTTGACTACCAAAATAATAGAGTATCCGGAATTATGTGGGCTAATGGCACAGAATGCGATGAAGTCGGCGGTGAAGACCTTGTAATTTTTGATAGCGAATTCAAATACTTTACTGAAGTTGGAACTTCCGCGAATGTAATTCCAACCGATTTGGTTATGAATCTTTCTATTCATAACCGTGGTCAAGCAATCGCTGCAATAGCAGCACTGCAGAGTGCATATCAATGTTAAATTTAGCTCCTATTTTTGAAGCATCAAAACTGTCTTATCCTATTCCTAATCGTAGCATTGGGAATGTCATGCTGCAACTTTCTTCAGAAACTGGAGAAATGTGTGATTGGATTAATCGTCCATGGCGGCAGAAAGAAGAATTTGAAGGCGAGTGCGCAGATGTTATTAATTGTGTAGTAGATGCACTTTGGCTTCATTTCAGAAATCGTCATAAAAATGATACTCATGTATCAGATGATGAAATCTCCATGATGGTTACTCGTGCACTAAATGAGCAAATCATGGTCAAAACACAAAAATGGAAGGATGCTGTTAATGCCAATGTATGATTACAAGTGTGAAGTCTGTGGAAAAAAGATAGAAATTATGCGTAAAATTTCCCATCGTGACTACACTGTTAACTGCTTTAACCCTAAGTGTGAAGGCCAAATGAAGCGTGTAGTTTCTGCCCCGGCAGTTCATTACGATGGATTAAAGAGCGGTGATTATTGATGGGAACTAAAGCACGCATTACCATGAAACCCGGAGAAATCCGGGTTATTAAAGTAGGTAATATAACTTATAGGGTTAAATTAAAATGAAAAAGATTTTAATTACAGCGCTTGCCTTCATGATGATTGGATGCACTGACGCTGATAACGCAACTCGTGTGTTAGATAACGCGGGATTTACTGATATCAAAATCACTGGATATAAGTTCTTTTCTTGCTCAGAGGATGATTTTCAGCACACAGGCTTTACGGCTATTGGGCCAACAGGGAAACCCGTTAACGGAACAGTGTGCTCAGGACTTTTTCTCAAGAACAGCACAATTCGTTATGAATAAATGGCCTTCGGGTCATTTAGTTGTTTACATGGACACCATGTTTTGGTATTATAGTCTTGTTGGCCAGAGGAGAATATTATGATTATTGGAATGACAACTGCGCAAAGGCGTGCTAAACGACAGTTAAAAATGGTAGAGCGGGCTATTGGAAAATACAGGTTTGCTTGGTGGCCAATCAATGACGTGAATGGTCGTACTATTTGGATGCAGAAATATTATGAAGTCTGTGAAGAATGGATTTCACTTAATGAAAATAACGAGTACCGGATTGAACAGTACTACGGAAATTCTCGATATGCATACGCTAACGTTAGTGATGCTCAATGGACTATGTTTGAACGACAGCGGCCCCGATACCCCGAGTATAAAGCAGTTAAAGGAGGCCATGAGGTTCTTGGTAAATTGATGTATATCAAAGAAGAATTACTTGCTATAATTAATAGTTGATATAATTCCTTCACTAACCGAGGAAATGTAATGATTAAGAACGAAATTAAAATTCTGAGTGACCGAGAACATATCATTAAGCGTAGCGGAATGTACATTGGTAGTTCTGCGTTTGAAGCGCATGACCGTTTTCTTTTTGGTAAATTCCAATCAGTAAAGTATGTTCCTGGTATTATCAAACTGATTGATGAAATCATTGATAACTCTGTTGATGAAGCTATTCGTACTAATTTCAAACACGCGAATAAGATTTCAGTTGATGTTAAAGGCAACAAAATTATTGTAACAGATAATGGTCGTGGTCTTCCACAGGCTCCTGTGGTAACACCTGAAGGAGAAACTATTCCGGGACCTGTAGCCGCATGGACTCGTCCTCGTGCCGGTGGTAACTTTGGTGATGATGCTGAGCGTAAAACCGGTGGTATGAACGGTGTTGGTTCTGCGTTAACGAATATTTTTTCTGTGACATTTGTGGGTGCAACCTGTGATGGAAAAAATGAAATCGTTGTCCGCTGTTCAAATGGCGCAGAGAATGTTTCTTGGGAAGAACATCCAGCTAAAGATAAAGAATTTATTAAAGACAAGACTGGTACTGTCGTGTCATTTATCCCAGATTTCACCCACTTTGAATCTGATGGCTTAACTGATGTTGACCAATCCATCATTCATGATCGTCTGATGACGTTAGCTGTAGTTTATCCTGACATTGAATTTAAATTCATGGGTAAACGAGTTCAGGGCAAGTTTAAAGCTTATGCCCACATGTATGATGAAAACGCTGTAGTGCAGGATTCTGATACATGTGCTATTGCTATTGGCCGCTCAGATGATGGGTTCCGCCAACTTTCATATGTTAATAACATTCACACCAAAAACGGTGGCACGCACGTTGATTTAGTTCTTGATGAACTCAGCAATGAGCTTATTCCCGCATTGAAACGCAAGTACAAGCTTGAAGTCAACAAAGCCCGAATTAAAGAATGCTTGACTGTTATCATGTTTATTCGTGATATGTCTAACATGCGATTTGATTCTCAGACTAAAGAGCGTCTAACTTCTCCATGGGGCGAAATTCGTAGTCATATTGATATTGATTACAAGAAGCTTGCTAACGCTATTATGAAATCAGAAGATATTCATATGCCGATTATTGAGGCGATGTTAGCTCGTAAACTTGCTGCAGAGAAAGCTGCTGAAACTAAAGCTGCTAAAAAGGCACAGAAAGCCAAAGTAGCTAAGCACATCAAAGCCAACAAATATGGTAAAGATGCTGACACAACTTTATTCTTAACCGAAGGTGATTCTGCGATCGGTTATCTACTTACAACTCGTGACCGTGAACTTCATGGCGGATATCCTTTGCGTGGTAAGTTCATGAATACATGGGGAATGTCTGCTGCGGATGCGATGAAGAATAAAGAAGTATTTGACATTTGTGCAATCACTGGTTTGACTATCGGTGAACCCGCTGAAAATACTAACTACCGAAATATTGCTATCATGACTGATGCAGACGTTGATGGTGTTGGTTCAATTTTCCCAAGTCTTTTGGCGTTCTTTAGTAATTGGCCAGAATTATTTGAACAAGGTCGAATCCGCTTTGTGAAAACTCCGGTTATTATTCTTACTAAAGGTAAAGAACAACGTTGGTTCTATTCTCTTGGTGAATATGAAGACCATAAAGATGATTTCAAAGGTTGGAAACTTCGTTATATTAAAGGTCTTGGCTCTCTTGAAGAAGATGAATACGAACGTGTTATTCAAGACCCGGTTTATGATGTAGTCACTCTTCCTGAAAACTGGAAAGAACTGTTTGAATTAATTATGGGTAATGATGCTGCACCACGTAAGACATGGATGAGTGAATAAAGAATAAATAGTAAGGGTACTATTGCCCTTACTTAGAAGGAATTAACATGCAACGTTATTGGATTACTTTGATCTCAGGCGACTATGGATATCTGTTCGCTGAAAAGAAACCTCTGCCCGGAACTTGGGTTACTATCTGGGTGGAAAACATTGATGGTTCTAAACATGAGGTTTATGGTCGAGTTAGTAGGGTGTGGTAATCTAAGGGACCTCCGGGTCCCTTTTTCTTTATAAGAATGGATTTATATGGCTTTAATCAAGAAGTGCTTGGAGATGATTCTAGGATTCTTGCTTAAAGTTATAGTGATATAATTTCCCTAAATCACTGAGGAAAATATTATGAAACGTAGTTACATCCCATCAGAAGAATTATTCAACGATGCTATATATCGTGAATATCGTATCATCCAGCGGTTCTTTGACATCCAAGCAGCTGAGGAATTCAAAGAACGCTTCAAAGAAATCCATAATAAAATTTTTACAACTAACACCGCTACTGCTGAAGAGCTCCTTGAAGTAGCAGAAATCATTAAACGACATAATTGATAGGAATAAAATGAAAATTAAATGTGATGATGAAGTAATTATTGGTTCTTCTGACGCTGACGATTCAACGTTTACCATTAAAGCTTCAGGTAAAGCTTTTGACATTTTGTCAAATAAACTTTATAAGTATAAAGTTCGTGCTGTTGTTCGTGAACTTTCTACTAACTGCGATGATGCTCATAAACTGAACGGTAATGAAAATCGTCCATTTTATATCAAGGCTCCTACTCGTCTTGACCCGCGCTTTGTAATTCGTGATTATGGCCCAGGTCTTAATCATAATGACATGATGACGATGTACAAAACGTTCTTTGAATCCACAAAGAATAACAGTAATGATTTCATCGGTGCTCTTGGTCTTGGTTCTAAATCTCCACTGAGCTACACGAGTACATTTAACGTAGTATCATATCATAATGGTAAAGCCACCGGTTATACTGTCATGAAAAACCGAGGTGAACCTACTATTCGTCCAATGTTTGTCGATGATATGAAAGAAGACGAAGAAACTGGTCTTGAAATCACGGTTCCGGTTAAAGTAGAAGATATTGATACTTGGCATTATGAAATCGCATATATTTTGCGTACCTTTGGTGCTGTACCTCCAAAGGTAGATTCTCTTCGCCGCGAAATTGAATATTTCCCTGTAGATAAGACTGACTGGTTCAGCGTTAATAGTTCGTATGAAAGTTATGGTCTGTATGCAGTTTATGGAAAAATCGTATATCCGATTAGCGGTGTAGATGTTAAGGCAGATTGGCTGCTTAATCGTTATGGCAAGGTTTATGTTCATTTCCCTCTTGGCGAATTAGACATTACTCCATCTCGTGAAGAGCTTTCTCTTGATGAAGAAACAATTGCCAATATCCAAAAGCGTGTGAATGCTCTTGAAGAAGAGGTAATTACAGCAGATATTAAAGCGTTTGAAGCGTATGAATCTGATCGTGAATTCCTGCGCGAGTTCAATAAGCTGAGTTCTAAGGAACGCTCTATTCTTCAGAGCCGTGGTATTACCATTGGGAACCGCGATATTAAACAAGTTGTTGCGAAGTACAATCTCGATAAAATTCGTTCATATTATGTTGATAACGAAGTGTCGGTTTATGTTTCATGTGATGAGCCTGCTCGTCGTAAAGTATCAAACAGCTCATGGCACCGCCATAATCAAGTAAACATTTCTGATATTTGTGGGGTTGATAGAACTAAAGCGTTTGTTCTTATTGATGATAAAGCCGGTAAACGCATCGCTACAGTTCGAGCTCTGTGTAAATCTGGATTAGTTCCAATCTGGGCACACATTACTGTAATCAAAGACAATGAAGATGAATTGCATGTCATTGATGAGCTGAAGAAAATCATGGATACTGATGAAGTTGTAGTATTCCGTGTGTCTGAACTTGAAGCCCAGAGAAAAGCTCTTCCTGATTATGACACTGGTCCAAAAGAGAAACGTCCGAAATCTCCTAATGTTTCTCTGCATTGGATTGATAAAGACGGGTATTGGGAAGAAGACCGTCAGACTTTAGTATCATCTGAAATTGCTGAGCTTGAAGGCTATGCTATCGGTCGTAATCGTGATGAAATCCACACTTTCCCAGATAATGTTTGGTGGTGGAATATGAACATCGCGAGCATGCGGTCTCTGGCAGAAGCGTGTGGAATTAAGAAATTCTATGCAATTCGTCCGGGTGCTATGAAAGCCGCGGCAAAAGCTGATGGATTGCTTTCATTTGACCGATTTATTATCGACCAATACATCAAGTGTATTGATAAGGTAGATTATGACCAGTACATGCCATCAAATGCTACTGGAAATCGTATCTGTGGAAATATTGCGCATTACGATAAATTGAATTTCTTGTCGAGTAAGTTTACAGCGTCTGGAATGAAAAATCCGTTCCTGACAAAACTAAACAAAATCGCTAAGGTTTGCCGTACCAGTAAAATCAAAGATGAAACTGATGATTTAGCTTTATGTAATAAAATTTATAATAAACTATCTGGTGATGCTGAGACAATCTTCTATAAAAAGATTGAACAGTTTAAAGATGATTATCCTGTCATCGCAAGTGTCTTGGATACTTGGCGGACTGACAGCAAACTCGTCGATGATATCGTAAAAATCATGGAGCTCCTTGATGGAGCTTCTACTCAAAATTCTGAAAATAAAGGTGAATAAATGGCTGTTACCTGTCTGTCTGAAATCCAAAAAGATGCAATCGTTAAAAACTTCAAAAACGGTCTGTACACTAAGAAAGAGCTCGCCGAGAATTATGGTGTTTCCCGTGACACTATTCGGCGTGTGTTTAAAGAACGCGAAGCTCGAGCTGCCGCGGCAGCTGTTCCTGCTAAAGTAGAAGCTCCAGTTGAGCGTGAATTTAAATGGGCAGCAAGTTCCAAATTCATTTCAATTACTGAAGGCCGTACTACTTATAATGCCGATAGCCAACATCCTGGATTTAAATCTGCATTGCAGAAACTTGTAGATGGTGATATCGCTGGTGCTATTGACCACATTAACCTGGAACAAGGCATCAAAAAATTCGTTCAGGGTAACGTCCGAATTGAAGATGGCACTTTGTTCTATAAAGATATCGAGCTGAAATCTGGTCTGACTGAGCGTATCGTTCGAGCTATGGAAGATGGCGAAGACTTTAAACGTTATCTGCCTTTCCTGGAAAACCTGATGCTGAACCCATCTCGTCGTGCAGTTTATCGTCTGTTTGATTTCCTGAATGCAAACGATATTGACATCACTGATGACGGTCACTTCATTGGTTGGAAAGTAGTTCGTTCCACTTATATGGACTGTGCTTCAAACACATTTGATAACTCTCCGGGTAAAACTGTTACAATGCCGCGTAACCAGGTAGATGAAGACGATCAGCGTACTTGTTCCGCAGGTCTGCATGTCTGCTCTAAATCTTACATCGGTCACTTCGGTAGTGGTTCTGACCGTATTGTTTCAGTTAAAGTTCATCCGCGTGATGTAGTATCTATCCCGGTTGATTACAACGATGCTAAAATGCGTACATGCGGTTATGTAGTATTAGAAGATGTAACTGATCGTTGGGGTTCAGAACTTCGCTAATTATAAGGAGCCTTCGGGCTCCTCTTTTATTATGGGTGAAACATGATTAATCCATTTAACGTATCTCATTCTAAAGTTGTTAATCTTCGTGGTACTCATCATGCTGCTACAGTGTTTTGCCATCATGTAGTTAAACATGAAGGTGATGTTCACTATGCTTGGTTGCATTGTGACGAACTTATTGAGCTTGGTGATGATTTTGTTGTGGAACCAGACACATGTAACCACGACGATCGTGTTTATTTTGGTGAATTGCATATCAGAGGAATTTATGGCATTGATGAACAAAGCCCTGCAGAGATTGAACCAACTCCGGACATTTACCCTAGATTTGAATAAGCTAAGGGGTGAAGCAAAAGTAAAAATCATTGATACTGCTAGATATAGCTTAGATATCGATCCATCTCAAGATAGAATTGACGTTCTTAAACGATGCAGAATTGCTATACCGGCAGAGTATGTGGTAGCAGATTTTCTCGATGGATACGTGAACGATCAAGTTGTTGACCATAATAACAACGATCCATACGAATGGGCATGGGACGTATTAGCTCATCCACACTACCAAGGTGTTAGAGTTGAAGTTAAAACACACTTTGTTCATGACCGAGCAAATCATAAGCCATGGATTAATGTTACGACTGGTAAAGACGGTCTATTCCCTAATGGAAGTGGAATAAATCTAGGGCCCATGTTTAAACATAAAGTCGCAGACTGTATAATTATATTCGTTGCAGAAGAAGTGTCCCAGAATGTCATACGGTACACACCAATGTTTGCCGGCGGTATCGATCACCTCATGGAAGTAGTAAAACCTTCACGAGTTGGAGCTGGCGGGTATATCATGCACAAATTTTAAAAAGTTGTTTACTTCCGGGATTGGCCATGATACTATGGCCTTACAAACTGAACGGGAGTAAAACATGAGTTACTTAGAGCTAAAATCACTTCGAGCTAAACGCGGAAATGCTTCTATTAAAGCTGAACTTTTGAAAGAGTATAGGATTCTCGAATCTATGAATTGGCATTATACTATCATTGCTTGCGATAATGGCGATTCAACTTACGGCGGATTGTATCCTAATGGAGCCGCTGCTGCTCGCGATGAGCATATAGATAAAGTTAAAGCCTTAGAAGAAAAAATTCGTAACTTGTGCATTTAACGGTTTACTTTCTTGTTCTTCGGTGATACTATAATCCTGTTAGCTAAACTGGAGAACAAAATGAAAAAGTTACTTACGATTTTGAAGAACACCTTTGTAGTATTCTGCCTTATCGTTACTTTCATTGGTGTTTTCGCATGGGATTTAGTTAACGTTTGGATTAATGCTTTCATCTGAGGAAAATATAATGATTCGTAGTAGTTTTGATCGTCGCTTTAACTTAATGAGAACCGTTGTTCTGTCCTTTATCGTTGCGGTAGCGCTTGGAATTGTCGCCGTGTTCGGATTCGGAATTTATTTTGCCATTAATGCGATTGATATTATTCAAACTGATGGCCTTAAATCCTTAGTAGAAACCGTATGGGAAGGTCAAAAATGAAACGACACATCGTGTATCGTCTGCTTGCTTTAGGTCTTCTTGTGTTTTGGGTTGGTGGTGTAACGGCAGTAGTATATTTTTGGTAGTAGAAGGGGCTTCGGCCCCTCATCGGAGAATAAACTTTAATCAACTGAGGAAATTAACATGCGTAATATTATGACTTTTGCTGATCTCGATAATGCTGGCGCAGAACTGATTGGTTCTATTCGTAACGGTGATTGGGCAGCAGGTGCTCCATCTCGTGAAATTACTGAGCGCGAAGGATTTTATTTTTTGATGTTCAATGATGGCAAAGCAGGTTATATTGGTGCATCTGCTCGTTTCTTTGTAGCTAAACAGCGTTCAAAGGCAGGATTTGAAAGTGTTCTTTCTCATATCCGTTCTGGACGTTCTCAGTTGGGTCGTACTCTGCGCTCGAATTGCATGACCTACGGTGTGTTCTGGATTCCTGCCAATAAAATGAAACCACTCACTACTGGTTATGGCAAAGGTCAGCTTGCATTGGCGTTTACTCGTCAGCATTCAAGTGACGCGCAGACCTACTCTGAGCTGAATCGTATTCTGAATGATAACTTCATCTTTACTTTGCAGAAATACTAATGAGAACCTTCTTCGTGATGGGCTATGTGTTTCTGATGGCCTTAATGATTTGCTCAGGAACATTCATGTGGTATGGCCTCGTGCCTACCACTAAAGTAATTGGAAGCATTGCGTTCACTGCAGCATTTATTATGTTTGAGCGCATTTGTAAAATTGTAGGAGTTTACAAATGATTAAGAAACTCCTAGTTTCTGCCGCAGTTATTTCCATCATTCTTTTGGTTTTGTACTATGGAATGATTTACGGAATGATTTATATTGTGCTTTTCATTTCCGATGTTATAGTACAAATCGGCTCACTAATTTGGTAGGTACAATGGATATTTTTGACACTCTATTAAAACAAGCAGGTTCTATTGATGATTTGGCTAAGGCGTCAAATCTTCGTCATCGCGATTTGAAATCTATCATTGATAATGAAGCAAAAGAGTATGCGATTTACACTGTAGAAAACCGCGCTATTCCGAACTTAATTGATGGGTTTAAACCTGTACAACGGTTTGTTATTGCTCGGGCTCTTGATTTAGCTCGCGGTAATAAAGAAAAATTCCATAAGCTTGCGTCTGTCGCCGGTGGTGTGGCTGATTTAGGATATCATCATGGTGAAACGTCTGCCCAAGATGCTGGTGCACTGATGGCAAACACATGGAATAACAACTATCCTCTGTTAGATGGACAAGGTAACTTCGGTTCTCGTTTGGTTCAATCTGCTGCGGCAAGTCGTTATATTTTCTGCCGGATTTCTGACAACTTCCGTAAAATCTACAAAGACACAGAAATCGCTCCGGTGCATAAAGATAAAGAGCATGTTCCACCTGCTTATTATCTTCCGGTAATTCCAACTGTTCTTCTGAATGGTGTTCGCGGTATTGCAACAGGTTATTCAACTTCTATTCTTCCGCATAGTTTTGAATCTGTTTTGGAATGCACTAAAGCAGCACTTCGCGGTGAAATGATGGAACCTGAAGTACAGTTTCCTAAATTTAACGGAAAAATCGTCCAAACAGAAGACGGTTCTGTTGAGCTGCACGGCGTGTATAAAGAAACTTCACGGAACTCAATCTATATCAGTGAAATTCCATACAAGTTTGAACGAGCTTCTTACGTTGAAAAAGTACTTGACCCGTTGGAAGATGCAGGATATATCACATATGATGATGACTGTTCTAAGACCGGGTTTGGCTTTAAGGTGAAATTCCGTAAAGACTATGCTTTGAGCGATGACCCTGAGCAGCGTCATGCTAAAATCATGAAGGACTTTAAGCTCATTGAGAAAATGAGTCAATACATTGTGGTCATCGATGAGAATGGTAAGCTGAATGACAAGTTCAAAACTTCCGGTGAGCTGATTCGTCATTTTGTAGAAGTCCGTAAGACATTCACCGCCAAACGAATCGAGCATAAAATCGCTGAAACTAAGCAGGCGTTTAATCTTGCTCAGGCAAAAGCTCAATTTATTAAAGAGGTTATTGCAGGTAACATCGTTATCCAAGGTAAAACTCGTAAGCAGTTGACTAAAGAAATTGAACAGAATGAACTATTCAAAGACCATTCTGAAAAACTCGTTTCAATGAACATCTATCACATCACTGATGATGAAGCCAAGAAACTTGCTCAGGAAGCAAAACGCCTAGCACAAGAGGTTAAGTACTGGGAAAAGACAACGCCTGAAGCCGAGTATCTGAAAGACCTGGAAGAACTATGATAGAATTTTATTTAATTATAGGTTCTGTAATTGCTGTATTTGGTTTAGTTTTATTGCTCCTCAGTTAATCTAGGGAACCTGGAGGTCATCTCCAGGTCCTTCCATATAAATCTATATCCCTCCAAAATCCCTCCTTAGAATGCCCCAAATTATTTTCACAAAGTTGTTTACATGCTTACATGGCTGTGGTATTATAGCCATATCAAAACAACACGGAGTAAACAAAATGATTACATCATTAAAATCTGATATCAAAAACATTCTTTATATTTCTACTCAAGCTGATGGCACTCGACTGAGCCACTATGTCAAAGGTAACATTGTGGTGCTCGATGAGTTCGAAGTTAATCGCGAGTATCCTATGCGTCAGGTAATTCAAGCAAGTAACTATGAAGACGGTGAAGAGTACCAAGTCGTTCTTTGCGTATACGATGATTTCTGGGTGCTTAAGCTTGAAAATGGCGATAAATTCTTGATCTTTAACGTATAACATTTTTACTGCTCTTTGAAGAATTTTTTCAGAGAGCAGAATAAAATGGTTTACAAGCTGGTTAGCAGATGTTATTATAGTCTCATACCAAACAAATTGAACAAAACAGAATGGAGAATCACAATGTCTAAAGTAACTTACATCATCAAAGCTTCCGAAGATGCTCTGAATGAAAAAACTGCTGCTATCCTGGTTCAGGTAGCTAAAAAGGATTTCATCACTTCTTCTGAACTGCGTGAAATCCTTGAAGAAACTATGAACGCAAGTTCTGTTAACTCAAACATCGGTGTTCTGATTAAGAAAGGTCTCATCGAGAAATCTGGTGACGGTTTAATCATCACTGGTGAAGCACAGGACATCATCTCTAAAGCGGCAGTTATCTATGCAGAAGAGAACAAGCCTGAACTTCTGAAGAAACGCAATACTCGTAAAGCTCGTCCTCTGACTGAAGATATGAATGAGCACAAAGACCTGATGATGAAACTTCTCGGTGAGATGGAAGATATCTTACCTCTGAAAGAACTTACTGTTTACCGTAGTAACTATATCGCAGTTCTGGAAAAACGCACCTTCGGTATTCGTAGTCTTGAAGTTAACAACAAAGGTACTTTCCGCATCTTCGGTTACAAAATTTCTGAAGAGCATCAGAAACACTTCACTGACCTCGGAATGTCTTGCCGTGTAGCTGCAACAGGCAATACTTACTTAGATATCGCCCGTACTGCTGAAAACATTGAAACCATCATCCGCTCTATTAAGGAACTGTAATGAACAAGTTTAAAGTATTGAATGAACTTCAGCGTTGTGTAGAAAAAGTTAACTTGAATGCTAATATCCCAACTGATTGTTGGGATGTATGGTTCCGTGGGCACTTTATCGGATACATTGATAAGAAATTCGCAAAATGCTATGCTATCTACAATGCAGATGGTAAACATATCATGGATGTAGATAATTACCAAAAGGCCCTTGCTAAATTTGTTCCAATGGCGGAAGCTGTTAACTCAATGGAATGGTTAGAGAAAATGCAGGGTGAACCTGTTATTCGTCAAATCGGTATTCGTGAAAAGAAAAGTTTGTGGCAGAAAATTAAAGGATTCTTTAAATGACTGAACAAGAAATTAATGATTTGATTATGAATCTTGTGAAAGATATTAATACCCGGGCTCTTCACAAATACCAAAACGGTGAAGCATGGACAATTGCAGACTGTAAGAAAGGTGCAGACCATGGCCGTGAAGTTATTAAAACATTTAACGAGAAGTTGGTCAAATGTGTAATGTAAATAGCGAAATTCCAGAAATCTGCTTTAAAGTAGCTGATTGGTGGGATGGACGATTACTTCAACGTCGTATCGTTTGTGCAGCAAATCGTTTTGAACTGAAAACTGGTGGAACACTTGTAGTTCCAGGCACTCGCCATTATTCTGTTGACATGGCGAACGTTCTAGATATGTTCCGTGACAAATTGGTTTCTGACCATGTCCATGGAGACAATCAAGGATTTGTTGACCAGTGGGGCGAGTACTTCACACGTGAAGAAGCATTAATCATCGCTACACATGCAGGTCAAGTTAATACCGTTCGTCCTAAATCAGGACCCGCCAACGAATTATTTTCAGAGGATTTATACTAATGATTAGTACATTAAAGAATAACATTACGCTTTTAAAAATTCAACGTAAATCGCTTCAGCGCTCATTAGAAATGATGGGCGATAATTGGGGTACATATACCAATGAAGCCGGGTTTAAAATGGCAGACAGCAAATTCATGAAAACTCTCATGGATAAAGAATACATCTGCCCGTTTAGCCATCCATTTAATGGCGGTGCTAAACCATTTCTTGCTGAAATGTACAAAATAATGACAGAAGAAATGATTAAAGATATTGACTATTACATCAAGGAACTTGAATGTAAGGAAGATAAAGCGTGAGAACAATAAGCGCCAAGGCAGATTACTTCAATAGCTTAAATCGTTCAGAAAAGGCTCAAATTAAACGGTTTATCTTGGAATTGGGATATGTGCATGCCGGAGATTTAAAAGCACATATCCAAGAATGTGGTATTGCTAAGCGTTTTGATATTACACGCACCTGCTTAAATGAGGTAATTGCACATGTACAACCCAGTAGCGAAGAATGACTTTAACAAAGGAGGCGCGCATAAAGATAAAAAGCGCGCTGCCAAAGAATCAAAACGTAAGCAAAAACACAAAGGTAAAGACAATGCGCATTCTGAATAATTCCAAATGTACTACTTTAACTATTATTTGTGATGACCTAGAAGCTCTCCATAAGAAATTAGGGGACCATTCTGGATTAGTAGCAGATATCCATTCTGAACTAATGGAAGACCTCCAGAGTGCTGGATATGGGGACTGGATGGTACATGATTGGAATAATGGCACCTTTACTGTAGCTATTATCGCTAATGTTGAACCTGAAGAAGTTATTGAACAATTTCAGAAATGTGTTGATGCTTATGATATTGGAGATTATCTATGAATACTGAAGCTTTACGCAGAGAAGATGAAGCCAAGGCATATCATAAACGTGTTGAATTGCTTTCAGCAATTAAAGTAGAATACACCTTACAAGTTAGGCTTAAAGTTCTTAACTCTTGGGCTAATGACTTAGAAGTAAAACATTTAGAGCAAGCAGTAATGTCTACGTTTAACCAGGACACTTCTAAGCCATTCAGTTTGTCAGCCGACTTTTACACGTATGGAATTATTACTATTAAAGCAAAGGATAGAGGTGACATTATAAGTGGAGTTGAGTATATCGAAAGCATTTTAGGTAATCGCGGAGAGGTGGTTTTAGCATGAGTCATAACTTAGAATCTGTCGTTGAATCACAAAGATACCTCGAAGCGTTAATGAATAAAATCGCGCTTGGAAGTCTGATTGACTTGTCTTTTCAAGAGGCAATTGACGTATGTCACTGGTTGAATCGTAGGGTTCGTCCAATTGGAAAGGAATGGTATTTAACGGCTAAAGTGAAAGATGGCCGCTACGGGCTCTGGATGTCCTCTGGTGCTGAGTATATCACTACCAAGGAAGATTTGAATTCTCGTTGGGAATTGGCATAAACTGGTTTACAACGCGGTATCAAGATGATACTATAATCACATAATCCATTATGTTGTAGGAAAAATAATGACTAAGTTTGAAATTGTCCAAGAAATTGTTACTGTTGCTTCTATTCTGACTAAGTTCAATGCTGAACATATCATGGAGAAGCGAGATGAATTTATTGCGTTCTTGAATGAAATCGGAATCAAGAACGAGCAGGGGCGTCAGTTAAATCAGAGCAACTTTCGTAAAATGGTTTCTGAGTTAACTGACGAAGAGAAGAGAATTCTCGTTGAAGAATACAACGAGGGATTTGAGTCTATCTATCGAACAATGGCTATGCATAGTAATAAGTAATCACTTAGCTCTTCCAAGAGCTCTAACCGCCTGACCACATATCGATGTTAGTCTTTCGTTAGATAATGCAGGTTTGGAATTGTACCAGTACATTTCAACAGTTCCAGCATAAACATTGTCTAAATTGAAATATGGACAGCTAAACATATACGATATTTCAGGCGGTTTTCTTTTTGTCGGTAAGAAAACGAATTCCTTATCCGTCCAAAAATATCTACCCGATAAATGCGTGCTATATTCAGCAGTTGTTTTGTCGATTGGATATCCTCCCAAGTTTTTAGAATCTACCGTGCTAGGTAAAGTCCCCTCATAAGCAATTAAGTCTACGAAGTAGTTCAAGTTTTTAGGTCTGAACGTAAAGACCGCAGAAAAATCTGCACCGCTTGAGATATGTACTATCTGGAGTTGTTCGAGTGCTGTATTATCAAATCGGGAATCTCTATCCTTTTGAACCAGTTTATCATACTTGTCATAAGTACTGTCGACATAAGCGGTAATAAGACTATCAGACTTATATCCAGCAAACGCCAACATTGCTAAAAGTACGACAACGAAAACACGGGAAAAGAGAACTCTTCCCGTGGCTCCATCTTTGAATAATAGCTCGAGCAACCCAAGAAACACATCAAAAAACGGTATTGATTGTTTGCTTGCCATATTGCTCTCCTTACAGAGCTATTTATTGCTCTAGCATATGCTTAATATGCTGTAAACGACAGTTGGAAAGTTCGTCCATCATTGGCGTAAAGCCAATCCCAAAATCCATTGTTGTCTGTACAGTTATAACAACGGCGTCCCATATAATCCCTAGAACTAACAAAATGCCATTGTCTACCGTCTTCGGTATCAACCCGCCAGTTAACGTTAAAGTTTCCACTGCCTTCTAGAACAAGGGCATCATTATATCCATCCCATCTACTAGGCTCTGCTAATCCAAAGGCAACCAAATTAAACCCAGTTTCCCAAATTCCAGATAAAGACCCACGAGCGTCGAGCTTTACGTTCCATGAAGCACAGTTTTTAGTTATCCAGGCACCACGCACTCTAGCACCAGTAGCCGGGTTGTTACCTGAAATAGTTATACTAGCATTCCAAACGTTTCTTCCAATCATGTTAGACATCCAAAATGGGGTTCCTAACCTTAATTTTGCTCCGGCCTGGGCCATCCAGGTTTCACCAGTAACGGCTTTTGCCGAACTTCCTACCCATGGTCCTGTTACTGCCATGATATCTCCTCAAAGATGGGGCCGAAGCCCCATGCATTATTTAGATTTAAGTTCTTCAATTTCGGCTTTAAGACCTTTGACCTCAGCTGAAAGTTCTTTCACTGATTCAACAAGAAGAGCAATTACTGAGTTATAATTCAGACGAAGCATACCGCCATCTTCTTCATTATCCTGAGTAACTGCTTCAGGAAGAACTTCTTGAACTTCTTGAGCAATCAACCCAGCAGAACGAGTAGTACCGCCAGAAGTATTATGAAGCTCGTAAGTATTACCGCTTAAGGTCTCTACTTTTTCCAAAGCGTTTTCAATAACTTTAATATCAGATTTAGCTCTACGGTCAGAACGAATCTCTACGTTATCGAATGACCCGTTGCGAGTACAGAAGAAGTCGCCGCCGGCCCTGAAATAGAAATTGTCATCTCGATTGAATCCGTTAACATTAAGAATAGCTTGGTGATAGTGTCCTACATACTCTTGGAAATATAACGAAGCATAAGCACCATTACTAAATCTAGTTACCAATCCTGCGGTATTACTGTACGTACCGTTAGGCTGTCCTGCAGGATAATTAGTAGTTGAGCTAATTCCGTTAAAGTTACTAATAGCACCTGGGAATTGGCAAGAACCACTGTTCCAGAAATTCCACGTCTTCCCTGAGATACCACCAGCTCTTATACTAACACTACCAGGCTCATCGGCCCAAACAAGGCCTTTTTCCGTACCATCTGCTTTACGGAAGACTAAATGACTGTTACCGGTGTTCTGGACGTTAACTGAAGTTGATACAATGAACTCTTGATTAAATCTAGCCCTTCCATCAACAGTTAAAACACCATTAACTGCAGCGTCTCCGGTAGTCCACAGAGAAGTAGTTTTCAGTTGATTACCTGTAACTATTAATGTACCAGTCACAGTACCACCCGCTAACGGAAGATAAGTATCACCAGCATTACTAATAGCAGAAGCAACTTTATCGTCAACGTATTTTTTGTTGGTCAGGTGCGAGTTATCAGTAGGAGCTTGGCCTGCGATAACAAACTTACCAGAAGCAACGTTGATGTTTCCATCAGCGTTAATCACACCGGTGAAGCGGGAGTTGCCTTTAACTATCAGGTCCGAGTTAAGATTAGCATTACTTGTTACTGTAAGCTGTCTATTGATTTGGGCATTTCCATAAACAGTTTGGTTTCCGTCAGCATCTACCTTGAATATGTCGTTAAACGTGTCAGCAGGATTAATTTGGTTGTTGGTATTGGTTGATGCCATAACAGTAAACGAGTTAGATTTACTGATAGCCATTTTACCCGGCATACCGTTTTTCTTGACTAAACCTATATCAGAGTTTTTACCAAGAACGATCATTCTGTTATCTTCAGAGACGTTCAAGTTGCCTGTGATTTTCGAGTTCTGCGCCTCGAACTCGCCGCCGACAACCATTTTACCATTCTGATCGATAACAGTAGCTTGGCTCGCACTGTCACCATTTGGCCTTAAATGAAGTGCTTGGCCGGCTTTTGCATAAACTACGAAAGCGCCTGTGGTGTTTGAACGGACACCAGGGCCTTGTGCCCACTCAAGCACCGTCTCATTATTGCCATATGCTTTGACTCTAACTTCTGAATTAGATGAATCACCGTAAGGACGGAAAGCGATATATTTAGCGGCTGCAGTGGCTGTAGTAGAAGCTGACATTATTAATGCGCCGATACTACCGCCTTGGGCTTCACGAATTATAGCACCGTTCTTAAATGTAACTACAGGATCATTATTTCCAACACCGTTAACAATCAATCCACCAAAAGTGGCCGTTTGGCCTAAACCTATGTTAAAATTATTTCGGGCGTCATTGGCATTATTAGCTCCGGTACCGCCAGATGAAATTGGTAAAATTCCATTACTATTTGAAGTGGTTACTACTTCTTCCCATGCTGTCCAGCTAGCAGTAGTCGCAGCAGTAGTTCCTGTCCCAGCGCCATATCTAAAGTAGGTTTTGTTGTTACGTCCAGATATAAATGTTTGTTTATTGCGGAAATCTACACCTGAGGCTGACCTCATCTTTTCAACAATAACAAGGAAATCACCTTTCAAATTAGTTAAAGCTGGTGGCATACCAGTTATATTAGTACCAGGTCCTTGAGCTAAACACGAATATACTCTACGAGTTCCGACATCATTAGAGTCTAAGAAAAGATCATCGATAGATAAAGTTCTTCCACCAATGTCTTCAGCAACTTCCGGGCCAAGATAACCACTGTCCATATTAACTCTAACCATTCCAATGCTGTTTTGATCAAATACTAAAGCATTATCCGTCTGGTTATCACCGGTTCCCCAACGAAGAGTTCCATCTTTAGCTAAACCAAGTTTACGTTGAAGAATTGGATTAACACCAGTTAATCTGAACGCTATTGATAAGTTTGCATCGGTATTTCTTTCAAGAACTACCGGTGTATGCTGAACGCCTTTAATGTATATAGCCTGGGCTCCAGCATTTGTATCAGATTGGTAGACGTTTAATCTACCGGTCATGGTGTCGCCCGATTTGGATACTTTGCTATTAGCAGTTCCGGTTAAATTACTTAAGTAATTGTTTAAGTTTCCACCGAATAAAGTACCACCAACGATGTTTCCATCAGTCTGGAACGTCACAGCTTTAGATATGTCAGAAGGGAATAATACTAAATCCCCGGTGTTTCTAATTTGCGCCAGATGACGCATGTTGCTAGTATTACCTTCATAGTTCCAAAAATCAAATCCGCCTTGAACGTTTGCAGAAGTTGAACGGTGATTAATAAAATCGGTACGACCTGCTCCGTTCTCTTTGTTCCAAGATACATAAGCACCCTGGGATGGAGGAACAAATGATGCGCCGCCTCCAGACAGTTTTAATACTCTACCTGAGACAGTATTGGCAGTAATATCGCCATTAATTGTAATACTTGCGTCATAAGTACCGCCACGAGATTTAGATACGAAGTCGTTATCATCAGCATTAGGTTTATTTGCTGTACCGTAGAGCATGTTATAGTTTACTTTACCGTCTGCCAATCCGCGGTCATTTATAGCAAATACTCTGACATTACCGGATGAATAATCGATATTAAGGGCAGACATTGTATCGCCGGTTCTAGAAAAGAATCCTGCTCCATACGAATAATAAGGAGACCCGGTATACTCAGCTTTCCCATTTACTGTCTTAACGTTAGCCCTAAATGTTGTACCACCAATAGCTTTAAGGCGATTCATTAAATCGACATCGGATGTAATATCAACAATTGATTTTCCGGCGCCGCCAACACCAAATGCACCAACTTCCATCACGTTTCCGTTGGATTCACCAACATCACGAACAGCCGCAGTTCTAAGGCCCAGGTTGTTACGAGCGTCTCCTACGTTAGTAGCACCTGTACCACCGCGGTTAACCGGAAGAGTACCGGTAGTATCACTGAAATCTGGTTTTGAGTAACTGTCAAAAATCTGTTTCATTGAAACAAGAATGCTTCCAGATGGTGCAGTATCACCAGTGTCCTGATTGGTTTCATAGATAATTACTGTACCTGAATCTTGGCCGTTGTATCCAGCTGTGTTTAGCACTGTAACATAAAGGCCATTGCCATAACGAGGAATCTTAGCATAAAAATCAAATGACGCATCCGCATCAGTAGCAGAATCGTTTTTAACAACGTAATACTCTGGAACGTTCGTTTTAGAAGGAGACCCAACCCGGCGCCATTCAACCCAGTTATCTAAACTGTTGGTGCTCCATGATGTTAAATTTCGTCCTGATAACGTGATAAAATCAACGTAATGTCTACCGTGCCCAGAATCAATACCACCGCTAATCATTAAATCCAGTTGCGAAGAAGCCATTCCTGGATGCTTTATTGTAGCTACTTTTACCCAGCGAGCAGTTGACGCAGTTGACGCAGAAATAGTATATTGCCAGGCTTGACGATTGTTTTCTACATTCGTCAGAAGAGTACCGGATTTACCAGGACCTCTTCCGCTCATAGCGTAATACACCTGTGAATTTCTGAACGTTAAATTACTGTCATTAGTTAATTGAAGAACACCCGTGCCTCTTTGGTTTTTAATATAGACGTCGTTAGAGCCTACACCCATTTCAAGAACAAGAGTGCTTCCACTGTTAATTTTAACAGTCTTATTGGTAGATAATCTTAAATCGCCAGGAAGAGTCGTATTACCCGAGCCGTCAAGCAAGACCAATTTTCGGGCTTCAACGTTGCCTGCACCGCGTTGTACGAATTGAATAGTTTCAGCGCCATCATCAATAGTACCGATTTCAAGAATACCACTGTTGCTTGTACCGCCGGCACCAATGTACCAGCCATCATTAGTAGCACATTTGCCAACGATATGACGAGTTATTTCACCGCTCAAATCAGTAGTTTCAAAACTAATTGCTTTATTCGGAGAAATAGTTACGTTGTCTTTTAATGTAGTAGTTCCATCAACGCTAAGAGTTCCGGAGGTATCTAAGAAAGGAACCCCTTTACCGGCGAGCTGTACTACGGCATCATTTTCATCTTTAGTATAAATGGCAAGAGTACGCCCATGTGTATTCAAAGCGATTTCGCCACGGGCTACGATATCTGCACCTGGTGCTTTATTCTCTGTGCTAGTTCTTTTAAATTGTATTTGTTTTAAGTTTTGATCGGCCATGGCTACCTCTTAGTATGTGCCAAAATCTATTGTTACCCCGCGTGAAATAACCTGATCTAATCTAGGAGCATATTCACCGGATGTTGCTTTATTTACTATAACTACGCCAGCGTTAGCCCTAAGTACACCGGTCATGGTATCACCAGCTTTCTTGACTGCTGCGTTAGCTACGTTGCTAACAGTATTTATTCTATCGTCAACATATTTCTTATTTGTTAAGTGAGCATTATCGGTAGGTGCTTGACCTGCTATAACGAACCTGCCAGAATCTACAGTAATGTTACCTTTAGTTTTAATATCGCCATTGCGTAAATTAAAGACGATAGTTACTCCTGCAGTTCCATATGAAGATTCAAATCCTAAACCATACCAAGTTTGTATTTTTGCGTTAACTTTGGCGTAGTCGGCACCGTCTCCTGAACCAGCTAAAAACGAAGATGAACCTCCTGAAGCGTTAATACTTAAACCATCTACAAAATTTACTCTTTTAGCATACTCGCCACCACGGGATTTGGACACGAAGTCGTTATCATCTGCTTGAGGTTTATCTATCTCAGTATAAACCTTTTTACCTCTATAAGTTAGGGAGTTTCCTGCCGGCACAAGAGGAAAAGTACCTGCGTGCCAAATAGGATTTCCACCAACTGTTGAACCTGCTTTTAAATCGGCCATAGTTTATCCTCTTATATATTTTCTATTTATACGAAAAAAGGAAGCCCGAAGGCTTCCTTAGTCTGATGTTTCTCTGAACGATTGAACTGGAATAACACCGCTCGGATCGACTTTTGAATTTGGAAGTTCCATAATCATAGTGGTTCCTCCTTCAACGCCTTTATTCATTCTTATACCATTCACGCCAAATTCTTGAACAACACTGTTAAGTTTTTCGCTGTGAGAGGTTTGAACAAATACAAGGTTTTTGATTTTAGAATCACCAACTACGGACGTTTTTGGATATCGTGATACCACAATAGTAAATCCATCAGCGTCTGTAGGAACAGCGGTAAATCTTTCAAATCTTAGCCATCTATCAGCTCCATTTTTTGGAATTTCTAATGATACGCTTGAAGATAATAAAGATGTGCCCTTGAACCATCGCAAGCTAGCTCTAGTTGTAGAACCCGCATCAAGAAGGCTTTTAGATGCATACATATCACACACTAAAAACACTGAATCCCCAGGAGATAATCCATAATCAGCTATTTTGCTTATAGATTCATTTTGTACTGGATAACGTTTATATTCATATCCAGTAGAATCCGAGTATTCATTGGTATCTTCAATGGAACGATAAGGGCAGCCTGTATATCCTACATCGCCCACGTTATCATACACTGTATCGACTTTAGCTCTGGAATCTTCTTTAACTACACCATCATTTCCGTAAAATGACTCAATTAATATACGTCCTTTTGCTGCTCCGAGCACTCCAACATAGGCAGAGTTTGGAAATGATTTGGAAAAGTCAGAACCTGGCCAAGAAGCAGACCACTTGTTTTTAAACCATCTGTCTATTAACGGGCTGGATTGAAATCGTTCATGCGTCATTATAATATACAATCCCGAAGTTAATCCATTTGCATATTCTACAAACGCTTTGTTATTAGCGTTGTTATCATCAGTGGTAACATCAAAAGTTTTAAAGTTAATAAAACTATTGCCGTTAACCTGAACGACATTAATCCCCCTCCGTAAGGAGGAGGTCATATCAAAGGCACCATTAATATTCAATTCTGGCTTATTAGGAACAGCATTAGAATGTGTAGCATAAGCTTTTAGCCAATACTTCACAGAGTTTGCCTCAGAGAGGATTCGTGTTTCCACGAAATCCTCGCCAAAGGCTGCCATTAAAATTGGTTCAGCCATTAATCACCTACCCATTCAAATTTGAGAGTTTGATTTGGACGGTCTGGCCAGATTTTAACTGGACCAAGCTTAATCCATTCCAGGACTTCAAGGGTTTTAACCTGAGTTGATACTGAGCTCGGAGCTCCGATATCAGCTGCAGTTGGAGGAGTAGCAGATGTAAATACTCGCATCCAATCATCAAACTTATTAAGGTTTGGATTATAAATCCTCATCCACACAGTATGCGCAAAACGCTTATCAGCAGTTTCGGTTGTCGGAGGATAAGGAGTCCAAAGTTGATAAGTATTGTTTGTAGTTACACCAACCTGAGTTAAAACACCACCGGCGGCAGTCTTTTCTTCATATCCGGTTACTACTAAAGTGCTTGGATTACCCGGGTCAATCGGTGTTCTGATCGGAACCATATAACCACGAAGGCCTTTTAACTTAGTAGCGTCTTTAATTTCAGCAGTCCAAGAACCTTGTCTTATTACGGTTTCATTCGTTGGCACATACCAGGATTCAGAACCCGTAATGACGATAGCCGAACTATTTATGTTAAGATTGCCGGTCATTGTATCACCAGCTTTCTTGACATAACGGCCATCAGCTAATCTTGCGTAGTTTTTGGTAGTTAAAATTGGATACGATCCAGTTGAATCCTGTGCAAAAATTTGTGTATCAGCGTCACGGGAACGAATAAATGCGGACTGTGATTGGGCACCGAATATTGAATTCAATCCCTCGACAGCAAGCATCTGAACGTCCTTAACCATAACAGTTCCGCCAACTATTGCATTTCCAGAAGACCTCAGAGTTTTAGTTGACACTTCGTTAGGAACTTCTAACGTACCGTTACCGCCAAATGTGTAGGTCTGGCTTGCAGCAGTAGTTCCAGTTCCGTTTTTGACACGAATTTTTAAAGTTCCAGCTGAAGCAGTTTGCGGCTCAGCATAAATTATACCACGCTCGCTTCCATCTCTATTTTGAAAACGAACATGCACGTTTCCGGTGTCAGCAGTTGGAGAAATTTTAACTTCACCACCATTAGCATATATAATATTCTGGACAGAAATATTATTGCTAAATGAAGTGTCCTGACTAAATGACCAAGCTCCAGAAATAGTCTGCGCTATATCGCGACGAGCATATTTGTCTGGTGTTTGACCACCTAACATTCCTGTGTCATAGGCTTTACCGAGACGAGGCAAGTAATGTTTCAGTGTAAGGTTCAATTCATACGGAGACACTGCGACGCCCTTAGAGGCATACCCGTTATCCGGAAGAGTTGAGCCATCGGTATCATTACCTTTCCACGTTCCATCGCCTGTAGATAGCCTCACGGTCCCTCTAACGCTGTCTGTAGCTTGCCATGACTCTGTTACCTGAATAGTCTGTTTCAAGTAAGCAGGAGGAACAATTCTATCACTTAACGTGCCTGCATCAACTTGTGCCTGTGTAGCATACTGAGCAAGACCGATAGCTCCTTCAGTTGCTGTTTTAGCATGTAGCGTGGCAGCAGTAACTATTTTCTTGGCGTCGGTGCCGGTTCTAACCTCAGCAGCAGTAGCAAGAGTGGTTGTACCTCTTTGAGAAGTACTTGCTTCCTGTATGTTGATGGTATAATGGTCCCAGAGGTTCCCAGTAATAGTTAAGCCAGAACTAGTATTAACTTGGATACGATCGGTATTAGCAAATTTATCAAATAATAATTTAGGGTTTACCATTACTATACTTGAAGTACCAGCTTCAAATTCACCCTGGGCACCAGGTGTCGCGAAGCGAGCAATACCAGTACGATCGTTAGTTGCTGTACGGTCATTTAATGTTTTAGGTGTAACTGCTTTATTAGTCACGCCGCCAGCATTAACTTCCGTCTGTGTAGCTATTTGGATTAATCCAATTGCTCCGTCAGTAGCAACTTTTTTATGCAAAGCTTCTGGTGTAACGACTGTAGGAATATTTGAAGAAGCCGGAGTTCCGTTTCTAACTTCGCTATCAGTTGCTAACCAAACTATTCCTGACTGATTTACAGTAGCTTTATACTCACGAAGAGTTTTTGGAGTAACTGCATTTTTGTAATCAGAATGATCGAATATACCGGTGCCAGCAGAAGAACGATCAGCAGTTGTGTTAGGAGCACCACCAGTTTTTACTAATTGAATAACACCTAACCGTGAATCCGACGTAGTACGATAAAGCAACTTCTTAGGAGTAACAATTGTAAAATCGTCTGTTCCTGCATCCATTTTAGCATTAGTCGCAATCTCTGCTAAACCTCTACGAGTTTCAGTAGCAGCTCTTTCGTTAAGCTTTTTAGGAGTAACGATTACATTATCCAAGTAAGAAGCAGTTGTTGACTGATTAACTTCGCTGGAAGTTGCAATTCTTGCTATACCAGTTTGGGTTTCAGTAGAACGACGTCCATTTAATGTCTCTGGCGTAATTGCTAATTCTTTTTCTGGATTTGACTCCGCATTAGCTTGAGCCTGCGTAGCAAGAGCAATAACACCTAATCGTGCTCTGGTAGTATTGTCTTTAGCATCAACTCGTTCTACGGTAGGATCAGATTCAGTTACAATCCAATAGCTTTTTCCGGATGCTTTATCTTCAATATATGCAAGCCCAAGAACAGGAACATACGACGTAGTTCCATTAAAGGTAATCGAGCTTGATTGCACCCATGCTGCATCAGGTGGATACTCTGAGCGTTTTGGAAATTGCAGTAAATTCAAATTACTCGCGATGGTATCACCATCAGAAGCTTTAATTACTACAGTCTGTCCTTTACGCATATAATTCATTGCGATTGTGACAGTATCCCCAACAGCTACGTCTGTAGGCAAAGTAACGTTAATTGTTTTAACGGTATTGTTATCTGCGCCAAATACAGAAATATGCTCATTAGGCATTAAAGTAACGTCAGACGTAATTATTCTTACTCGGGTGCGTAAATCATTTTCAAAAATACGCCAGATTTTGTCAATCGAGTCATATACCAAAAACCCATTACCTGAAGTACGTACTTGAACCTCTGTTTGTCCAGGAGTCCCAATTGAGATAGTTGGGTCAAACGTACGCACAGTCATATGGTTAATTGGCGATGTACCGTCAAGGTCAGTAAAATTGATGATATCGTTTGAATTAGCGAACAACGGCAGAGTAATAAAAATCTCTGAGTTGGAAGTATAACGACGAACTACATTGTCACCTGCCTGAACTTGCGTCGGAACAATCCCGTTCGGAACTACCATTTTAGCAGTATCGCCAAAATCGGTTAAACTTGCACGCCATGCACCATTACTAAACGTAAGCATAATTTGTGAATACGGACGTGTAAGTCTTACCTCACGCAGACGCGATTCACCAAATACGATAGACGCACCAGTATCTTGTGCTTTAATTAAGATTCCGTTATAGCCAGGACGGCCACCAATATCACGAACTACGATGGTATCGCCTTCATCTGGTGCTAACGGAAGCAGTAATGTAGCATTACCTGCAGCGTTAGAGTCAACGTTGATGAACTGACCAGATTGAATTTCAAACTCTCCTTTACGGACGGTATAAATCCAGTTCGGGTCAACACGTAAAGAAGTCCAATTCGCCTGGTTAAAATCTCCAGCAGGCTTTGGAATATCTTTATTTGCAATCCAGATACGACGTCCATAAGTCACAGCAAAATCAGTGAGATACCCACGCGTCGGGTCATATTTTTGGATAGTGTTTTCTTGAATAACGTACTCGACGGAGACGCCGTCGGTTTTAACGTTGCGGTCAGCTAGTGCCACATTTATAACTTTATTTCCGCCTGCGTCCAAGCCGTTCGTTGCACGGAAATGTTGTTTCAGTAAATCGCTCATAGAGTCTCCTATGGGGTTATGCTTCATTATAGAAGTATTTATAATGGCTGTACTAACTAATTGAACGAGGTTCAAATGTCTGATTTAAATTGCTTATTCGCCGAAGAAGACCAAGTAAAAGAAGGCGTCATTCTGATTGACTTGTCGCAAATCGCAATGGCGACAATTCTTCATACGTATAAAGAAGGCGATAAACTAACCACTCCTATGGTTCGTCATCTTATTCTTTCTACTTTAAAATTTAACGCTTTTAAGTGGAAGAAAGATGGATACACAAAAATTGTCATTTGTGTTGATAATGCAATCAACGGATACTGGCGCCGGGATGTAGCATATTATTATAAAAAGAACCGTGCTAAAGCCCGTGAAGAATCCAATTGGGACTGGGAAGGTTACTTTGAAGGTCTTCGTACTGTAATTGATGAATTTAAGCAGTATATGCCTTATTACGTCATTGATATTGATAAAGCAGAAGCTGATGATAGTATTGCTGTACTGACCAAAAAGTTCAGTCTCGAAGGTCATCCTGTTATGATTGTTTCTTCTGATGGTGACTTTACTCAATTGCATAAGTATCCTAATGTTAAGCAATGGTCACCAATGCAGAAGAAATTGGTGAAATCTAAAACGGGTTCTCCTGCTTTAGATTGTATGGTTAAAATTATTAAAGGTGACAAGAAAGATAACGTTGCTTCTATTAAAGTTCGTTCAGATTTTTGGTACACTCATGTTGATGGTGAGCGTACTCCTTCAACGAAAATGACATTTGTTGAAGAATGTCTTGATGCTGGCGAAAACATTAAAGATTTGCTTACTGAAGAACAGTATAAGCGTTTCTTGGAAAACCGTGTGTTAATCGATTTTGATTACATCCGCGAAGACATTGTTGCTAACATTTTAGATTGTTATAATAACTATCAACTACCGGGTCGTGGTAAAATTTATAGCTACTTTGTTAAATCCGGTCTGTCTAAATTAATGAAAGAAATTAACAACTTTTAAGGTGAATATAATGGCTAAGAAAGAAAAAGAGCAAGTAGTATTTGATGAAGCGGTACATGGACAGGCTCTGCGAGATATGATTAAGGAAGCCTCAGGTAATAAGTTGAAAGCAGAAAGCTATCTTGAACTTAACAAAGACATTAAAGACCGCGCCAAAAAAGAACTTGGCGTAGAAGGCAAACTGTTTAATCAACTGCTTGCTCTGTTCCATAAAGGCACACGCGATCGTTTTGAAACTGAAAAAGATGAAGTGGTAGAAGCTTATGACTCTATTTTCGCTTAAAGACGAGGGGGATACCTCCCCCTCTGAATCCATTAATCAGCTGTTAGATAAGCAAGCTAATGGATTTACTATTGAGTCTATGGTAACAGAACTTGGAATGGGGTATCTTGAAGCAACAACTCAGTGGTTAGAAGAAAATTCTATTCCTGAGGGAAACTTCAATAGATATATTCCTCCAGCAATCATAGAAAAAATTATGTCAGAAGCATTGGAAGAAAATATGCTTCGTCCATCATTTAGTCAAACACACAAAACGAATAGTCTGGACTTTTTATTATGATTCGTCTCCGCATGCCTGGAAATAATAACAGATACGTTAACGGTAAGAGCGTTTATCTTTTATATTTAATGCTCAAACAACACTTTGCCGGTCGATATGACGTTGTTAAGTATAACTGGGTTATGCGGGTCTCTGATAAAGCTTATCAAAAGCGTAGAGACAAATATTTCTTTGAGAAACTCGCTGAGAAATATACATTAAAAGAGTTAACACTGATATTCATGAGTAATCTCGTAGCTAACCAAGATGCTTGGATTGGCGATATCAGTGATGCTGATGCCCTCGTGTTTTATCGTGAATATATAGGTAAATTAAAGCAGATAAAAACAACTTTCTCTGAAGATGTAAAGAATATATATTATTTTGCCAAGAAAGTTAATGTAGATAAGCTTCATGATATTTTTGAATATAATGAGAAAGTCGGAACATCTTATGTGTTCAAACTTCTGCAGTCAAACGTTATATCTTTCGAGACATTCATCATGCTTGACTCGTTTTTAGATATAATAAATACACATGATACTGCAACGGATAACTTAGTTTGGAGTAATTACTCTACTAAATTAAAAGCTTATAAAAAACTTTTAAACGTTGACGGTGCTGAAGCTAAGAAACTCTTTATTAGCATAATCAAATCTTGTAAAGAAATTAGTATATAATTAATCTATCGTCCAGTTGCAAGGACCCATGTTGCAACAACAACTGTTAAATTTAAAAAGGTAATCATATGTTTAAGCGTAAAAATCCTGCTCAACTTCAACAACAACTGGCTGGTCTGAAAGGTGGTTCTTCTTTCTCTAACGAAGACAAAAACGAATGGAAACTGAAGACCGATAATGCTGGTAATGGTCAAGCAGTAATTCGCTTCCTGCCTGGTAAAGATGAAAACTCTCTGCCGTTTGTAAAACTGATCAATCACGGTTTCAAACACGCAGGTAAATGGTACATCGAAAATTGTACTTCTACCCACGGTGATTTTGATTCTTGCCCGGTTTGTGCTCATCTGAGCAAAAACGATTCTTATAACAGCAACCCGGCTGAATATAAGCTTCTGAAACGTAAAACCTCTTTCTGGTCTAACATCCTGGTTATTAAAGACCCGGCTAACCCAGAAAACGAAGGTAAAGTATTCAAATTCCGTTTCGGTCAGAAAATTATGGACAAAATCAACGCGATGGTTGAAGTCGATGTTGATATGGGTGAAACTCCGGTTGATGTAACTTGTGTGTATGAAGGTGCAAACTTCGTCATGAAAGTTAAGAAAGTCGGTGGTTTCCAGAACTATGATGAATGTAAATTCCTTGGTCAGTCCGAGATTGCAAACATCAATGATGAAGAAACTCAGAAATTCCTGACCGAAAATATGGCTGACCTCAGCGAAATTGTGGCTCCATCTCAGTTTAAATCGTTTGAAGTTAACGAAGCCAAATTTAAACAGATTATGGGTACAGCAGCTCTTGGTGGTGCCGCGGCAAAAGCAGCAGCTCAAGCCGATAAAATTGGTGATGACCTGGATTCCTTTGACAAAGACCTGTCTGATTTTGAATCCAAACCGACCTCTTCTCGTTCCGCAGACGATATCATGGGCGATGCTGGTGACAGTGTTGGCGATGACGATCTGAATGATATTCTGAACGACCTCTAATATAAAGGGACCTTCGGGTCCCTTTTTCTTTATCCCTCTAAAAATATTTTCACAAAATTGTTTACAAGCCAGTTGATGAGTGATACTATATCTACATCGAAACAAAACGAGTAGAGGAAAACATCATGGGTAAATTAAACATTGATATCGTGGCAGAACCTTACATCAATAAATCAGGATTTTGTACTGATTTGATTTTTGAAGATGGTTCACGTTTTTATGACACTGACCATGGTATTGATTTTGATTTAGTTATTAAAGAAGGCCCTGGTGGCGGTTGGCCAAATATTGACCTCCGTGGTTCTAAAGAAGCAGTTCGTGCTTGGTTAGAAGCAAACGAGTGGGAAGATATTGATTTGATGATGGAAGACTGGAAAGAGTAATTACCTTTGGGGACTTCGGTCCCCACTTTGAGGAAATGATAATGGCACAGGTTACTGTAGAAATATATGATTATGAACACTTCATTGAAACCATTGAAAAATACGGTTTGATTGAAGTTAGTAACAAGTCTGCCCCATGGGGAGGAAACGAAATCACTGTAGAAGGTGATACTCCTACCCTATGGTTATGGCTTGAACAAGAATATTTTCCTGGCATGGATGATGAATGCCGTGAAGATACATTAACGACTTTTAGCGGGTAAATTATGAAACTGAACACAGAATATCGCATTATCCCAAGTCTTGCTGCCGAGTGGGACCTTTCATCTAGCGGAAATCGTCGTATGCGCTTGATGATTGAAGAGCATGGCGGTTCGTTCTTTCCTATTAAAATGCTCGACGAAGATAATAGTTTCATCACAGAAGTAAAATTTAAAGATGGAACAACTGCTGACGCTGAAGAATTTGGAGATGCATACTTTGAAATCGCTGATTATGAATTCAAATACTTCGAACCAGTATATGAAATTGGTAGTGCAATCCAACCTGGTCCTACTCGCTTGGACTTGATCGTTACCCCAGAAAATGCAGAAGAAATGATTGACTTGATCAAAAAAGTTTTCAAAAAGTAGTTTACACGGAGCTATGCTTGTGATAGTATAGCTCCATAATCTACTGGAGAATAAAAATGAAACTTCAACGTCAAAGCATCAAACTTGGTTCTGAATATCGTGGTAAATGGAATTTCTGCATTTGCGACAAAAACCCAGAAGAATTAGAGCGTGTTGAAGAAGTACTGTGCCAAATGGAAGCTCCATTCACTATGGGTGGTGAAACTGTTTATTGGAATGATTATTGTGATAACTGCCCATGCTATGAAGATGGGTATGGCTCAGGCTTCTGGATTCCCGTTGAAGATGTTGAAGAATTCAAAAAAGCATTTAAACTCGCTAAGGCCAAGAAATGATTGAGGCTGAATTAGCAGTTTTGTTAATTTCTGTTACTGCCGCTTTTATTAGCGGTATTATATTAGGATTATTTTTATATGCCTAAAATTAGTGTAATTGGATATCCACGTGTTAACGTTCGTTGCCAATTTGATGAAATCCCTGGAGTAACTCATATTGAGCTCGTATTTGACCCTCATTCCCGAGGCAATCAAGTTTCAGGTAAAATTGATTCAGCATATGGCGAGTTTTTAATTAATGACCAGGTGATTATTTCAGCTCTTTCTGGCAATCAAGCGGGTTCGTTGTACATTCTGAAAAAGGAAGTATTTGAGGAAATTTCAGAAGCCATAAAAGAAGGATTTAAAACTCTTCAGAGCATGATTAAAGCTAGTGGGTACAAGTCATGTGGATTTTAACTGACTGGGATTGTAAGTACTGTGGTGGTAGCCTATGGCAATTAGGTGGCCGGTGTTTTAAGTGTGGAATGAGGCAAGGTTAATGGAAAATTTCGCAGTAGATGATTACGATGATTTGATTTGGTGGGACGGCCGTGAATGGGTAACTATCTGCGCAATGTCCAATGTCGACAGTGCAATTAAACGCCTTCAAGAGCTTCAACAGAAGTGGGAAGACGGCAGTGTTGAACGAGTTGAATTTTGCTGAGGTTTAAATGATTCAAATAGTTTATGCATTTGCTCCTACAAAAACCGTAGACGGCAAAAACGAAAATGCTTTTGGTTTAGGCGATGGTCTTCCTTGGAAACATATTTCCCAGGATATGAAAAACTTTGCTAATCGTACTCGAGATACTATCTTGATTTGCGGAGCAAAGACTTTCATGAGTTTTCCTGAACCTCTTCCTGGTCGTAAGACAATCGTTATCCAGGATATGAATCGAGACCTGGCAACTGCTAAAAATGGCTTCTTTGCAGATGCTTATGTAAGTGAATTAGAATTTATCGGTTTCTTGGGTGGTGACATTATGGCCGCTCATACTTCTTACAACAGTACTATCACTTTTAATAGAGACCTTAATTATTCTATCATAGGTGGTGCTGGAATCATCCAGAAGGCATATCCATACGCGGATAGGGTTATCCAAACAATCATCAGAAAAAGTCATAGAGTGAATTCTGATGTCACTCTACCTGCTGAATTTGTAGCAGCTCCTACTTGGCCAGAATCAGGATTCATTACTAAAGAAAATCATTGGTATCATATTGATGAAGTGACTAACATTTCAGAGGTGGTCTATGAGCGCAAACTATGATATCACTCAGCTATCAGAAGACAAAGTCCAAAAGAAATGGAAAGGATTTCCATTTAAGCATGGTATTCATCTTCTAGTTTTTAGTTATAATGGTCTTAGCACTTATAACGGTTCAACTACAGTATATAACCGAAATGGAAATATACCTATTGAAATTGAACGTGATTATAAGAAGATGTTCATCGGAATGTCACATGGCAATGTGATGGTCAAAGATGATGTAGTGTCTATTATTGGGCGATTTGAAAAGCGTGGTAATCAGCTTTTCTTTACACCTCTTCAGGAAAAATTTAATGCGTGAATACCAAGAATTAATTAAAGACATTTTTGAAAACGGTTATGAGACGGATGACCGAACTGGTACCGGCACTATTGCGAAGTTTGGTACTCAGTTACGTTTTGATTTACAAAAAGGGTTTCCTGCTGTAACTACCAAGCGTCTTGCATGGAAAGCGTGTATTGCAGAGCTGATTTGGTTCTTGCAAGGGTCTACTAATGTCCATGAATTGCGTCTTATTCAGCATGGTTCATTACTAGAAGGTAAAACTGTTTGGGACGACAACTACGAAAACCAGGCAAAAGACATGGGGTATTCCGGTGGTGAGCTAGGACCCGTGTACGGAAAGCAATGGCGTGATTTCATGGGCGTTGACCAACTAAAACTAGTCATTGATCGTATTAAACAACTGCCATCTGACCGTCGTCAGATTGTGACTGCTTGGAACCCGATTGATTTGGACAAAATGGCATTACCACCGTGCCATCTGCTGTATCAGTTCAACGTTCGTAACGGATATTTGGACCTCCAGTGGTATCAGCGTTCTGTAGATGTATTCCTTGGTCTACCCTTCAATATTGCGTCATATGCAGCACTAGTTCATATCATTGCTAAAATGACCAATCTTAAACCTGGGCATTTGGTATTCACTGGTGGTAACACTCACATTTATCTGAACCATATTGAACAGTGTAAAGAAATCTTGCGGCGAGAGCCAAAAGAGCTGTGTGAACTTGAAATTAATTATTGGCCTCCAGTAAAAGATAAAGAATTTCATGAATTAGCAACAGAAGAACAATTAGCTTGGGTTACAGGAATGATGAAACCATCTGACTTTGTTCTTAAAGGATATGAATCTCACCCAACAATTAAAGGAAAGATGGCGATATGAATATTCGATTTGTTCGTAAAGGATACCAGTCTAAAACAATATTAGGCGAGATGTGTGATGCATTCTCTAGTGATTTGCCTGAAGTTAATGACAAGATAGTTTTTGACGGGACCGAACAAAGGGTTCTGTCTATTGTTAAATCATATGAATGGTCTATAGGCAAAACACAATTAATCTGTTGGTTTGAAGTTGATATAACATGAAGATATGTCGGGTGGTTAATAAATACCATTCCGACTTCGATGTAAATATCCAACGCGGAACAATGTGGGGAAATTACGTCGGTAAAGATTGCGATAATCGTCCTGATGCTATTGTTGCGTTTAAGGACGATTTTATTGCTAAGATTCGGAACGGAGAAATAAAGCGAGAGCACTTAGAAACTTTAAGAGGAATGAGATTAGGATGCACCTGCAAACCGCTTCCTTGCCATGGTGATATAATAGCTCTTGTAGTGAATAAACTTTTTAAAGATACATTTGAATTAGAGGACTTATGCAAGTAATTAAGAGCTCAGGTGTTAGTCAAGAATTTGACATGCAGAAAATCATTAAAGTCCTCGAATGGGCATGCGAAGGAACTAAAGTAGACCCATACGAGTTATATGAAATTATTAAATCCCATCTACGTGATGGCATGAGCACTGCAGATATCCAAAAGACTATCGTTAAGGTAGCGGCGAATAGCATTTCTATTGATGAACCGGATTACCAATATGTGGCGTCTAATGCAGCTATGTTTGAAATCCGTAAGCGTGTTTATGGACAGTTTGAGCCACCTGCTTTTATTGACCACATTTCTCGTTGTGTTAACGCAAATAAGTATGATAAAGAAATCCTGAGCAAATGGTCAGCAGAAGAAATTACTTTGCTTGATTCTTATATTAAGCATGAGCGTGATTTCACTATGACTTACGCAGGAACAATGCAACTTATCGAGAAGTATCTCGTAAAAGACCGTCACACTGGTGAATTGTATGAAACACCGCAGTTTGCCTTTATGCTGATCGGTATGTGCTTGCACCAAGACGATGGCGAAAATCGTTTGGCAAACGTTATTCGTTTCTATGATGCAGTTTCTACTAAAAAGATTTCATTGCCAACTCCAATTATGTCTGGTGTTCGTACTCCGACACGTCAGTTTAGTTCATGCGTGGTTATTGAAGGCGGTGATAGTCTTAATTCAATTAACGAAGCTGCTGCGTCAATTACAAAATACATCAGTAAGCGTGCAGGTATTGGTATTAATGCAGGTATGATTCGTGCAGAAGGTTCAAAAATTGGATTCGGTGAAGTCAAACATACTGGAGTTATTCCTTTCTGGAAGCACTTCCAAACAGCAGTTAAATCCTGCTCCCAAGGCGGAGTCCGTGGTGGCGCGGCGACACTGTACTATCCAATCTGGCACTTGGAAGTTGAAAACCTCCTCGTACTTAAGAACAACAAAGGTGTAGATGAAAACCGTATTCGTCATTTAGATTATGGTGTTCAGATTAATAACCTGATGATTGAACGCTTGATTAAGAATGATTACATCACTCTGTTTAGTCCCGATGTGTGTCTTGGTACTTTGTACACAGAATACTTCCGTGATGCACAAGCGTTTCGTACATTATATGAAGAACTGGAAAAGAACCCAGATATAAGAAAGAAACGTATTAAAGCTCGTGAACTGTTTGAGTTGTTCCTTACTGAACGTGCTGGTACTGCTCGAATTTACCCGTACATGGTAGATAACGTTGGTGAATATGGTCCTTTTATTCGTGATGTGGCTACGGTTAAGCAATCAAACCTCTGCCTCGAAATTGCGTTACCAACTTCGGATGTTGGCCAAGAAGATGGCGAAATCGCGCTATGTACACTCGCAGCATTCGTACTCGACAACTTCAACTGGCAAGACCAAGAAGAAGTTAACGAAATCGCAGAAGTAATGGTAAGGGCTTTGGATAACCTTTTGGATTACCAAGACTATCCTGTAGACAAAGCGTTAAAAGCTAAAGACCGTCGAGCACTAGGTGTTGGCATTACTAACTATGCAGCTTGGTTAGCAAGCAACTTTGCTTCATACGCAGATGCTAATGATATTACTCACGAAATGATGGAACGTATTCAATATGCACTCATCAAAGCCTCTGTTAAACTTGCTAGCGAAAAAGGTCCATGCACGCTTTACAAAGAAACACGATACGGACGTGGTGAACTGCCTATTGACTGGTACAACGAAAGAATTGACCAACTCGCAGCTCCAAACTATGTCTGTGACTGGGAACTCCTGCGAGAAGACCTCAAGCGATACGGTATCCGAAATTCAACGTTATCTGCGCTTATGCCATGCGAATCGTCTAGCCAGGTATCAAACTCTACCAATGGTATTGAACCACCACGTGGACCAGTGTCAGTTAAAGAATCAAAAGAAGGAAGCTTCAACCAAGTCGTTCCAAATGTTGAACACAATGCTTCCCTTTATGATTATGCCTGGCAGCTCGCGAAACAGGGTAATAAGCCTTATCTGAACCAGGTTCTGATTATGCAGAAATTTGTAGACCAAAGCATCTCTGCTAATACTTATTACGACCCGGCGAATTTCCCTAAAGGCAAAGTTGAAATGTCGGTAATGATGGACGACTTGCTTTATTTCTGGTACTTTGGTGGTAAGACTCTTTACTATCATAACACCCGTGATGGTTCCGGTAACGATGATATGATTCAAGACTCTGCTGACTGCGCGGCCTGTAAGCTTTAATAAAAGGGAATTATAATTAGACCACGGATGGTTAACACCACAGAATAGGAAATAGAATGAGTACAGTTTTTAATACCAAGCAAGTAGATATCATGACCGAACCGATGTTCTTTGGTTCTGGTCTAGGAATTGCACGCTATGATATTCAGCGTCATAAAGTATTCGAGGAACTCATTGAGAAGCAATTGAGTTTCTTCTGGCGTCCTGAAGAAGTTAACGTTATGATGGATCGTGGTCAGTTTGAAAAACTCCCAGAACACCAACGTAATATCTTCACTGATAACTTGAAGTACCAATCTCTTCTTGATTCAATTCAAGGACGAGCTCCAGCAGCAGTTTTATCTGCACTTATTTCTGACCCAAGCCTAGATACTTGGAACCAGACTTGGACGTTCAGTGAAACTATTCACAGCCGTTCGTACACGCATATCATGCGTAACCTTTATGTAGACCCAGCTAAAATCTTTGATGAAATCGTTCTTGATGAAGCAATCATGAAACGCGCTGAGTCAATTGGTGTTTACTATGATGATGTTATAGCGAAGACTCGCGCATGGGAAAATGCCAAAAATCGCTGCTTTAATCAAGATAATATCGAAATTAAAGAAGCTAAACGTGATTTAATGAAATCTCTTTATCTTTGCTTACATGTTATTAACGCATTAGAAGCTATTCGTTTCTATGTTAGTTTTGCATGTACCTTCAACTTCCATAAAAATATGGAAATCATGGAAGGTAATGCTAAAATCATGAAGTTCATTGCTCGTGATGAACAACTTCATCTGAAGGGCACACAGTACATTCTGCGTCAACTTCAAACTGGCACTGATGGCGAAGAATGGGTTGAGATTGCTAAAGAGTGTGAACAAGAAGCAATTAAAATCTTCATGGAAGTTAACCGCCAAGAAAAAGATTGGGCTATCCATCTTTTCCGCAACGGTGGTCTTCCGGGACTGAACGTTAAAATTCTTCATGACTTCATTGACTATCTGACTGTGTCTCGCATGCGTAGTTGTGGTCTTCCTTGTCCTATTACTGATGCACCAACTCGACATCCTATTCCTTGGATTCGTGAATATCTTAACTCTGATGCAGTCCAATCTGCTCCTCAGGAAGTTGAGATAAGTTCTTATCTGGTAGCTCAGATTGACAATGATGTCACTGATGATGTTCTAATTGGATTTAAAAAGTACTTATAAGGAAAGGGGCTTCGGCCCCTCTTTATTATGAATGATATTGCTAACGAGTTTTCTTTTATAAAATATGTTCAACTTGAGTTAGAACCAGATTTTACCATCAAACCAATTTTGATAGCAAACAAGTTGAATGTAGTTTATGCCATCGCAGTTGATGATGAACTAGTTTACATTGGTAAGACTAAAAATCTTCGTAAACGTATAAATTATTATAGAACTGCTATTAATCGGAAAGACCAAACCTCTGATTCGGCTAAATCTGCCAAGATTTTTGAAGCACTAATGGCTGGCAAAAAAGTAGAGTTCTATGCTCGTCAGTGTTTTAATCTTTTGATTAATAATGAACTTGGCGAGATGTCAATATCCACTATGGACTTGGAAGAACCGATGTTTATTAAAAAGTTCAATCCTCCATGGAACACACAACATAAGGTAAAGAAATGTTAGAGCTATATAAAAATTTAATGAATCTGTGTGAAAGCTCAGAAGTTGCAAAATTCTTTTATAAAGATTTTACTGGTCCTATGGATGGTAAGTTCAGAGTGTTTTCATATCACTACGCAAGCTACAGTGAGTGGTTAAAACCTGATGCTCTTGAGTGCCGGGGCATCATGTTTGAAATGGATGGTGATACCCCAATTCGAATTGCTTCGCGTCCGATGGAAAAATTCTTCAATTTGAATGAAAACCCAATAACAATGGGAATTGATATTAGCGATGTAGAATACATTATGGATAAGGCTGATGGCTCTCTAGTGTCATCTTATGTTGATGATGGGTATCTATACCTTAAGTCAAAAACATCTCTCTACAGTGACCAGGCAAGACAAGCTTCAGCTTTGCTTAACAGTGAAGAATATTCTTCGCTTCATCAGGTTATTCTTGAGCTAGCGCTAGATGGTTATACGGTAAACATGGAATTTGTTTCACCTAATAATCGTGTTGTTTTAGCATATCAGGAGCCACAGCTGTTTGTGTTAAACGTCCGTAATAACACAACTGGTGAGTATATTAAATATGATGATTTGTACGCTGATGCTAAGATTCGTCCTTATTTAATTAATGCTTACAGAATTTCTGACCCTACTACCTGGGTTGAAGGAGTTCGTGCGCTTGAAGGCGTAGAAGGATACATTGCAGTTCTAAACACTGGGCAGCGATTTAAGGTTAAAACAGAATGGTACTCGGCTCTTCATCACACTAAAGACTCAATAACGTCAAATGAAAGATTGTTTGCGTCTGTTGTATCTGCAAACTCTGATGACTTGCGTTCTCTTTTTGCTGGAGATGAATATGCAATTAAGAAAATTTCTGCATTTGAGCAAGCTTATCTAGATTACCTCGGAAAGTCACTTGAGCTATGTCAGTCGTTCTACGATGAATACAGAGGTCGTGCTCGTAAAGATTATGCTATTGCTGCGCAGAAAGCAACGGTTAATCAGCGTCATCTTTTTGGTGTTATCATGAACATGTACGAAGGAACTGTAGATGTAGATAAACTGCTTAAAGACCTCGAAAGAGTGTTCTTGAAGTACTGGGCAGGATATGTTCCAAAAGAGTACGAAAAAGAAATTGAAATTTCTGAAGAATAGTTGTTTACATCCTCGTCAGAGTGTGATACTATAAACTTACACAAACTGATGAGGATATTGAAATGGATATGCAAGCAATTACTTTAGATATGGTTGTTAACAAATATGGTACTCATTCTGATGGGATTTTTGTGTGGAATGGTACCAAGAAAGTGGGATTTGTCACTGACCTACGGACGCACATGGCGCGCAAGGAAGCTGCTCGTAAGAAGCAAAAAGAGTACACTAATCGTGTGAACGAGCAGCGTGCCGAAGCCCTTCCTGAAGCCGTAGATGAAATGATTGATTTCCTAGATAATCATCTCGCGAAGTATGGTGCAGAGGTGTTCAAGAACATCACCCAGCCAAACGTTCATGCTAACGGATGCAAATGCTATGTAATCGTTGACCCGATTTATGGCAAGCATCGTCTTGGCATTATGCATCGCGAGCTGAATTATTCTGAGATGGCAGAATATGTAGAAGCTTGCTTCAAGTGTTCTCCTTCGGAAAGTTCTGATCGTCACATCCTCATTTCGGGATTATCCCGTGATGATATTGTAGAGGTTATCCTTAAACTATGCTCAAAATAAACACAACTTGGTTGATGATTGGAGTGTTAGCATTATCCGCAGGCGGATTGAAATATCTTTCGTGGCGGGTAGAAAATCTTAAAGCTGACCTCAAAGTCGTCCAAGATGAATCTGATCGACAAGCAAAAGAAATAGAAAATATCGGTGTTTCTATAAAAAATCTGCAGACAACCTATAAAGGCTATCAGGAAAATCGAGCTGCGCGTGATACTTCTAACGCTAAGATGAATAAAGATGCTAAGCGTGGAAATGTAGTTGCAGCTAAACCTGGATTGGTTGAAAAACAGATTAACGCAAGCTTCAATAAGTTTGCAGAAGATATCCAGGAGGCTACCAGATGAAACGAAGTCTATTAGCCATGGGTATTATCAGCCTACTTGTTGGATGTTCTTCTAGTGCACCGGATGTCCCGGTTTTGCATCCTGATTGGCCAGACCCAATTCAAAAATGGGAAGGACATTGGGAAGTAAAAGTAATTGACGGTAAAGCCTGGGTTGGTATGCCGTTTGAAGAGTCTCAAGAGTATCGCATCTGGATGAATGACATTTTACGTTATACTAAAGATGCTAATGGAATGATATGTTATTATCGTTCTGACCTTAAAGAACCTCGTTGCGTTAAGTGATGGTATTATAATGAACCGAGAGCAGTATGAAACACTTAAAGGGTTAATTGCTGAAAATGAATTGGCGTGCATCGTGTTTGGACGCGCAGCTGAAAATTACGACAAAAATGATATACTGTCAATGAATAAGCCATTGCGAGCAATTAAAGAAAAATATCGTGCTAATTGGGGTGAAAAGTCTAAAGCTCTTCATGATTTTATTGACACTCTTAAGGATGTATAATGAAAAAATTGGTTTTGACACAAGGAGCTCCAGGCTCTGGTAAAACAACCTGGGCTAATGAATATGTAGCATCTAATCCAGGTTGGTATGTTTTGTCTCGTGATGATTTGCGTGAAGGCATCTTTGGCCTTGATAAACGTAATGATTACAAATATTCTAAGCTTCGTGAGAAGTCCGTATCTGTATGTCAGTTTTCTATGGCGAAGACTCTACTCGAGATGGAAACCACTAAAGGTGTCATCATTGCTGATACTAACCTTAATCCAACGACTATCAAGAAGTGGCAAGAGTTGGCATACGAAATTGATGGTGTCAAGTGGGAAATTAAACGCTTTGACGTTCCTTGGACTGAATTGCTTAATCGTAACCTCTATCGTGGCGCGAATGCAGTTCCTATTGAAGTGCTTCGTAGCTTCTATTCTAAGATGCATCCATATGATTTGTACATTCCAGACGAATCATTGCCAAAAGCAGTTATCTTTGATCTTGACGGCACGTTAGCAGATAACAATCATCGTTCTCCTTATGACTTGGCCAAATGTGGTAAAGACCATCCAAAGGAAATGGTAATTGAATTTCTTAAAATGCTTCGTAACAAAGGATATAAAATTCTTACCGTTTCTGGTAGAGAGTCTGGTACTAAAGAAGACCCTACTGTTTATCAACGCATTACGAAGAAATGGTTGTTGGACCATGTTGGCGAAACAGGCGAACACTTCCAACGTAAGCAAGGCGATTCACGCAAAGACGATGTGGTAAAAGAAGAAATCTTCTGGGACCGAATTGCTGATCGTTATAATGTCAAACTTGCAGTAGATGACAGGGCGCAGGTAGTTGAAATGTGGCGTCGTATCGGTGTTGAATGCTGGCAAGTAGCCCACGGTGATTTTTAGAGGAAAGTATAATGTTTCCAAAGTATTCCGAAGTAGTAAAAGTATCATTTACGCAAGTTGTTGCTAATCATTTAACAGATGAGTTTACTCCATCTGAAGTAGCCAAAATGCATGCAGAGTTTTTATCTGCCATGAATGCACTTATTCCAAACGGCGAAGTTATTAAATTTTCTATTGACCGGTCAGGCGGTTCATCTGAAGTTAAAATTTCTTGTGGCGAAGGTGAACACGATTGGTTTATCGTTGGAATTATTGCTAATTTTGAAACCCAACAGGTTGAGACTTATGTTGTCTGACGCTAAATTTTCACATGATGAATTTATTTCGAAGGTTAAAATCTTCGCACAGGAAGTAGCAAACCGGGTTCCTGGAAGTAAAGTGACTCTCCGACGAGAGTCATCCTTTAACTATGTTGATGCTTATATCATTACAGTTAATAATGGAAAGAGCAATCAACACACTCAATTGGCTTTAACCGGAACGGGCCAAGTTGAAATGACTAACATTTTAGGACATATCTAATGACTTTACGTGAGGCTGTAGAAGCTCTTTTAATTGAACATGCTCGTGGAATTAGGGCAGAAATTAGCCAAAATGGTATTCGTCTAATTAATGCTGTTATTGGTTCTGACCAAGGTGTTTGGTCAATTCCACGCGAAGAATATGATGCTATTTTGTACAGTAACGTTGATGTTAAGGAAGGCCAACCTCTTTATGGCTATGTCTTTTCTGATGTTCTTGAACGAGGAAACCATCCGTTTCCAGATGGCACAGGTATTCGTACTTCTCGAGTAGAGAGTTTTGCTTCTCCTACCGACGAGTTAAAATTGGTTAAAACAAATAACACAACTTATCTGGTGATTTAAATGAAAGCGTCGACAGTACTACAAATTGCGTATCTCGTATCTCAAGAGTCAAAATGCTGCTCGTGGAAAGTCGGCGCAGTAATTGAAAAGAATGGACGAATTATTTCTACTGGCTATAACGGTTCACCTTCTGGTGGTGTGAACTGTTGTGACCATGCGGCAGAACAAGGTTGGATTGGTGAAATTCCTTACAAATCTACGGGATTGCGTCAAGACGGATTCCAAGTCAAAAAGGTCGGATTGCTCAAAGAACATCGAGCAGCCCACTCTGCATGGTCTAAAGTCAATGAAATCCATGCTGAGCTTAATGCTATTCTTTTTGCTGCCAGGAACGGCAGTAGTATTGATGGAGCAACAATGTATGTCACACTGTCTCCATGTCCAGATTGTGCAAAAGCCATCGCTCAGTCTGGTATTAAAAAATTAGTATACTGTGAAACATACGACAAGAACGAACCTGGCTGGGACGATATTCTTCGTTCGGCTGGAATTGAGGTGTTCAATGTTCCAAAACGCAATTTGGATAAGTTGAACTGGTATAACATTAAAGAATTCTGTGGAATTGAATAATGAAACTTAGAATTGTTGAAATTAATAAACTTAATCTAAGTGGTGATGTTGTTATATCATACTCAGTAGAACGCTGGTATTGGTTTAAATGGAAACCATTAGCAACATTTAAATTTGAAGATCAAGCAGTTCGATTATTAAAAGAATTATCCAAGCGCAAATCTGTAATTATCAAAACTATTAAAGAGACATCAAAATGAAACTGACTACTGAACAAAACATCCATATCCGTGAAACACTTAAAGCTGTGCTGAGCATGGGTGAATCCCAGATTGTGTTTGAAAAAGCTGATGGTACTATTCGTACTCTGCGCTGTACTCGTGATAAAGATATTATTCCATCTGATTTGGTAGAAAGTACTACTAAATCTGCCCGAGCAGAAAGCACTACTTCACTTCCGGTATATGATACCGAGAAAGAAGGTTGGCGCTCATTTACCTTTGATAAACTGATCTCGGTAAATGGTATGAAAGTTGAGCATCTGCTGCAGATGATCGGTAAGTAATTTGCTTTAAACTGACCATGTTAATATAACTACATGGTCAAACAATAAAGGTAACACATGGAACTTCCAATTAAAGCTCTAGGCGAGTATGTAATTCTCGTGTCTGAACCTGCACAAAAAGGTGATGAAATTGTTTCTCCTTCCGGTATTATTCTCGGAAAAGAAGAACAAGGCCAACTTCCCGATATGTGTGAAATCTATTCTATCGGTGATGATGTACCGAAAGGTTTTGTTGAAGTCGGTGATTTGACTCCACTGCCTGTTGGTAATATTAGAAATGTACCGCATCCATTGGTAGCGGCAGGTGTGAAGAAACCTAAAGAAATTAAACAGAAGTTTGTGACTTGTCATTATAAGTCCCTAGCTTGTGTGTATAAATAATAATATGAATTGGGCGTCGGACAATTAGTTACCCGAGCAATTCTACGCGGTGGATGCCCGAGCTAAACCTCGGTTACCGTCCACCAAATTTTAACCTCATTTGAGGAATGTTTCAATGAACAAACAACTTACTAAAGCCCTGGAACTCCAACGTAATGCATGGAATTCCGGTCACGAAAATTACGGTGCTTCTATTGATATCTATGCAGAAGCTCTGGAAGTTCTGAAAGGTTTTAAACATCTGAACCCAGCTCAAGCTGAATTTCGTGATACTTTAGAAGCGATGGATGAACTGAAGTATGCTAAGCATCTTGGTTCTGCTGCTCGCAAAGCTGTTCGCCACTTTGTGGTAACGCTGAAGTAATTTGTACGCCCACCATGTGTACGCATGGGTAACGTATGATGTGGACGTTGTTGGTTATCCCCACGTAAAACATCCGAAACCATCGGTGATTTGCTACCAAAGTGCAGCTAGAAAATAAACGGCAAGTGCATGCTACCCCGAGGCGATGGCCAATCGGGAGTACGCCTCAAGGCCTATACATCCATCGGTGTATATCTTATCCCTGAGAAATCAGACCCGGAACCTTTAAGCTAACGGTGTGCAACAGATAAGAGTTTAAACGTACCCTTAGGGGCTTGCGGGAGCTACAACCGAAAGAACTGTCGAAAGAAGTTGAACCTCGGAAGAACGTGCTCCCATGTATTTCTCCAAAATGGAAGATGATAAAATGGCTAAACAAGCTAAAGCAAAAACTGCAGTAAAAGAAGTTGTTGGTACCTCTAAACGCGCTGGCTACAAGCGTGGGTCGAACAAGCGTATCAATCAGACGGTTGAGAAAATCATGCGTCGGGCTCGTGCGGTTCTTCGCGATGATGCTTCTCGTTTTGGTAAGCCGAAAGCATAAGTTCAGGGACTCCTTCGGGAGTCCCTTTTTTATTTTCCATGGAATGAAAAAAGTTGTTTACTTCTAGGCTCAACAAGGTTACTATAGACCTGTACCACCCAAACGGACAACGGAGAATAAAATGAATACCATCAACCTGAACGCAACTATCAAGACTAAAGACCATGACGGTTACAAAGCTCAGACTGTCCATGAGAAAATGTGGATTTTGTCTAAAGTTCAAGGTGATATCGTTCCATGCATGACACCGGACGGACCGTCAGATGATTTCTGCTGGCATATCACGCTAACTAATTGGTTCACAGGTTCTGTATATGTTCTGAACACTCCAGTTGTTGGTCGTATTCGTTCTGAAACTTACACAGATGAAGAAGACGGTTACTCAGAAGATGTAACCTGGTATGAAAATGGTCGTAATCGTGCCGATGCTTTAATTGAGCAAATGAAAAAGGTCGGTAAATTAAACATGGATAATTGGACTAAACAGTAATCTTGACTGGGGCTTCGGCCCCATCTTTGAGGATATCAAAATGAATTACAGCAAAAACCGAGTATATTGCATTTCCCCAGAAACTTACCGTAGATGGAAAGACGCTAAGAACACAATTAACTATCTCATTGCCACCGTTGTCGGAGTTCAAGGCTGGACGCCGTTAGAACTTGATTCACTGGGACGGGTCGTTAAGATTAAAACCGAAACTGGTAAAATCATTTCGGCAAAAACCATAGGAGATGAATATGACCGGTCTCTGTCATGCTTATTTTCTTCTCACGAGTTAGAAGAAGGACGGGTTGTGCAAATAGGAGCGTTTGAAAACCAAAGCTCTGATGACCGTTATGCAGTTTTTGAAATCCCATCAACGTTCGTTAAACCTACTCCAGTGGTTAAAGATGGGCGTAGCGTCTTCACTTTAAAGGAAGCAAAAGAAATCATCCTTGAGCTAACCGATATCGTTCCAGAAACTACCAAGTATGAACTGTTTAAAAGCATCGGATTTGCAGAAGTAAAAACTGTTAAAACTGTAGAGGTGAAAAATGTCTGAAGTTTTTGAATAAAAGTTGTTTACTTCTTGGGTGGTCTGGGTTACTATAGACCTGTACCACCCAAACAGATAAACAAACTACGGAGAATAAAAAATGAACTTCACTAACTTCAACCGCAAATACGTACAGAACAATGCTTGGGACGTATCTACTACTTTGCTTTGGGAACACAACAATGGCACAGTAGCTCAAATTGATATGTACTGGGAAGATAACTACGTGTTCTTCAGCTTTGAAAACGGTCCTACTCTGGATATTCAGTTCAATGGTTCTGAAATCAAAGTTGGATTCCATGATGAAGTTCGTAAACGTGATTTATCTTCACATCCGTCTTGGAACACAAATCGTCAGCTGCTTGTTAAAATTTATCTGCGCCACATCCTCGGTCGTAAAACAACTGAAGAACAACGTGAAGCAATCTGGGATATCGTTTCAAACGAAATCAAGTTTTAACTAACTCGGGGCTTCGGCCCCACTATTGAGGAAATGATAATGGAAAAAGGTAAATTCTATAAACTTAAAAAGACTCCAATCTTGTCTCCAGGCGCTCTTATCAAGGGTGTTTTTGAGCAAATCGGTAATAATCCGATTAAAATTACCAGAACCTTTAAATATGCGGAAAATACCGGATTAGTTGAATTTGAAATCATTAAGCCAGATGGAGAATACAAACGTGTTAGTGTAGATGAAGTTCGCTTTTCTCACATGTGGTGTATTCTTACTAATCAAGAATTTCAGCATTATTTTGAAGAAACCATCTACAAAGAACCTGAACCGAAGACCGATGATGGAAGCAATGATTGGGGTGTTTGGACATCAAATAAAGGAAATGATACCTACAATGGCGGATTAACAAAGGAAGAAGCTGTTAATCTTGCAAAAGTACAACGTCTGAATGCAACTAAAGACACAAAAGTTGTAATCATGCAACCTTTTGCTGTCCCTGTGGTTCACGTTAATATTCGTCCGTTTTAAGAGGAAATTGAAATGATTGTATCAGCTTTCTATGATTCACGAAAGAAAAAGGTTGAAACCATTATCAGCGATACTCGCGATGGTACACCTGCTAATAAAAATGGCGTGAAAGCATACATTGATAAGTATTGCCCTCCTGAATTTCGTATGGTTGATGGCGTAGATTCTCTGAGCATTAATGTTATAAATGCTAAAATTGAATTCATTAATGCAACTATGCCAATTGGGTATTCTGACAGTGATGGCTCAAATGCCAAAATGCCGAAAGAAAAATTCATAACTAAGTTTTGAGGAAATCAACATGATTGTATCCGTGCCTAAATCTAAAGCTGGTATTTTTTCTTGCAGTTTGAAAAACCACCCAATGGTTGATATCATGTCAGCTGATGTTAAACAACACACCGTTGAGTATGAAATTGATGCTCCGGATTTCTTTGAATTGCCCGAATGGGCAGTGAGACTTGATGCATGAAATATCATATCTTCAGTACAGTAAGATTAGCAAATGGAATTCCTGGAGTTGTATGTGATACGGCTCCATCCATTAAAGCCTACTCAGTTGAACCGTGGTATGAAGTTAATTGGGTTGATGGCAATCGTTCAATTCATGCAGAATCTGAGCTTTATCCGATTACTCAGTTAAGGGCTGCTAACGACGATGTCTATTAATCCTCATTTCGGTCATATGGTTGCCCGACGTATCACCAGGGAAATGCTAAAGACTGCTGAGTATTATAATATAGAATTAATTGATATAGAACCCTCGGACACTCCAGGGTTAATCTGGTTCAATTTCACCGGTGCCGCAAATAGCGTCGCCAAATTTAAACAAGCATTGAGGAATTTCCCCGAATGTCAAAGCCAGTAATCGCAACCGATGTTGATGGAATCATCGTTAAGTGGCAAAGTGGTCTGCCTTACTTTGCCCAAAAATATAACCTTCCGGTAGAGCATATCCTTGATATGATGACTACTGAAAAATTTATTAAACCCGCTGAGCTGTTTGATTGTGAAGAAGAACTGGCTGTTAAGCTGCTTCTGAAGTATAACAACAGCGATTTTATTCGTTATCTTGCTCCGTATGCTGATGCTTTAGCTACAGTTAATAAGCTCAAAGAAAAATACGATTTTGTCGCTATCACGGCTCTTGGTAACTCAGTAGATGCTAACCTTAATCGTCGTTTCAATCTGAATGCTTTGTTCCCTGATGCATTTACAGAAATCATGGTCTGCGATTATGATGAATCTAAAGATGCTTTACTGGAAAAGGCTAAAGTAAAATACGGCGATCGCATCGTCTGTTATGTTGACGATTTGCCTAAACATATTGCTGCCGCCAGCAAAGTCTTTGAAGATACTGAAACCCGTGTGTTCTATATGCCTCGTGGTGAGCGAGAAGGTTCAGTGACTGCTCCTGGAATTATGGTTGAAGATTGGCATCAAATTGTAACTTGCCTGGAATCTCTGAAATCCGTTAAGAAACCACAGAAGTCTCTTTCCGGATTGTGGGAAGAAGCTATCAAAGACCAAATTAGTAAAGAGCAGCATCCTTTTAATTGGCCTCCACGACAAGTTCCAGGAGATTGGTGGAAACAACCTATCATTCCGTTTAGTCCTGGTCCACATGTTCCTCCTGGAAACGACTGGTGGAATAACGGTCGTATTACATGTGATAACCACCAAATTAATTGCTAACAATCTGGGTATGGTATAATAGCCATACCCAAGGAGGAAATATGTTTGTAGTTCATACTAAGGTGGGTAAACGCTGGTTATCATGTGATTATGGTCATGTTAATCAGTTTTATCGTTGGAATCCAATTTGGCGTGAAGCAAAGTCGTGCCCGATTTGGAATGAATGCATCAATAACGGGTTTGTTTATATTGATGGATTAACTTATCATCGTAGCGTAAGCGAACTTTCAGAAGAATTAGGTGAATAATGATTTTTGATATCATCAAAGCAATTGAAGATGCTAAGGGTTCTAAAGCCAAAACCCAAATTCTCATTGACAATAAAGATAACGTTGATTTAAAACGAGCTTATCTGCTGGCGTATTCCGGGCGATTTAAATTTTTTATTAAGAAAGTTCCAGAATATACTCCCGTTAAATATCCAAATGTTCCTTCAAAGACGTTTTCAGATGGTCTAGATTACCTCCAAGACATTCTGGCAGCACGAGTACTTACTGGTAATATGGCAATCCAGGGGTTAGTAGATTTGCTCTCTAAGATGAATGAGGGCGATGCTAGTGTACTGGTACGGGTTCTTCTTAAAGATATGCGGTGTGGCGCTTCAGGTTCTATTGCTAATAAGGTATGGAAGAAATTAATTCCTGAGATGCCACAGATGTTGGCGTCAGCCTATTCTGAGAAAGCGCTGTCATATATTAAGTTCCCTGCGTTCGCACAACTTAAAGCTGATGGAGCCCGATGCTTCGCTGAAATCCGCGGAGATGATTTAGATGATGTGACTCTTCTTACTCGTTCCGGTAATGAATACCTAGGTCTAGATAAACTCAAGCGCCAACTTATCGAGATGACCAAAGAAGCCCGCGAACGCCATCCTAATGGTGTGATGATTGACGGCGAGTTGGTATATCATGTCGAAGTGAAAGAAGAAGAAAACGACCTGTTTGACATGTTTAAAGAGCCTGAGCTTCCTGAGCTAAGTAAAGCTAAGGAATTCCAACAGACGGCTCGCACGGAATCAAACGGATTGGCTAATAAAGCAATCAAAGGAACAATCTCTGCTGAAGAAGCGGAAGGTATGAGATTCCAAGTTTGGGATTATGTTCCGCTTGATGTAGTATATTCCGAAGGTAAAGTTCCTGGATTTGCTTATGATGTACGCTTCCGTGCACTGGAAATGATGAGCAAAGGCTATGACAAGGTTATTCTAATTGAAAACCATGTCGTACATAACATCCATGAAGCTCGGGCTATCTACAAAACATACGTAGACCAAGGTCTCGAAGGTATTATCCTTAAGAATATCGGTGCTTATTGGGAAGATAAGCGTTCTAAGAACCTCGTCAAATTTAAAGAGGTTATCACTGTCGATTTGAAGTGTGTTGGTTCATATGAGCATAGGAAACAACCCGGTAAAATGGGTGGGTTAATGTTCGTATCAGAATGTGGTCGTATTCGAGTTAATGCAGGCTCTGGTCTTAAAGATAAACCTGAAGAATTACATGAACTTGATCGTACTCATCTATGGAAAAACAGAGATTCTCTTCCAGGAACTATCTGGGAACTTGAATGCAATGGTTGGGTAACTGCTGAAGGCCGTGATGATGGTACAGTAGGGTTATTCTTACCTATCATTAAACGGCGTAGATATGATAAAGAAGTGGCTAATACATTCGAAGCCGCGTTTGGTGTTAACTTTACTGAGGCAACAGGAATAAAATGAAAGTTTTATACGAAGTGATTGCTAAATCTCTTGACGGACGTGGTGGTATTTCTGTTCACACAGAAGTTCTTGAGTTTAATAACATTAACACATTAAGAAACTTCAAAGAAAACATTGAAGAGTATGAGTCTGTAAATGGACTACAAGTTTGGCGTACAGTAACAATAATTAATTAAGGCCTTCGGGCCTTTTTTCGTATAAATAGAATAAACAAACGAGGATATGTCATGGAACTTTTAAATGAAGTTTTCGATGAAGAGAATAGTAAAATCTATCCTGTCGAGAACGTTAAGCCAAAACTTAAGGTACCACAGGTCTTTTTGATTAAGGTGCCGGGTAATAACAATTTAATGATTCGGTTAGTACAAGGGTCAGGTCAAGGTGATGCAGTTAAGAACATCAAGATGGGTGATAAATTCATCCAGGTCTACGTGTTCTCTGTGTCGGAAAAAGGTAACATCGGTGCGCTTAAAGGTGGTTTAGGCCAAGACCCGATTGGTGCTATCAATACCATTTTTGAGACCGTCAACAAAGTAGTTAAACAAATTAAAGCTGATGCGGTAATGTTCCGCTTTAATCCGAAGAAAATGCAAGGACAGGATAAAGCCATTCAACGCATTCTTGCTCGGTTGATTACTACTCGCACCGGCGGTCGTTTCAATCTAATGAAAGATATGGCTTACTACAAAGGTAAGTATGCTTATTCCATTATGGTTCGCAAAGGTAAGAAGCTTGAAGAGATTGAAGGAATTCCTGAAATTTCAGAAGAACTTTATACCAAAGTAGATTCCAAAGTAGGCGAAGTTTATGTGTCTAAAGAAACCGGCGAAAACGTTACCAAAGCCGAAGCATTGGCTAATTCCATTGGCGAAAAAGAAGACAAGAAATCTGAACTCGCTGTAATGAGTAAAATGAAAGTGTCTCGAAAAGATTTAATCCGAGCACAGTACGGCAAATTTGTTTCATATGTTGATGAAGATTGGCCAGAAAATAAACGTGAACGCTGGTACGAATTAACTACTAACACTCCAGTACTAAACGCAGAAGGCGATACGGTAGACCTCCAAAAAGATATCAAAGCCGGATTAGAAAAATCAATTCCTTTTTATGTTGATGATATCAAGCACTATCGTGTTCGTGGCGGATATGGAAGTAATTTTGGCGATGCAGTTGAGAGATTATTTGTAGGCCAAATGTCGAGAATGCATGACGACTGGAAGGTTTTCATTCCTTCAGGTTCAGACAAAATGAAAATCGCTGAACAACGAATTTCAGACGTTGCTGACGTTATTGCTCAAGCTAAAAATCCTGCATCTATGGAAACAATGCGTAAAATCGTTGAAGTAGCTACTCGTGGATTTGATATGCCTCCAGCTGACGATTTCGGAGCTTTACGTCAATACCAAAATCTTGTCAATTATATGATATCCGCTTATGTGTCAATTGTTGGTGATTCTATATCCAAAGCAATTGAATATAACCGTGAAATGCAATCTCGTTTAAGCGAAGAAGAAAGAGATGCAATACACCATTACTGCGGTTCTGGTTATTCATTTGTTAATAATTATCTTATTGGTATGGAAAGCTTAGGCGATCCAATTATTGACAAGAAAATTCGTCCGCTCGATTCTGCCTTTGAAAAGGGTTTGCGTCTTGAACCGGGCACTCTTTTGTATCGTGGTCAGCGCGGAAAATACGAAGAGTTTAAAGATAACATTGAGTCTAAAATGTTCTATTTCCAGAACTATGTTTCTACTTCGTTAAGTCCAATTATCTTTGGTGCTTATTCAAATGCTGGTGATTCATTAATGCCAGATGCACCTAGTTCTGATTTAGAAAACAAAGAAACAACTATCGATGCAGTATCTTCTGTTATTGGAACAGACAACTTGGAAAGAGTTGATAGAGGCGAGGAAGTTGCCTATGGTGATGAGTTTAAGTTTGGGTTCATTATTCATGGGGCTGATAAAGTTAAGGTAGTTATCCCGGGTGTCTTATCAAGTTTTAGTGATGAGGCTGAAGTTATTCTTCCTCGCGGGTTGGCAATGAAAGTCAACAAAGTATGGGGAACTCCTTTTAGAAATGGAGTTGGTGTAGCGAATAACAAGACATTCATGGTAGAAATGACGGTAGTTCCGCCAGAGCAAATCGATGAATCGGTTCATCTCTATGATGGTGACATCTTGATGGAACAAGGCAAAGTGGAACCTCTTGAAGAAAGCAAGTTCAAAGGCTTTTTAAATGAGATTTACTTTTCGCCAGACCGTTCTACAGATAAGGTTAGCTACACACGTACCATGGAGCTACTGGCTGGTGCTATCAACCTGGATGGTATCCCAGAAAAACTTGCATAAAGTTGTTTACTTATCACAAGGACGTGATACTATAGACTTACACAAACCAATGAGGAAATTGATATGAAACACGTATTCCGCTTTAATGGTATTGAATGGTCTGCTGATGTTAAAGATGCAGAGAAGTTTAACGAAGAAGTGCTTATCATGCTTGAAGGGTTTAACGAAGGTACTCCGACGGTTCTTATTCAAGATATCTTCCGTAAGCCAACTGAACCATCGTTTGTTGAAGCGGTTCTAAACGGTAAAGCAGAAGGTATTATTCCGGTCAAAGTAGTTTGGACTACTAAAGAAATGAAACTTCTTCGCACTGAGCCAGGGTTTATTGGCTGCATTGCATAAAACAAAGGGGCCTTATGGCCCCTAAATTATTCTACTTGTCGTAGTAGTGATATTAGAAATTCCACCACCTGCCCCGCCTAAACGAGACAATCTTGAAGCAGACGCACTCAAGCCCTGATTTGGATTAATCGTCTCAATTTTCTGAATAGCTTTATCTTCCAACCAATCCATAGCGGCTTGTTTTCCAACAGAACCTGTTTGCATGCTACGATATGCAAACGTGACATCAAACACTGCTATCGTGTTTTCTCCATCATATGTAAATTCGGGAGCTCCACATGCTACAGGCATAGCCCCTGAGAACAAGCATACAGTATGAGGTAATCCATTTCTAGCATGAAGGTTAACTTGGATATCACATTCTACGTCTTGTGGCAATCCTCTCAGACCAGTCACTGGGTCTTCAACTGCATTTACCCAATCTTGCATTGCCCGGTAGTTGCTTGCTTCTGGGTCCATCCTAAATGAAAGAACCAGCGGTTCCATATCTCTTCCTGTGATTTTTATATTAGGAGCGTTATGGAACTTATCCATTTCATATGATAATCTGTTCTCTGGTATTTTAGCAGAATAAACCATCAATCCTGCTGTTGGAAATGCCATATTAAAGAAATCGAGCAGATAAGTACCTACCGTAAATTCTCCTAATAATGACTGCACCACACGTTGAGTCATTGCGCCAATCATAAATGTATTCACACCCGATTTACGAACAACCTGTCGAGTTCCTTGTGTCACTATAGTTGTTATACCCTGATTGAATTCACCTGGGGTCAATCCAAGCCAATTTCCATCTAAACCCATATTATTATACAGCTCTCCACCAAAGTCGTTTAGAAGAGCCTGGGTTTTACTAGAGGGTACAGTAGCGAATACAACAGAGAACATATTAGTTCTCTGGAAATCGATATCAGCAGCTTGACTCTTAAATTCTTCGAGAGTAAACATTATTCAATACCTCCGATATAAACGTTTCCTCTATTAAGAGTAAGTATTTCACGCATAGTAATTTCAAGCGTAAATGTGCTTGGAAGGTTAGGAGCAATTGCTAAACCATTGAAATGTCCGTTCGGCGTTTTATCAAAACGGATACTCTGAATTTGGCATGGACCAAATATATCCTCTCTACCATCCATTGATGTAGAATATCCAAAATTACGAACAGTCCAAATAGTTGGGTTAGAAACTACAATAACATTGCTTAAAAACGATGTTATCTGCTCAAACACAGTGTTTTCTACTTTAGCTCCTTCTGGTGCTGCCGATTTAAGTGTTCCTTTATACCATTCATCAATAGCAGCTTTAACTTCTTTTGCATATGATGAATTCCCCGTCACACCGTAAGAATAGTAGTTAAAAATTTCATAGATGCGAATAATTTGTATAAGGTCATCTGCAGACCTAGGAGTTAAATCCCAAGTAAACACTTTCGTTCTATTATCAGGCCCGGCATACATACTACGGGCAGTGTTATAAATTTGCTCACCATTATCGGCCATTAATCCCTGTGTTAAAGATTCTATCGACCCAAACACCGCAGTAGAAGCCACGTTGCTTAATACGCCAGTAGCAGTACCGCCGCCGCGCGTAACAAGAGAATCCCCAACATCATTAAATTTATGGCTAACTGAATCAACGTCTGACTTAGACCGCGGTAATAGAATATTAGCTACTGGTGCAGTACTAGTGGTAGAACTTGATGAATTAGCCAATGCTGACATTGGTGAATCGAATACAGACGATAACATTACATCTCGTCTAAATGAACGCAAATCAGGAGTGGTTCTTCCTTTAAAATCATATGCTGTGAATAATAACCCGTTGCGATATAAGTCATGTACTCTCATATCTTGGGCGGAATCGTTTCCGGCTGAACGTTCAGCTGGGAACTGCGCCACCTTAGTGGTTGGCGCATTCGTCAGTTTAGATTTACCTTGGGAAATTCGAGTTCCTGATTTTTTGATGTTTTCAAGGCCATCGGCCAGTTCTTCAAAAATCATTGTTTTTCCTTAAGAGGTTTTCATAGCGCCTTGCATTCCAGGAGCAGCTGTTGAAGTCTGTGGAGGCGTTCTATAAACGTATGTGCTATTCTTATTTACAGCAGTATTAACCTGGATAGGTTGTGACTGTGTATTAGATTCACGTGTACGAGCAGCTTCACGACTATCCGCGGCGGCTTTAATAGAAGCAGACTGTTTAACCTCAGGTTGTTCTGCTGCAGGTATAGCTTCGGCAGTTGGAGCAGGTTCTGATATTTTAGAATCAAGAAGCTTTTGCAATTGGTCTAATTCAACCTTTAAATCTTTTGCAACCTCTGGGGATAACTTCTCTAGTTCTTTATATCTAGTGGTTGTGCTTTGTACTGCATCCTTAGCAGAGTCTAATCGAGTGGAATCAGATGCGTCAGTTTTTTCAACATATGCTTTTGTACGCTTGAGTTCTGCCTCAGCATTATTACGAGCTGTGATGATTTTGAGGCGTTCGTCTTCTGGCAAGTCTGCATACGCTGACTGCTTTTTCTCTCCGCTCAGCAGTTTGTTATATTCATCGTCATCAATCTGACCGGTGAATTTTTGGAACTTAGCAGAAAGCTTTCTTTTCCATTCAGGTTGTTCGTCATATTCTCTTTCTTGACGATCAACATATTTTGCTCTCATTTTAGCATCTTCTTCATCAAGCTCTGCCCCAGTAACAGTTTGAAATCTGTCTAAAGCAGCGCCTTCAATGTTATCGGCCGAATCATTGAATCCTAATGCGCGTAACATTCCAGCAAGAAGCTTACTCATTCCGAGCATAATGGTTTCTCCGAGCTTATCAATTACATCAACCAAACCCGAGCCAATGGCTTTTGCTAATCCGCCCCAATCTCCTTTGACGAATGATTTTACTATTTCATTCGACATCTCGCTTATTGCAGTTAATAGCGGACCCCATTCTTTAGCCTGCTTGTTAAATTCAACAAAGTTCTTTTCGAATAATTTAGTCCAATAATTAAAATGAACTTTAATTAAATCTATAAGCATTATCACACCCAAAACCATGGCGGCAGTTTTCGCCATTTGGGCCAAAGCGCTAACAGTATAACTAAACAGCATACTGCTAATTTTATCTGTTAATGAAATGGTTTTTCCAAAACCAGATTTAACGCTTTTAATTAATTCTCCAAATTTCAAGTCAAGAAACTTTTTATTCTTGTCCTCAGTTTCCTTTTTAGGCTCAGCTTTTTCCTCTTGCTCTTCTGTGCTAGGAAAGAAATCCGCGTCAGGACGTCTGTCATCCTGAGGAGGAATAAGCCTTTCAAGTAATTCCTCCAATGGCTGCTGAGTAGGAGCATCCGGGACTTGTTCTGTTATCGTTTCTAATGATGTTCCAGTACCAGTTTTTTGGACATCTTGTTGAACATCATGCTTTTTAGATAACAAGTCGGCAAGTTTCGTGAGCTTATCATTAATTAACGATGCAGTATCATTTAATTTCGAGACAGCATCTGTTGTGCGCTCAGAAGCTTCTGCGGTCAATTCGACACCAGCTGAAACATCTTCTACTGATTTGATAATTTCATTTGATTTAGTTTCTATTACATCCGAAATTAAATCAGTAGACGCTTGTTGGTCGTCTAAACGACGACCAATATCTTCTAGCGTATTAATTTGAGCATCAGCTTGAGACTCAGCCTTTTTCTGTGGAGCCGAGTCAGCAATAACTCTTCTACGCATTGAATTCATTTCTGATTTCTTAGTCATTCAAATATTTCCATTACGTTAAGCATGCCTTTGATTGGTCCTTCAGGTCCATCAATGGCTATAGTGTTTACTAAGTCATCAGCCCACTTTGTCACAAAAGCTGGAAGCTTCATAAAGTTTATATCCATTGGTTTTCCATCTACTGATTCAAGAAATTCGCTCAAAATTGAATCTACTGAACCTAGTTTGGAATAACGAGGAGGAGCTCTGAATTTGAATTCTTTACCATCTAACCTTTGAGTTAATCGCTGGCAAATGTAAACCTTATTCAAATCGTAGGTAAAATCATCTTTAACAACAGTTTCTTTTATTCTGTTGTTAAATGCTAATAAATGTAATACAACAATATCAGATTCGGCTGCTGTTAATCCTGGACAAATTGAATCCAAAAGAAGATTCATGTTTTCATCTGGACCCTTAACATCTTTCATCAGATTATGGTGCTTTAACCCCAGTTTTGGAATTGATATCGTCTTTTCATTTATTACTATTTTCTTAATAGGAAGAATCACGTTTAAGTTCATTTTTCACCTTAATCAAATCTACAGGTTCAAGGGCAGAGCCGTTTGTGAACATATATAAGTTAGTTATAGATGTGTTATTTGATATTTCATGGATAACTTCATCTATATAAAAGTCAGTTCTGAACTGGTCCTTTAAATCAACAAAGTTGATTTTCATTCCTGGAGTTAGTTCAAAATTACCGTAACACTTAGTTTGAGCATACCCGTCATATTGAGCCATCGTAGAAATGCGTAAGGCTTCTTCATAGCCATTCCTAAAAATCATGTCAGAATATCCGCCTGATCTATTAATGAATACGCTGTTTTGGCCTTCTCCATTAATAATTCGGGTAACATCTTTATCAACAAATGAGTGTGCATAAAACGTTGCATTTTTCATGGGATTTCTATTATATCTATTTGATTTAACAAGCCATTCAAAATCCCATGCTAATGGATATTTTAATCCCGCAGCAAACTGACCTATTGTTTGAGGAGCCCCGAACATGAATACATTTGGATCCTGGGATATCATTGATTCATAATCCATCATGTTAATTCCGGTGATATCTTCCCACGCAAAAATAAATTGATCGTTGTCTGTAGAAATGCCTACATTTCTAACATATCGTAAGTAATCTTTGAGGGTACTAGTCCAGGGAACCCGTGGGACGTAAGCGTTAATTCCGTTGATAGGAGGAGCAATCAATGGTTGGTCAACATACATTGCACCTATCATTTCTTTTATAGTTTCATATGCAGAACTAAAAAACGCTCTGCTGAACTTGAGATTCATTATGTCATGCAGCGTTCCAAGCTGAAGAGTAATAATGCTATCACCTTTATCATCAACACCAACTGTAAAGTGTTTAATCCCATAAATTCGGGTTTGTGTTCTCGATGTGTTACTGTTTGCAACAGATATTTGAACTAGTTCATCGCCATTCATACGCGTGTGCATGTTTTTTGCGTCATAAAATTGAAGCAATCCTTCATTAGTCCCGCGTAATGAATCTCTCATTGTTAATGTAATAAATGTAGCAGCTAATTCAACAAATCTATTAGCTAGCCATGCATCATATCCAGAATATAATTTTATGCTTATATTAGGATATCCTAATCTTTGTGTTGTCATGATTTAAGGTCCTTTTCAATAAGCGATAAGGTTATGCCACGCTCAATAGGCAGCATCTTCATTATAGAATTCAAGTCATATTTACCTTGAGAAACCAATCTATGGTTAATTTGGTAAAATGTGAAAATCTCGTCAGGATGTAGCAATAGCTTAAAGATATCAACAATGTTATCATATTTTAATACTGTCGTGGTATCACAGCATGACGTCTTTAGCTCAAAGTTAAACGGCTTCATCTGCGATAAAATCTTTTCCAAGGTTTCAACATCTATAGCATCGATAACTGTCAATTTATTACTATCGCTTAATTCATTCCACTGGTATTCCCCAGATGAATCCTTCACAGATATAATGTTGTCTAAAATCATTTTACCTGTATCATCAATTATTTCTATAGGTTTTTTGAACTTAAGCGTTAATCCTGCAACCTCTACTTTCGGATTTGTCAACGGAGGCTGATTAAGATTAAAAAGATACTGCTTGTATTTTCCGCATTTTGGGCACTTCATTCTGACTGGTATTTTAGTTTTACCAATACTTGACAAAAATACTTTAAGAAATATATAAGGATGATACTCGACAGGATGGTCATGAAAATAATCATCCATTAATTCTGCTATAAGCTGTTTTTGGTCTTCTTCAGACTTGGTGTTCATGTCGTTTCTAACCAATAAAAGGTCTCTATAATCTTCTACGGTAAATGGCTTAAAACGTTGGACACCATCTGGTAATTCGCATCTAACTATGTTGGCCATAAGGTAATCCTCTTTATACTATTTATAAATAATTGAATAAGAGGAGTGGATATGAACATCACATATAAATTTGAAACAAGAATAAATGGCAAGAATATCCAGTGCCGAGCTTTTACACTAGAAGAATACGCTAATTTAATTGCAGCGAAGAAAAACGGTACAATCGATGAATGCGTTAAAGCATTGCTCAGAGAATGTACTAATGCTACTGGGTTAAACAAACAAGAATCGGAATTACTTATAGTTATACTTTGGGCGCACAGTATAGGCGAGGTTAATCATGAGGTGACCTGGAATTGCACCTGCGGGCGTAAAATTCCTGTGCCATTAAATTATACACATGCTCAAATCGATCCTCCAGAAGACCTCTGGTATGACTTAAAGGGATTCAAGATAAAGTTTAAGTATCCTAATCTTTTTGACGATTCCGACATTCCACTGATGATATCAAAATGCATAGATTATATCGTGGTTGGAAATGAGCAGATTTACTTTAATGATTTAAACGATGCAGAAATCGATGATTTATATTCTGCTATTACAACCGAAGATGTAGTTAACATCAAAAATATGCTATTGAAGCCACAGGTTCAATTGGCAGTTCCCATTACTTGTGAATGCGGAATTTCTCACATTCATGTAATTAAGGGGCTTAAAGAATTCTTTAAGATTATGTCATGAGCAATATTGATAAACTATATTCCGACCTTGACCCAGAGATGCGACTTGCTTGGGATACTGATGTGTCAAAAACAGTAGGAGCTCGATCAGTTAAAAATAGCCTTCTTGGAATAATAACCACAAGAAAGGGGTCTCGGCCATTTGACCCAGAGTTTGGTTGTGATATCACAAACGAATTATTTGAAAACATGACTCCGTTAACTGGTGATACGATAAAGCGTAATATAGTCTCTGCTGTGCGTAATTATGAGCCTAGGATTAACCGTCTATCAGTTGATGTGCTTCCGTTATATGACGATAACGCTATAATTGTCACCGTGCAGTTTTCTATAGTAGACGACCCTGATACGCTAGAACGTATACGCATACAGATGCGTAGTAATGCTAACTCTAGCAGTAGAGTATAATGGGACTAGTCCTTCCAAAGAAACAGTAGAGTGGAGATAGAATGAGATTAGAAGAATTACAGGATGAATTGGATAATGATTTGATTATCGACCAGACTAAACTACAGTATGAAGCGGCTAATAACCCCGTTCTGTATGGTAAATGGGTGCGTAAGCACTCGACTTGTCGAAAAGAGATGTTAAGATTAGATGCCCTCAAAAAGCAAAATCTTAAAGCACGATTGGATTATTACACTGGCCGTGGCGAGGTTGGTGGTGAAGTATGCATGGATGTATACGAAAAATCAGAAATGAAAACTGTTTTAAGCGCTGATAAAGAAATCTTGGGTGTAGATACTAAATTGCAATATTGGGGAATTCTTTTGGAGTTCTGTAGTGATGCAATGGATGCTATCAAGTCACGAGGTTTTAGCATTAAGCACATTATTGACCTTCGTCAGTTTGAAGCTGGCGCGTAATAAATAAACCTGTAAACTAAGGAGACAATCATGTCGAATACGGTATGTGTCGTCTGTAAAGGACCAATCGATGAAGCATTGGTTGTCCACACAGACAAAGGCCCGGTTCATCCCGGAGCTTGCTATAATTATGCGATTGAATTGCCTGTCACTGAAGACACAGAAGAGCAATTACAAGAAACGCAGCTTTTAATTTAGTCTAGTGTTGATGTAGCCAATTGGCTTTGCCCCTTCCTTTCGGTTGGGGCTTTTTTGTATTAGAAGTCTTCGTCATCTTCATCTTCAGAATCGGCTTCAAGAGCCTGTCTACGCCCCGCCAAAGCATCACGCACAATGATGTCATCAGAATCAGCAAGAGTAGTTTCTTTAGAGCGCTTATCGTAATACTTCTCGAGTTCTTCCAGACCGTCTAAGGTCTGGCAAGCATTAATTTTACTCATGAAGTTATCGATAGTAGCCTCACGAATTGTGGCTTCATAAATATCTTCAAATTTAATCATAGATTTACCGTTTTCATTACGTAGTTAAATTTTTCATCAGCATATCGTTGAATACGCTCTAATGCATGTTTTAAGCAATAGTTCAAATGCGTGTATTTCTTTTTAGCATTGGCGGATTTCGGCTTTACACCGAGGTCGTCGATGATATCCCAGACAGTAGCTAAAGATTTATCTTTGTGTTTACGAAGAACACGACCAATTGTTTGGAGAACGATAATCTTCGATTTAACGGGATGAGCTAAAATTACATGATGCAGGTTTTTTACAGAAATACCTGTAGAGAATACACCGTAACTTGCGACGATAATAATTCCCTTTCCGTTTTCTGCCATAGCCTTTAAAGCATTACGTGTTTCAGTATTAACTTCACCTGATACGTAATAAACTTGCTCATGACCAGTAGCTTTAATCATTTCGAATAGCTCTTTACCATGAGCTACATGTTTAAACATCACAAAAGCGTTTTCATCACGCGATGCTAGCTTAGCAGCTAGATTAGCAACCCAACGGTTTCTTTTCTTAACATTGGTGATGAATTTAATTTCTTCTTGATACGTTTTTCCTTTTAAAGCATTTGCGGCTGCATCTGGATATCTTAAGAAGATTGTATTAATTTTAAGCTCAGTTACTTGTCCGTCTTCCATTAACTTAGAAGTTGATACCGGACGGAAGATTTCACCAAACATGCCAACATATTGCATGATATTAGCTTTGCCGTCTTTAAGAGAACCAGACAGTCCGTACTTAAACATGCAATTGGTGAGACCCGCAATGATTGTTGAAATTGACTTACCCGTTGCAAGATGGCATTCATCATTCATCATCATGCCGAATTGAGAAAACCATTCTTTAGGCTGCTTAACAGCGGTCTGCCAGGTAGATACATAAACTAATGCATTCGAATCACGAGCAGTACCACCTCGAATACCCAGCATAGCATTGCGAGGAAATAAACGATAATCACAAAAATCATCAATCATCTGGTCAACTAACGCTGTAGTAGGAACGATGATAAGAATTTTGCCTTCGTAATTTTCTACATAATAACGAGCAAGTAATGCCTGAATAAGAGACTTACCGGCAGACGTTGGAAGATTAAGAATTCTACGCCTATTAACTAGTCCTTCATATACAGCATCTTTCTGATACCAATGGGGTTCAATCTTAGTTAATCCTGAATAGATTTCTTTAGATGCTAACCACGTGTCAAAATCCTCCCGTGAAAGAGTTTCTTGCTCGAATATAGCTGGATCGAAATAAACTTTATATCCGAATTGGTCAGCGAATTTTCTAATTTGGCCAACAAGACCAAACGGTAAGAGACGATTATAATCTAGCAGACGAATTCGTCCATCCCAATGCCCATAACGATATTTCGGGTTGAATCTGTATCCATCGGCTTCGAAGCTAAAATAGTCTCTGAGTTCATAGAAAATTGAGTCATCACACTCAATATGAACATGACTAAAATCTTTAAATTTGACTTGGATGTCGTGCACTGTACTATCCTCAGTTTATAAATACAATCATATTTATACATTACATGAGGCACACCCAATGCTAGATAAAGACTATATTAAAGAAATTCAGGCACTCGATAAAAAAGAAGCTAAAGACAAGCTCGACGAATATGCCAAAACCTTCGGTATTAAACTGAAGAAGACCCGCTCATTTGACAATATGGTTGCTGATTTGGAAAAAGAACTGGCTAAATTGGCCGATGAGCCTATGCCAGAAGACAACGATGGTCTATCAATTGCCGATTTAATCCAAGCAGATGATGAAATTGAAGGCAAAGCGCTTTTCAATGATGAAGCGTCTGATGAAGCAAAACTACTGTTTGATGCTCCAGTAAGTGCAAGTGTTAAAATTCATGATATTGACCCAGATTTTTATAAAGAAACACCCAAAGTAAATGACCCTGGATTTGAAGTAAAAACTCCTTCTATCAATGATAAAGGATTTTATGCTGAAGCTCCTATTGGAGATAGCATTATCCATATCGATGATGAAGGAAAACTTACAAACATTTCAATTAGTGCTACGGACCCTGAAGAATTCTCCAAAGCAATGGACAAAGTAGTTAAAATTATTAACACTGAAGAAATTTTTGAGCTTCCTAAAAACTTTAGTCCAAACATGCAATTGCTAGGTAAGAACCCAGGATATATTACTCTTCCATGGTGGATTTACCAATGGATTAAAGATAACCCGGACTGGAAATCTCGGCCAACGTCGTTTGAACACCCATCAGCACACCAGACACTGTTTAGTTTAATCTATTACATCAAAAGAAACGGGTCTGTTATGATTCGTGAAACACGTAATTCTTCATTTGTAACTTTAAAATAAGGAACATCTATGGCTTATAGCGTATCTATTGCTCCTTTGGCTGCTTCGGCAGTCATTGGAGCAACAACCAATTTTACTGCAACAACTTCTGGCGCCGCAGTTGAAGGCACAGAAACGTTTGTATGGACTGTAAATGGAGCACCACAGTCTTCTGTTACCGCAGCTATGAATTATGTTGCTGCAGGACCTGCGGGTAGTAAGACCGTTAAAGTAGTTGCTACTGTTACTCCGGCTGAAGGCGATCCTGAAACTGCTGAAGCAGAAACTACTCTGACCGTTAATAACAAAACTATGCCTGCGATTACTTTAACTTTGAGCCCAACTTCTGTTTCTAAAGAAATTGGCCAATCTCAAGTAGTAACAGCTGATGTTACTGGAGCACCAGCAGGAGCAAGCATTGCTTATGTTTGGAAACGTGGTGCTGACGTTATTGATGGTCAGACTGCTAAAACAATTACCGTAACTGAATCGGCAGAGGCTAATTATACTTTAAATTGCGAAGTCACGGTTTCTGCATCAGATTACAACCCGGCTACTGCTACTAAAGGCGTCGAGGTTGTTTTTACTAAAAAGGTAGCCCCTGAGCCAGACGGAGAACTTCCGTATATTCATCCTCTACCGTTCCGTGGAACAGCCTATATCTGGTGTGGATGGTGGGTAATGGATGAAATCCAGCGAATGACTGTTGAGGGCAAAGATTGGAAACTCGACGACCCTGACAGCGATTATTACCTGCATCGGTATACTCTAGCTAAAATGCTAGATGATTATCCAGAAGTCGATGTACAGGAATCTAGAAATGGATACATTGTTCATCGTACTGCGCTGGAAGCAGGTATTATCTATCCGTAATATTCGGGAGCCTTCGGGCTCCCTTTTTTGCTATTCACGGATTGGGTTATTATGTCCTCGTCACATAGATGAGGTTATTATGAAAGCATTACAAGCTCACTTGATGCATGAAAGCGGAAAGGATTTTCAAGAAATTGCAAGGGCGTTAGATATCACTCCAGCCGAAGCCGCTAAGCTGTGGGTCTCTGTTGAGAAAGCACATGAGCGGTTTAAACAAAAAGAGAAAGTTGTATATCGAAAACGCTTAACAAACGTTGATATAAAATCTCGTCATAAGAAACTTGTTAAACACATGAGGACTTTATAATGTCTAAAGTAGATAAAAAGGTAGAAGAGAAACTTGAGATGTTCCTAGAGCGCAAGTTTGCTCCTGCGGCTAGCAATATTAATTATTGGCGTTCTGCGTCAAGATTTGTTGATAATATGATGACTCGAATATTCGATAACACTTATTATAAAAATGGCGCACGCAAAATCTCAGATTTGATTAAAGAACGGTATGGAAAAATTGATTGGATGCTAATGGATGTAAATGTTCCGTTAGTATTAGAAGTTGGACCTAAAAACCAGTTTGAAATCATGCGAAATAAACATGACAAATTAATGTATCGCTTTGTTCCAAGCGGATATTAATTGCTTTAAAAATAGATGTGGTATAATGGGCTCAGGGGAAATCCTCTGATACCATTACCCTTGTCCAAAATAGATGGACTCCTGGTTTTATTTTATTTATTGAGAGAAAAATTATGAACCTTGCCGATAGAATGGCTAATACTGCTATTAACGTAGCCACAGAAGAATTATCAGCAGCAAAAGAAGAAGTATTAACTCAGATTGAGAAAACCGCTTTAGCGGGTAAGCGTGAGCTAATTATGTATCCAAGTAGTCTAGTTAAGAAACACATTACAAGTGTTCTTAATTATTTGCATGATGAAGGATTTGTTACAAATTATACCAGTTCCCAGCGTAACGGTGATACTGACTTTATGAAAATCACATTCTAAGGAAATTATAATGTTTGCAAAATATTCTAGTCTTGAGAATCATTACAACGGTAAGTTCATCGAGAAGATTCGTGGTGCTGGTTTTGATATGCATACTGTTGAATGGGTGGCTCGTGAGAAGATTCATGGCACTAACTTCAGTGTGATTATTACTCCTACCGAAATCGTTCCGGCTAAGCGTACTGGACCTATTTTAGAAAGCGAAAGTTTCTTTGGTCATGATAATATCATGAAGAAGTATAAGGATTCTTTCGTTAAGATGCAGAACATGCTGAACGCCATGGATTTAGTATCTGTTCAAATCTTCGGCGAATTTGCTGGCGGTGGTATTCAGAAAGGCGTAGATTATGGTGAGAAAGATTTCTACGTATTTGATATCCTGTCGGATTCCGGTAACGAAAAAGTTTATTGGGACGATTATGTAGTAGAATCGTTTGCTACTGGTCTTGGTCTTAAATTGGCTCCACTTCTTGGTCGAGGTTCATTTGCCGAGCTATCTCAGTATGTGAATGACTTTAAATCTATTGTCAATTACTATAATGAGCTTGTTGACACGACTGACCTTGAACATGCAAATAAACATGTGTTCGGTCCGCAGGCTTCTTCTGAAACTGGCGTAGCTGAAGGCTATGTTCTTAAGCCAGTTCATCCTAAGTTCTTCAATAATGGTACTCGTGTTGCTATTAAGTGTAAGAACTCTAAGTTCAGTGAGAAGGCTAAATCCGATAAGCCTATTAAAGCGAAGGTTGAACTCACCGAGAATGATAAGCGTGTTCTGGAAATCTTTTCTGAATATGTAACCTGGAATCGGGTAAGTAACGTTCTGTCTCATATTGGTACTGTAACTGCTAAAGATTTCGGTCGTGTTATGGGTCTGACTATGAAAGATATCATTAACGAAGCAGCACGTGAAGGTCATGACATGCTATTCGCTGATAATCCTTCTGCTGTTAAGAAAGAAATCACTACTTTAATTCAAAACACTATTCGTAGTAAATGGCATGAGGTTTTAGAATAATGAGATTGGCGCTTATTGGTTCACGAGAAGCGCCACGCAGAGTTCTGAGTCTAATGACTACAATAGGTCAACGCCTCTCGGAAGAGGGGCATTTTTCATATTCAGGTGGAGCTCCGGGTTCAGATGAAGCGTGGTTGGCGAAATACGATAGGTCAAATTCTTGTAGGATTATTCCTTATTCTGGCTTTTGTGGCCATGTTCCTGGTACAGGTGTTGTTGTATGGTCTGAATTATCAAACGAAGCCAAAATCAAAAGCATCATTAAGGCGAGAGAAGTTACGTCGTACTGGGATGAATGCTCGAAGATAGTGCAGACTTTATTCGCACGGAATTCTATGCAGGTATTGGGCCTAGAATGCACTGAGCCTGTAAATAAGGTATTATATTGGGCGCCTGAGAAAAGATGCGGGAGTGTATCTGGAGGGACGAGAGTAGCTGTTGATATAGCTCGCAGGCACGGGATAGAATGTGTTAATCTATATGATAAGAAAGTGTTTAAATCCCTCGAGGAGGAATACTCCCCGAGGTTTGACATATTTAGTTTATAACAAAAAGGGGAGCCGAAGCTCCCACAAATTAGTCCGCAATAAGCTTAGGTAACTTAACACCGAGCAGTACAGACATCTTACTTCTTCCTGCCATCTTATCCATATCCGCAGCATTAATCACACGAGCTTCGTCCTCGTCCAATCCTACAGTATATGGGTTAACTGACAGCGCATATCGTACCAGTAAAGCAACAGAAGGCTGCAAGCTAGCTGGGTCAACAATAACTTTAAATGCACCAACATGCTCAGGGTCGTCTAAATCCAAGCCTTCTGTATATGGCGCATAAAATAAAGAACCTACAGTTTCCTTCCCACCAAATTCTGCCTTAACACCAACAATAACGTAATCAACTGGGCTGTTAGTATCACAATAAAGAGGTAAACCGTTATTCAGCATACCGTACGCGTTGTCCGGAATAGTGCCATCATTCTTCTGCATTAACCAACCGGAAGCTGCCAGCACCGCAGCACAACGAGTAGATGCTACTGCATAAGTACCAGAATAAGAAGTATTACGTTGAACTGCTGAATTCATTTCACAAATGAAACGATACAGAGTACGACCTTGTTCCGGAGCAGAATCTTGTTTAGTTAAATCTAATACACCCTTATCGGATACACCAGCTACTTTAAACCGAGATGAAACCGTAATCAATGATTGCAAGATGTCTTTATTAATGTCTTCTGCCATTTCAGTAGCAAGTAAATCATCAATAAGCTCTGGAGCATCGAACCCGTTAGCTTCTAAATCTTGAGCTAATTCTACCGTTAAATCTGTTTTAAGCTTACGTGATTTAACAGCTGTTTGCCATTTATCAATTTTAAAACTGGCTTCGGTGATTGGGTCTGAATCGGGTCCTTCAAATTTTTCAGTGACTGCAGCATCTGACAACATACGAATATTATTAGCTGCTACTGCTTCAGATACAAGTCCAAATTCATCGGTTTCTGTTGTATCGGTAAACGGGCTATCTTTAAGTACTTTAAAGACCACATTCTGATATTTGAACATATCGTCTTTATTGAATGAGTCTTTATTTGACATAGTGAGTTCTTCAATTGACTCACGCTCTTTCGCCCCGATTTGACCTGCATAAGTTGCACCCGTATTAAACGTCAGGTCACCATTAGGGTTAAGATATTTAATACCATACAGTGCTGCTACAGGCTGTTTAGTACGCTGTGTAGCAACAAGATCGGTATAGATTAATTTAGTAGTTGCGCGCGTTAATGCAACGAGATTAGGGCGACCAATTAAGTTGCTACTCGTTGTAGTTGACTCGCGCAGAAGTTCGTTGATTTTAGCCATTGCGCTTTCCTCTGTGGATTTATAAGTTTATTTATATCCATTAAAACAACTAAAGGGAGCCCGAAGGCTCCCTTATTGGTATTAGATACCTTTAACCCATACACGACGGAAGTAAGCATTCTTACCAACAGAGTTGACGATAGAAGGCATACCAGAGGTAATACGACCTTTCGGCTGTTGAGCAGCAGAATCGGCGAACGGGTTAATACCGATACCGTAACGGGTTTTGAACCCCATGACCGGTTGGAAGTTCTTCGGATCGGAACCACGCAGCGGGGTCAGTGCAACATACGGAGCATAGTAGATACCAGCATCCATTTCGTTAGCACCTTTATAACCGATGGTGAAGTAATCCTGACGAGCATACTGGTCGATGTATACACGGTAGCGACCACCCAGAACACCAGCAAATACTGCTTTAGTGGTGTCGGTGTTATAACCACGACCCAGACCCTGAGCTGCCGGAGATACGTTAGTATCAACAGCTGCCAGTACGTTAACTACGTTACGGGAAGCGATAATGAAGTTACCTTCACCGCGACCGGTCTGACGAGCGATTTCAGCGGATTCTTTGTCAATCTGGAACAGCAGAGCTTTAAAGCTTTCACCTGCCCAACGAGCACCGCGGATATCAATCGGGTCTTGGAAGTCGAATACACCGGCTTTAGAACCAACAGTCTGGGTCATACCAGATTTACCAACCTGAGCGGAGTAGTTAATCCAGTCGACAACTTCACGGTTGATTTCCAGCATAATTTCGGTAGCCAGGATTGAACTCAGTTCAGCATCAGCGTCCATACCGTGAACAGCGCGGAGGTCCTGAGCCAGCTCGATGGAATACTGTGCTTTCAGCTGACGAGATTTCGCTTCGATAGTTTGTTTATCGATACGGAAGCCCATTTCATTCCACGGGTTATCTTTAGAACCGTTAAAGGCTTCTTGCAGTTCAGCAACAGAAGTAGCCATGCCTTCGGCGATTTCTACAACTTTACCAGCTTCCAGAGCAGCAGTAACTGCAGCGTCCAGTTTAGCAGCATCGGTAGCACCAGCGTCTACAGTGAAATCTTCAACAACCTGCAGATGAGCACGACCTGTCTGTGCGAAATCGTGAACAACGATATCACCAACAGTCAGAGCACCACCAGCTTTAACTGCTTCAAATTTCTCGGTTGCACCCTGACCAGAGAACATTGCATCCGGAGCGTACATCGGATGGAAAGCTTCTTTAGCACCAGCAGCCAGCGGGTCTTTGCCGTAAACAGCGCGGAGAGCGAATACCTGACCGGTTGGGTTAGACATCGGCTGTACACCACAGATATCGAAAGCAATCAGGTTAGGGATAGCACGACGAACCATACCCATAACTGCCGGTCCAATCTGGGTTACAGCACCAGAGGTCTGACCAGCTGCGATGTTCTGTGCATCATAACCGTGGTCACCGCCAATTTCTGCTTCAGACAGGAAAGAACCAAATGCTTCAGCGATTTTTTCATCGCGGTATTCCGGAGCCTGATTAATATCAGCTTCCTGGTTTTCAAAAATCTTAGCGATCAGAGCTTTTTTGCTAGCGCCAACAATTTCCGGCAGAGCTTCGTTCTCAAGCAGCGGCTGCCATTTTTCGATAAGTTTATTCTTTTTCATGTGTTGTATAACCTTTTAAATTAAGAAAGACGAGCCGCTTGGGCTACATAAGCATCCATAACGGATGGGGTTTTAGTCGCAGGAGTTTCTTCGACTGCTTCAGTTGTGAAGTTTAAACCGTCTGCTTCTTTGTCGATAGTATTTATATCGGCAGATTCCGTTACAGACTGCTCTACAGAACCCTGCACCATTTCAACAATAGCTTTCAGCTTAGTTGAAAACGAGTCAGAATAATCCATACCCTCTGTCAGAGAAACTACTTTCTCTTTTTGAGTATCAGTCAATTCACGGGTTGCTTCTTGAATAGCATACTCGCGTTGGGCGTAATTGATATAAGCATCACGCTTAGAAACTTCTTCAAATAAACGAGCAGTTTCTTCTTTTTGCTCAGCAAGTTCTTCTTCCATTTCAGCGACTACGTCTACTGATTCTTCAGGAATTACAACATTGTGCTCAACAAACAGTTCTTTCATACCGCTAAACATGGATTCAAACAGTTCAGCCTTAATACCGCGGTCAACCGCCAGCTGATTTTCCGCCATCCATTCGGCAGCGATATGGTCAAAGTATTTAGAAGCAGCTTCTTTCAGCTCTTCGCGAGCTTCTTCTTTAGCTTTTTCTTTTTCTTCTTCAACTTTTTCTTCTGCTTTCTCAGCAATCTTTTCAATATGAGATTCTGCCAGAGCTACGGCGTGTTTTTTGACTGTTGCTTCGAATACAGTGCTGAAGTTAGCTTTAGCTTCCGGAGAAAGCTGAACTGATTCGAAAATACTGTCAAGAGCGACGGAAGCATCGATAGTTTTAGCTTCGGTCATTAAAAGTTCTTTAAGCATTTTTGATGTCCTGTGTTAAGTTACATAATTATTTATAACGCTTTTAACTTCTCTGCGAGAGCCATAAAAGCATCATCAGCACTATTGGCAACTTGTGCCGAGGTATTTTCCGAAATTTGTTTCGGTTGTACCCATGCATCCGGAGCACTAGGACCCCAAACTGCGTCTACACCAACAGTCAGGCGAAAGCCTTCTTGTACGATGTTATATCCTTTTCCTGAGTCTTTCAAAGAACCAAGTCCACGACTTGATACACCAGGAATCCAACCAGCACGAATGTTAGCGGCTAATTTATCACCTGGACCGTGGTCTCCTTCGATGATTCTTGCTCGCCCATAAACATCGTTGCCTTTCCACCACATATCTTCAATAATGATTGCGGCTTGCATCGGGTCAACATTTGCACGAGGTGGATGGTTTAATTCTCCTAGAGCCTGACGAGTAGCAACCTGTTCCTTAATATAACGGCTTACCGCAGTCTCAAGAATGCGTTTTGGATAAAGACGTTTATTACGGTTTACTACTTCTGCCTGCATAAAAACACCTTCGATATACAGACCAGGTTTTAAGCCAGATTCATTTTCGCCTTCAACGATAATAGATTCCAGCATGGGTTTACCATCAATTACATCGCCCGGTTGACCCCAATGCTCAATTAAAAGTTGTTCATTGAGGTTTTCCATTAACTTAGCCCCAGAGCCTGACGGCGTTTAAGTGCTTTCTTACGTTTACGTAATCCACGAGTTTGAGCCGATGGATTAGCACGTTTTGATTTTACTGCTTTACGCGCGATTTGGCGGCGTTTAGCTTTAGAAAGTCCGGTTGTTTGAAACGCGTTACGCTCACGTGTTTTACGATCTTTGGTACGGGTAATAGTACCTTTAGAATCAACGTGCTTAACGATAAATTCATTTAATTGTAGAGATTCGTTAATTGAACCTAAAGCAATTGCTAAATCAGGCTCAGAAGTAACCATGTTCTCTACAATTTTATTTATATCATCTTTAGAAAGCGCTGCGGACAACTTATCAAAACGTGCCTGTGCTTCAGGAAGAAAAGCTTCGACAGCGTCGATAACTAATTCATGATTTTCAGGCAGTATAAGCATTACTCGTCCTCTTCGTCGTCGTCTTTCTCAGACTTATCTTCATCTTCGTCGTCTTCATCTTCATCGTCAACGGGCTCTTCACCCTCAATCATGACAGACGCTGCGATAAATTTTTTGCGCTCTTCAATTAAACCAGATGTCCGTTCAGCCATAATTGCACCAAAAGCTTTTTTGGCTGCTACGAGGTCTCTGGATTCAATTGCGGAAATATAATTTTCCATTAGAAATCCTCTTCATTTTCTTGGTCTTGGAAGCGAGCCTCTTTAGACTCTAATTCAATTTGCTTGGCTTCTTGTTCAATTTCTTCATCAGACATCTGAAGGAAATCTTTCATTGCTGTCTTGTGAGAAATATACTTGCCGATAAACGGCTCAGCCATTGTGAGCATATTGATTCTACGCTCCATAACTTCAGCATCTTTCAACTCGGTGAAATATGAGTCTTTATGGAACACAATCTTAATATTATTTATTTCGTCTTCCCACTCATCTTTAGACAAAACTTTTTTAAGAATTAGATTAGTGCGAAGTGGATCAAGCATAATCTCTTCAAATTTATGCTGTAATCTACGAATAAATTTGGCAAAATCAAGTTCGTCACGAGTGATTGCTGTACCAGCATCAAACTGCACACCGCCTTGATTATTTGCATCCGGCATGCGTGAAAGAGGAACTCGCAATGCCATGTATAATGCTGTTCTAAAGTAACGGACATCATCCATATCACTCATACCTGACATACCAGGAAGAGTATCTACTTCAGTAACCGCTTTACCATCTCTACGCTGCAACCAATAGTCTTCTGTCATTGACATATTATGCTGTTGGTTTTTAATCTTACCAGTTGACGCATCATATACAACACGGTTTTTCATCGTGTTCATAATATGCTGCATGTGTGCTGCCGCTTTACGAGAAGGCATATTACCAGTGTCGATGTAAAACACACGACGGTCAGGAGCACGAGTAATACGATAAATTACCAACGCATCTTCTAATAGCTTTAACTGGTTGGCAGGTTTAACGGCTCGGTGTAAATAACCAATGATGTTTTGACCTGAGCAATCAACTAGCCCAGAATGTGCATATACTATAGCATCGCGTGGAATTTTAATTTTCGTTCCGGCGGAATATAATCTACCATCTGCGTAATAACTTTCTTTGCCAGTATCGTAAATGAAATACTCTTTGTACCCCTTAACGATTTTAGTACCAGCGTCATCAGCAGTAACGATTTCGCGAATGAATTGTAAGTTGCGCGGGTCAAGACGTCTCAGTTCCTGAATTCCGTCTTTCATTTTCTTGGTGTTGACGATTTTATGGAAGAATATTCTTGAGTCAACATACCAACGGCGGAAATGGTCAGCGCCCTTTCTCTCGAAATTAAGGCATGTTAAAACTGTATTAAATTCTTCAAGAATGCGGTCTTTAATTGCTTGACTGAAGTCGGTAGAATCTAAATCAAGAGAAACTACTGGGTGACCGTCTTCGTACACAACCGCATCAGAAACTATTTCTTCAACAGCATTGTCAACTTCGTAGTTATTCATTAAACTGCGATAAGTGTTGATTAAATCAGCAGTTGTTTTCATTCCAGGTTCATTGGAACCAAACATCATTTGGTTGAATGAATTATACTGGATTTCGTTTTCGTTTGATTCAACTTCACGAGCTCCATCATCAAATTTTGGAGCAGTGATTGACTCTAGGTCATTGTTGATTTGTTGCTTATATTCAGCTTCGTCGCGTTTTTCCCACGGAGCGAATAAGTCCAAAATATGAAAGGCCATTGGAGTCTCCGAAATTATCTATAAGTATATTTATATCGAAGTTTTGTCAGATATTTAAGCAAATAACTCACAGAACTTCGATACGGGGCCGAAGCCCCATAACATTATTCCCACCAGTCAATAGCAAAGGTAGTTTCGAACGTTTCTACCTCATTGTTACTGTCCCAGTCCATCTGTACTTCACCAACGTTAGTTGGCCACAGACCAGTAATGGTGTGTTCATTTGTGATAGTTTTGCCATCACGACTAAACTGGCGTACCGTAGCAACCTTTTTGTAATCAGCTGGAGTCATACCAGAGATATCATTGCCTTGGGCGTGGGCCTGAGCCTGCCAAGCAATAATTGCCTTACGTACTTCATGTTTATCATCGTTATAGATGGTAACAGTCCAGTCGTCATAAGTACGGTCACCGGCGACGTTAATCTTACGGTTCATGTACCCGACTGGAACTTTTTCTACGATACCTGCCGGCATCGGTGCTGCTTTACATTTGAAACTGAAGTTACGACCCAGATAAGGAATTTCTACCTCAAACAGGTTAGGACGTGCAAAGTCACCAGATTCAAACGCACGAGTGATGTCTGTTAATTCCATCGTTGTTTCCTATAGATATTTATATAGCCTCTCGATTAACTACATCATCATAGAGGCTATTAAAGTGTGCGGTAATATAATTTATCATCTAAAGGTTAGATGACCCCAGAATGTCCTGGGGTTCATATTACTGTGGTCCGATTAACTCATCGAAGTCTGCACCAGTTGCCGTAGCAACGAAGTTCAGAGTGATGTAGTTAATTGAACGCGCCGGCTTGATGTAGAAGCTCGCTACAAACTCGTTGCGATCGATAACAGCAGGGGTGTTGTTCGTGGTATCACATACAACTCGGAAGTCATATACACCACCCAGAGCTTTAATACCCGCCAAGTATTGGCTTGTTTCCATACGGAAAGAAGACCGGGTAAAGTTATCGTTTAACTCGAACAGCTGCCACTTAGAAGAATCACCGATGTTGTTCTTCAGCATGTTAAACAGACGACGAACGTTAATTCGGTCAAACGGCGTTGGAACAGTAGTTGCAGTCTTATCGCCAAACAGAATGAAACCATCACCGGTACCTTGACCAGTTACCGGGTTAATACCTGCTTGATACATACGGTCACGATGTGCTTGACGAGGTTCAATCGCAAGTTTAATGCAGTTCAGAATCTGACCACGACGATAACCAGCCGGTGACATCCAAGGTTGAGCAACATCATCTGTACGAGCACACAGGCCTGCAATATCAGCAGCTAACGGAACCCAACGGTTTACGTCGTTATATTTATCATACTGATATTTATAGTTGCCATCAATTGCTGCGTACGTAGTATTGATGTTCATGTTTGCAGAGTCGTAGCTTCCTTCACCTTGACGCCAATCAATTAAATTATCAACAGCACGGGTCAGAGGAATGTTTACAATCGTTGACCTTGGTGGTGAAATGAGTGCTAAACAGTCTTGACGCTCATCTGCAATAGACGAAACGTGTTTTTGTACTGTACTTGCGATTTCATCGGTTTCACCGGCACAAGCACCAGCAATCAGAAGGTTTACACGCAATGCTTCACGGTCACCAAATAAATCCCAACCTTGTATTAAATCGCCAGCAGTAACTGATTCATTAGCTGAAACCCCACCACCCAGACGAATAACGCCAGCAAAGCCTTCAGGCCATCCTTGCGCAGTGGCAAATATATAGCGTGAAGAACCCTTGGAGAAATAATCATCAATAAAGATGTTATTTCCGTAGATATCTTTGTCTTGACGGCTTGTCGATAATACTGCGGATTCGACTACCGCGCCATCTCTACGAACAATGATAGCATATTGGGTATCGGTCTGAGGACCATATCCAAATACAGCTTTTGCAGTCGAAGCGCGTTTTCCACCAGCCGGATAAATCGTCAGCTGTTCACCTTTATCAAATGCAGCTTTTGATACGATTTCAATTTCTAACTGATTTCCGAGCTCGCCAGGATACGCAGCTACAATTCCAGGCATTTTATACTTAGCAAGAGCAGTCTGGAATTCGGTTTTTGTCATTTCTTCATGGGCAGTTTCATGTTCAGTCAGTAAAACTGTTGAATCAGAAATAATTTTGCCCAGAGTAATAACAGCGGAAACACCAGAACTCTGTGAAGTAATAGTAGTTGTCCACGAAGACCCTAAATCTGGGTACTGATTAATGCTTTTTGCATATGCAATAATCTTCGATGTCGGAATGAACACCGACTTAATTTTTCCGTCACTATCTACTTCAGTAACTGAACCAGTGTCATCTACGACTTGGTCTGCATACTTAACCGTAATTTTGTCGCCAACTTCATAGTTACTACCAGCAGTAGTGATAGTCCATTCAATATTATCAACCAGCGGAGATGCGTTTTTAGCAGCTTCACGGTTAACTACACGGACGGTGCGTAGATCATTACCATATTGCAGAAAGTTCATTGCTGACATAAAGTAATCAGCAGTTTGGTTATTAGGACCACCAAACATATCAACCAGTTCAACTTCGTTAGTGATTTGGGTAACTTGATATGCAGGACCCCATTGGAACTTCCCGACAATTGCGGCACGACCTGTAGCGTTAAGTACTACCGTGCTCTGTACGCTCGTTTCTTTGAGCTCAATTCCAGGAGAGACTAAAGGCATGATATATCCTCAATGTTGTTTGCTTTTTATTATTTATACAAATGAAAGACCATGTTCTTGAGGCGCATATTCTGCGCTATTCACGGCGTCAACGAACACTACAGGAGCGTAATCGTCGTTCATATCTTCTAATTCGCGTTTAAAAACTTCAGATGCTAATCGCATTTCATCTTTATCCACGAAATCAGCAAATTTTTGCTGTGTTGTTAACCATGCGAAAATTACGAGTGACATAATTAAATCGTCATGATATCCATCTTCTGCTGCCCATGACACTCCTTTCTCAGAGAAAGTACGAAATTCTTGAACAGTAGCACGATGATGAATAATGAGTTTATCTTTTTCAATAAGGTCTTTTAGTGCAGAACATCCGACGGCCTTTGACCTTTTCGTCTGCTTCATTCCTAAGTCAACTATTGAATCACAAATGACATTCTCATATTCTAAATCCATATAAAGACTCTTCGCCACAGAAACACCTGTAGAGTTGAGTTCTATATAGATCGGAGCTTCGTTGTACTCCATTAGATATTTAATAACTATATCTGGGAGGATTAAGTGAGAAATTGTATTAGAATGCAATACTCCAACTTGTTCCCACTCAGATGTGGTTACGTCAATAATATTTAGTGCATGGTAATCCTGACCTCGTCCTTCAGCAGAGTCAAGGGTTGCAATATACTTGTGGTCTGCTTCAGCTTCTTTGAATTTATAAAACCCGTGTGAGTCAGGAGTAACTTCAATCCAATCCATATTAGCAAGTTTCATACCGGAAATAAGAGTACCGGATGTGCCATGGAATTCAGCGCAGTGCTCTTGCTTGAACTGTTCAAGAGAAGAAGCACTGATAGTTTGAAGTGACCATTGCCACCCATCATCAAACATATCTTCGTCGTTATATAGGCGTTCTTTTACTGAGTTCCAAATTGCAGTATAAGGAGTAAAGCCGGATTTACCTTCAACCGCCGCAGTCCAAATATCATAAAAGTGGTTTAATCCACTCGGTGTAGTCGTGATAATAATTTTAGAACGACGACCCGATGAAATAACTGGTTGAATAGCAAGCCATGCATCGATGAAGTTTGGAATAAACGCACATTCGTCAATGTAAATCATTGCAAATGAGTTACCACGAACGGCGTCAGGACTTGAAGCATACGCTCCAATAGATGAACCATTATCTAATTCGATTGAGCCTTTGTTCCATTCAACAATGCCAGGTTGAAGAAAGTCGGGAAGCAGTTCAATTGCTTGCTTAGTACGGTCGAGAACTTCCGCAGACATTGAGCCTTTGTGCGCAAGAATACCTACCGCTTTATCCTTGTTAAAACAGACAAAGTGCGCAAGGAATATTGCTACTACAGTGGTTTTACCAAGCTGACGACTAAGGTTACAACAAGTCATACGTTTAGCCGCCATGATTTCCAGCATGTCCCTCTGGTAATCACGGAGCTGGACTTTGATAGTACCATAGTCAATATGTGTAATTGCGCAGTAGGTCTCTGCGAAGTACACAATATCGTCTCGGCATTTCTTCCATTCTGCAACTATTTCACGGGTTAGTTGCATTTTAATGTTTGCTCGTTTAAGGTTAGGCAATCCCATATAACGAGTGCGCTTATTATTTTTATCCTTAAACGTTTGAAAATGCGCTGGGTCTTCACCTTGCAGGCGAATTTTAACTATCCCATGCAGCTTAAGATAGTCTTCAAATTTCTCAGGATACCACTTATCATCCCATTGCGATTTAAAGAAACGAACTCCATTTTCAATTTTCGTTTCCATTTCAGACGGGTGGCGAATAACCACTTGTTTACCGTCATTTAAAGGATGTGCATCACTCAGAACGTTAAACGGTTGAGTCTGTTCCATTTACTATTTTCTCTCGAGCTTCTTGTGCTTCATAGGCGTCTCCAAACTCATCCATCATATCGGCAGTAGAACCTACAAAGACTGTTGCGTTTTGAATATTCATTCCTTGTTGAGGATTAGCTCCTTTTCCAGTACTAACCTGCTCAGAAGTAATGTCTTTCATTTCTTTATGAAGCTTAAGAATTTCTTTGTTAGTTGTGGTCATCTGACCCATAAGAGTTGCAAATACTTCCATATGTCTAGGAGAATCAGCGTTCTTTGCAGTTTCCAAAAATATTTTAGCTGCGTCCATTAACATCTGTTGTTGGAAGTGCATATTCTTACGAACGACAGAATAGTCGTCTTCAAGGTCAGGTTTACGATCATTTGGATTAGATTTAACTTCGACTAATTCTAATTTTTCATAAACCGGAATTTCTTGCCCTTCTATTCCGGGAATTCCTTCGATGTCTAGTAATTTAGCCATATCTAATTGTAAGTCACTCATTTTTCACCTCTCGGTCCAGGAGCCTCCGGATTTACCGGAATAGGAATATCGTGAGAATACGTCTGTTTGCTAGAACCATCCCAGTTTTCTTGCTGGACATCACGTGGAGTAACTTCGCTATCCACAGATTCAAAATTTCCTTCTGGTGTTAATTCTTTACTATTAGCGAAGAAATCCAAATAAATGGTTCTAATTTCGCCGTCAACCTCGGCAACAGGAGGATATAGCCATCCGTTGACTTCAAACATCAATGACCATTCTAATCTACGACGAGTAATATTATCTCCGTCAACAGCTTCATCCGGAGAAAATGATTGTAATACAATTCTAACATCACGGTTAAAGCTCGTGTCTTTGTCGTAAAGTTCAGTTATAGTCGTGTTAAAATGCGGCTGAAAATAAGGAACGATTTGCTCGATGATTTGATACATATCATCTTGGTTCCGTGTATAAATCCCCAACTCAAAAATCATCTTAATCGGAGTAGGATTATACTGAGATGTAATTTTTGAAGGGGTTTTATATGATTTGGTTCTATTCAACTGTGATGTTTTATACATCGCGTTGTATTGCATATCAACTAAGTGTAAATTCATTCTTGGCAAAACAGTTTCTATCTTTGCTTTATTCTCGGTAGACTGAACAGCAGTCCATTTCCCAAGTTGAGAAAGGAATTTTTCCTTTGAAGCATACGTAATAGGCACTTTAATATATTTTAGTCCAGTGTCTTCACGCCAGCGAGCAATTTGTATATGAGAAAATAAATCTCCCAGCAATACAATGTATCGGCGCAAGGACGAATTATACCAATGTCCAAACATGATTTCTCCTAAGGGACCCAAAGGTCCCATCTTTATTTTATTTATTCAAAAAATCCGTCATCAAACGAATCTGCTTTAGGAGGAGACTCAAGTCCTCTTCCGTTATTAACATAATACGGATGAACATATTCAGAGGCTTCTTTATTAATTGCCTCGCTTTCTGCGTATTGCACGTCAGAAATATCAGCAAGAGAATCAATGTTTTTGATTGGTTCTAAATCAAGTTCAGAGAACTCAGGAATGATAATTCCTTCATTGCGCTGCAATTCTGGTTGAAGCTGCTCACCGGAATAAATGTATTTCTGCGCAGTAATCTTACGTTGAACATTTTGACCTAACTGATAAAATGGATCATATGGTTGAACCCAATTAATTTCAAACAGCGAATTATCCATCGGGAAATAAATCAGGTCACCTGCCTTTGGTTCTGAATTATTGGTCTGATGCTTGAACAAATTAGGATTAATAGTCAAATTGACTTCATCATTAACCATCATACCAAATTTACTGAAGAACGTGTTATCACCAGAATAACCGTCAAAAGAGTCTAAGTAAGCAGCAAATTTCCAAGCCTTGGTGAATTTACTTGATGGGTCTTCTCCGAAAAGCAAATCCGGATTGTTATATTCGCGAGGAAGGAAATAAAACTCAATTCCTCTCATTTGAATAGCCTCAGCTGATAAAACATCTGCTAACGTTTGGCTATTTCTGTGATTATAAAAATTCACATAAGGATTGAGAATTTCTGTCTCATTAGTTTTATTGTATCCTCGGTAATCCTCAAGGCGAGCGAATAAACTAGAATTAAATGTAGTCATCTTTTACCCCAACAGAATAGGACAACCCGGGTCAAGTAAATCAAGTTCCTCTCGGAGCCTCTCGATTTCTTCTTGGGCCTCTACTTTAAGTGTTTGGCCATCAACTGTAACGCCGCCGGCTAATTGTAGCCCTTGGTGTTTAAACAGAATTTCACCCCACAATTTTTTAGTCAGTGCTGTAGCATAATCTTTTACCCAACGATTATTATAAGCACCTTCTCTATTTGTATTACCTTCACCTGCATATTGGCCGTTATTGCGAAGGTTAGGATTCTGATACCTATCTCCTAAGCCCCAATGGTCGGAAGTTTGTTCACCAGCGAAGCCGTAACCTGCAGTATTACCTACCATCATGTCGGTATTCATAAATGATTTAGTCCAGCATTCGCAAACAATGATGTCTCCCTTCATGAAGTTGCCCATTACTTTAAGCATTTCATTATCAGAGTTATACCAATAGTCTGGAAGTGGGGCAAGCAAATCCTGCATCATTGACCAATAAGTCATTAATTGAGTAAAATAGCCCAGGTCAGCACCGAAAGCGTTTGGTCCATAACTCTTATTACAACTTGACCCCATTCCACCATTAATTCCGGCCATTCCCATTAAAAAGTCAGTAAACCACGGATAGGTAGCATTACCATCCATTGAAGTTAATGAACCTACATTTGTTCTAACGATTTGAGTGACAGCAAATACATTACGACCACGCAAATCAAACACACCATTTAAAAATCTTGCGTTGTCAGCTTCATCTTTTCCAATATAAAAAACTTGATAGCCTTTATTCAATCCGTTAAAGTGGTATTCACCATACAACTCTAATGCTCGTTGAATACAATCATAAATTTGGTCTTCAGTTACTTCGACATTAATTACCGGCGCTCCTAGACGTCGAAGTATAGCGTCTTTAAGCGTTTTTGGGTTGTATGTGTTGTATGACATATAAGCTCCTCTTTATATTCTATTTATACGAAAAAGGGACCCGAAGGTCCCTTTCATTATACTGCTGGATGAATAGTAATATCCAATGATTTAATACTAACAGGAACTTTTGATTCTTCTGAAGCAGCTCTATACACAATTTTGATTGCATCGCCAGACGAAAACTTAATAAGTTTCTTGGTTTTCAACAGCTGCTCGCCGGTTACTGCTTTAACACCTAGGCTATAAGTAAACACCTCAATGTTATTGACGAGAATAACAATTTGGACGGCTTTATCTGAATCAGAAGCTTTGATAACTGTATCAGTTTCTACACAAAATACGCCATCGTCATCAACAATAATATCATCAACAATACGAATGCCAGCATTAAATGAAGCAGCGACCAATGAGTTAGGATTTACCAATGCATCAGAGCTTAAATCAACAGTGAAATCTTCTTTACTGAATTCACCTATTGATGAAGGCTTCTTAAACCATTCGCCCCGTTTACGGAGGTATGCTCCATCTTGTTCTACGTCAGTAACTGCAGTCACGAATTTATCTTGCAATTCTACTACAGTGGCATACACACCATCCCGCTGAACCGGATTTTCTGACGAAAAGTCACCATTCATTTGAGTCTGTAACGTAAATACAGAACCTTTTAACCCTTCGCTGTTATTGCCAAGTTCTACTTGAATGTCCTGGATAGCAGACTGCTGAGAGTTTTGCATCCCTTCAACATTGGTCATTCTCGCTAAAATTGACCCCGGAGGAATCGGCTGTCCGCCAGGAACAATACCAACTTGCTGATTTATCCATGCTACTTGACCCTGAAGCCCTGATGAAGTATCACGTCCTACAACATCAGAAATGTACCCTTGGTCAGTTGAAAGAGAACTAATTTTTCCTTCAATAGTATCAGGCTTATCAGAAGACCCCAAACGAGCATCAATATTATTGACACGAGGAACTAACCCGGTTTGTGCAGAGTTAAGTGTTGCGTCAACTATACGATAATCGTTTTCTAATCTAGTAGTACGAGCTCCAATTTTTACTGGATTGGTAAAATCAATGGCTTGGTTAATAGCAAAGATTTCATTATTAGCTGCGGAAATAGCATCAGCGTTATTCACAAGCCTTGCATAAATTGAAGCTGACGTAGCTCCGGATTTAGGACCAACTTCTTTACGCAGGTCGTTTACTTCAATAGTCAGAGAACCTACGTCTGAATCATTGTATGCATCTTCTAGCGCCTGAATACGCTCGTCATGTTTTACTATAGCTGACGCATTATTGATGATTCGGTATTTCATACCAGAACCTGGAGCGTCTTGCTTAGGCTGTCCGTTAACATCTTGCCCAGGATACGCACCAATTTCACGTTTAACCCAAACTATATTATCACGAACTGTTCTGTAATAGTCATCTTTACTAGAATCATAAACACCTACATCCTCTTCGAGAAAATCAAGGTCAGTTCGAAGTTTTTCGGTGTCTTCTTCTAATTTAAGAATTTGTCCATCATGCTTTTCAATATTCTTTTTATTGATATAAACCTGCTCAATGGCGTCAGAAGAACCTGTAATTTCTAACGATTTTTTGATTTGGTCTACATCTACTTGAATATTTTCTACAGCAGTTCCAACGTTGTTCAAATCGTTATGTACCTGAACCACATTTTTCTGAATCTGCACAGAAGCTCTATTCAGTTCT